>Ga0302320_10000308_pt1 | contig 113056 bp, 101 predicted proteins | sample Bog_T0_3_FD_202130 | JGI IMG/M metagenome (GOLD analysis project Ga0302320, IMG submission 202130) | Peat permafrost microbial communities from Stordalen Mire near Abisko, Sweden - Bog_T0_3 | ecosystem: Environmental > Terrestrial > Soil > Wetlands > Peat | place: Sweden: Abisko, Stordalen... | reverse complement strand
CCGCGTTCACCTGCTGGTTGGGGTTCAGGGTCGCCGTGCTTCCGCTGTGGTTGCCGTCGCCGGAGTAGGTTGCCGTAATGGTGTCGCTGCCCTGCGGCAAACTGGTGGTGATGCACTGCGCCGTTCCGGGGTCGCCCGATACCGTGCTGGCCGCGCATCCCGTGTTCGAACTCCAGGTCACCGTGCCACCCAGGTCCATCGGATGCGCTTGCCCTTTTTGAGGCAAGCTTCTCTGGGCCGTGCTTCTCCTGATCGGACTAACGCCGCCGCCGATCACCATTCCATTGCGCCGCACTACCAGCCCGTACTCGCCGTCGATGGTGGCGGTAAAGGTCACCTGCTGGCCGACGGTTGACGGATTTTGACTCGACATCACCGACGTGGTGGTGCTCGCCTGCGTGATGCTGAAGTTGTTGCTTTGCGAACTGCTCGATCCGGTGTAATTGCTGTCGCCGGTGAACGTCGCCGTCTCCGTGTAAGTGCCCACAGTATCCGAGGCCGTCGGGGTGTAGCTGGCCGTACAGGTAAGCGTGTCGCCGCTGGGCGCGCCGCAGATGGTCGCGCTATAGCCGCTGGGCCCGTTGCCACCGATGCTTACGTCGCCGGGAGTTGGCTCAGGTCCACTGCCCGTCCATGTGAGTACGGCCGTGATCGTCACCGCGGCATCCTGGCCGTAGGGTTCCGATGACGGATTCACGCCGGTCACCGTGATTGAGGTCGAGCCCTGACTTACGTTCAGCGTGAAGTTTTGGCTCGCGTTCGGGGACACGCCGTTTTGGGCCGTGATGGTAATGGGGAACGATCCGGCCTGCGTGGGGGTGCCCGATAAGACGCCGCTGTTGCTGAAGGTCACTCCGTTCGGCAGCGATCCGCTTTCGCTGAACGTCGCCGCGGGATAAGTTCCCGCAGCGGTCGTCACAGTGAAGCTGCCAAACGTGGCGAAGGTAAAGCTGGCGCTGGTGCTGCTGTTAATGGACGGGGCCTGGTCCACCGTCAGCGTGAAGTTCTGCGTGGCGTTGGGCGTGAAGCCGTTCGCGGCCTGGAACGTAATGCCGCTGTAAACCCCGCCCGTGCCCGCATTCGGAGTGCCGGAGAGCGTTCCGCTGCCGGTTCCACTGCTGAAACCAACTCCGCTGGGCAGGTTGCCTCCGGTCTGGGTCACGGTCGGCGAGGGCGGGCCGACGGCGGTCACGGGGAAGCTGGAGTTCGTTCCCACGGTGAAAGTCGTGCTGGCGTTGCTGGTGAATGCTGGCGGCGTGCCGATGTTGATGGTCACGTCCACAGTCTGGTTATCCACCGTGACTGAGGCCGTAGTCGAGCCCGTGCCCGATCCCGCAGTGAAAGTCGAGGTCGCCACGCCGCTGCTGAATGTCGTGCTGCCGGGATTGGCGCTTCCCAGCGAGCCGCCGCTGAACGAGGCGCTGGTGCCATTGGGCACGAAACATCCACTATAGCCCGGACAACTGCCGGTGTTGGTGAGGTTGGCGGTGAGCGTGGTGCTGCCGTTGGGGGCGACCGAGGTTGACCCTGCGCCGATGCTGAGGGTCAGCACGGGCGTGTAGCCGCCGCTGGTTTCGATGTAAACCGTGTCGCAGCCGCTGCCGCCCGGGCCGGCGTTGCAGCCCCACCAGTTGTTCTCCAGGTTGGCGGTGGTTTCAGTCTCCACGGAAATGCCCGTGGCCGGTTGGTCCGCGCCCGCTGCTTCGGTATTGCCCACGATGCGCGAGTTGCTCACCGTGACATAGGTCGCCGTTTCATCGTATTGCTCAACGGCAATGGCGCCGCCATCCCGCCCAGAAGTCAGAACCGCGTTCCCGGTGAAAGTGGATCCCGTGACCGTCATCGGATAGCCGGTGTCCAACATGACGGCAAGACCGCCGCCCTGAAGCGCGGAGGTGTTGTTGGTGAAGGACGAATTCGTAATCGTGACGGTGCCTTCGACGTCAGGTGGATAATCGGTGTAATAAACGCCGCCTCCGGTGCCATTCGCTTCGGCGCCTGACTGTTGGTTATTGGAAGTATTGTTGGAGATAGTGCAGTTCGTGATCGTGAAATTGGAGCCAGCGTTATTCAACCCTCCGCCCCAGTCCAGCTGGTCGGCGTCCTCGACTGCCTGGTTGTTGTACACCACCACATTAACTACAGTGAAGTCGTCGCCCGGCATCCCGCCAACCAGCACGGCGCCGCCGCCGTCGTCGCACGAGTTCCCCGATGTGCACTTGCCGTTTTGCAGGGTCACGTTCTCGATGGTGATCGGATTGCCGCCGCCGAAGTAGTAATCCCCCAAGAGGATGCGGTCGAAGCCGTCGCCCTGCTCGATAATGGTGTTGGCGGCTGTGCCCTCGCCAATAATTGAGAGCGAGTAGCCGCTCCCGCTAGTGTCAACCAGAAGCTGGCCCGTTCCGGCATCCGTGGAGTCGCCCAAGACATAAGTGCCCGCGGGAACGTTGATGGTGGTCGTCATGGCAATGTTATTGGCCAGGCAAACCGCCTCGCGTAAGGTCAGCGTCATCGGAATTGACGTGACGCTGGAATTGCTGCAAGCGCTGATGCTGTCGGTGTCCCCGGCTGAGTTCACATTCAACGTAAGGCTCGATCCCGAAGTCACCAGCAGCGGCGTGGCCTGCGAGGAAGTGAGCACCACGATGTCGCGGTCCGAGTTGATCTTGTTAGGCAAAGCCAAAGCCGCGACTGGCGTGCCGGAAAACGAAACGTCGGCGCTGGGGCTGGCGGTTTTGCCCGAGGTATCGAGAATATGAAGCTGGCCGCGCTGCCCATCCACTACCATCAAGTCATGCGTGGAAGAGCTGGCCACGTGCGGCGAGTTAAATGCCGAAGCCGCAACCGGCCCCGAAGGCGCCGGGCCGGAGTAAGGCAACTGCTTGGCTTCGGTCCAGGGACCGAGTGCTGTGGGATTGGGCGCGATGCCCTTTTGCAGCCGGCGCTGCGCCATGATCGCGGCGCGGCGGCCGGGGATTTCCGCGGCCGTCAGCGGGGTTGTGTTCAGAGTGCCGTGCTGAAGAATGTGAATGGAGCCATCGTCGGCCAGAACGGCGATCTCGGTGCGGGCATCGCGGTTCCAAATGAAATTGCCCAAGGCAAGTCGCTGCACCTGGTAAGGGAGGGTGACGGTTTCGGTCTGCGGCTTCGACGTCAGCGCGCCGTAAATCATCACCACGTTGGAAGCCGCGCCCACAGCCACGTCGAGGCCGCCGCCCAATAGTCCCCACGCCACGGAATTACCCTGCGCTGGCAACGGATAGGTTGCGCGCAGGACTAAGCCCTGGGAAGTCAGCCCTTGCGAACTCAGGCTCTTCGCACTGGGATCAAGAATGGCCAACTGCGACCCGCTCGGGCTGTCCAGGGTTACGGCCACGTGGCCGTCTGCCGTGACATCAAAGGCCCGCACCTGCCCCGGCACCGGCACAGCTTGCGGGGCGAGCAGATTTCCGGTTCCATCTCCGAGAAGTAAATAAAGATTGCTGCTTCCGCGGGCGGCCACTAATACATCTTTCTTGCCGTCGCCGTTGAAATCTGCCGTCGCCAGTAACTCGGCAGACTCGGGAAGCGCAAACGCCGAGGCCTTGGGCAGAAACGTGGGCGGAACTTTGCCCTGAACAATGGCCTTGCCATAGAGAGTCTGGTCGGTGGGCGCGAAAGCGTCAGGGTTGCCGTGGAAGATGGCGAGTGCTCCGCCAGTTTTGGTGGAGTAGCTGGCGACCACATCCATCGCGCCATCGGCGTTGAAATCGGCCGCAGCCAGCGCCGTGGGCGTGGCCGTGCCCCCCTGTAAAGCCGCCACCGCGGCGCCGTCTCCCGCGTAAGTGAGCTTGGGGGAGAACGTACTCTTCAGATTGACCAGCGGTTTGCCCGCACTGGGAAGAATGGTGACTCTAGAACTCGCCGCCCGAATCTTACTCAAAGGGAAGTAAGCCAGGAGACCAATGGTAGTAATTACGAGCAAGGCGAATGGCAAAGTGCGGGACAGGCGAGGACGCAGCAACATGGGTGAACTCCAACGCTGGTATTTGATTTCTAACTGGGCAGACCGCGCTGGGGGGAGCGGCAAGCACCAGTAGCTTGCAAGATTCTTCTGAGGAACAAATCCCGGGGGTCGCTAACTTGCGAGATGCGAGCCACAGCTCGCAAAACGCACCCGAGGATGGTCCTCCATCCGGCGCGCCAAGTCAAGCAAAAAACCTGCTGGCAGCGGCACGGTTCAGCAGCGACGTCACCGTTGCCGGCTATCCAACTGCCCGCCCCGCGGCTTGCCAAGGGGCGTCCCGCTGGGATGTGGCGGTCAGCGACGCCCGCCGGACAGCCGCCACGACGACTGCGATAAGTCGCGGTAAAGATACAAGATACGAGATACTGTGAAGAACTAACCTCCCACTTCACAACGGTTTCACCGCCTCCTGCATAACTTCATCTGGCATCAATGACTGACATGCTTAATGGCAACCTACAACTCCACGCTTTCTAAGCAGATAACTCCTCTTTAACTCGGTGAACACCAATTCACTTGACAAGTTAGAGCTTTGTTGCAAGAATGCCCCCGCTCTCAGCAAAGCATTCAATGTGTGCAATGTGTTCCTGAGTCAGCTTTCTTTGTTCGTTTCATTGGTTCAGGCCTATGTTCGAGGGTAAATCTGACGGTATGCCGTTTACCTCAGTCATACTGGGGGAAGAACTCGGCGGAAGTATTCGCCTCGATGCCGCGCTTCCCTCCGACGAAGCGCTGCTCTATGAAATCTTTGCCAGCACGCGAACCGAAGAACTGGCACTTACCGGCTGGAACGCCGGGCAGCAGGAATCTTTTCTACGCCAGCAATACGAAGCGCAGCGACGTTCCTATCGGATGCAACTTCCCGGCGCAGAATATTTCGTAGTTCGGAGCGGCGACACTTCCCTCGGCAGGTTGATCGTCGATCGACGGCCGCAAGAGGTCCACATAGTCGATATCTCCCTGCTTCCACAGTTTCGCGGGCGCGGTATTGGCTCGACCTTGATGACGCAGTTGATGAAAGAAGCGGCCGAGTCTTCGAAGGCGGTCACTCTGCACGTCGAGCGCTTCAATCCTGCCCTGCGCTGGTACGAACGACTGGGCTTTAGCGCGGTGAATACCGGACCGATCTATTTGGAAATGAACTGGCGACAAAGTGTGGAGGAGCCGAACTTCAGCGCCGTCTAAGAACAACTCATGTCGATCTATCTCACAAAATCCATGTTCGAAGAAACGCTGAATAGCCGCTTCTGGTTGGTCGACGAGAGCTCAGCACTTCATGCGCTGGATCTGCTCGAACTCGCCAACGGGCACACCAGCCAATGTCAGGAGCAATTCTCGCTGCGCTTTCGCGGCGACCGTGAGCAGATTTTTCCGCAGCGCATGTACGCGATGAAGCACGAGGCCATCGGCGATTTCGAGTTGTTCCTTGTTCCCATTGGCCGCGACGACACCGGAACCTTTTACGAAGCCGTGTTCAATCGCCTGATCAAGCCGCAGGATCAGGCTATAAGTTCACTGCAGTTAAGTTAATCGAGAGCAGGAGGCAGAAATGGCGCAACCTTACATCGGCGAAATTCGGTTGTTCGGGGGCAACTTCGCTCCCGCAGGATGGTCCTTCTGCAATGGAGCCACCTTAAGCATCCAGCAGAACGATGCTTTATTTAACCTGATCGGCACCACTTATGGCGGAGACGGCCAAAATACTTTCAACCTGCCTGATCTTCAGTGCCGCGTTCCCGTGCATCAGGGACAAGGTCTGGGACTGCAGAGTTACGTACTCGGCCAAAAGGGCGGTTCCGAGACGGTAACGCTGACCGTCGCGCAGTTGCCCTCGCACCCGCATGCCGCCGTGGGCAGCGCCGCTGGCGCGGCCGCCACCAACCCCGCCAACGCTACCTGGGGAAACGCGCAGGTGAACACGAATTCGTTCGGGCCCGGCACCGCGGCGGCCAATACCATGAATGCGGCGTCGACATCGCTTACCGGCGGCAATCAGCCGCACGATAACATGCTGCCTTTTCTGGCCGTCTCGTTCATCATCGCTCTACAAGGGGTTTTTCCGACGCAGAGTTAAGAAATCGAAGCACAACAATACTTTCGGGAGAGAAGACAATGGGTACACCGTATATTGGCGAAATTCGCATGGTGTCATTCCCCTTCGCGCCCAAGGGCTGGGCCCTATGCAACGGGCAGACGATGCAAATTAACCAGAACCAGCCGCTGTTTGCGCTGCTGGGAACCACCTACGGCGGCGATGGCAGGACCACCTTTTTGCTACCCGATTTCCGCGGTCGCACCGCCATCGGCGTCGGCGCCCAGAAGCAATCGCCCGGCTTTAATCAGGGCCAGGTTGGCGGAGAAGAACTGCACACTCTGGCGGTGAGTGAGATGCCGCTACACAGTCATTTTCCTGTTGCCAGCAGCGCCGCGCCCACTCAGACCAGTCCCAGCGGAAACTTTTGGGCGACCGGGCCATCGCAATATTCCACTGCTGCGAGTAACACCAACATGGCGGCCAATGCCATCGCCAATGCCGGATCGAGTCAGGGACACGAAAACCGTTCGCCCTACACGGTGGTCAATTTCATCATCGCGTTGACGGGAATATTCCCGTCGCGCAATTAGAGAGCTGAGGAGGTTTGCCATGTCCGATCAATATCTCGGAGAAATCCGGATGGTAGCTTTCAATTTCGCGCCCATTGGATGGGCGACGTGCAGCGGGCAAATCCTGCCCATCTCTCAGAATACGGCCTTGTTTTCCCTGCTCGGCACAAACTTCGGAGGCGATGGCAAGAGCAACTTTGCCCTGCCCAATTTCCAGGCCCAGGCGCCCCTTGCCTTTGGCAACGGCGCTGGCTTGACCCCCCGTGTCGTGGGCGAAAACGGCGGCGAATATAACGTGGCCTTGAATTCGAACCAACTCGCCGCCCATAACCATGGAGTCAATTGTATCGGCGGCTCCGGCTCGGCCAACTCGCCGGCCAACTCGGTTTGGGCCAGTGCGGCGGGAGACCGGAATGCCCCAAAGCTTTACGCCTCCGCCGCCACCAATGTAAACATGGCCGCCGGCGCCATCGCCAACAACGGAGGAGCTGCCCAGCCGGTGCATAACAATCTGCCGCCGTTCCTGGGCATGTTGTTCGTCATCGCCTTGCAAGGTATTTTTCCGCCACGGGGCTGAAGTCGCTAGGTTAGGGCTTGTTCGTATGAGTAGATGACACTTCGGGAAAACCGGGTTTGGCACGAAGTTCCCGGCTGACCGGAAGTTCTCCTCCTCGTGGGCCGTCGTCTATTCGGCGATCTTGGCTGAGTCCGCCTCACTAGTTGTGGAGATAGTGCACGATAGGATGCCCGCGACGCGGTGCTCGCCCAGTTAGCTTCGTTCCGGGCTGAAGTTCATTCCTTAAATCACTTTCTTCGGTGATAAGCAACTGAAACTTGGCTCCGCAAAAGCATTTTAGGTGGAATCGGTAAGTTACAACTTTCGCTTGCATTTCAGAGCATTTTGTTTTTATATCTCAGGCTCACTATGATCTCTAACTCCTAGCTTGGACTTGGAAGGGATAACGGACATGGTCGAGATTGTGCAATATTGTCGTTCATCTCTTCTGTCTCATTTCGTGTCGGCCATTTTGGCGCGAGATACCGATGTACGATTGGTGCGAACGGTCTATAAGTTCTCCGTACTTCCTCCGATCGCCTGGTCACAGCGCCCGCAGGCTGTGTTACTCGCGTCCATGAACGACGAGTTCGTCGGACTCTCCGACATCAAGGATCTGCGGTCGTTGCTGCCCAATGCTCGAATACTGACGCTGAGCGTAGTTGGCGAGGAGCGATTCGGGGTGTACTGCCTCCGGGCGGGAGCATCGGGCTTCGTTGGGAAGAACGCGACCGATGTCGAATTATTCGAAGCGATCCATCGAGTGGCGCGCGGTCTCCACTACGTCCCGCCATCGGTCGCCGAATTGGTGCTCGAAGGCATGGACGGGCGCGATCCGAACCGGCGAGCGGAAGAATTATCCGCGCGTGAATTTCAAGTTTTATCCGGTATTCGGTTAGGCAAGACCTTCAAGGAAATTTCGGCGTATCTGGGGATCAGCGCGAAGACTGTGGGCACTTACCGAACGAGGTTACTGAAGAAGCTTCACTTGGAAACAAACGCAGATCTGGTTCTCTACGGGGCGCGTGCCGAGACGCAGCCCGGAGCCGGCCGGCTCATTGCCGAATCTGGACCTCCTGCCAATCGTAGTACGGGAACTTCGCTTGTGTCTGCGGGCCACTACTGAATCCATGAAAGGAGAGCAAGCGTCGCCGCGATTGCGCGTTGCCTATCATGGACCCGTCCACGACATCAGCGGCTATGGAACGGCGGCTCGCGCCTATATCGGCGCTTTCCGTTCTTCAGGAATCGACCTTGTCGTGATTGATTCTTCGAACATCAAGCGACAGCAGTTGGAATATGAATGTTCTTCCTGGAATGGCTGGCGGGAAGACGACATTGATTTTCATTTGTTTCATGGCGTGCCACCGCAGTGGAAGACGTCCGGGTTGAGTCCGGAACGCATTGTTGGAATGACAGTCTGGGAGACCAATCGCGTGCCCGACGCCTGGCTGAATCCCATTCAAGCAGTCCGGGAACTTTGGATTCCGTGCGGATTCAACGCCGAAGTATTCGGGCCGGCAACTGGCGGGCGCCTATTTGAGTTGCCGCATCCTACGACGTGCATTGAGCCTGGAATCCGGCGATCGTTTCCGGGCATCGGGGATCACGAATTCCTGGTGTATAGCATTTTTGAATGGCAACATCGCAAGAGCCCGATCGAGCTGATGGAGACCTATCTGCGGGCTTTTCAAGACGAAGAAGAAACTGTGTTTTTCGTGAAGACGAACCCTGCCGCACGTCAAGCTGCCTTGGACGCAGTCAAGTTGGCACGATCCCATACGGGTTCGCGGGCCCGTATCGAATTATGCTGCGAGATTTGGCAGGAGGAACAGATTCGCTCCCTGCATCAGCGTGGCGATTGCTATCTTTCTCTTCACCGGGGCGAAGGTTGGTGCTATCCCTTGTTCGATGCCGCCTGTCATGGGACGCCGGCGGTGGCAACGGCTTACTCCGGCCCGATGGAATATTTGGATCCCGAAGCACACTACCTGGTGCCGTGGCGCTCCGCCCCGGTTTTGCAAAAGTATACGTATTATGATGCGCGGATGAGATGGGCCGAACCCGATTGCGACATCGCCGTCGCAAAACTGCGCGATGCTTATCGCGACCGGGTATGTGCCCGCAAGCGCGCAACCGAAGCGGCGGTCTTTCTGCGGAGCCGCTATGCGCCGTCAGAGATCGGCCGCCAGGCAAAGGAACGGCTGATCCTTTTGTCGCAGAAGGTGGGGGCTGCGGTTTAGATCGCAATCAGAATCGAATTTCTGTTCGGCACATCTTGATCGGCCTGAGTTCGTTCGAGTCTGCCAGCTGGGCTTGATACTCCATGGCAGTACAACCATTCACGCTGATGTTGCAATAGTCTGAACCGCATAAATATATCTGTGGAGCGCTCGATGCCAAGTTACGGATCCAGCCGGCAAACATTTCCCGCCGCTCGCGCACAGTGAAAGTCCAGCTACTATAAGTGGTCGAGAAGGCGTTGCTCCACCAGATCATTGCGTCGAACTCGTTCCGCAAAGCCAGGAAGAGAGGTGCAGCGTCTGAAAGGATATCGCAGTGGATATATTCCGGATGTAACTCCCGATAAGTTCGCCAGTGCTCGACGATGTTGTTTTCGCCCCCCCACCGTGCAAGCTCGAGCCGCCACATCCGTTCCATGGATTCCCAATCGATGTTAGTCGGCGACATGCCGTCCCACAGCCAGTAATGCGCTTCCGAAGGCGGTAACTTGTCGAATACCCAGCGCAGAAAGGCAGGATATCGCTTGCCATCCCAATGTTCGTGCAAGAGTCGCTGAAACTCCAGCGCACTGCGGCTGTAATCGAAGAATACGACCCGAGTAGTCCGGCTAAAGCCATGGGTTCGCAAAATCCTGTTGGGCTTAAACCCGGCGGCAACACTATAGAGCGTTGTGAGTGGACCCGTGAAGCCCGGAGGAACAATCTCGATATCCGAATAAGGCTCGAAGTTCCACAGGAAAACTCCTCTGGTGGAAATTCGTTTCAGGGACTCCATCTCCTGCAGCAGAGCGGCTTCGTTTGGGTCGGCAGAATTCTGGTTCAGATTTAAGGTCTTCAATCCGGCAATTGCGGCAACGGTTCCGTGACGATTTGCAGGCCTGAAAAATTCGGAACTAAGTTTGGGTCGACCTCCGCGCTCGAATTCGGCGAGGTTCACAAGAAGACAACGCTCATCCCCGACAGTTTCAAAGTGATTGTGATCGATCCACTCACCCAGGCGACCCAGGAAGCCGGTGGGTTGGTGGTCCTCCGGGGTCCATTGTTCGAGGATGATGTGACCGTGAGACTGCACCAGGCAGTAACGGTAGCCGCGAAGACTGGCCTCGATAAGCAACTGATGCAAGTGCGGGGATTCGATAATCTCCCCGGAGTATTTGAACCGAAGCCATGAAATAGTTCGGCTTCTTGCCAACTCCGCGTCTCGTGTAACGAGGAACTGCCGCGAAGTATCGAGCAAGCCGCAGACCAAGTCGCCGGGATCGAACATGTCCTGTTTCCCGCCGAGATTATACCCACTTAGTAACTCAACGTCGATTGAGCACGATGAACATCACCCGTTGTAATCAGTTTCCTTACGCAGGACTTCGCATATTCTTACAACGCATCTACTTTAGGAGAGATACACTCCGTGCTCATGTTGTGCATTCGAAGTTAGAAGACGCACTACTGAAGGAAAGGACGCAAATATGTTAAGGTTGGCCCGGCTGTTTGACAAAGTTAGAGTACTTAGTACGCTCGGTGGTATAACCCTTGGAGGTTTGATGCTGGTATTGACGGTTCCCGCGACCGCTCAAAACTGCCCCACTCCGCCCCCCTCGATCACTTCGTCAACGCCTCCGGTGGATGTGACCTCGACGGGAAGCAATTGCAATCCCATCACGGATTTTGATGATTTTTCATGGCGCATGTTTGTCGCAATGATCTGGCCGGCGCTCCAAGGCCAACGCGGCGTCCCCGACACAACGAAGTCAAATTTTCCAGTTTCAGGGCCTTTGGTCTTTGAAACTTACAAGGCCGACTGGGAAAGCTTTCCTCCTCCGACCGCTCCCAATCCTCCACCCGCCCCAAGCCCATGGGCAGATTTTGCCGGGACGCAGAATCCCTGCGGTCAATACACCAGCGCGGGATGGGGCGACCTCGTCCTTGCTTCCTATACAAAGTTTGGAAATTTAGGACTAGCTGGCTTTGGTCCTTTCTTAATCGGTCCTCTGATCGCCCAAAATCAGACTTACGTCCGGTACCTCGCCTCGTATAACCAAACCGAGTACACGCAGATGTTGAATCAAAAGTTGTACTTACAGGCAAATCTTGGCAATGTGACGTTCTGCTCGAACGGAGCGACCGTGAACGGCAACCAATGTCCCGCCGAGAACAGTATCGACCTCAAGTCTGCGTGGATGGACATGACGGGCATGCCTGCCGCAACAATGTCGCGCTACTACACGAAGACCGCCTACGTTCTCGACCCCGCAACCAACGCCTGCTCTCAGAAGACGATGGGGCTGGTCGGTTTGCACATCGTCGCGAAAACTCCATCGCGACCGCAGTGGATCTGGTCCACTTTTGAACAGGTGGATAATGTGCCTCCCATCGGATCGAAGCCTCCCTATACGCAAAAGTTTAATTTCAACGATGGCACGGGGACGCCGATGCCAGCTCAAAGTCCGTATTGCGTGACCGGCCAGAATGGTTGTCCTCCGGCAACTCCGCCTCCATCGCCGATGCCACCGACCGCGCCCGCGCCCTTCAATGTGCAACGGATCATGCCGATTGGTATTAATCCTCAATCGACCCCAGCGACCAACACGGCCTATCAGAACCTTCTCAAGACAGCGGCTCCTAACTCGCCCTGGCAGTTCTACCAGCTGGTTATGACGCAATGGCCGGTACCTGGGACGCCACCCCCGAACACCAACCCTGGAAGCCCACTGTTTACGTTCCCCGGAACGGGTGCAACTTCCAGTTTCTCGAACGTCACTCTGGAAACCTTTGATCAGGTGAAGGTTGGCACGGGTTGCATGAACTGCCACAACGCTACCGCACACCCGGGAGGTGCGGCTAACGGAAACGACTTCTTGTGGTCCCTGGCGGTAAACGCCTGGGCTCCGCCTACAGTTGCGCCGCACGGCGCGCTTGCTCTCGGCAAGCCAAGACTAGCGGACTCGACACTGGCATCGTTCAAATCCCTGAAAGGGCTACTGGACAGCGCGGTAACCACCAACAAGGCGATGCTGAAATCAGCGGAAGCCAAAGCTAAAAAGAAGAAAGCAGAAAAACCCCAGTGAGTTCGGACTCTTTGGGCAGGGCGCGGCTGGTCGATATTTAATCCGGCCGCGCCCAACTCTACCAAGGTCCGCAGATTAAGCGATTTATTGCGGGTACGCATGACTCGTCCGTTCATCCACATCAATTACGCGGTGGGCCCTGCAATAGCTGGAAACGGCGAATCGATTTCGTGCGAGTCAGATTGGCGCCGGGTTCATGAACTTCGCGAACTCTACGATGCCGTCGCGGTGGGCGCAGAGACGTGGAAGCGGGACTGTCCCCGCCTGACGGTGCGGAGTGAACGCATTGGAAGAGCGCCGAAGCGCCAACCCATACGGGTAATATTTGCCGGCAGCCGAGCCAGTGCCTTGAGCGCGGGCGACAGCGATACCTGGCTGATTCAATCTGCAAACGTACCCAAGCCATCTTGTCGGACCATTGCGGCGACAGGACATCAATTGGCGCGGCCGCTTTTCGAGCTTTGGAAAAACGGCACGCGGTCGATGCTGGTGGAAGGCGGCGCAACCCTGATCCGATCCTTTCTCGAACAGGGAATGGCTGACCACATAACGGTTTTTGTGCGCACCAAGTGTGGTCAGGCGGCAGAGCGCATGGCGCAAACAGCGATTCCAGAACTGCCTAGACCGATGTCCCTGCACCAGTTTGGAGAAGGCGTCGTGCTGAATTGGTCGCGTGACGCAGTGGCAGCCCCCGTGTCCCCGCCGGCAATTCGATTTGTGATCATTGCCGCTCCCCGCACGGGCAGCAACATGCTGTGCAGCTTGCTGAATGCGCATCCCAAGATCCTTTGCCATCATGAAATCTTTAACCCTGAGGGCATCCACTATGCGCTCGATCATCGCACACGAGAGATGGACCTCGGAACCCGTGAAGACCGCGATCGCGAGCCGGAGAAGTTTCTCGAGCGTCTATGGGAGCACCCATGCGGACGACCGGTGGTGGGGTTCAAGCTGAACCGAGGCCAGAATGAAATCCTAGGAACGGTGCTGGAGGATGGGGGAGTGCGGAAAATCATTCTGACGCGCCGCAATCGGGTTCGAGCGGTGATGTCGGAGATGATCGCGCGCCAGACTGGGGAATGGGAGAGCTATGCGTTCTCGAAGCGAGGGCAGCCGTGCGAGCCGATCTGGATTGACGCGGACGAACTCGTCACCCAAGCGGCGGAGAACGAGCTCTATTTCACAAGGATTCGCTGCACTCTCGAACGGTTGGGCCAGAGTTTTCTGGAAACGTCATACGAGGATCTGTGCGGGCAGGAGGAACAGCTTCGTATCCTTCGTTTCCTGGGCGTCGAAGGCCGACTTCTACAGCCAGCGACCAGAAAAAACGACGACGTCTTGCGCCGCATCGCAAACCTGGAACACTTGAAAGCAAAACTGCGGAATTCGGATCTTCGCTGGGATATCGAGGCCATGGAACGCGCCGTTCCTCCATCGGATCATCGCTTTCACTCGAGGGAAAGCTTATGACGACTGGCTGTGCTGATTTCGCTGCGATTGCACCCGGAGCTGCCGACGAAAGCCGGGACAGGTTTACCCGTCACCGTGGGCCAGTCACGTGCGTGGCGGGAATACCGGGCACGGCCACGGCTGTGACATCAGGCTACGACGGGGCCGTCGGAATTTTCGACCTTCGAGGTGGGCCTGGCGAATTGCTCGGCTATCACGACCACCTGGTAAACCGTGTGACCGTCAACCAGGCGGGAACGGTGGCCGCGTCCTGCTCTTCTGACTACACGATCCGGCTTTGGGATATTCACAAGCATTCGTTGCTCACAACGTTGCGCGGGCACGCAGACGATGTTGAAGACTTCGCATTTACAGAAGACGGCAGGGGGATCTCGGTATCGCGGGATCACCGCGTGATTCTGTGGAACCTGGAGTCGGGAGCGATCGAGCGCATACACGAGGAACATGAGCGAGATGTGCTGTCGGTGGTGGTTGCGGGCAACACCTTTTACACCTCCGGCGACGACATGACGTTGCGCCAGTGGGATCTGCAAAGCGGCCGCACGCTGCGGAAGTGGGGACCGTTCGAACATGAAACCGACACTTGTGCGGTGGACGGCAACAGGGGCCGGGCGATTCTGGGGTGCGACGACGGATCGATCCGGATCTTCGACGTTCGCACCGGTGAATTGGAACGCGAAATCAAGGCGCATAGTTCCGGCATCAAGAAGGTTTGCGTGTCTCCGCTGACCGGCGACATTCTATCGGCGGCGTATGACCAGAAGCTGCGGATCTGGGATGCGCGCACCTTGGATTTGAGAGTGGAGCTCGCTGGCGCGCCATCGATTTGGGAGCGATCGCTGAACTGGACTCCGGATGGCGAATCCATTGTTGGCGGAACCTTTGATGGGACCGTTTTGCGTTGGAATGCCGCTTCCGGCCACTTGCTCTCCCACTTCTCCCACGATGGCGCAGAGCCGGGAAACGCCTGTTTCAACGAAGCTGCCAACATGGGTGGTGGAGACCTGGTACTGGTAAGCGATGACGGGTTTCTGCGAGTGGCCAAGCTTACTCCCGAAGCGGCGCAGTGGAAGGCGCGTGTCGAGCCGGGACCGAACCGGATACTGATGAATGCGGTGGCGGCCGACGCAGGCTATCAGGTTGTGATGGCCGGAGCGCACGATCATCGGCTGCATATTTTTCCAGTGGAGTGCGAAGGCCTGGGCCGCCGCGGGGTGGCGATACCGCTCGGGCAGGGGCCGATCAACAGCATCCGCATTGCCCGCCACGCGGGGTACGAGGGGGACGCTTTCGTCGCTTGTTATAGCGGCAGTATTCTGCGCGTTTCACGGAGGGGTGAGATACGGGGAAGTATCAACGTTCATGAGGGGGCGGTGAAGGCGCTTCGAATCCATGCCACCGAACCGCTGGGGGTCAGTTGCGGCGCCGACGGACTTCTGGTTTCCTGGTCGCTGGATGGAACGATGCTGCGACGTTTTCCCGGGCATACCGCGATCGTTGACGACGTGGACATCGATCCTGGCGGAACCATGATCGCGAGCGCAGGCCGCGACTTCATCCTGAAGGTTCACAATTTGCACAGTGGGGTCTTGCTTCACGCGATCCGATTAGGATGGCGATCGCCGAAGTCCATCTGCTTCGTGGACCAGGACACGGTGATCGTCGGCGATTACTGGGGGACTTTGATCCGCGCCGATTTGCGCTGCGGCCGGATGGTTCGCGCGAAGATTGCGCGAAACGGAATCAGTTCACTGAGTTGGAGTTTGGAGCACTTGGTTGCTACGTCCTATGACGGCGGTGTTTATCTGGTTGCGCCGGGCGATTTAAGAGTAGTGAATAAGATCCGGGCGATGACCCAACGGTATGTGCCCGCAGTTGGCGACGACGCTGCGTGAGCAGGGAAATGAGGCGGCGATAACGACGGACCCATCATGGCCAACGATTCCAATCAGGGATTTCGGCGCGCTCGCTCCCAGTTCGTCATTCTCAACGCGGCACGAACGGGGAGCAATTATTTGTGCACTCTGTTGAACGCTCACCCGGACGTTTTGTGCCATCACGAAATTTTCAATCCGCATGTCGTCGGCGTCGCGCGTCATCTGGCAAAGCAGAAAATCTCGCTGGGAACCATCGAAGAGCGGGAACGAGATCCGGCGGAATTTCTGGCGCGGGTATGGCGCGAACGCTTCGGACGCTCTTCCACAGGCTTCAAACTGTGCTGGCGGCAGACTGATTTTGCCTTTCGCTCCGTCTTATCCGATAACGCCGTAAGCAAAATCGTTTTGAAACGCAGAAACCGGTTAAGGACGTTCGTCTCTTTGCTGCTGGCGAGACAAACGGGAGAGTGGGTGGTTTACCGCGACGAGCCCGTTCCAGGCGATCGGCCGCAGGTACGAATCGAGGTATCCGAATTTATTGAAAACGTGGAATTCAATCGCGCCTATTATTCCGAAATCGAGTCCACGCTGCGAAACACGGGGCAATGCGCGCTCACTCTTTATTATGAGGATCTAGCGCAAAGCGGGAGCTTGCGGGAAACATTTGATTTCCTGCGGGTCGTCCCGAGAATCGTCGAAGGGGACACCTGGAAATTATCCCCCGTCGATTTGCGGAGGACGATTGCGAATTTCGACGAACTTCACGAGCGCCTGGCCGGCACTGAGTTTGAGGCGGAATTGCGATGAAGCTATTGCAAGCCGATCTCTGCTCTTCCTATCCTCTGGCACGCGCTGGGGGCCATCGGACCGTACATTCGTTACTGCTGCAACTTTCGCACACGTCGAATTTCCAGTCGGATTTCCAGTGTATGGCGTTGATCCCGCGCCGGGGCCTGGGCTCGCAGTTACCCGACTATGATCCGAGGCTGGCGGATTTTGAGGCGCTGGGGGTACGGGGAGTTCGCCTGCCAGCGGATCGCTGGATTTTCGACTGCGGCTATCCGGTGCATGCGGTCGATCGGGTGGAAGAAGTTTTTCCCAGCCTACTCGACAGCTTCGGCCCGGATGTTGTGTGGTCCAACTGCTTCGCGTCGATACCGCTGCTGCTCGAGGCCTGCCGGGCAGGGGCGGGCGCAGTCTGGTACCTTCACGACCGGCGCCCACGGCCGGATCATCTACGTTGCGCACTCGATGCCGGAGTCCAGTTGGTGGCGGTGTCGCGGTTCATTGCCGACCGGGCAGCCCGCGAAAGCGGCGGCAATTGTGATGTCGTTTATCCTCTGGTGAATGAGACCGATTACATAGCCGCACCCGCGGCTGAGCAATACGTTACATTCATCAACCCGCGGGCGGTAAAAGGCTATGAGGTATTCCTGGGACTTCCTCCGCTGCTTCCTGAGGTGCAGTTTCTGGTAGTTGAAGCGTGGCCTCTGGGAGACGAACGGGCGGACGTGGAGCGGCGGCTTGCCGGATTTAACAATGTTCGCTTTCTGCGCCAGGTGGCGGACGTTCGGGAAATCTACCAAAAGACCCGCGTCTTACTGGTGCCTTCGATCGTGGAGGAAGGTGGTCCTCGCGTCATTCGCGAGGCTCAATTGAACGGCATTCCGGTGCTCGGGAGCCCGCGAGGGGGCATTCCGGAAATGGTGGGTGAGGGCGGCCACATCGTGGCGGACTATCTTGACCCCGCGAGTTGGGCGGAAGAGATTCGTGTGCTGCTCGACGAACCGGATGTGTACGCTGCTATGTCGGCTCGCGCTCGCGCAAATGCGTGGCGAGAAGAGTTGAGAACGGAAACCATCGTGGAGCGGTTCGCGGGAATTTGCCGCAGCGCCGCAAAATCGCGTATAGGAGCGCTGCCGGCATAAATGCCACCTCCTTCGAAGTGTTTAATTTCCCTCACCACGATTCCCAGCCGAATTCACTTGATCCGGCCGGTGCTGGATAGTCTTGCGGAGCAAAGCTATGCGGCTGACACGATCCTCCTGAACGTGCCGCATCGCTCGCGGAGAGCTGGGCAAGAATACGTGATTCCCGATTGGATCTCCGCGTTTCCGTCCGTCCATGTTCGACGGTGCCGGGACTACGGGCCCGCGACCAAATTGCTCGGAGCCCTCGAGTTTGAGCCCGATCCGGCGGCGTTGCTGATTACGGTCGACGACGACACGCGCTACCCGCCGTCGATGACGGAAATTCTGCTGAACGCATGGCATGAACACGGGGATCACGTCTATTGCTCCGCGGGATTTAACATCTCGGAGCCGCTGGAGTTCGCCAAGAGTATCGCCGGTCACTTGCATGGAATTCGCGGGCACATGAAACCGGTTCACGTCGCCGAGGGATACGGCGGCGTGCTCTACCGGCGAGGACTTTTCGGAGATGACATCTTTGACATCGAAGAGATGCCGGACTGCGTGCGCTTCTCCGACGATCTTTATATCTCGAACTACTTGAGCCGCGCCGGCATAAAAAAGTTTACGGTAGAGACTCCCAGTTTCGGGGGGATAGGATTTTGGAGTTCCAGGGTTCTCCCCTTTGGCTTCGGAGACGACGCGCTGCACCGGGATGCCAGCGTTGGCACCAACCGGACTCGCTACGCTCAAGCGGTGCGCTGTTTCCTGGACGAAAAATCGTTCTACCTCTTGCCGGTTTAAACGAATGCATATCGCCGCGCTTTATGGGCCACGAGATATTCGGTTGGAAGAGGCGCCGGTGCCCGAGCCGGCGGAGGACGAAGTCCTGGTTGAGATACGCGCCGCGGGAATTTGCGGATCGGATCTGCATCGCTATCGCGGACTCGATCCCTGGGAAGGGCAGCTTCGCGTGCCGCAACGGGGCGGACACGAGATCGCCGGGGTGGTAGTGAGGCGGGGCCGGCGCGCGGGAAATTTTGAGGAAGGCCAAGCCGTGGCCATTGAGCCCATGCACCTTTCCGGTTGCGGCCAGTGCGTTCCGTGCCGGCGCGGCCACTTCAATCTCTGCACGAACCGCGGGCGCGAGTTGCGCCGGCGAACGAGTTCTGGATTTGCCGAATTCGACGTTGCGACCACCGGACACACGTTCGCGTGTTCCACTCGGCTTCCGGCTGAAGAGGCCGCGCTGGCCGACGTCTATGCCTGCGCGCTTCATGCGCTGCACCGGTCCGGGGTCGGCTTCGGCAATAGGGTTCTAACGATCGGAACTGGGCCCCTTGGATTTGCCGTGGGGCAGCTTGCACGGCTGACGGGAGCAACGGTCTTGATGATGGGGCGGCGCGAAGCAGCTTTGAAACGCGCGATGTCCGTGGGCGCTTGCGATGAATGCATGCTCTGCGACGACGCTTGCCACGCGTGCGCCGATTTAGTGTTTGAAGCAGTGGGCGGAGCCGATTCGGAGACTTTGCAATTGGCCGTGGACGCGGTGGTTCCGGGCGGCACGATCACTTTGCTGGGAGCGTTTGCGGGAGATGTTCACATCCCCTATCGGAAGGCGAATCGCAAAGAGATAACGTTGCGGTGGTCCAACGGGTATTCCACTTGGAATGGTGCACGAGAGTTTCGCCTGGCGCTCGATCTGCTGGCCTCGGGGCAAGTCGACTCCGCGGGGCTTATCACCCATCGCTTTCCGCTCTGCGAAATCGCGGAGGCCTTTGCGACGGCGGAAGACAAGTCGCGGTCCAATGCAACCAAAGTCACGATTGTGTTGCCGGGCCACGGCAGTGGCGGCTGGAATGGGTGAGCCTCGAACTGCGACTCTGCAACAATCGATTCGCCTCATAGCGCCGGGCGCAGTGTGTATCGAGAGCGCGTCGATGCCGACGCCGGGTGCGGGAGAAGTATTGATCCGTACCAGCAAAACCCTCATCAGCACTGGGACCGAACTAACGCTCTACGGCAGCAATGGCAGCGCTGGAGCAGCGTGGGCGGAGTTCGCGCGCTTTCCAAGATCGATGGGATACAGCAATGTGGGGAAGATTGTTGAGTTAGGCCAGAATGTAGATCCAAGTTGGATGGGACAGATGGTCGCCTCGCGCGGACCGCATAGCTCCTGGGTTGTGCGGCCAATAGGTGACCTTCGTCCTGTGCCCCCTGCTGTGTCCCACGAAGAAGCAACTTTCACAACGCTTTCGAGCGTGGTGATGAATGGATTGCGGCGCATCCACTTTACATGGGGTGAGAGCGTAGCCGTTTTCGGGCTGGGCCTGGTAGGGCAGCTCGCTGTAAGGATTGCCTCCGCCGCCGGAGCAGGCCAGATATTCGGAATGGACGTTTCTTCTCAACGACTGGAGAAGCTTCCCCCACTGCCGTGGGTGCATGGAGTTGACACGACGGTTCAGGACCTTCGTGCGGCCATGGGAAAACATGGCGCCGAGGCGGGAGTGGATGTTGCGATCGAGGCGAGTGGAGATTCGGGTCTGATTCCGCGAGAAATCAGCGTTCTTCGAGACCAGGGCCGTCTTCTCATTTTGAGCAGCCCGCGCGAACCAACTCTCTTCGACTTCCACGATCTTTGCAATCGCAGGAGCATTCAGATTGTGGGTGCGCACGGCTTTTCGCAGCCCGCCGTCGCTACCCTTGATTGTCCCTGGACGGCCTCACGCCACGGCGATTTATTTCTTGACTGGGTTGCAAGCGGCCGTCTCAGCACGGCCGAGCTAGTGACACATCGATTTCCGTTTGAGCGCGCTGCCGAGACCTACGCATGGCTTGCGGCGCACCGGCAGGAAGCGCTCGGGGTGATTCTTGAATGGGATTGATTGGAGCGGACGGGCTCTGAAGAGAGTGAGATGGATTTGAGTGGGATGGATGGATGAGAATCGCTCTACTACAAGAAGAACGCTATCTTCCCAGTTATCACGGGAGTAATAAAAGTAACCGCAGTCTCCTGGAAGCACTTGCGGAGGAAGGAGACGATTGCCTCGCTTTCGCCACCGTCCTCCTACGGGATACGACGCTCGAACAACTGGCGCAGGATATGTCAGGCCGCGGAATCACGATTCGGCAGATCGCACCGGGTCAGGTTGCCTATTCGTACCGAAGTGTCGAGGTTCGGGGAATACCGCGAGTCGAGGCGCATGCCGAGAGAAGCCAATTTCTAATTGACGAATTGCGTCGTTTCCGGCCTGACATCACGCTCGTTTCCTCGTCCCGTGATCTCTATCTGCTGCGCAGCGCGCTGCTCGCGGAATCAGGCCGCGTGATCTACCTGGCGCACGGACATCATGATCTGCCCTTCGGACCTGACTCCATGTGCCCGGACGAACAAAAGCATGCGCTGCTGCGGAGTGCGGCTGCTGTGGTCGCGGTCAGCCGTTATGAGCGCGACTACATCGCGCGGTATGGCGAGATCGAAGCTGTGCTGCTGCGCTTCCCGGTCTATGGCCCGGGGCCTTTCCCCAAGCTTGCATCTTTCGACACCGGCCGGGTAGCTATGCTCAAGTCGAGCCGTACGAAGGGCGTGGATATTTTTCTGGGTCTCGCGCGATTGTTCCCCCAGGTGCAATTCGCTGCGAGTCGCTGGGATGCATCACCGGAAACGATTGCGCAAATCGAAAGCACTCCCAACGTCGAACTCTGGGAGCCCGCGGAAGATCTCGACGAACTGCTCCGCCGAACCCGTATTCTTTTGCTTCCCTCGCTCGTCCCGGAGACGTTTGGCTTACTCGCGACCGAAGCCATGCTTCGCGGCATCCCGGTTTTGGCCAGCAGGTTGGGCGGGCTTCCGGAGGCGACGCACGGAGTCGGCGAGTTGATATCGGTGCGCCCGGCGCAACCCATCCCCGGGAAAGGCTACTCCTTTCCCGAGCAGGACCTCAATCCTTGGCGGGAGGGTCTGGAACGGCTAATTTCCGACCGCAGCACGTACGAAAGAATATCGAGTGAATCGAGGTCGGCTGCGATCAGCTTTGTAAGCCGCATTACGGTTCAGCCATTCCAGGAACTCTTCCAAAATTTATCTTCGGACACGCGATCTTCTAACACGCGATCTGAGAAATGTGTTGTTGCGGTGGTAGACCCTTTTGATGCCGGGTACCTTCTGGCTGAAGAACTCGCGCAGGGCGGGCACACAGTTGAAGCGGTGATCAGCGGAAAAAACATCGACCCTGGCATTGTCGCGAAATGCGATCCAGCATTGTTCCACTCAATGGTTTCATTCAACGATGACGTGGCAACGACGGCGGCTTCTCTGCGAGATCGAGGAGTGAGATGCGTGCTTGCAGGATGCGAAACCGGCGTCAATGTAGCCGACGCCTTGAGCGAAGCTCTGGGGCTTGTCAGCAACGGAACCGCGAAATCCGCGGCGCGACGGAATAAGTTTCTCATGGCAGAGAGTGCGGCCGGCCACGGCGTGCCGATTCCTCGCCAGTATTACTCCTCATTCGTGAACGAGATTGTGGGCTGGGCGCGACGCTTCGCGAATTGGCCGGTGGTGGTGAAACCCCCTGAGAGTCTGGCCTCTGACGATGTGAGACTCTGCCGAAATGAAACAGATATACGGAATGCCTTCGCTCAAACCGTGGGGCGCCGCAACATTGCCGGCGTGATGAACCACGGACTTATCGTGCAGGAGTTAATGGATGCGACCCAGTATGTCGTCGATACCGTAAGTCTGGATGGCCAACATTATCTCAGTGGTATCTGGCGTTATGGGCGTCCGCACTTTGCCCCGGACGTTCTGCAAGCTCTGCGAACTGGCCGGGAGCTACCCGATATCGCGCGCCGTGTTGGGTGGAGCGCGTTGGCCTACGGGGCGATCAGTTCGGTATCCAAGGAACTTCTCCCGGGAAACGACGAGTTAGCTGAGACCCTCTTCGAGTATGCGCAGCGGGTGTTGGATGCGCTGGGCATCCGGATCGGACCGGCGCATTTTGAGTTGATGCAAACCGAGGTTGGGGTCCGGCTGGTGGAAGTGGGCGCCCGTGTGCATGGAGCCGGGCAGACGCACAGGATGAATCGGATCTGCACCGGCGCCGACCAAGTGCAGCAAACGATCGATGTTTATCTCAACCCGGAGCGCTTCCGGCGGAGCGCCGGACGTTTCTACGCGCTGCGCCAGCGTTCGATGATGGTGCGGCTTACGCCTTGGAGGAGGGGTACCTTGAGAGGATTTGTGGGACTCGAACGGATCCGGGCCCTGCGCTCGTTTCACGATACATTTGTGATGGCCGAGCCCGGCCGCCGCGCACCGGGGTGCGTCGGCGTGGTCATTCTGCTTCACCCCGAGGAAGAACAGATGCGGCGCGATCACGATACGATCCGGGAACTTGAGCAGCAGGATTTGTACGCCATTGAGGACGATCTTAAGGAGGTAGCGTTTGGGGCTGCCAGCTAAAAAGTTCGTAGCCGATCCCAGGCGCTGGCAGAGGGTGTGGTCGATCGGCATCTATGCGGGTAATTCGCCACTTTCTCTATCGCCCGACGCTCACAATCCCGTCTTGACTGCGCGGCAAGTGACGGACGTAGACGCCTACTACGTGGCAGATCCGTTTCTCCTGTATGACGAACACGCGGATCATTCGAAATGGCATATGTTTTTTGAAGTGCTGATTCGAGCCGCGCGAAGAGGTGTGATCGGACACGCTACCAGTTCAGACGCGAGGATATGGAAGTATGATCGGGTCGTGCTGGAGGAGCCATTTCATTTGGCTTATCCCCAGGTCTTCGCATGGGAGAACCGAGTCTATTTGCTGCCGGAGACGCTGGATCACAATGCGGTCCGGCTCTACGAGGCCACGGATTTTCCTTCGCAGTTCCAGCCCGCCGCCGATCTCATTTCAGGCCGTTGGGCGGATCCGACGATCTTCCATCATCAGGGTCTCTGGTGGCTTCTTGCCTGCTCCACCCCTTTCGAGAATCGGACCCTGCACCTGTTCTTTGCCGAACATCTCCGAGGCCCGTGGCAAGCGCATCCACGAAATCCGATTGTTGCCGACGACCGCCGGATCGCCCGGCCGGGCGGTAGAGTGCGAGTGGTGAACCAGCGTTTGATCCGGTTCGCGCAGGATTGCGAGCCCCGCTACGGGTCGCGCCTTCGAGCGATCGAAATCCTCCATCTTTCGCCCACCGAATACGAAGAGCGCGAGTGCGAGGAGAGCCCAGTTCTGCAACCCGGGGGTGGCGGGTGGAACTCGGTAGGGATGCACCATATGGATGCGAACCAACTGGCGGACGGATCATGGATCGCGTCGGTCGATGGCGACACCTTTCAACCCGGCCCGGACGAAGCCTATGCCTGATGCGCTCGATCTGGTCATGCCGGTCTTTAACGAAGAGGCCTCACTTCCAGCGGTGCTCGAAAGTTTGCGAGCGCAGGTAACTTCTCGCGGCCGGTTTCTCCCCCCCGGAGTCCTCCGGATCATCGCGGTTGACAATGCCAGCACCGATCGCAGCCGCGAGATACTGGAACGCTTTGCCAGCGACCCGAGCGCACCCGAGCTGGTGATCGTGGAAGAACCTGAAAAAGGAGTTGTCGCCGCGCGCGCTCGCGGAGCGGCCTTTGCGCTTCGGGATCCGCAAAGGCGGTTGATCGTACATTGCGACTCTGACAACCTATTTCCGCAAACCTTCGTGAGCGACATTCTGCTGCGCTTCGCCCGCGACGACGTGGACGTCTTCAGTTACCTGGGTTTCGAGCCGCTTTCCTTTTGGTCGCGCGTCCCTGAACTGGCGGAGCGGCAGTTCGCCGAGATTGGCAGCATCTCTTTTGATCGCGATACTCTGGCGGAGTTTGGATTCGAAGAGTCGCGCGCACTTCTAAGCGCGCGCATCTATCGCGACTTCGAGAACGTTCCCACGCAATGCGGGCTGGCAATGACCAAGCAGGTCTACTCGCGTGCGGGGGGCTACCGGCGTGAATTCAACGCGGATGGCAGCGAACGCCTCGGCGAAGCCCGCAATTTGATGTTCCGGCTTGATCTCATGGGCGCCCGCTTTGATCATCAGCTTTGGCCTTGCGTCGAGGTGAACCCGCGGCGTTATCTGTTGGAAGCGGAGGACCTTTGGGCCGGCCGGTCGTATAACGGCGGGATGACCGACCTGCGCGCTCCCATTCACGAAAGCCACTACGATGAGCTCAATGAGTCGGCCAAAGGCTTGGACTACAACACTGCCCGGCGCAATGCGATCCAGCGTTACATCGTCGATCCATGCATCGCCAGACCGGCGCGGCTCGCCAAGAATTCACAATACTTCGGATGCCTTTTGAAGGATGTGCAAAACGAAATTAGAGAGTTTCATCGCTCCCGGAGCGTAGCCTACTATACCGAAGTGCGTCCCTTGTCGGACCGGATCACCGACCTATGTTGTGAAGGGGTGGTGGACAACCTGCGCCGCTTGAACTGCGCTCTGCCGGGACGCCGGTGAGTACACTCCCTTGTTCGCGTGAGGGAAGGGAACCGCGGGTAGAGGCAGCCCTAGAAATTCGCAAAGTTCATTCCAGCCACTCTTCTCTTCCCAATTCACCATTAATAGGTTCGTGCGTCCCGCAAAGTATTCCAGAACGGATCGCTGATGATCGAGGTAGCGTTGAATGATGCGTTCGCGCGAGGGAATGCTTTCTTCCCGCGCTCCTCGCGAGCGCCAGAGATTCCGATTGCTGGCGGCCACAGCTTCGGGATCGCGCATCGTGTAAATGAATCGAGCGTTGGGGAACTCCCTGTCCATTTCACGGTAGACAAACATCCAGGGGTAATCCTTCAGCCCATCAAACTGCCGGGCGCGATCCAGCAAGATGGGAATATATTGGGACCACTGGTCCGGACAAGTGTTCCAGGGGTCATCAGGAATACGGCCGTGGTACCACTCTTCGCGGGACTGGCGATAACCTAGTATCTCGAGCGCCTCACCCAGCGAGGTGAGTCCCGTCTTGAACATCCCTATTCCAAAAATCTTATCGATCGAAGGCATCAGGATACCGAGCCCCATAAGTTATCACAATGCGAAAGCTCTATTGAACGCAGTTGGAACCCAATGGGTCGTCAGGGGCTTCCTCGATGCAGAGAGTTGCCATAGGCGGGCTAAGTAACTGTACCGTGGCTCTCGAACTGCAATTCCGAGCCAGCTTTTTGGGCGGGCGCTCGCGCCGGCGTAAGTGACCGCAGAGTATTATCGCAAGGGAGCGTTGATAAACGTTAGCCGTCGCTCGCTCGGCTGCAGCTTCAGGAAGGTAATTCCGTCGTCGCGCGAAAAGCACAGGGCTAGCGGGTTATGGAACTCGTCCGGCAGCGTGTAGTAGCCGAAGCTCCTTCCGTCGTCTGAGCCGACAACCAGGAATCTGGGTATTACCCGACCATTATCCTGTTGCAATAGCGTGATGGCGATCAAGCCTCCGGACACAGCCAGCCCTTGGGCTGTTAGGTCCCGAACGGGCTTTTTGTAGGTCATCCTACGGCTGATCTCTCCGGCCGCCGACACAACCGCAATTCGGTCGGCGTTCAGCACATAGATATTGCCGTCCTGCCCAACCGCGATCCCTCCATCTCGGAGCGAATTGGGCTTCCGATCCGGGTTCAAGGCTCGCAGCAGGCCGGGAAGTTCTTTGCGGAGCTTGCCGTCAGCGTTGAAGAGACAGCCGCAAATGTCGGCGTGGAGCGTTATCTGCCGCGCTAGCAGTCCTGAGCGTAAGCCGTGCCTGCAAACAGCATTATAAAAAACGTTACCTTCCGCATGTAAAGTTCCTCCTTTGTGCAGCGGATTCGGCAAAGGGTAATCTTCAGCCCTGTTAAAAAATCGCCGGTCGCGGTTATGTTACGAAATCCGAATCTATGCCCAAGACCCCGCAAGATGCGAATCACCTTTGCTTCGGCGCCACCCAGTGCAGTTCGGGAATCGTAAATTCCGCCCACGTCGCGATGACGGAAAGCCCCAAAGCGGTACTGTGCTCGAGGCGTTGACAGCCTTCTTTCGCTACCTTTATTCTTGTTACTCGACCCCTTCGGGACTTGCCTTCTCGGCGTGTTCCGCAGGCTAGGCATGGCTCCCTGCCCAAAGTGGGTAGAGCGTTCCTGGAGGTTTCCCGATGTTCTTCGAAATAAAAGACATGGAACTGCATCCGGTTGAATTTGCCGAGCGGTTCGAACCGGGGGTCATTGATCTGGGTTCCGATTATCGTCAGATATCCCCGGTGGAAAGCAGCGGACGCGCGGACCTGGTCGAGGAACATCACGGCAAACATAAAGTAATCAAGGACATCAGGGTTCAGGGGCGTCTTGCCACCACGGTTGAATCCTTCTGCGCCCGCTGCCTGGAGCCGTTGACGCAGGACGTGAAACGCGAGTTTGACTTGCTTTACCGTCCGCAGGGGGCGGACGCCGGGCGGGACGAGATATCGGTGACCGACGCGGAGGCCGAAATCAGCTATTATGAAGGTGAAGGAATTTTGCTGGACGATGTGATTCGCGAGCAGATCCTGCTGGCTATTCCTTTGAAACTTACGTGCCGGGAAGATTGCAAGGGACTTTGTCCACACTGCGGCAAGAACAGGAATCAGGAAGGTTGCACTTGCGCGGTGACTCTGGAAGAACCGCGATGGGCGCCGCTTAAGGAAATCCGCAGCAAGCTGGCGCATAAGAAGTGAATTATAAAGATACTGAAGCAAGACATTGATTATGAGGCCGAGAGCCTCAGCGAGAGGAATCTTAGATCATGCCGAATCCGAAACGAAGACATTCTCAGAAGCGCACCTCGACACGGCGTGCGCATGACGCTTTGAAGAGCCACTCGCTCTCCGAGTGTCCGAACTGCCACGAGAGAAAAATGCCGCACCGCGCCTGCGCGAAGTGCGGTTACTACAAAGGCCGCGACGTTTTACAAGTCGAAGAAGCCAGTTAAATCCCTGTCAACATGCCTAGCGTGATCGCGCTGGATGCGATGGGTTCGGACCGGGCTCCCAAGCCTGAAATCGAAGGCGCGATTTATGCAGCGCGCAATTACGACGTACGCGTGTTGCTCATCGGTCCAGAAGCTGCCATCAAAGCGGAACTCGACCGCCACCTTTCGGCGGTTCGCCTGCCCATCGAAATCGTCCCCGCCAGTGAAGTAATTACGATGGAGGACAAGGCAGTGCAGGCGGTCCGCGCCAAGCGCGATTCGTCGATCCACGTCGGGCTGCGCCTGGTGCGCGAGGGACAGGCATCGGGATTTGTAACCGCGGGCAATACGGGAGCTGCCATGGCCGCCGCCAAAATGATTCTGGGTGCGCTGCAGGGAGTGGACCGTCCAGCTCTGGCTGCGGTGTTCCCCACGGCTCCAGGAACGGCGGCGATCTTGCTGGACGTCGGCGCGAATGTGGATTGCAAGCCGCATAACCTTGAGCAATTCGCGGTGATGGGAGAGATCTATTTCCGCAGCATGTTTGGCAATCTCAAGACTGGACGGGGTTCGTTTAGCGGGGGCCGGGCGCCGCGGGTCGGATTGCTTTCGATTGGCGAAGAAGAGACGAAAGGCAACGAGTTAACGCGAGAGGCCTTTCCGCTGTTGAAGCGGCTGCCCATAAATTTTGTCGGCAATGTCGAAGGGCGCGATCTATTCAATGGGCACGTAGACGTGATCGTTGCTGATGGTTTCGTGGGCAACGTCGCACTGAAAATTTCCGAAGGCGTGGCGAACCTGGTACGCACGGTGTTGAAAGAATCGCTGCGATCGACCATCACGCGGCAGGTGGGATACATGCTATCGCGCAGCGCGTTTTCCGATTTCAAAAAGCGCATCGACCACACCGAATACGGAGGCGCGCCTCTGTTGGGAGTGAAGGGGGTTTGCATCATTACGCATGGATCTTCGAACGCGAACGCGATCAAGAATGCGGTGCGCGTAGCGGCTGAGTTTTCCGAACGGAATATCAATCATTCCATCGAGGAAGGACTGGCCGCCATCCGTCCCGCGGCGGTGGAAGTGGAAGCGGCGCCGGCTCGGTGAGCGGCGGCAACTCATGACAGAACCAGAAGGCAATCTCAACAGCATCCTCGCCTTTATTTTTCCCGGCCAGGGCTCGCAAGCCGTGGGCATGGGCAAAGAACTTTACGATAAGTATCCCATCGCGCGGCAGACTTTTCAGGAAGCCGACGATGCTCTCGGCTACAAACTATCGCAACTATGCTTCGAAGGCCCGGAAGAGCAATTGCGCCTCACCGAGATCACGCAGCCGGCAATCCTTACCACATCGATTGCCGCACTTCGAGTTCTTGAGGGGCAAGTTCCCAAGCCGTGTTTTGTCGCCGGGCACAGTCTGGGAGAATATTCCGCGCACGTGGCGTCGGGTACGATTGCGTTTGCAGACGCGGTACGCACGGTTCGCAATCGCGGCAAGTATATGCAGGAGGCGGTACCAGTTGGCGTCGGAGCGATGGCGGCGATTCTAGGAATGAATCTGGAGAAAGTCTCCGCTATCTGCAAAGAAGCGGCGCAAGGGGAAATCTGCTCCCCGGCAAATATAAACTCTCCCGAGCAGATTGTGATCTCGGGTAATACCGCGGCTGTGGAGCGTTCCATCAAACTTGCCGACGAACGTGGCGCCAAGCGGGCGAAAATACTACCGGTAAGCGCACCATTCCATTGTGCGTTGATGAAGCCCGCGCAGGATCGCTTGGAGAAGGATTTGGACGAGCTGACAACCCAGAAGCCGGTTTACCCGGTCGTTTGCAACGTGGCAGCATCCTTGATCACTGACCAATTGCGAGCTATCGAAACTCTGGTCGCTCAAGTGACCGGCTCCGTAAAGTGGGACCAAAGCATGCGGCTTCTGATCGAAAACGGTGTGCAAACGTTTGTCGAGATTGGACCAGGAAAAGTTCTGTGTGGGCTGATGCGGCAGATCGATCGCTCGAAAACCTGCTTTAGCGTCGGCGATGAAGCCTCGCTTACGAAGGCGCTCGAACAGATGGGAATCCCTAGTGAAACTCCAGATCACACGGCGGCGAGCTGATCGTCTTATCGCTCTTATCGACGTATAACTGGGCGTGTTGCGCGCGATCATTCACGATCAGATCGATCACGACTCCGGTGCCTCCACCGGGACAGTTGCTCTCCCCATAGATTCGATAGCTCTTGATGGTTCCCCACTGGCCGCCGGGGCCCCAATCCTGCCAGAACTCGTTGAACGGATATTGCGAATGATTCTGCGGATGCTGCTTCCATTCGGGATCGTTGTAGTAAATGCCGTAAGCGGTTTCGAAGTCCTGTTTCTGCAGCGCGGAAAAGAATTTATCGGCGATGTGTTTTTGTGGCCAAAATCTGTTCCACCATCCGAAGCCAAGCAGAACCAGAACAACGACGATAACGGAAATGATTTGAGTTCTTTTCTTCCGCTCTTTCTCGGGGTTGTATTCTTTGGCGTCCAGTAGCGTCATACATCTCTAGAATACCGGACACCTCCCGCAAGTCAAAAGTTCCCAAAAGAATTCGGCTGGTCGGGGCCGTCGAGAATTCTACAAAGTGCGCTTGAACAGCGGGATCGCGATGGCTAGCGTAACGGTTGCGAAGATCGACAGGAACAGCATATCGCCCCACACCGCGGACAAGGTGGTCTCTTTCAATAGCAGGCATTTAAAGCCATCGACGGCGTAGCTGAAAGGATCACACTTCGCGATGGCGCGCAGCCAGGGCGGGAACGCTTGTATGGGATAAATTGCGCCGCTGGGGAAGAACAGCAGCGTGTTCAAGATTCCGAACATAGCCCGTGGCACCAGCGGATCTTCGATTCTCACCATCAGCAGGAACATCATGGTGTTGAAGGCGAGCGAGGTCAGCACGATCATAACCAGCAGTCCGAGGTCGGTGATGGGATTGAAAATCGTGCTGACTCCGGCCATCAGCGAACCGATCACGCAGATGATTACGCCGGTCATCACGGCTTTGATCGCCCCCGCCAAGTTGAGGCCCAGCACCAGTTCAAGTTTGGTGATGGGAGTGACCAGGTAGCCTTCATGCACGCCGCGCGCCTTGTCGTCGATGTATAACATGCCGCCGCCGATCATCACTGACACGAACATGGCAAGAGCGAGCGAACCCGGCAGCAGATATTTCATGTATTCGATGTAGGGATAGAGTTCAACGATGGAGAGCGCAGTTTGCTGAAGGATGCGCGGTTCAACCGTGGGCTGGTTCATCGAGTCGACCAGGTCGGTGAGTTCCGACTCCAGCGCCGAACTCATAAAGTTATCGCTGTTATCCACGACCACGGCGATTTGCGGATGGTTCGCCTCGTAAACCCGTCGCGAAAACTGTGGCGGGATGATGACTGCGCCATCAAGCTTGCCGTTGCGGACGTCTTCCATCGCCTTTTTTTCGTCACTGTAATAAACCGGCACGAAGGTACGAATATTCGCGCGCACGGAGTCGAAGGCTTCGCGAATCTTCAGCGCCTGCGTGCCTCCGTCTTCATCGACAATGGCGAGACGAGCATCGCGAATCTTGCCGCCAAAAGCATTTCCTAAAATGATGAGCTGCACCAGAGGAAAAATCATCGACGCCAGCATCAGCGCCGGCGAACGGAAGAACTTGCGCATCTCGCGCTCGACAATCGCCATCATTCTGTTCATAGGTTCCACTTCATACTCTTGAACGTCAAGCAACTCATGGCCGCAAGCCCGGGCTCTGCGGCATAACAAAGGCGTAGGCCTTCTGCAATTCGTCACGCAGCTGCCGTCCGGTGTAATGCACGAACACGTCATCCAGGGTGGTGTTCTGCACCGAGAGTGATTTCAACGCAACCTTCTCCCTAACGGCCATCTCGACGAGTTCGGTGGTGGTCCGAGAGCCGTTGCCGGTCAACACCCGATACATTCCCGCGCCTTCATGTTGTACGGAGGTGACGTCGTCGAGCGTGTGCAGCTGCCGCTCCCAGTCGTCCGGAGCATTGTCAAACTGCGCTTCGATTACGTTCGACCCGGGCACGCTGGCCTTCAACGCCATCGGAGAATCGAGCGCGACCAACTTGCCGTGATCCACAATCGCGATGCGGTCGCAGAGCCGGTCGGCTTCGTCCATGTAATGCGTCGTAATCAGGATCGTGAGTTGCCGCTGGGTCTTGATGTTGCCGAGCATCTCCCACACGGCCACGCGCGATACGGGATCTAATCCCGTCGTGGGTTCATCGAGAAAAAAAATCTTTGGATGATGCACCAGGCCGCGCGCGATTTCCAGCCGGCGACGCATGCCGCCGGAAAGTGTTTTCGTTTGCGCATCGCGCCACTTGGTCAGATCGACCAATCCCAGCAATTCGTCGATCGACCGTTTTCGTTCTTTCGCGGGCACGTCGTAAAGTTTGGCGTAGATGTTCAGATTTTCTTCCACGGTGAGGTCGAGATCGCTGGTGAGCGCTTGCGGGATGACGCCGATGGTTCTGCGCGCCGCATCGGGCTCTTTCGCAACGTCGTGTCCGGCAATCAAAGCGTGACCCGAAGTGATCGGGATCAGCGTGGTCATCATGCGGATCAACGTTGACTTGCCCGCACCATTGGGGCCGAGCAGGCCGAAAATCTCGCCGTCCTTCACATTGAAAGAAACATCGTTCACGGCGGTGAAATCGCCGTATTTCTTGACGATGTGCTGAACCTCGATGGCGTAAGGCGGATCGGCCGCCGTCAGGCTGGGGGCGCCGTTCGTCTGCGTCTGCGTAGCGGCATTCGATTCGGTGCTCATTGCTGCCCCGCTGCCGACGCGCTCTGCGGATTGCTCTCACCCTTCATCTGCTCCGGTGAAACCAGCACTTCGGCCGTCATGCCGGGCACGAACGCGCCTTTCGGATTGTCGAGCCGGACTTTCAACACGATGGTTCGTATGTCGCGTTTGCGGCGGCTGACGTCACGCTGCGTGGCGAAATCGCCTTCCACTCCTTTGAAGAAAATCTTTCCGCTGGTGATGGTTCCTCCGGGCAAACGCACTCTCATGACGTCGCCATAACCGATGTGGTCGGCGTAAGTTTCAGGGATCGCCGCTCGCACCCAGGTGTCGGTGAGATCGACGATGGTCACAATGGGGGCGCCGATATTCACCACTTCTCCTTGACGCGCGGCGCGCACGGAAACCGTCCCGCTGACGGGCGCATAAACGTTGGTGTAGCCGAGCCGCACGGCGGCCTGATTTTTCTGCGCGATTGCGCTCTTCAGATCCGCTTCGGTGGATTGCACTGTACTCTTCGCTGCATTGGCCTGTTGGGTGCGCGCAATGGCGGCGGTGAGATCCGCCTGCGCGGCCTTCACCAACTCTTGCTGGGCCTGCACCGTGGCTTCGGCGGCCTGCAAATTGGTTTCTGCCTGCACCCGATCCTGCTCGGACTGCACTCCAACCTTAGCCAGTTCGATCATGCGATGGCTATCGCTTGCCGTTCGATCCAGCGTGGCTTTCGCCTGCAGAAGCTGGGCCTTGGCGGAGGCGAGTTTCGCCTCCGCATTGGCGACATCGCTGGAGGTGGAACCTGAGGTCGACCGTTCCGTGTGCTCCATTTCCGAGACTTTATGTTGCAGGCTCGTTATGTTCGCGGCGGCGGCGGCTTCCTGGGTCTGCAATTCTGAAGGGTCGAGCACGGCGATCAGGTCGCCGGCCTTCACCGGAGTGCCTTCATCGACCAGCAACTTCTGGATCCGGCCTTCCACCTGCGCGCTGACGATCACCTGATTCGAATCCACGGTGCCGATGAGCACCAGGTCCTTGGAATGGTCGGCGGAGAAAGTGTAATAAATCATCGAGATCACAAAAATGATCCCGAGGAGAATGAAGAAGCGGTTGCGGGCACTCATTTTCGTACTCCTGTTTTTTGAAGCGACACCGATCTAGTGTTAGACGAAACACCACGGGGCGTAAGGTCGTCACGCAGAGCTCGCGAGGACGCAGCATGCGGAACAAATAGAGCGGCGGAAATAAAATCCAGAACGGCGGCGCGCCGTTCAGCGATTCGTTCCGGAGCCAGTGGGTTGAAATGCACAATGCGCTGCATAACCGGAGCGCTGCTGAAATAAAAAACAATCATCGCGATCATGGACGGTATGAAGTGAGCGGGGTCCACCTTGCGGAATGCGCCTTCGGCCATTCCTTTGTGCAGCAACTCGCCGAGCCGTTGGTAAACCGGCTGGAAATAAGTCTTGATCAGCCTGTCGATATGAACCCAGTCTCCCTCCCGCGCTCGCATCATTTCGCGCTGCATCAGCTTGGGGTAAATCTGGTTCGAGGCGATGAAGTCGAAGTAGGTTCCCACATAGGCCACGATCATGTCGCGCGGCGGCAGATCGCTGTCGAGCACGTGGAATACGCTGGCCTTCACGCGGGAAAATGCATCATCTAATACGGCGCCGTGCAGCGTTTCCTTGTCCTTGAAGTAGTAGTAGAGCAAAGCCTTATTGACTCGCGCGGTGCGGGCAATGGCGTCGGTGCGAGCGCCGGCAATTCCATGCTCGGCAAATTCCTGCGCCGCCGCCTGCAAAATCGCGGCGCGGCTTTCCTCGGGCTGGCCGCGCGACCCCATGCGCGGGGGAGGATGACGTCGATAACGGAAGAGTTGAGCCATAGACTAATTAACTGGTTAGTTAGATTGTAAACCACACCTCCAAGCGAGTGCAAGACTCTCGGAGACTTGTTGGGACGGGGCAACGAAAAGTTCAAGGCCAAAAGCGAACGTATGCGGTTCGGAAAATATCTAACCGGCATATCGAGCCGGATCGAGGCTGCCGCGCAATATCGACAAGGAGGGGGCGCGGTAGAGAGCCGCGCCTTTCCAAGACAAGTTTGTTCTTACGCGCCTACGGTCGCCGCTAGCTCTTTCGCGACTTCGACCGTGTCCAGCTTTTCGAGCAGATAGTTCTCGAACTCAGCCAGCTTCGGCGTGATCGGACGCTCCACTTCATACACGCCGGCCAGCGCGTCGGTTGTCTTCAGTCCGTTCCCAGTGATGCAGAGCACGGTAGTTTCTTCGGGCAGAATGCGATCCTGGCGATAAAGTTTGCCTGCGGTGCCCACGGTTACGCCTCCAGCGGTTTCGGTAAAGATGCCTTCGGTTTCCGCCAGCACACGGATCGAATCGATCACTTCAGGATCGCTCACGTCTTCGCTCCATCCACCGCTCTGCTTGATGGTCTTGATGGCGTAGTGGCCGTCGGCGGGATTGCCGATGGCGAGCGAACGCGCGATGGTCGCCGGTTTCTGCGGTTCGATCTCCGAGCTTCCGGTTTTTACGGCGGTCGAAATAGGAGAGCATCCTGTCGCCTGCGCGCCAAAAAACTTGACCGGCTTCTCTTCGACTAAACCAAGCTTGACGAGCTCGTCGAACGCCTTCTTGATCTTGATAATCAAAGATCCGCCGGCCATGGGGCAAACCACGTTATCGGGCAGCCGCCATCCCAACTGCTCGGCGATTTCGAATCCAACCGTCTTCGATCCTTCCGAATAGTAAGGACGCAGGTTGACGTTGACGAAGCCCCAGCGCCGCTCTTCGGCGATTTGCGAACAGAGGCGGTTCACCTGATCGTAATTCCCGGCGATGCGCACCACGGTCGCGCCGAAAATTTGCGTGCCCAGAATCTTGGCGGGCTCCAGATCGGACGGGATAAATATCCAGGCTTTCAAACCAAGGCGTGCAGCATGCGCCGCCACGGCGTTGGCGAGGTTTCCAGTGGAAGAGCACGCAACGGTATCGAAGCCAAACGCCTTGGCTTGGGCCAGCGCTACGGCAACCACGCGATCCTTGAAACTGAGCGTCGGCAAACAGACTGCGTCGTTCTTCAGGTACAGATTCTTCGTAGACTTCTCGTCGCTTGCGAAGCCCGAACCAAAAAGGCGTGCCGCCAACCGCGGAGCCTGGATGAACGGCGTAAACCCGACGGGCAGGCGTGGTTCGAAGCCAACGGGGAGCGGCAGCAATTCGGAATAGCGCCACATGTTCGGAGCGCGCTGCGAGATTCGCTCGCGACTGGATTTTCCCGGGTCGACGGAGCCCTGGGCAAGCGAGGTCCGGATCTCGTCATAGTCGTAGGTGATTTCCAGAGGAGAGAAACACTCATGGCAGATTGAGCGAGGCTGGTTGCCCCAGCTTCGTCCGCATTCCCGGCAGCGCAATTCGTATTGAGCCATTTGCCTACTCGCCTTTCGATATCGCGTGAGCAGCAGGGGACGAGCCGGGGAAAAGCGCCTAAAACAAAACGGCCTCTTTTTCCGGGAAATGGGAAAAGAGGTCGGAATGCAAATACAAGAAATCTCGCATCCGAATCTCATGTTCCCCGTTTCCGGGCGGGAGTTGGCACCTGGCGGTCGGGATAGATGATCCCGATCCGGTTGCCGTGGCGTCACAGGGCTCGTCCCTCAGCCACTCTGCATGAAATTCCAGCCTACCCCGAAAGGCAGGCCTACATCCATAATGCTACACAGGGCATGGGTGTTCGTCAATTGGAAATTTAACCCTCACGGCTGTACCGCCTGGATCGCCTGCGGATGCACCTGCTGGTCATTGATCTCGCTGGCATCCCAGCCGCCGCCGAGAGCTTTCACGAGGTAGACGGCACTGACCATCTGCTGGCCAAGCAATTGCGTCTCCAGCCGCTGGCTACTGAGAAGAGTAGTTTGCGCGGTAATAACGTCGAGGTAAGTAGTCACTCCGCCAACATAGCGGTTGTTGGCGATCGCTAGCGCGCGCCGCGCATCTTCCACCGCGGCGCCTTGCGTGGTCAGAGCCAGCTGCAGCGTGCTCAAATTGCTGATGCCATCTTCCACCTGTTGAAACGCGGTCAGCACCGATGCGCGATAATTGGCGACGGCCTGGTCGTAGGCAGCCCGCGCCGCAGCCAGGTTCGCACGATTTCTTCCACCTTCCACGATGGGCTCCAGAGCGTCCGCCCCGAGCGACCAGAACAGGCTGGGAGCGTTCAACAACGGCGCAATCTCCTTGCTCTGCCAGCCTCCCGAACCACTCAGCGTGATCTGCGGATAAAATGCCGCGCGCGCGAGGCCGACCTGCGCGTTCTGGTACGCCATCTGCCGTTCGGCCGTGGCGATGTCCGGCCGGCGCTGCAGCACATCCGAGGGGACCCCTAACGGGATCGGCGGAGGCGTCGCTTGCAACGGCGCAACCCGCACGCTCTGACTCGACGCCGGCTCACCCAGCAGCACCGCAATCGCGTGTTCATACTGCGCGCGCGATTGCTGAACCAACGCCAGCTGAGAAGTTGTGGCATCGAGCAGCGCAGCCTGCTGCGCAACTTCGAGCCCGCTCGCAACTCCCCCGTCGTGCCTCCGATTGACCAAATCCAGACCCTTGCGCTGGTAATCGACGGATTCCTGCACGACGTTATATTCCGCATCGAGCTCTCGCAAACTGAAGTAGTCGGCGGCCAGTTCGGCGGTCAGAACCAGTTGCGAGTTCTGCAGATCGGCGGCCGTGGATTGCAGCGTGGCATTCGCCGCCTCCACATTGCGCCGCACTCGCCCGAAGAGATCGACCTCGTAATTAATGGAAAACGGAACCGTATACACGCTCTGGGTATACGGCGGAACCTGCTGGAAAACGCCATTGACCGCGGCGGGGGATGCTCCGTTCAGTGGACGATTTCCGGAACCACGCTCGCGTACGGCCGAGGGGTCCGTGGATAGTTGCGGAAAAAATCCCGAAGTCGCCACTCGCGCCAGCGAACGGGCCTGCTCCAGCCGATCGCGCGCTGCAACCAGCGATTGGTTGGCTTTGAGCAGTTGTTCTTCGTAGGCGTTGAGCTCAGCATCGTTGAAAATTTTCCACCACTCGCCCTTGGGAATCGAATCCTTGGGCGCGGCTTGTTGCCACGGCGGTTGCGTTTTCCACGCATCTGGCGCGGGGGCCGGGGCGGCGGGGCGGCTATAGCGCGGACCCACTGTACATCCGACCGACAACCCTATCAACGCGAAGACGATTGTGAAGGGAACTCGTTTCAAGACGCCCCGCCCTTCTGCTGGCCCGGCGAAGGTTGCGCGACATTGACCTGCTGGCCTTCCTCCAGAGAATCGGGGGGATTGACCACAACCTCGTCCGCAGGCGATACGCCGCCGAGAATCTCAAGCGAAGCCCCATAGTCTTTCCCGATGTTGATCGCGCGCAGCTGCACCTTTCCGTCCGAGCCGACCACCGCAACCTGCGCACCCTGGGCGCGGAACAGCATGGTGTTGACCGGAACCGTAACTTTGTTCACGTTCGATCCCACCGCGAAGTGCACTTCGCCAAACGAACCCGGCAGCAAGCGGCCGTCTTTGTTAGGAACGTCGACTTCGGTAAGCAATGTGCGCGTCGTGGGATCGATGGCTTCCGCTGTGCGGACCACGGTGCCCATGAATTTCGTGCCCGGAAATTCCTGCAGGGTGACCGGGGTTTTGCTTCCGACTTTTATATAGGGCGCATAAGCTTGTGGAACGCTGATATAAACCCGCAGTGGATCCACTTTCGCAAGGTCAAAAAGTTCCCGGCCCGTTGCGCCCGCTCCGGCGTTGATCAATGCGCCCGGATCAACGTTGCGCCGAGTCAGCACGCCGGTGAACGGTGCATATACGTCTTTGAAGCCTTCCAGTTGCTCGAGGCGGCGAACGTTGGCGTCCGAGGCTGCAAGGTTCGCTTGCGCCTGCTTGTATCCGCTCGCTTGCTGGTCGGCTTCCTGCGCGGATACCGAATCAGTCTTGCGCAGGGCTTCCCAGCGATCCGCACTGATTTTCGCCAGCTCCAATTGCGCCACCGCTTGCTGCCGAGCCGCGCGGCTCTGGTTCAACTCCTGATCGACCTCGGGCGTATCGATCTTGGCCAGCAACTCGCCTTTTTCCACGCGGCTTCCAATGTCTTTGTACCAGCGCACCAGATAGCCACTGGTGCGAGCGTAAATCGGCGACTCCTCATAGGCCTGTAAGGATCCCGGCAACACCAGCTCCTCGTCGGGCTTTTCCGCAACTGGATTCACCACCGCAACCGTGGGCACGGTGTCTATCTCTGTTTCCTTGGCCAGGGCGCGCTCGTGCGTGACCCGTTCGAGCAATGTAATTCCGCCGGCAACCAGTAATACGAGCAGTAAGACGCCCACAATCGTTAAAGCCTTGCGCGGCGGCGCGGGTGGCAACTCCGGTGGGCGCTGGATGCCCGGGGGCTGATGCCGGGACCGCTTCTGAATCTCTTCGATCTCTTCGTCACGCTGAGCCTGGGCGCTGAGACCGTGATGCTCTTCATTCCCATCCTGTGCGGGCTCGTGCCCATTCCCATCACTGCCCGGCCCACGCTGCGACGGGGATGACGGTTTTGTTTTATCCTGCTCGATCATGATTGGCTCCACTTAGAATCAGCTCCCATTGCTCCGGTATTCCTATGCGCTTGGTTATGCTCTCTGTTCATCGCGCTCTCGTTTCGCTTCCCGCCGGCCGTGAAAGATTGCGAACACACTGGGCACAAAGAATAATGTTGCCACGGTCGCGAACAACAGTCCGCCGATAACTGCCCGCCCCAGCGGAGCGTTCTGCTCTCCGCCCTCGCCGAATCCCAATGCCATCGGCACCATACCGATGATCATGGCCAGGGCGGTCATCAGCACCGGGCGTACCCGCGTGTATCCGGCAGCCACGGCGGCTTTCGCGGCGGGAATACCTTCGTCCATCTGTTCTCGCGCGAAGCTGACCATCAGGATTGAATTCGCCGTGGCCACTCCCATGCACATCACCGCGCCGGTCAACGACGGAACACTCAGCGTGGTATGCGTGAGCAGCAGAAACCAGCAAATGCCTGCCAGCGCTCCCGGCAGCGCCGCGATGATGATGAAGGGATCAAGCCAGGATTGGAAGTTGACCACAATCAGCATATACACCAAAAGAATAGCGCCGACCAATCCGACGCCCAGGCCGATGAAAGATGATCGCATGGTGGCAACCTGACCGCGCACCACAATGCGGGTGCCGCGCGGAAGATGGCCGTCGAAAGTCTTGAGTATTTTGTCGGTATCCGCAGCCACAGCGCCCAAGTCGCGATCCTGCGTGCTGGCATAGACATCGATGACCGGAGCCACGTTCCAGTGATTGACCGTAGCGGCCCGGGTGACGGGCGTCACCTGCACCAGATTACCCATGAGTTGTGGACCCTGTTGCGAGTCCACGGGAATGTCCATGAGATCCTGCAGACTGGTCATTCGATATTGCGGCGACTGCACCGCCATCTGATAAGTAACTTCATTCTTGGGATTGAGCCAGAAATTCGGCGAAGTCTGGAAGCTCCCGCTCAATGAAACCAGCGCGCTCTGCGCCACATCACGTGCCGTGAGGCCGACCTGCGTCACCCGAGTTCGCTCAATATCCATGTGTAGTGTGGGTTGCGACAGCAACTGCTGCACGTGGACATCGGCAGTTCCGGGAATATGCCGCATCTTATTCGCGATCTGTTGCGCAATGTCGTAACTGCTTTGCATATCCGTGCCGATGATCTGCACATCGATCGGCGCAGGCAAGCCGAAATTAAGAATCTGAGTAACAATGTCGGCAGGCTGGAAGAAAAACTCCACTCCAGGAAAACGCCGCGGCAGCACTTCGCGCAGATGCCGCGTCAGGTCTGCGGTAGGCGGATGATGCTCCGGGTCGAGCGCGATCAAAATCTCAGCGTCGCTGGTGCCGATGGTTCCGTTGGAACTGTAAGACTGGTTGATGCCAGAGTTCGGCAAGCCGATGTTATCGAGAACCGTCTGCAGTTGACCCTTCGGAATCTCCTGCCGCAACACGTCTTCCACCTGGTCACACAAACGGGCGGTCTCTTCCACGCGCAAACCAGGACGAGCCCGCACATGCAGCCGCAACAAGCCGGCATCCACTTGCGGAAAGAAGTCTTGCCCCAGGAAGAAAAATAGTCCCAACGACAATATGCAGAAAGCCAGAAAACCAATCACAAAAATGCCGCGATTATCGAGGGTGGTCTCGAGCAGCGCCTCGTAGCCGCGGCGGAAGTCCTCAAACTTGCGCTCAAAACCCCGCTGAAAACGGCCCAGAAACGACTTGGGAGCTGCTTCGCGATGCTCGTGTCCCCGCATGATATACATCACCAGGGTCGGGATCAGAGTTCGCGAAAGCAGATAACTCGCCAGCATGGCGAAGCTGACTGCCTCGGCCAGAGGAACGAACAGAAACTTCGCGACGCCCGCCAGGAAAAACATAGGCACGAAGACGATGCAGATGCTGAGCGTAGAAACCAGCGCAGGCACAGCGATTTGTTGCGCACCATCCAGGATAGCCTGCCGCATTTCCTTGCCCATGGCCAGGTTGCGTTCGATATTTTCGATTTCGACCGTCGCGTCATCCACAAGAATTCCAACGGCCAGCGCCAGCCCGCCCAGCGTCATGATGTTGATGGTTTGACCAATCGCGCCCAATAAGATGATCGACACAAAGATGGAGAGCGGAATGGAAATCGAGATGACGATGGTCGGCCGCCAGTCGCCGAGGAAAAGAAGAATCATCACCGCGGTGAGAGCTGCCGCAATTAAGCCTTCTCGCAACACGCCTTCGATCGACGCACGCACGAACAGAGACTGATCGAACAGTGCCGTGATCTTTAGCGACGGCGGCAACGCTTGTGCCGCTTGCGCCACTATATTTTTGACGCCTTTTACGATGTCCAGCGTCGATGCGTTTCCGTTTTTGTAAATCGACATCAGCGCGCCACGATTTCCATCCTGCCGCACGATGTTGGTTTGCGGTGCGAAGCCGTCGCGGATGTGCGCCACATCGCGCATGTACAACGTAGAGCCGTTGGTCGTCTTCACCGGAAGCTCGTTCAATTCTTCAATCGTCTGCGGCGTACCGTTCATCTCGACGTTGTATTCGAGCGAACCCAGCTTAATCGTGCCGCTTGGCAGAACAATGTTTTGCGCATTTACCGCATTGACGATGTCGTTCGGTTGAAGTCCGTAAGCCTGGAGCTTGGGCAAATCCAGATCGACCTGAATCTGACGAATCTTGCCGCCATAGGGGTAAGGGGTCGCGGCGCCTGGCACGGTCGCCAGATAGTTGCGCAAAAAGTTCTGGCCGAGATCGAAGAGTTGTTGTTCCGGCAAAGTCTTGCTGCTCAGGCCGAGCTGAATGATAGGAGTGGTCGACGCGCTGTAAGAAATAATTAGCGGCGGCGTAGTGCCGGGAGGCAAACTGCGCACGGTAGTTTGCGCGATCGCCGTAATTTGCGCAATCGCCCCCTGCACGTTCGTCCCCGGCCGAAAAAAAACCTTGATGACTCCAAATCCATATACGGATTGGGATTCCATGTGTTCGATGTCGTTGACGGTCGTGGTAATGCCGCGCTCCGAGTTCGCCACAATGCGGTCCGCCATGTCTTGCGGCGACAAGCCTGTATAAAACCAAACCACCGAGACCACAGGAATATCGATGCTGGGAAAAATGTCGGTGGCCGTCCGCAGAATCGTGATCGGTGTCAGGATAATAATCACGAGCGCCATCACCACAAATGTGTACGGGCGTCGGAGAGCTAAGGCTACAATCCACATCGGTCAGGTCACCACCCGGAATAAAGAAAGCGCCAACGGCAATAGCGGACAGGATTCGCCCGGCTATAGGGAATTTAGATTCGATACTCCTCGTATTGGATTCTAAACCAGCGACCGCAAAATTATGTTAGGGTAGCACCATGCAGCAGAAAGCTTCGGCCTACAAGAATGGCGATCAGCGTGCGGCCAAACGTCCTCCGGGACGGCCGAGAAGCGAAGAAGCCAGAGCGTCGATCCTGCGCAGCACTTTAAAACTATTGGTAAAAGAAGGTTTTTCCGAACTGACGATCGAGGCCGTCGCCGCCAATGCCGGAGTAGGCAAGGCCACGGTTTATCGGTGGTGGCCCGATAAAGCGGCGCTGATCGCGGATGCTTTCGCCAGCAGCACGAAGCGCAACCTGCACTTCCCCGACACCGGGTCGGTGCGCAAGGATATGAGCCGCCAGATGCGCCAACTGGTTAAAGTTTTTCAAAGCCGGCGCGGACGTATCGTCTCCGCCATGCTGGGCGCGGGACAGAGCGACAACAGTCTGATCGAAGCCTTTCGCGAACGCTTCTTAAAGCCTCGCCGTCAGGAAGCTTACGCCACTCTGCGCCGCGGTATACAGCGCGGCCAACTCCAAGAAAATGTGGATATGGATCTGCTTCTCGACTCGCTCTATGGACCGATTTACATGCGATTCCTGATTCGTCACGACAGTCTGACTCCAAAGTTCGTCGAAGGAATTTGCGACTTGGCTCTAGGCAAGGCGAATGGTTCGCCGAAATCGATCCGCACGCTGGACCGTTCCTCGTAGTCGAATACGATAGAAGACGGTCACAATTGTTCGTGGTGATCACCGCAATCCAGCGTTGTTTAGAAGGTCTTCCGGAGCGTCGATGCTATCTCGCAACGTGGTTTTATGGGAAGTGGATACGCAGCGCGACTTTATGTTGCCCGGCGGAAAGCTCTACGTGCCCGGCGCCGAACAACTGCTGCCGAATATCCGCAGGCTGACCGACATCGCACGCAACGATCGTGTCTTTCTGGTGTCGCACGGCTGCTATCACACCAAAGACGATCCGGAGTTCCAGATTTTTCCTCCCCATTGCATCAAGGGCACCGAAGGAGCAGAGTACGTTCCCGACGCCCTTACAGAGAAAGTTCTCACCGTTCCGAACGAGGCCGGTTTCGCACTGCCGCGCGATCTGTCCCCCTATCAACAAATACTTTTCGAAAAACAGACGCTGGATATTTTTGAAACCCGCCACATTGCCAAATTCTTGCAGCGATTCGGAGACGATGTTGAGTTCGTTTTGTTTGGTGTAGTGACCGAGTATTGCGTTGGTCTCGCAGCCAAGGGATTATTGGATCGTGGCCACCGTGTTTCTTTGGTCGAGGATGCAATCGCGACCTTGAAAGCTGAAGATGGTCAGCGCACTAAGGCCGACTTGCAGGCCTTGGGCGCGAGATTTGTGAGCACAGACCAAGCGCTCGCGCTGCTTGCCAGCGCGGAATAAATCGTCGAGCCGAAATTTACTCCACCTCAAAATCCGCCGCGCGAACCTTGGTCGAATTCCCCGCGGAATCGAGTGCCTGCAACTCCACTTCATACGAGCCGGAGTTGAGCGACGCAACTGGCAACTTCAGGCCGATCGGAATCAACGGGCTGCCCGGTTGCGGCGCCGCCTTGACCCCGACCTTCATCTTCTCTTCTTTCGTTTTGGCGTCCACGATCGTAAGCTGAAGCCCGACCTGCGGCGGATTAGCGCCGAGCAAAGACGGCGCGTACACTTCCGCGTAGATCGCAGTGTTGTCCGTTTTCTTAAATCGATTGCTGGCGGAAGGCACAATCTGCACGCCGCGAACAATCAGCGGTTTCTTGTCTTCCAGCAATTCGGAATCGATGCCGGAGGCTTGATCGGCAGCGCGTTGCATTTTGCTGCTGAGGGCTAAGGCGCTCATGCTGAATTGCTTGCCATCGTAGGGATCAATCGCGAGCGGAACCTCCAGCTTTCCGAAAGTCTGGCTGCCGGAGTTGAACACAACTTTCAAGTTGTATGTACCGGAAGCAACTTCAAATTGATTTTCGTAATGAAAGGGTTCCTTCTGGAACGCCTCCACTTCCTTCTTCTCCTCGAAGTCCAGATTCACCGTGTCGCTGAAACGCGCCGCCACCGTGCCATCCGGCTTGTACGCGATCCCCAGCACGTTGACGGCAGAATGCTGCTTTCCCTTCACCTTCTCGAATTTTATGGCTTGTGAAGGAATGTCCAGCGCCAGGTCGATTCGAGCGGTGTTCGGCGAGGTGTAAAAAAATGGGGCTCGCGCGGCTGCGGTTACGTTGCCCGCGAGTTCCGAAGCAGCGTGGCTTTCCAAATCTTTTTCGATTGGGTTTCCAGCCAGCAAATCCTTTGACCGAACATTGCAATAGCCGCTGCGGGCGCGGACGATCGTCCCGCCGCGATCCACCTTGACTCGCAGAGTGTGGCAGCTGCCCTCGGGTGAATCATTGGGGCTGTAACCTACCACGTAATATTGCGATTGGTCCTTCGCAATTTTTTCCAGGCCTCCCAGCAAGTCGTTGGTGTTGACGATAACGAAGCCGCCGGTGCCGTCCGCCAGTTGATAGAGAACCTGTTGGTTGGCAGAAGCTGACTCGGGAAATTGTGGAACGATTTGTCGCGGCTGATTGTAGTTCGTCGTGCCGTAATTGGTGGTTGAAGGAGCGACCGTGCCCCCTCCGGTGTGCCCTCCGCTACCCCCTGTTCCAGTGCCCGTCCCTCCAGTTCCGCCGTGCCCCCCACTACCACCGCCGGTTCCAGTTCCGCCACTTCCCGTGCCAGAACCGCCTCCACTTCCGTGTCCACCACCACCTCCCCCACCGCCGCCACCACCACCATGTTGCGGATCAAACCATGCTGCGAGAAAGGACGCCATGTTCAACATCGGGGAGAAAAAAAATGCCCCTTCGAAACTCAGAGTGCCCGGAGTAAGTGGAATCGAGCCGAAGTGGTAAATAGGTCCGAGTAAAGAATGCGGACCTGACATATCAGGCGTAACCAAGCCGCGAACGTCGATGGGATATACCGCCACATTCGCTTTGTTGCACGAATCAATCACGGCGGTCAGTTCCGATTGCTGGTCTAGAGGCAGTTGAAAACCCGAGGTGAGCATGATCAAAGTTTTCCGGCCGGGAACGGCGGCCAGGCTCTTGGCCACGCTGCGCAGCGATAGCATCACGGTATGCGTTCCGAAATCCGCCTCGGCGTTGCTGAGAGAATTATTCAGAGAGGGCAACGACGGCGCGCCCAGGGACGCAACCTCGACCGGCGGCGGGGCATTCGGCGAAACCGACGATCCGTGAAGTCCGCTAACGACTTGTTTCAATCGATCGGCGTCGGCGGTGAAGTTTTGCGCGACATGCACGCTCCCGCCAAATTCAATCAACGCCATCAATCGGTTCGGACCAACGTTGGCGTCGATAAATTGCGCTGCCGCTTTGCGCGCATTCCCCTGGTCGCCCACGTTCATGGTCGAGTTGTCGAAGAACAGCACCATGTATCTTTTCTGGTTCTTGCCGGGCGCCGCAGAATCCTGCTCGAACGAAAAACTCTTGATCGGCTGCTCCTTGTTATCTTCCCAGACTCTAAAATCCTTGGCGCTCAAGTCGCTGACGTATGCGCCTTTCTTGTCCGTGACCACGGTGTCCACCAGAACCAATTTCGTTTCGACACGAATGGTGCCAGCGCTGGCTGCGCTTGAGCCGTTGTTGTCAGCACCGGACTGCGCCTGCGGCTGAGCCGCAGACACGGAAACGGATTGCTTCCAGGTGAATAATCCCCCGGCTAATAAAGCTCCTGCCGCCAAGACCATCAGTCTTCGACCTCGCATACGCACCTCCACCGCTCTAAGGAATTTCGACCGCTCCATTTTCCGCCGACATCAGCTTGCCTTCTGCGTCCCGCACCACCAATCGCACTAGATAATTCCCTGGCTTCACATCAAAACTGCTCTTCAAAGTAATGCCCGACCCCAGCCTGCTGTCGAGAGTCTCATCCTTCAAGCGCATCTCCAGAATCTTCTCGCTCCCTTGCACGAAATTTCCGTTCCGGTCGAACAGCGCGGAGACCATCGTCAAATCGTTGCGGTTGCGCCCTTCTGCTTTTCGAAATCGCAAATGCCGCACGTCCACATGGGCGAGCACGGTAAGCTTCGCGTCGGCGTCGCTCGACTTGAAGAACTGGGTGTGCAGCTCGACCGGTAGATCGTGCAACTCCTCCTGGGAAAAAATCGCGTCTTCGATCTCTTGCTTGGCTTCCTCGGAAGGGTCGGGCACGTGCTTCGGAGCGTAATATCCACGTCGCGATTGCAGAGTAAGCTTTTCCGGGCTCTTCAAGCTGACTTTCAAAGAATGAAAGCTGCCGTCGAGCTTGAGATTCTGCGGGGAGAAGCCGAGCACATAATAGTACTCCGGCGCCACACTGAGCCGCCGGAAACCTTCATCCAGGTCGTTGTTGTTATGAAAAAAAATGCCGCCAGTCGAGTCCGCCAGCACCGCCAGGATATCGTCGTCCGCCGACGCGCTCAACATCTGATATTGCAATTTATTTGCATTCACAAACGGGTTCCCCGAAGTGGGCGCGCTTATGTCGCCAACAGGATCGATGGTATACAACCCACGCGCATCCAGGGTGTTGATGATAATTTGAGATCGCAGCGCATGGTCGATGAGATCCGAATACTCGGTCTCCATGCGCGGAGTCAGAAAACCGGGCGAGACCAAAATGATGGTTCGCTGCCCCGGCGAGTTCGCCACTCTGCGAACCACGTCTTTCAAAACTCCCAGCGCAAGACGGCTTTCCGCGTCCCCCTGAACCAGGGCTTGAGCGGCCGCCCCGATCGCCGTCGCCTGCGCCTGCGGGTAGAATTTTGGGTTATCGTCGAACTCACAATGCAGAGCGTCCTGTGTCGCAACCAACAAAGCCTGAGAATCTTGCTGATTCTGGATCAAATCGGCCATGTAGTGCGTGACATTGGGGCAGTTGGATGGGTCGCTCCCCGCGACGGGCCGCGGCTGAAGACGCAGCAAGGCCTGGCGCAGCTGCGTCCGGTCGTCCGTGAAGTCCAGATTGTTTTGCCCAGAAGTGGTAAAAATCGCCACCCGGTCGCTGGGTTGGAGGGAAGCGAGATTCTTGTCCGCCGCTTTGCGGGCGTATGCAAGGTCGCTGAATTGCGCGTGAACATCGTCGAAAACGTAAGCGACAAAACGCTCGGGCAGAGTAGGCGCGTGGACCTGCTCGACCGCTGCTGCGCCGGGCTCCAGATTTCTCTTTTCCTGATCCGCCTTTGCAGTGGCTACTTGTGTCCCCGGCTGTTCGACGGAAAATTGCGTAATCACTTGCGGCTTGCGGTTGTCGAAAACCTGGAAGTCGTCCTTCTTCAGCGTACCAGTCGCTCTGCCTTGATTATCCCGGGCAACCACCCGCACCAGAACCAATTTCACATTCACTTTGAAAGAGGTTGGCTCGTCATGGGAGTTCAACTCCGCCGAATTGGTCTCCGCCGGAGATTGGGCTGCCGGTGTGGAAGATGATGAGGGAGGCGCAGACTGCGCGACCAACTGACTGCGCGGGCTTCCGCCATAGAAGAAAATGCCCGGAAGAAACACAGCCCATGCCAACCGCATCCTGACCATCGATGCGAGACTCGGCGTGCTCGTACGTCCATCGTACATCTGGCTAAGCCGGAACAAAATCAAGATGCTACCGCCAAGTAGAGAGGCTGGAGGGAACAGGCATTCGCCGCGCGATGATGATCTTGGCGACGAGAAGCGATCATTCCCCAAAGCTGCAGAGCATTATGTTCGGCGATCCCAGCTGTGTCAATCGCAAATACTCAAAGCGCATGCTTTCTATTTACTTGGGTCAGCCGGCCAAGGACTCAATCGCCTGCACCGCATCGGAAGAAAGAACCAATCGGGAACTCGCCAAGTCCTGCCTCATGTGCTCCGCATTGGAAGTCCCAGTGAGAGGCAGCATTCCAACCGCGCGCGCGAATGAGAAAATGACCTGCGCGGTGGTTACGCCCGCGCGGTCCGCCAGCGCAATCACATCCGGATGATGCAGCACCTCGACATTCGCCGTGAGCAACGAGAATCCCTGATAGACAATGTTATTGGCTCGACAGAATAGCCGGATATCACGATCCCAGCCCAGGCGCGCGTAGCAGCGGTTCTGCACCAATGAAGGGCCTTCAGAGTGAACTGCCGCCATCTGCTCAAGATGTTCCAGCGAAACGTTGCTCACTCCCAGCAGGCGCGTACGCCCGGCGTCGCGCTCGTTCCTCATCGCTTCCCAAACTTCAGAATCGGCGTTGGTCCAGTTGTATCCGGAAGAGGGTCCGTGCAGCACGTAGCTATCGACGTAGTCGGTCCCGAGATGCTGCAGTGAACTCGCCATCGATTGCGCGACCTGCACGGAAAGTTTTGCGGTTGGGTCGTAGGGCAGGCGATGATCCTGTCCGGGTCGGTAGGTAAACTTGGTTTGCAGAAAAAGATCGGAGCGACGAACCACTCCGGCGCGATACGCGGCTGCCAGTCCCTGGCCTACGCCTTCTTCGAAATAATGGCGCCGTTGGTTGGCGGTATCGACCCCGCGAAAACCCTGGCGCAGCGCCAGTTCTACGAGCGCGGGTGTGCGCTCTTCTTTCCATGCTGTGCCGTAAAGAAAATCTGGAGTGGAGGGCGCGCGCAACTCAGGCATGCGGTTATTCTGACATGAGACGCGGTTGGGCCGCCGGGCGATATGGTGCGGTTCTTTGGCTGAATGTTCCGGTTGGAACATTAGGAATAATGTTCCAGTGGAACATTGTGTACACATTTTTGTGTAGGCATTTGAGTGTATATAAATTCTGGCTATGTTACAGATGCAGCAGGGGTTGGGATGCTAATGATCATTCGAGGGGAATTCCGGACTCAGGAAATCTGCGGCTGGAGTGGCAGATTTGAGGTGATTTAGAGATGATAGATCTGAACGGTGAACCGGGCTAAAGGGACCTTTGACCGCGCTACGGAAATCGCTACAATTTGGTGGCAGGGAAAAGTTGTCGGCCATGATGATTGAACTTCCGGAGCAGTTTGGGGCGGCCCTAAAGATCCAGGCCAACGCACGTGGCGTTTCGCCCGCGGGTTATGTTTGCGAAGTTCTTGAAAGTGATCTGGCGTCCGCGCTCGAAGGCCAATCGCCGGGCACTCTCTTCAAAGCAGGACGCGGCAAAGCATAACTCGGCATGTCCGCCAAGTACGGACAGGCTCCATCGGCAGTGGAGATCGACGCCAACCGCGCCGAGATGGGAACAGGAGGAGTACCGCGATGACAATAGAAATTCACAGGCCGGAACTCGAAGCCCTTATCCGGCAGTGGATGAGAACGGGCGCCTTCGCAACCGTCGAGGACGCTCTGATGCAGGCGTTGAGATCTTCGCCGCTTCCAGGGGAACTAAGTGCAGGCGCATCGAACGGAACGCCTGGTCGCTCTGGGGCCGATCTGGTGGCGGCAATGCAAGCCTCGCCGTATAAGGAAGTCGATCTTGAGCCAACCCGCGACCGCCTGCCGGTGCGCGATGCGGGGTTCTGATGGCGTGGTTGCTCGACACCAATGTCCTTTCGGAACTGCGTCGGCCAAGGCCTGAACAACGGGTTGTGGCTTTCGTCGCGGCTTGCCCGCTCGACCAGCTTCATATCAGCGTCGTGACCCTGGCGGAGATTCGGTTTGGTATCGAGCTTGTTGCCGAAGCCGATCGCCGGGCGGAGCTGAATGAATGGCTCACGCGCAAGGTGCGGCCCATGTTTGACGGGCGCGTACTGCAAATCACGGAAGACATCATGCTCAAGTGGCGGCTTCTGGTAGAGGATGGCCGGAAAGCGGGACACACCTTTTCTCAGCCGGACCTGATCATCGCGGCGACGGCTATTCATTACGGGCTGACGGTCGTGACCCGTGATCGCAGCGACTACGAAAGGGCGCGGGTTCCGGTGGTGAATCCTTGGGATCCAGATCGCCTTGCATCGCCGATACCCACGTAGCGCTTTGGAATTGGTGGAATCAGGACCGATGAGACTGACCCCACGTCGACCGCCAGCGGTTCACAGGAAGATGATGAACGTCCCGTTTGTGACCGGTCTGGTCCCTTGGGGATCGATCAGACAGACGCAGTATGCGAATTTACATCGATGAGGCCGGAACGTTTGTCCCTCCGCAACCACCTCGTCCGTTGTTCTCGGTCGTCCTCGCGCTGATTATTCCCTCGTCAATTGAACAGGAACTTTTCTATGAATTCCTACGCCTTCGCGATACGTGGCCGAACCAAAGCATCGAGATTAAAGGAAGCAGTCTGAATGAATCGCAGGCGGCCCAGCTGATCAGCCTCGTTCTAAATTACGACACGTTAGTTCGCTTCATAGCAATTGACGCCAAGTGGGTTTGATCACGTGCCCACAACGAAACCAAATAGCGCACGTGGCATCGGCGCCCACCCATGCGAAAAACGCAAGGATGGGGCACCATCTGTGAGAATGGTGCACGCAAAGATCGTTAAGGGTGCGCGGCACGTCCTCGCGCTGGACCGAAAGGCGTAACAAAACAAAAAAGCCGGAGATCTTATCGATGTCGAAATCGAAAAGATCTCCGGCTCGATTTTTTGTCCGCAAACGGTTAAAGACTATTGCGACACGGTTTGTTCGTCCAGCTCCACGCCGTCACCGGCATGGACGTCTTCCATGGCGAATACGATCATTCCGGTTGCCGTGGTGGGGGTGGTTCCGATTACGACGATTTCTCCTACGGCTCGGCGTGGGAGGTCGCGGACGTGAATTACCGGTCCGTTGCTTTTGGTAAAGATGTGAGGATCAAACGACGGCTGTTTCAACTGCGTGTCTTCGCTGAGCGCGGCTTTGAAGGAAAGTGAATCTACGGGATCATCCAGGTCGGCCTGATAGCCGCGCACTGCCCGGAAATAGTCGCCGATCTTTACACCCTGATTCGTTCCCACGTTCATGTAAATCTTCTGCCCAGTGCCCAACTCCGAATCGAAGTCGCGTGCCATCACGATGCGGCCGGAAACCTTGCTGCTGGTGGGCAGAAAGCGGTCAAAGCGCACCGGTGGATGAAAGGCGACCATACTTTTTTCGGCGAAAGGAATGACGGTGTCTCCGGGATTGATGGGGTCACAGGCGTATTCGATATGGCCAATCGCCACTTTGCTGCGGGTATCGATAATGCGCACGCGGCCAACTTCTTCGTAGGGCTGCCCGGTCTCCTTCAAGAGCTTGTTCTGCCCGGCAAAAAGTTCGTATTCGTTGACATTGCGCAGAGCGCGGATGATTTCGTATTCCGCGTTCAGGGTGTAGCCCGTGCCCTCCAAGTAAATGATGTCGCCTCGGACGAACTTGGTGGTCTCCGGAGTGTCGAGTCCACCGGCGACGAAGTTGGCATCGGGCAGAGTCTGGCGGTTAATGAAACCAGCACAGTAAATATCCGCGTAGGTGGGCATTTGCACGCGCTGCACCGGGAAACCGCCGGTCGAGGGAAGACTTCCCGGGGGCGTTGGGGTGTTTGCCAATTCCGCGAACTCTCCCTGCTGAGCCCACGCAGTCGTTGCTATCAAAAGCACTAACCAAAATGTTTTCTTCATGTTACCTCCGCAAAGGGACTGCCGTGGGCACCCTGTCCCAGTGAAATGCCATGGAACCATTGCTCCAGATGGAAGGTAACAAGGGGGTAAGAGGGGGTCAAGGTTACGAGGGTGTCAGGTCGTCTTGGAAAGAGTTTTTGGGGGTCTTTTGTGAATACACTGTTGCATCTGTAATTCGACCCCTGTAAGATTCGCGCCGAACCTATTGAATGTCTGTGGAATGATCCGAAGCTATTGATTCAAGATGATTTCAGCTCCTAAAGGTTACCCGCTCCGTCTGCTGCCGCTCAGGCTGCCCCGAGTTTGCGTCGCCATTGCCGCCTCCGACCCCACCGAATTGGTGGAAAAAGCAGGCGCCTTGACTCGTGATAACCCCTTTCTGGAGTTCAGGTTAGATTACTTGCCGAAGCCCGCTCTGGCGCTGCCGAAGATCAAGCATTTCCTGGAGACTCACTCGGGGATCACGGTGATTGGCACTTGCCGCAGAGTGGCTAGCGGAGGCAAATTCCGTGGATCCATGGCCTCGCAGCTCGACATCCTGGCCAAGGCTTCCGCGGCTGGATGCCAGTTGGTCGACGTGGAACTGCAGACCGCGCTGAAGTGCAAGCCGGAGCAATTACGGAAACTGCGTGAAAAGGCAGCCCTCATTCTTTCCTATCATGATTTTCGAGCGACCAAGAAGCTCGATGAGACCCTGGAGAAGATGCGGGAGTTCCCTGCCGATTTCTACAAAGTGGTCGGCACCGCCAGCACGCTCTCTGACAATGTCTCCATGATGCAGTTCCTGGGGCGCGAAAGCGATAACCACTCTCTGGTCGGCGTTTGCATGGGAGAACAGGGAACCATTAGCCGTGTGCTGGGAGTTCGAGCCGGCAGCGTCTTCACCTTCGCCGCGGTCAGCCCCGGAGAAGAGACCGCGCCCGGGCAAATCACAGCGCAGGAACTGCGCAACATTTATCGCATCGAACAACTCGACGCGGCGACGCGCGTTTACGGCGTGGCGGGGGATCCGGTCGCTCATTCACTTTCGCCCGCAATTATGAATGCGGCCTTCCGCCGCGAGAACGTCAACGCCGTCTACCTCGCGCTGCATGCCAAGACTCTCAAGGACTTGCTGACCTGCGTGCGCGAGATTCCCATCCACGGCCTCAGCATCACCATGCCTTATAAGGAAGCTATTCTTCCTTATCTTGACAACACCGATACGCACACAACGAAGATTGGCGCCTGCAACACCGTGGTCCGCGCTCAGGATGGAAAACTCTACGGCTTCAACACGGACACTTCCGGAGTTGTGCGGCCGCTCGAGCGCCGCCTGAGTACGTTGCAGGATGCGAAGATTCTGGTTATCGGCGCGGGCGGCGCGGCGCGGGCGGCAGTCTTCGGGCTGAAGGAACGCGGAGCGGAAGTTTACATCCTGAACCGCAGCGCCGCCCCTGCTCAGAAGCTTGCCCGGCGCGCCCACGCTCGCTCGGTGAAGCGTGCCGACCTGAAGAAGCATTCCTTCGACGTGATCATCAACGCCACGCCGGTGGGGATGGGCAACACCCGCGACACTCCGCTGCAGGAAAAAGAGATCAACGCCCGCTACGTGTTCGATATGATTTACGATCCGCCCGAGACCCGGCTGCTGCAATTGGCAAAACAACGCGGCGCGCAAATCATCCCCGGCATCGAGATGTTTGTTCACCAAGCCGCCCGCCAGTTCGAAATTTGGACCGGCAAACCGGCACCGCAGGATGACATGCTGCAGGTGGTGGTGCTGGCGATGCAGGAAAGAGCGGCGAAGGCGGCGGCGCTTGCTTCCACGAAAAAGAGGTAGCGAATCGCCCGGCTGGATCCGCTGTTCAAGAAAGCGCGATTTGCGACTGAAGAACCTCTTGACAATGTTGTCATATATGACAACATAATCCCCGTTCGCCATCTCAAGGACGATGACTCGAGAGACGCGGAAGATTTCGTGGATCAAGTCGGCTCTGAGGGATTTCGAGACATTTCCCGAGGGTGCCAGGTCCATGTGTCTCGCGGCCCTCACGATCGCTGCCGAGAACCGGAAGGCCGACATTGCAAAGCCGATGCTGGGCTTCGGGTGCCGTTTCGGGGCGATGCCTTCCGCTTGGTCTATGCAGTGCAGGTAGCCGAGGAAATCTGGGTAGTCCACACGTTCCGGAAGAAATCGACGCGCGGCATCAAGACGCCGCAACCCGAAATTGATTTGATTAAGCAGCGCCTGAATCGACTAAGAGAGATGCTGCGCTGAAAGAGAACATCTAACTCGACTTGAGGTGACCCAGCATGGGACGCGAAAAAGAGCAGGCAGGAACCAACGTAAAATTGGAATTAGTGCGCGGAAGCGGGAATGTCTTCCACGACCTCGCCCGCCCCAACGCAGATGTCGGGCAATTCAAGGCTATTCTCGCGGCTGAAATCATTAAGGCACTCGACCGGGAGCACCTGACGGTTCGTGCTGCCCATGCCCGCACCGGCATCGCCGCTGCCGACTTCTCCCGCATCCGTAATGCCGACCTCGGCCGGTTCACTGTAGATCGCCTCATGTCGATCATCAACCGTCTCGGCTCCCGCGTCGAGGTAAAGATCCGCCTGCACCGCAGCGAGGCCTTCGTCCACGAAGCGCGTCTGTGACCAGGCCGCGCCAGATCGAATCTGGACTGCCGAACTCGCCAAGTTACACAAGGTCGATGGAAAGCGCTTTCCGGCGAGAATTCTGCTACCATAAGCGCGCGGTGAGGTGACTATGCCGGAATATGTGATTGAGCGGGAAATCCCCGGTGCCGGTAAGCTATCCGATGAGGAACTGCAGGCGATCGCGCGAAAATCGGTGGGCGTGCTGAAGGACATGGGTCCGGGAATCAAATGGCTTCACTCCTACGTCACCGGCGATAAAGTGTATTGCGTGTACCTGGCGCCAGACGAGGAGACGGTTCGCGAACACGCGCGGCGCGGCGGGTTTCCGGCGAATCGCATTTCGGCGGTGCGGCGGCTGATCGATCCCAACACCGCAAATTGACTCAAGCCGAGTTTCAACTCCAGAGTTACAATTCCAGAGTTTCAGATGCGAAGACCGGGTTCGGCGCTGACATTCGGCGCTTCATAATTCAGCGCTTCTCGATTTAGTGCTTCTTGCACAGCTTGTTCGACCGGCAGCGCCCAGCCTTCCATCCATGCCGTGAGACCTGCAGCATGGCCAAGACTTCGGCGCGCGAATTCCAGAGCCTTATCCAGCCGGGGTCGCTCGGTGGTGGTTAGGGGTGCTCCCAACCGTTGACGAAGCGCGGCTGCGGCCCCGGCCAGGCGCAGCGCTTGTTCGGCGTTCGATTGCCCCGCGGCGCTTACCGCGAGAGATTCGAGAGCCCTTGCGATGCCGCGTTTGTGACCCAAATCCTGAAACATCTGGATGCTTTGGCCGTAGAGACGAAGCGCTTCGGCGTTATTGCCCTGATCGCAGCTTAGACCTGCCAAATCGGCGAGAGCGCCGGCAATGCCCCAACCATCCCGCAGTTGGCGAAACGCCGCCAGGCTCTGTCCGCAAAACGCGCGGGCGGCAAGCAGATCCGCTCTCTCGCGAGCGACGTCTCCCAGGTAGTTCAGCGTCCAGGCTGATCCGGCTGCGTCACCGGCCTTGCGGAACATGGCCAGGCATTCGTCATAGAGCAAGGCCGCGCGCGCGTAATCTCCCTGCAACTTCATCACGTTAGCCAGATTGCTGAGGGCGCGGGCGATGTCAGCGGAATCTCCGAGATCCTTCCATATCAGCACACATCGCTCGAAGAGTGTGGCTGCCTCGGCAAGTTCGCCACGATCGCGAGCGTTCACGGCCAACGCGTTCAGCGCGACGGCAACCCCTCGGTTATCGCTGAGATCGAGACACACCTCGAGACTTTCTTCAAACGTTTGGCGAGCCGTGTCGTAATCCCCCTGCTCGCCTGCCAGGACTGCCGCCGCGAAGAGCAGGCGCGCCCGGAGTTTCGGACGCATCGCTGCCCCATCCAGGGCGAGCAGCCGGGCGATGGCATCCCGGCCCTCGGAAAGATGCTCCCGCGTTTCCCAGAAACGAAACAAAGCGACGCCCAGGCGGAGGCCCCAGTCGGCGTCCCCTGTTTTGATCAGATAATCAAGAGCCATGCGGAAGTTGTCGTGCTCGACCTCAAAACGATCGAGCCATTCCGGGTGAGCGACCGCGTCCTCGGCGCCCTCTTCGGCAAGCACGAGGTGATAAGCGGCATGGGCCCGGCGAGTCGCCGATTCATCGTCGTTTTCGGCCAGGCGTTCGAGAGCATACTCCCGGATGGTGCCGAGCATTACGAACCGGCTTTCTGCGTCGACTTCTTCCGGTTCCACCTGCTGCACCAGCACCTGTTGCACCAGACTTTTGTCGACCATGGAGGCCATGCCGTCGAGCACCGCGAGGCCCAGGTCGCCTTTTGTGTCGCAGACAGCCTCCGCGCCTTCCAGGGTGCAGCCGCCGGCAAATACAGAAAGCCTCCGGAAGAGAGTTTGCTCGGCTTCATTGAGCAGGCCATAACTCCAGTCCACGGTGCCGCGAAGAGTCTGTTGCCGGGTTGGTAGATCGCGGGCGCCACCGGTCAGAAGGCTGAGGCGGCTTTCGAGGCGCGCCAGCATGGCGGATGGCGAAAGCAGCTTGATGCGCGCCGCCGCGAGTTCGATGGCGAGAGGCAGGCCGTCCAGCCGGGAACAGATGGCGGCGACCGTCGCGGCATTTTCTTTGGTAAGAGCGAACTCGCGCTTCACCGCTTGCGCGCGTTCCACAAACAGCGCGATTGCCGAAACGTTTGAAAGCACGTCCAGACTCTGAGTGGATTTCGGGTCGGGTAGCGCGAGCGATGGCACTGGAAATTCGTGTTCGCCATAGACGTGAAGTGGCGCCTGACTTGTAACCAAGACCTTAAGTTTTGGGCTGGCGGTGAACAACTGCGCTATAACCGGCGCTGAGGACACCAGGTGCTCGAAGTTGTCGAGCAAGAGAAGCATGGGCTGGTTGAGCCCTGCGAGAAATTGTTGCAAGCTTTCCTGCGGCGACTGAGTGGCTGTCTCGCGAATCCCCAGCGCTTGCGCGATGCTCGAGGCGATCAAACTTGGTTCCGTAATCGCCGCCAAAGCGACAAAGCATACTCCCGCGGGGAACCGGTCGGCGAGGATTCCCGCGACGTGCAAGGCGAGCCGCGTCTTTCCGATCCCGCCCGGACCGGTAAGGGTCACCAGCTGCACATCTTCACGCGTCAAGAGCTGCTCGAGACCGGCCGCTTCGTGCTCGCGTCCAATGAATGCCGTGCGCGGCACCGGCAAATTGTTGGGGCGAGGTCCGGACCCTAAGGCAAGGGTGTCGGCCAGGCGATCGCGCACCGCGGCCAGGTCGTGAGCCAAATCCCGAGTGGACGCATAGCGCTGCTTTGGGTCCTTGGAGAGGCAGCGCTCTACGATCCAAGTTAAGGGAGCGGGCGCCTGAGGCATTCTCCCGCCGAGGCGCTCAGGATCATCCCGAAGGATCGCGGCCGTGGTTTCGGCATAGGTATTCTTACGGAACGCGGGATTTCCCGTAAGCATTTCATACAGCACCGATCCGAAGGAAAACTGGTCAGAATGAAAATCTACGTCCTCGCCGGTGGCTTGCTCGGGCGACATATAGCCGACGGTGCCCATCACAGTTCCATGCTCCGTGATAGCAGTGCTACCATCCAAATTCGAAGGGACGGGATCGAGCCTGCGAACTTTCGCCAGACCGAAATCCAGCACCTTGGCCGTACCGTCCCGGGAAACCATCAGATTTTCCGGCTTCAGATCGCGATGAACGATGCCAATCTCATGCGCTTTGGCCAGACCGTCGGCAATCTGCGCCGCGATTGCAACCGCCTTGCGCAGTGGAATCGGGCCAGAAGCAAGCAGCGCGCGCAGCGTTTCTCCTTCGACCATTTCCATCGCGATATAGCGAATGCCGTTCGCCTCCCCGAGTTCATAAATCGTCACGATGCTGGGGTGATTCAGCGCGCTGGCCGAACGGGCCTCCTGCTCGAAACGCGATAAGTCTTCCTCGTGACAACAGCGGTCCAACGACAGCGTCTTGATTGCGACCTGACGGCCGAGCCGGGTGTCTTTGGCGTGATAAACCTCACCCATGCCGCCCGAGCCCAGTCGCCGAAGAATCTCGTAATTGCCGAAGCGCGTGCCCGGCGACAGGACACACAACTTTAAACCGGATGATGTAGAAAGCGGGTTCATGTAGGTTGTCGGCGACGCTCTGCGCGTGCCAGAGTGTACGGCTGGTGCCATTCAACTAGAGTCGATTTAAGTCGCCGCACGCTAGACCCCAAAGGGAGCAGCCTCGGTGCGCTTATAATATGCCAGATTCCGGAGGGATGAATGGATATTCGATCGTTGCAGCGGCCGCTGAAAGATCAGTACCGGCAAGATCCGGGTAGCTCCCGAATCACACTAACGGCGCGGGGCAGTCAGACCGACGCGCCGATCGCTTGTTCAGTGGACCTGGGCCGCGCCATCTACGATGCGCAGGCGCACAGGGGGGTCGGCGGCGCGGGCACTGGGGCTTGCTCCGGAGACTTGTTGTTAGGTGCGTTGGCGGCTTGCGCGCAGATCACTTGCCAGATGGTGGCCGCTGCCATGGGAATACCGACTGAAGGCATCGAGGTGACGGTCGAGGGGGATCTGGATTTGCAAGGAACACTGGGCCTATCGAAAGAAGCTCCCGTCGGATTTGAGAGCATCCGAGTCAATTTCGACGTCCGCGCACCGCAGGCGACGGTGGAACAGCTAAACGCGTTACGGGCGAAAACGGAGCAATATTGCGTGGTGATGCAAACCTTGCAGCATCCGCCGGTGATCGAGCACAAATGGAAACAGCAGTTGCCGGCGACTCAAGGGTAATGCCAGCGACGCCTGGCGTAGCCCGCGCGCGGAACCTGTCTTGTGAACTCGGGTCAAGCCGCAAGAAACCACAAAGCCGGGCTGGTTGGCCCGGCTCATCTTTCCGTGGAACTGATTCGGCGAATCTTGTTTCGACGTGCCGATTCAGAATGTCGATTTCTGCGTGGCTTTCTTAGCGTAGTTCCAGCGGGGTCACCGTCCCGCGGAACACAATTCTTTACATAACCAGTCTTTACATAACCAGCGCGAGATTCTCCAACTCATACTGCAACACTGGCAGAGCGCACCCCGCCATTTCCACCCTGCCCGCCGCATCGAGCGCCGCCTTAGGCGAAACTCCGTAGCCCCGGCCCATCAAAAAGACCTGCAACAATTCGGCGGCTTCGTAGGAATCGATCATGCCGCCCTGCAGCAAGTCGCTGCGCAAGGCCGCCAGTTCGGTCGCCGTGAACCGGTCTTTATCGTTATTGAGCCCGGAATTGATTCTGTCGTTCATCGCGTTTTCAAACTTTGCGTCTTCAAACCTGTCTTTTCCAAACATGGCCGTCATCACCTCCGACTCCGACCCGCCTACCACAAGTGCCTATTAGACTCATCGGCAGCCATACAAGTTGCATGCAATTCTGCTGCCGTGGCTGCCCTCTAGTTTGATATACGTTCGGGCGGCCTTCTTAGATTCATAAACCCCTCTGTCTATCGGAAGTTGCGAGCCATGTACCAGGCCTCACCACCCCGCCTAAGGTTCCTTTGGTACTCGGCGCGGTCTCGAAACTGACACAGAGTGTCATTTCGGTCGGGAACCTGACAGATGCTGACGTTTTTAACCCATCGCATCGCTGGGAATCGAATATACCCCTGTCAGCCTTACACCGGTGTGAAACAAACATGAATATTAGTGATAAATCGGATTCGTCCCGAATCGGGACGAATCTTGGAGGGATGAACCTCGGAAAGTCGAATCCACCATCGGGCTCGTCGCTAGGTCGGAGAGTCAGGCGCTCTCGATGGTGGCTTGGTCGATCAACATGATTGGAATGTCGTCCTTCACCGCGTAGACCCGGTGGCACCGGGTGCACTTCAGGCTCTCCGGATTTTGCCGATAGTCGAGCGCCTGCTTGCAGGCGGGACAGACCAGAATTTCCAGCAACTCTTTCGCAATCATGACAGGCATTGTAACGCGAGGCTCGGTGAACATGCGATAGAATCGCAACGGAATCGAATGATGTCCGCTCGAATTTTAGATGGAACGAAGATCGCCGGGGACATCCGCAAAGAAGTTGCTGCGGAAGTGCAGGCGATGATCACCGCCGGAGTGCGCCCCGGCCTGGCCGTCGTTCTGGTGGGCCACAACCCGGCGTCGGAAATCTATGTACGCGGCAAGATCAAGGCTTGTAGCGAAGTTCTTATCCACAGCACGCAGCACACGCCACCCGAGACCATAACGACTGCCGAATTGCTGGCTCTGGTCGAAGCGCTGAACCGCGACGATAATGTCGATGGCATTCTGGTGCAGCTTCCCTTACCCGCGCACGTCGACGCAAAAAAAGTCCTGATGGCTGTCGATCCGGTGAAAGATGTTGATGGATTTCATCCCGTCAACGTGGGATTGCTTTCGACCCAGCGTCCCGGGTTGGTGCCGTGTACGCCTGCTGGAGTGATGGAGATTCTGCATCGCAGCCAAATTCCGATCGCCGGGCAGGACGCGGTAGTCGTGGGCCGCAGCGATATCGTCGGCAAACCGGCGGCGATGCTGCTGCTCAACGCCAACGCCACGGTCACAGTCTGCCATTCGAAGACGCACGACCTGCCAGCCGTGTGTCGTCGTGCGGATATTCTGGTGGCCGCTATCGGGCGTGCCGGCATGATCACGCGCGACTTCGTGAGGCCCGGCGCCACCGTGATTGATGTCGGGATGAACAAAGTGACCGACGCTGCCGAGTTTGCCGGCCTTTTCGGGGGCAACGCCAAGCGCGAAGAAACTTTTCGAACCAAGGGATCGACTCTGGTCGGCGATGTTCATCCGGAAGTCGCCGAAGTCGCGGGAGCACTGACGCCGGTGCCAGGGGGCGTGGGTCCATTGACCATCGCCATGCTGATGTATAACACCGTGAAGGCAGCAAGAATGAGAAGGGCAAAAAGCAGTGGTCAGTGAGTAGTGGGAAGTGAGTAGAAAAACTCCACAGCTATCGCTGGCCACTGCCCACTGATCTTTCAATGCTGAAAGTCGGACTCACTGGCGGGATCGCGTCGGGCAAATCGGTGGTGGGTGAGATGTTTGTCGCGCTGGGCGCGCATCTGCTGCAGGCCGATCGATTAGCCCATGAACTTATGCGGCCGGGCCAACCAGTTTACGACGAGGTCGTGCGTCATTTCGGACAGGCCATTCTCGACCCCGATCGCAGCGTCAACCGCGCCAAACTTGCGGAGGCCGCTTTCGGTGGAAGCGGTGGCTCCGGATCGCCGGATTCCCCTGCGGAATCCTCGATGGCGGCAAGCCAAATGTCATCTCGCATCGAAGAGTTGAACCGCATCGTGCATCCCGCCGTGCTTCGCAGACAGGATGAGTGGATGGAAGAAGTGGGCCGCCAGGATCCGAACGCGGTTGCCATGGTCGAGGCGGCATTGATTCTGGAGGCGGGCGCGGCGAAGAGTTTCGATCGTCTGATCGTAGTCAAATCCACGGACGAGGAACGATTCGCGCGTTTCGCGCGGCGTCAGAATTTGCCGCTCGAAGCCGCCCGCAAAGAAGTCCAGCGACGCATGGCGGCGCAACTACCGGAAGAAATCAAAATCAAAGCCGCCAATTATGTAATCGACAACACCGGCTCGCTTGATCGCGCGCGAGAGCAGGTACAGAGGATATGGGAAGCACTTCGCGCCGATGCCGCCGGGCTGAAGGAGTAATGCCGCCCGGCGTGCCTGCCGCCGGAAGTTTGTTTAAAATCGAAGTTGAAACCGCTTTGATATCTGGATCGATAGAAGTCTATACAAGTAAGGGTTCCGTCCTATGAAATTGTTACGGCCTGCAATCTTTGCGCTGATCATCGCCGGCGCGTTTTTCTACTTCACGACCTGGCGCGCGAATTCGCACTCCAACCCGCTTCATCCCACGGATTGGTTGGCTCATCCCGCGCAGGTGGAAATCACGGAAGCCGCCGGGGGCAACGAGTCGCTCGACAGCGACGAGCAAAATAACATTATTGTTTATCGCAAAAACATTCCCTCGGTGGTGAACGTTACTTCGCGCGTGATGAAGTTCGATTTCTTCTACGGCGCCGTGCCGCAGGAGGGTCAAGGGTCGGGATTCATCATCGACAAAGATGGCCACATTCTGACCAACTATCACGTGGTCGAGGATGCGCAGCAGTTGGAAGTGACGCTGCACAATCGCAAGAAATATAAGGCGACGGTGGTGGGTACCGATCCCGAGCAGGATTTGGCGGTGATTCAGATTAAGGCGCCAGACCTGGTGCCGGCGGTGCTCGGCGATTCACGAAACCTGCAGGTCGGACAAAAGGTCTACGCGATCGGCAACCCGTTCGGGTTGGCCGGAACCATGACGCGCGGCATCGTGAGTTCGATCCGCGAAGTCCGCGAGCCTAACGGCTCGACCATTCCCGATGCCATTCAAACCGATGCCGCCATTAATCCCGGAAATTCGGGCGGACCCATGATGAACGGGCACGGCGAAGTGATTGGCATCAACACCATGATCCTTTCGAGTTCGGGTCAGAACGCCGGTATTGGATTCGCGATTCCAATCAATACCGCGAAGGCCGTGCTGAACGATCTGATGACCGTGGGGCGTGTGCGCCGGCCGGCGCTGGGCGTGCGCACCATTCCGATCAGCGCCGAATTAGCCGATGAGATGGGGTTGCCCGCCGATTATGGCTTGCTGATCGTGCAGGTGATCCCCGGCGGCGCGGCCGACCACGCCGGCTTACGCGGCGGCACGGAGCGAGCCTATTTGGGCAACATTCCAATTATGTTAGGCGGCGATTTGATTGTTGCCATTGACGGAGAAAAAGTCGAAGACACCCAAGGCCTGGCGCAAGTGATGAATAACCATCGCGCCGGCGACACCGTAAAGGTAACGTTCTATCGCAACAAGAAAAAAATGGAAGTCCCCGTGGCTCTGGGCGAGGCCCGGGAACAGGTGTGAGGCTGAGTCCTTCGTTTATGCACTGGACCAGCGCGCGTCAAAAACAAAATTGCAAAAGAGCGTGCGTGTGCGCTATGCTGCCCTTCTGCCTATGACTGCCATTCGCTAAATCCGCAATTCGCAACTGTGAACGAAAGTACGTAGTGGTGTGCCTACTCGTTCGCGACCATCCCTGTTGATTTAACTCCAGAAAGGATTCTTGACATGGAATTTGTGGATAAGGCATTGGCGCGTCGTTTGGAGTCTGCGGAAGAAATGCCGCAGGTACTATACGCTCGGGCGTTTCAAAAGTTGCGGCCCCAGATCGGAGCCGCAGAGGAAGAAATTTGCGGCGGGCACATGATCTTCGCGGGCTTGGGATCGCCCATCGGACGGGCGACCGGCCTCGGTCTCGACCGGTCGTTCACGGCGCAGGATCTTGATCGCGTAGAGGATTTCTATCGTTCCCACAAGGCTCCCTCGCAAGTGGATCTTTGTCCACTCCACGAAGCTGCGGTATTCGAAATGTTCAAGCAGCGTGGATATGGAATTGCCGAACTCAATAATGTTCTCTATCGCAAGCTGATTCGCGAAGAAGAATTTCCCATTCCTCCCCCAGGTTGCGAGATCCGCCGCGGTCGGCCGGAGGAGTCGCAAGAACTAGGCGGCATCGTGGAGCGCGCGTTTTTTCCCGATGGGGCGCCTGAAGCATTCAGAGATTTGATGACGCCTTTCTACGCGATGGAAGGTGCGCTCACATTCGCGGCAAGCATCGACGGAACGGCGGTAGCCTGCGCCGCGGGACTCGTGATCCCAGACCACCGTGTATTCGCGCTATGCGGAGCCGGTACGGCCGAGGCATTTCGCGGCAGGGGATTGCAAACCGCTTTGCTCCGCGCTCGAATGACCGCTGCCGCCAGGGCCGGCTGCGAGTATGTCGTCGTGATCACCCAAGGAGGCAGCAGCTCCCAGCGAAACTGCGAGCGCTTGGGATTTCGCGTGGCTTACAGCAAGGTAACAGTCATTAAGGATCTGACTCCTTCCGGATAGCACAAAGCGACACGGTCTGAAACAAAGCGGCGTAAACTACCAATGATGGCTTTCCGAGTCTTCCTCATCTGCGGTACGGACCCCAGCGAGCAGGTGGCAGCGTGGCGTCTCCAGACGCTGGCTACCTCCTACGGTATGCATGTGTCCGTGCCCAACCGCAACGGCTTCGTCGGGGACGTGATCGATCAGGCTCGTCGCGCAATTGACCGGGCCGATTGCGTGCTTGCCATCGTTACAGGCAGTATTGGTCCGGCTGTCGCGGCAGAACTGAATTATGCTCTCGTGCGGCGCAAGTTGATTGTCTTGATTGTGAGCGAAGGCGTTACCCTGCCCCCAACTCTCGCCGATCTTCCGGTTTTTCAGTTTTCCCCATGGAACGCTGGTGACGTGGAAATGAAGATTGTCGAATTTTTGAAGCAGAAAGAGCTGGGCAAGGAGACGGTGCAGTCCATGGCAGCATTTTTGCTGGCCGGCCTGGGTCTATTCCTGTTCGGGGCACTCACCGAGAAGTAATGCGGATCGCAATCATCGACAGCTCTTGTTTGATTTGTCTGGAACATCTGAACCTGGCTTCCCGGCTGGCGCTCTACTTCGATATTGTCTACGTGCCGCGTAGCGTTCAACTCGAAGTCAACCGCAAGAACCGATCCCGATACCGGCTCAACAAATTATTTCGTGCCGGGCTCTTCCAGAAGTGCGCATCCAAGGACGACACTAACTTTCGCCTATTAGCAACGGAACTCGGTGCTGGCGAGGCCGAAGCCCTGATCCAGGCACAGGAACGAGGAGCGGAGTTTTTCCTTGTGGATGAGCGGAAGGCCCGGCGGATTGCATCGAGACAGGGCTTGATTCCCTACGGAACAGTGCGGCTTCTCGCTCGATTTTGCCTGGAGGGATACGCCCACGATGTATGGAGTTTGGTGGACAAGCTGAGGAGTGAACAGGACTTTCGAGTTGGCGACGAGGTCGTCAAAAGAGCCATCGCTTTCGCCGAACGGCCAATCGGCAGACGCTCTCGTACTCAGGAATCGCGATGAACCCAGACGCTATCCGCCCATACTGCCTATCATTTCCCGACGCGACCGAAAATCTCCAATGGGGCGATGAACTCTGTTTCAAAGTTGGCGGGAAAATTTTTGTGATGCTGGGCCTCGACACTCCGCGGATGTGTTTCAAGTGCACGCCCGAGGTTTTTGCCGAATTAATTGAACGTGAAGACATTCGTCCAGCGCCCTATGTTGGACGCTACAAGTGGGTGATGCTCGATCGGCTAAATGCGGTGCCCTGGAAGGAACTGCAGGAACTCATTCGGCAATCGTACGAGCTGGTCGCTTCGAAATCGCCGAGGACGGCGATCAAGAAATCCGCGCGGAAGAAAAGATCGGCAGCCACGTCGTCGAAGAATCCGTCTTTAAATTCGAGAAACGAAGTTTCGAAGAAGAAGAGAAAAGTTTAACGAAGCACCATCCCCAATTTGACTCTGCTGGCGCGGTCGTCTAGCCTCAAGAGTCCGTCCATTCCCGGACATCGTTGAACCTATGGGAGTTCGGCAGAAACTACTGGTGTTGCTGCTGTTTGCGGTTGCGGCTGTCTACGAAACAAAAAGCGCTGCCGCTTCTACCGAGCCGGTGCATGCGCAACATGCCATCGTGGTCAGCATTCACGAATTGGCTTCGCAGGCGGGAGTCGAAATCCTGCAGGCCGGCGGCAACGCGGTGGATGCCGCCGTGGCCACGGGATTCGTGCTGGCCGTGGTGCATCCGCCGGCGGGTAATCTTGGTGGCGGTGGATTTATGCTGCTGCGCTTGGCCGATGGACAGACGCATTTCATCGACTACCGCGAAAAAGCCCCGGCAGCGGCAACTCGCGACATGTTTCTGGATGCGCAAGGCAATGTCATCGAAAACGCCAGCGAGATCGGATACAAGTCGATCGGGGTTCCGGGGTCGGTTGCGGGCATGATTTATGCCGAACAGAAATACGGGAAACTTTCGGTGAAACAGGTCATCGCTCCGTCGATTCGCCTGGCCAGCGAAGGCTATAAGTTGAGCTGGAATGATGCGCGCGATCTGCACGATAAGTATTTGACCCGGTTTCCCGAGTCGCGGAGAATTTTTCAGCGCGATGGAAATTTCTACCATCCGGGCGAGATTTTTCGTCAGCCCGATTTGGCGCGCACGCTGGAACGGATTGCGGCGAAGCCCGATGATTTTTATCACGGGGCGCTGGCCAGGGAGCTGGCGGCAGCCATGCAGAAAGGTGGAGGCCTGATCACTGTCGAGGATCTGGCGCGCTATGAAGTCAAGGAACGCGAGCCAATACGCGGAACCTATCGCGGTTACGAGATTATCAGCGCCCCTCCGCCATCTTCGGGGGGAACAGTTCTGATTGAGTCTCTGAATATTTTGGAGGGATACGATCTGGCGAAGCTGGGAGACCGGTCGGCGGAATCGATTCACTTCACGACCGAGGCTTTTCGGCGCGCGTTTTTCGATCGTGCGGAATTCCTGGGCGATCCGGACTTCGCGAAGATTCCGGTGGCGCAGTTGATCGACAAAAAATATGGCGCCGCCTGGAGGGAGTCGATCGATTCCGATCGTGCTACGCCCAGCAGCGACCTAAAACGGCCCACGATTTTCAACGAACTGGAACAGTATGCGGCCGCGCATCCACAGCCCTCAGCCAACCATGAAGCGCCGCACACCACTCATTATTCAGTGGTCGATACGCAGGGAAATGCGGTGGCCGCAACGACCACCATTAACGACTGGTTCGGATCGCGGGTCACGGCGGATGGCCTCGGCTTTCTGATGAACGATGAGATGGATGATTTTTCGGCAAAGCCGGGAGTGCCGAACGCCGACGGTTTGATACAAGGCGAGGCCAACTCGATCGGTCCGGGAAAACGTCCACTGTCATCGATGACGCCGACCATCGTAGTGCATGACGGGAAGACCTTCCTGATCCTGGGATCGCCCGGAAGTTCGAAGATCATTACGACCGTGGCGAATGTGTTGATGGGAGTTTTAGATTACGGGATGAATATTCAGGAGGCCGTCGATGCTCCGCGTTTTCATCATCAGTGGATGCCGGATGTTTTGAATGTCGAACAATGGTTTTCGCCGGACACTGTAGCCAGACTGAAAAAAATGGGATACAACGTGGAGTTTGGTCTGCACGATGGCGGCGAAGTTTCTCCTTATTGGAGCGACGCGGAATGTATTGCGATCGATCCGCAGACCGGCGAACGGCTGGGTGCGAGCGATTACCGGAGCAACGGGAAGGCCGTGGGATACTGATGCGGCTTGCTAACGTCGATTGCTGATTGTTCAATTGTTGATTGCTGATTGACTGTCAAAACCGACAATCTGAAATTCTTCAACTAGGGACTGCGCATGTTAAGGGCGGCATCAACTTATTTGTACGTCAGAGAGCGGTTGCATCCGGGGATTCTGGATGGATTGGTGCGCAGTGGGGTGCAGACGATTGAAATCTTCGCAGCCCGTCAGCATCTCGACTACGCCAACCGCAAGGCCCATGTAAAAGAGATCGCCGAATGGTTTCGCGGAAGCGGGGTGCCGCTGAATTCCGTCCACTCGCCGCTTTACGCGGATTACGAATGGGGACGCGCCGGAGCGCCTCCTTTGAATCTTGCGGCCACGGATCGAGCTGCGCTGGTGCAGGCGATGGACGAAGTGAAGCGAGCCCTGGAGATCGCGGAGCAGATTCCCTTTCGTTTCTTAATTCAGCACCTGGGGGTGCCCAACGAAAGTTTCAGCGAAAAGAAATTCGAAGCCGCCATGACTTCGATCGAGCATCTGCGCGCATTTGCAAAACCCTTGGGCGTGCGCGTCCTGCTGGAAAACATACCGAACGAACTTTCCACCCCGGACCGCCTGTTGGAGATGATTCGCGCCGCACACTTCGACGACGTGGGGTTTTGTTTCGACGTTGGCCACGCTAACATCATGGGCTCCGTGCCCGAAGCATTCGAGATTATGCGCACGCAAGTGTGGTCGACTCACGTGCATGACAATGACAAGATCACCGACGCACATTTGTGGCCGGGACAAGGGACGATCGACTGGAAGGAAGTCATGGAGTTACTGCGCTCCGCGCCGCTCACTCCGCCCTTGATGCTGGAACTCGGCGAAGAGGAGCACGTGAACCCTCTTGAGAAGCTAAGAGAGACGTTCGATAAACTGGAGGAAATTTAGTCATTTGCCGACCGCCATGTCACCCGTAACCACCATCGCCGAGATCGGAAAGCACGAGGGCGAAACCGTTAAGTTACGCGGCTGGCTTTACAACCTGCGCGAGAGTGGAAAGCTTTTGTTTCCGCAATTTCGAGACGGCTCGGGAGTGATCCAGGGCGTCGTGCCGAAAAACGCGGTCCCGCCGGAAGTATTCGAAGCGATCAAAACCCTTACGCAGGAATCAAGCGTAATCGTCGAAGGAAAAGTCCGCGCCGATAAGCGCGCGCCGGGCGGATACGAACTTGATGTCGTGAATGTCGAAGTTGTGCAGCGCGTGCCGGAGGCGGACCCTTATCCGATTACTCCGAAAGAGCACGGCACGGAATTCTTGATGGAGCACCGCCATCTTTGGGTGCGGTCGCAGCGGCAGGCTTCCATTCTTCGTGTGCGCGCCGAAATCATCAAGGCGGTCCGCGATTTTTTCGACGACCGCGGCTTCACCCTTACCGATCCGCCCATCCTCACTCCGGCGGCTTGCGAAGGTACCAGCACACTTTTCCCCGTCGATTATTTCGACGAGCAGGCCTATCTCACGCAATCCGGTCAGCTTTATATAGAAGCTACCGCCATGGCACTGGGAAAAGTTTATTCGTTCGGCCCAACCTTCCGCGCGGAAAAGTCGAAGACTCGTCGTCACCTTACGGAGTTCTGGATGGTCGAACCGGAAGTCGCTTATGCCGAACTCGACGACTTGATGGATCTGGCCGAGGGCTTGATTAGCTTCGTCGTCAAGCGGTGCCTGGAAAAGCGCAAGTCGGATTTGCAGGCAATCGGCCGTGACATTTCGAAACTGGAAAAAATTGAAGCTCCGTTTCCGCGCATCACGTACGACGATGCGGTGAAGAATCTGCAGCAAGGTTTCGCCAAGGGCGCGCTGGAAGCCAAGTTCGAATGGGGCGGCGACCTGGGCTCTCCCGACGAGACTTATCTTTCCGCGCAGTTTGACAAGCCGGTAATGGTGCATCGATATCCGGCGAAGGTCAAAGCTTTTTACATGGAGCCCGATCCTCAGCGTCCGGAACTGGCCCTGTGTGTGGATGTGCTGGCTCCGGAAGGTTACGGAGAAATTATCGGCGGCTCGCAGCGCATGGCGTCGCACGAACTGCTGGTGCAGCGGATTCACGAGCACGGCTTGCCGGAAGAAGCGTTCAAATGGTATTTGGATTTGCGCAAGTACGGCAGCGTGCCGCACGGCGGCTTTGGCATGGGCATCGAGCGCGCCGTGGCCTGGATATGCGGCCTGGAGCATGTGCGGGAAACAATTCCATTCCCTCGTATGCTGAACCGGCTGTACCCTTAGAACACTTGGTAATTGGGAAATTTGGTAATTGAGTAATTGAAAAGCGTCACACGATTTTTACAAATTACCCAATTACTAAATTACAAAATTACCCAATTCTCTGAATTTCTATGACGATTGCTGCCTCCACCAACATCGCTCCCAAGAAAATTCGCGTTATCGGCGTACCGCTCGATCTCGGCCAGTCTCGCCGTGGTGTGGACATGGGACCTTCGGCGGTTCGCGTGGCGGGTCTGGAAGCGCGTCTCGAGGCTCTAGGCCATGAAGTGGAAGATGGCGGCAACGTCGCCGTGGCGATTCCGGAGCAGAAGAAAGAAGGCGATACTCGCGCCAAATATCTAAAGGAAATCACCGCGACTTGCACTAAGCACGCCGAGTTGGTCTTGAAGACGCTGGAGGCCGGAAAGATTCCGCTGGCGCTGGGGGGCGACCATTCCATGGCCGCGGGAACGGTTTCCGGCGTGGCGGAATTTTATCGCCGGCAAAATCAGCGCATCGGATTGATCTGGATCGACGCTCACACCGATATCAACACTCCAGAAAGTTCGCCCAGCGGTAATGTGCATGGCATGCCGCTAGCGGCGCTGATGGGCCTTGGACCACCTGAGTTATCGAACATCTTCGAGTTTTGCCCCAAGGTGAGCCCAGAAAACTGCGTGCTGGTGGGAGTGCGCGACATCGATGCGATCGAAAAAGAACATGTCCGGCGCGCTGGCATCGGTGTGTTTACTATGCGCGATATCGATGAACGCGGCATGCGCACAGTAATGGAAGAAGCGCTGCGCATGGCCGGACGCGGCACCGCCGGCTATCATATTTCGCTCGACATGGACTGGATCGATCCGGAAGATGCTCCGGGAGTGGGCACGCCCGTGCGCGGCGGCGCCACCTATCGCGAAGCCCATCTGGCCATGGAAATCATCGCCGACCACGGACGCATGTTGAGCTTCGAAATTGTGGAGGTGAATCCCGTGATCGACGAACACAACCAGACCGCGGACCTGGCCGTGGAGTTGGCGCTGTCGGCATTTGGAAAGAAGATTCTGTAGCGATCCACGCGGCAAGGTCAGGCAGCCTTCTTGGCCTTTTTCGTTTTCTCCGGAAGCACAAACCTCGCGAATGGCTTGAATTTCGCTTCGTACCATTCGCCTATTTCATCGTCTGACATCCACTCGTCCAGAGCGACCGGGACCTCGAAGTAGAATTTCGCCCCGTCACCCTTTGGCGCTTTCATAGCCTGTTCAGTTGCATCGCGGCTTACCCAGATTAGGTATCCGCGTTTGGGATACTTGGCGTGGATGTCACGAACCTTATCGCGAACGTGAAGTATCTTGTTCTTCTCTTTCTCGATGGCCCATCTGCTTTTTCTCTTTTAGCTCAACGACGACCCAAGGCTTGTTTCTCCTGAAGACGACGAGATCGGGATAAAGCTTCAGGTCCTTGAAGTACGGCCTGTTAAGCACACGCATCTTTCCGTCGCCTGATCTTCTGACGAAATCCCTTAGCAGCGACCAAGCTAGCGATTGTAGATCTGACTCACAAAAGATCTCCGGAGATTTGTACGCCTTCCTTATTTCCTTTTTAAAGTCACCTCGAATAAACGCATCGAACTCACGAATCCCGAGTCCCATAGTTACTTCCTTGGCTGAGGCGCCCAAGCCGGACATCATAGAGCAACAGCAAGAGATTGACGCACGACTCCAATCCCGTCCACACTGAAAGGTCATGAAGAAGCTTCGGGTCGGCGTTCTTTTCGGCGGACGCAGCGGAGAGCATGAGGTCTCACTGCTCTCCGCCGCGTCGGTTCTGCAAGCCATCGACAAACAAAAATACGAGGTCGTGCCCATCGGCATTACCAAAGACGGCCGCTGGCTGACCGCTGGAGATGCCGAGAACCTCCTGCATGGCAAACTGGTTCTTGAAGCGCGTCATTTACGAGCGGGCGATCCCGAACTCACCGAGCCAGCTGCGGTGCTGGCCAGGGGCGAGGCCGTGCTTGTGCCTCCGGAGCCCGTGCATCGGCAGACCGGCCTGATGCCTTTTCAAACCGACGCCCCACTCACCCGCCGCGCCAGCGATCGCGCCATCAATGTGGATGTAATATTTCCCGTGCTGCACGGCACCTTTGGCGAAGACGGCACCATCCAGGGCCTGCTCGAACTCGCGGACATCCCGTACGTAGGCGCCGGAGTTCTGGGCTCGGCCGCCGGTATGGACAAAGATATTATGAAATCTTTGTTCATAGCTGCTGGAATTCCCGTCTGCAAGCATGTCACAGTTTTGCGCAGCGCTTGGGAAAAAGACTCGAAGAAAGTTTATAAGCTGGTCGAGAGCCAGCTGAAGTATCCGCTTTTTGTGAAGCCCGCTAATTTAGGATCGTCGGTGGGCATCAGCAAGGCGCACGACCACAAGGAACTCGGACCCGCGATGGACGAGGCCGCGCGCTTCGACCGCAAAATTGTGATTGAACAAAGCGTTGGCGGCAAGAAACACAAGGCTCGAGAGATCGAATGCTCGGTTCTGGGTAACGATGAACCCAAGGCCTCGCTGCCCGGCGAAATTGTTCCGGTCAAAGAATTTTACGACTACAACGCCAAGTATCTTGACGAAGGTTCTGAGCTGATCATTCCGGCACGACTCACCAAAGCGGAAACGAAACTCATCCAGGAGTTGGCTGTGCGCTCTTTCAAAGCCGTAGACTGTTCCGGGCTTGCCCGCGTAGATTTTCTGATGGATCCAGATTCAGGGAAAAATTCACGAAGCAGGAGCGGCAGGAAGACAACCAAGATCTATTTGAACGAGATCAACACCATGCCCGGATTCACCTCGATCAGCATGTATCCTAAGCTGTGGGCGGCGTCCGGACTGGCTTATCCGGAGCTGATCGACAGACTGATCCAGTTAGGATTGGAACGCCACTCCGAGAAGAAAAGGAATCAGTACAGCCGGTGACTTCGGTTCACATCATTGGGGCTGGGTCTCATCGGAAGTAACTGCGGTGCGCAGCTTTCTTCGCCGATGGTACGGTATGGCTGGTAATCGACTTCAACATCTGAACGCCAACGATTGGATATTAGTCCAGGCCAAAGCGGTGCGGCATTCCTATAAGCTAGGCGACCAGATCATCCGGCAGGGAGAATGGCCCAACGGCGTCTTCATCATCCGCGAAGGGCAGGCAACGGTGGAACTGGCGGAGAGCAGTTCGAGAGCGACTCTGGCCAGGCTCGGACCGGGCGACATCTGTGGCGAAATCTCTTTCCTGGAACAGGGGAAGGCCACCGCTGCTGTGATTGCGAGCGAGGAGCAGGTGGAAGTGGACGAAATTGGCTCGCGCGAACTCCGGGCCATGTTCGAAGCTTTTCCGGGACTGGCCTCCCGTTTCTATCTCTCGCTAGCCGTACTCTTGGCGCAACGCCTCAAAGAAACTTCCAAGGAGTTGGCGCATGAAATTTCGCTGCACGACCGTCGCGACAAATAGACCCTCGCCATTTAAGTCTGTTTCACTGGCCACGGCTCTCGCTCACGGCCGAATAGGGGTAACTAGTTGACAAATACCAGCCCTGCGTCTAAAATTAGTTCTGGATCATTTATTCTCGTTAATTCTTTAGTCTTATCCGGAAGTAAGTCTGTTCTTGTCCTGAGCCTCATCGCAAGAGTATCTAAAAAAGAAAAAGACCTGATTGTTTCATCTTTACCTTGGGATATAACTGCATATCCTGTTTGCTTTTAGCCTGAGCCAAAAGGGAGCCCCATGAAAAATACGAAGTTTCTCGTGAAGGTAAACCGTGGCGGTGCGCGTGCTGCGGAGTATGTTCTGCGGATTGATCGCACCCCCATCCAAACCACAACCAACAAAAAGCTGGCCCTCGCCATGGGACGCTTTACCGCAGAAGACGCCGTCAAAGTGATGCAGAATTCCCGCTGCAATCCGGAATTGATTTCGGTATTGGTGTAGTTCGCAGCATTCCGCGTTACACCTGAGATTATCTCTTTATGATTTGATCGTTCCCGGACTAGTCCCGCTAGCTCCGGGCGTGGCGTTGACTATTAGGCTTCGACCCGCTCAGCGCGAAAAATAAAATATACAAATAGCAGATCACCGGCAGAAAAAAAGCGTGATGGATTCCGATCCTGTCGGCAATCGCACCTTGTGCCAGCGGGATTAGCGCTCCCCCGACGATCGCCATGATCATGATTCCAGAACCGTCTCCCGTCAGCGGGCCAAGTTCTGCGATGCCCAGAGTGAATATGCTGGGGAACATGATGGAGTTGAAAAATCCCACGAGAATAATGCTGTACATCGCAAAATGTCCGGTGCTGAGCATCGAAATTGCCACCAACGACGCCGCACAAACCGCACAGATCCCCAGCAGCCGCCCGGTGTTCATTTTCTGCAGCAACCCCGACCCGATAAAGCGCCCCACCATCGCCCCGCCCCAATAAAACGCAACGAAACTGGCTGCAACCCTGTCGGTTAGCCCGCCGATTTCCGGCTGCGTGAAATAATTCACCAGAAAACTCCCGATCGCAACCTCCGCCCCGACGTAAACAAAAATGCCAATCGCGCCAAATATCAGGTTCGGATGTTTCCAGACTGAGTCGTTTACTTTCTCGCCAACCTTGTGTTGCGCCTGAGGGATCTTCGGCAGATGAAACATCCCGATCGCGATCGCCAGCAACACCAGCGCCAGACCTAAACCCATGTAAGGTGTCTTGACCGTAGCTGCTTCATGCAGGCGATAAGCCTGAAGCGCATCCGGCGCCATTGCTCGTATTTCATCCATCGACTTCGGGGCCGCGCTCAGAATCAGCATTCCGCCAAAAAACGGAGCCAGAAAAGTGCCCAGTGAGTTAAAAGCCTGGGTCAGGTTCAAGCGGCTCGATGCCGTCTCGGGCTTGCCCAACACCGTCACGTAAGGATTCGCGGCCACTTGCAGGCAGGTGATGCCCGCAGCCAAAACAATCAGCGCCAGCAGAAACAAAGGATAAGACGGAACACTGGCCGCCGGCACGAAAAGAAATGCACCAACGCCCATGGTCACTAAGCCCAGCACCATCGAACGCTGATAACCAAGCCAGTCGATAATTTTTGCGGAGGGAATCGAGAAAAGAAAATAAGCCCCAAAAAAAGCAAATTGAACCAGCATGACCTCTTTGTAATTCAGGTCAAAAATAGACTTCAGGTGCGGCACCAGAATGTCGTTAAGACAAGTGAGAAAGCCCCACATGAAAAATAAAGTGGTCACGACCGCCAGGGGTCCGGTGTAAGAAGACGATGACTCGGGAGAAACTGCGGTAGAATGGCTCGGGGTCGCGATTGACATAATTGTAGCTTCCGCTCGGCATCATAGCACCGGAAGGCTTGGAGTTTCTTGCCGCCTACGCTTGGGGGTGTGAGCGGCTGGAAAAACTCACACGATATTGCCGGAGAGATCGTGCAGCTTCACCAGCCAGTTCGGCGGCTCCGGCAGGATGGCGAAAGTCGGCAGCTTGCCGCGCACCATGGCAACTTCATCGCAGCGGTGAAATCTGGGGCAGACGTGGCAGTCCTTGTAAATTTTGTCGGGAAGATCTTCGCGCTGCGCAATCTGAAATCCCTGCCGCGCAAAAAACTCCGGCGCTCGCGTAAAGAGACAAATGCAATCCACGCGGTGCCGTTTCGCCTCGGCCATCAAAGCCTTCATCAACCGGCGTCCGCCGCCCTTGCCTTGCAGCCCAGGACCAACCGTGATCGAGCGAATCTCCGCCAGGTGCGTGCCATAAAGATGTAGAGCGCCGCATCCGATGATGCGGCCTTCGCTCTCGAGCACCACAAAGTCTCTGACGTTTTCGCAAATCTCCGCCAGTGTGCGCGGCAGCAAAGTGCCGTCGCTCGAGTAAGCGGAAATCAGATCGTGGATATGCTCCGCATCCGGCAAAATCGCTTTACGCGTGCGCATGGAAATTTATCTCCTCGCGCAAGGATTCGATCTTCTTTTTCGCCGCCATAATCCCTTGCCGCACTCTGCCCGGCGCAGTACCGCCGATTACATCGTGCATGGCCAACACGGCGGCCGTTTGAAGCGATTCATAAAAGCTTTCGTCGAATGCAGTATGCAACGTCCGCAAGTCCTCCAGCGTCAATTCCTGCAACTCGCAATTTTTTTCCAGGCACAGCTTGACCGCTTTGCCGATTTGTTCATGCGCCAGTCGTGAAGGTACTCCACGCTTCACCAGGTAAGTTGCCGCAGCCCACGCGTTCATGAATCCACTCTGGGAGGCATCGTTCATATGTGCCGAGTCGAAAGCGACCGCTCTCATCCAGCCGGCTACCAGCGGCAACATCCCCAGCGCCGTATCGGTAGCATCGAACAGCGGCTGCTGCATCTCCTGCAGATCTTTGTTGTAAGCGAGCGGCAAGCCTTTCAACGTGACGGCCAAAGCCGTCGCGCTTCCGAAGATACGTCCTGATTTGCCGCGCACCAGTTCCAGAAGATCCGGATTTTTCTTTTGCGGCATGGCGCTGCTGCCGGTCGAGTAAGCCTCTGGCAAGTGCACGAAGCCGAATTCCTGTGAAGAAAAAATAATCATTTCCTCCGCCCACCGGCTCAAATGCAAACTAAGCAGTGAAAGACTGTCGACAAATTCGAGAATGAAATCGCGATCACTGGTGGCATCGATACTGTTCGCCGTCGGCCCATCGAATTCAAGCTCATTCGCCATGAGACCACGATCCAGCGGCAACGTCGCCCCCGCCACCGCACCTGATCCTAGCGGACACAAATTCACCCGCTTGCGGCAATCTGCCAGCCGCTCCCCATCCCGTAAAAACATTTCCACGTAAGCCAGCAGCCAATGCGCTACCAGTACCGGCTCTGCATGCTGCAAATGCGTGTAAGCCGGCATCGCCGCACTCCCCGCTTCTTCGGCACGATCGATGAAAGCCTCGCAGACCTCCGCCAGATCTTTTCGCAACTGATCGATCGCTGCCCGCACGTACATCCGAAGATCGGTGGCAATCTGTTCGTTGCGACTGCGGCCGCTGTGTAGCTTGTATCCGACCTCGCCGATCTTCGCCACCAGTTGCTTCTCAACGTAGTGATGCACATCCTCCGCTTCATCGTCCTGCACCAATCCGTTGGCAGCGGCGGCCATCTCACCGATTTGCTGCAGACCCTCCAGAACGCTGATCAGCTCGTCCGCGGAAAGAACACCGGCGTTTTTCAGAGCACGCGCATGCGCCGCGCTCGCCGCCAATTCGTATCTCAGCAACCGTCGATCGAATTCGAACGACCGCTGCCAACTTTCGAAATGCGGATCCAGCGACTGCCGGAACCGGCCCGACCACATCTTCATCGAATGACCTCTTGACGCGCGCGAGCCCGGACGCGCGACGGCAATCCGAGGATGCGGATGAAGCCCTCGGCATCTTTCTGGTCGTAGCTGTCGCCCATGGTGAACGAAGAAAGATCGGTGCGGTAGAGCGAATGTTCGCTCTCGCGGCTCATCACCGAAACATTTCCTTTATACAAAGAAAGTGTCACGCTGCCGGTGATTTCTTTTTGCGTGCTGGCCACGAAGGCGTCCAGAGCTTCACGCAGCGGCGTGAACCACAACCCGAAGTAGACCAGTTCCGCATATTTCAACGCCACGTGCTGTTTAAAGTGCGTGACCTCGCGCTCCAGACACAGCGCTTCCAATTCTCGGTGCGCCGCAATCAGCAACGTCCCGCCCGGCGTTTCATAACATCCCCGCGACTTGATTCCCACGAAGCGGTTCTCCACCAGATCGACACGACCAATCGCGTTGCGCGCCCCGATTTCATTCAACAGCTCGACCAGGGAAACCGGACCAAGCTTGATGCCATTGACCGCAACCGGAACCCCACCCTCAAAGCCAATGCTCACCTGCTCATCTTTATCCGGCGCATCTTGTGGCGAGCGTGTCATTTGCCACGTTGTCGGCAGCGGCGCGTTCGCGGCATCCTCTAGCTCTCCACCTTCATGGCTGACGTGCCAGAGGTTGCGATCACGGCTGTGGATCTTTTCCCGGCTCGCGGCCACCGGAATCCCATGTTGCTCCGCGTAGTCGATGCAATCTTCACGCGACTTGAGCGACCACTCCCGCCACGGTGCAATTACTTTCAGCTCCGGCGCCAGCGCCTGGTAGGTTAACTCAAAGCGAACTTGATCGTTTCCTTTTCCCGTGCAGCCGTGCGCCACCGCGGTCGCGCCCTCGCGCAGCGCAACCTCCACCTGATGCTTGGCGATCACCGGACGCGCCAGCGATGTTCCCAACAGATACTTATGTTCGTACACCGCGCCGGCTTGCAACGCCGGAAAAACATACCCCGTAAGAAACTCCTCGCGAAGATCCTCCACAACAACTTTGCTCGCTCCCGTCGCATAAGCCTTCTCGACCACCGCTTCGATGTCGTCCCCCTGCCCAACATCGCCAACCATGGCGATAACGTTGCAGGAATAATTCTCCTTAAGCCACGGAATAATGATGGAGGTATCGAGCCCTCCTGAATAAGCCAAGACAATTTTTTCAGGCATGTACACTCCTTGCCGGCAAACGATCGCCGCCGCTCAACAATAAATAAAGAATAGCTTTTTGTGCATGCAGGCGATTCTCCGCCTGCTCGAAAATCAGAGACCGTTCCGAGTCCATCACCGCGTCGGTCACCTCCAGCCCGCGATGAGCCGGAAGGCAATGCATGAATCCCGCGTGCGGCGCCGCTTCTCCCATGAGATCCTCATTCACTTGGTAGGGCGGAAAAATTCGAGTGCGCTCCTCCGTTTCCCGCTCTTGCCCCATGCTAACCCACGCGTCCGTGTAAATCGCATCCGCTCCCGCGACCGCCTGGTGCGGATCGGTAAGCAGCTCAATCTGTGCTCCCGTCTCTTCGGCAATTTCCTGCGCCGCCGCCACGATCTCCGCTTTGGGCGCGTATCCCGCGGGAGTTGCCAGGCGGATCGACGATCCCAGACATGCGCAAGTCAGCAACAAAGAATGCGCCACATTATTTCCATCGCCCACATAGGCGAGACATATGTTCTTCACATCCCCGAAGCGCTCCATCAAAGTGAAATAATCCGCCAGCCCCTGACACGGATGCTCCAAATCGCTGAGGGCGTTCACCACTGGAACATGCGCATGTTGCGCCATACCCTCGATCGTCTGCTGCGAGAAGGTACGCAGCACAATCAAATCCACCCAGCGTTCCAGATTGTGCGCCACATCGCTCAAAGTCTCGCGCGCATCAAGCCGCTCCTGCGTCTGGTCAACAAACATGGTTGTTCCACCCATGCTCGCCATGCCCGCTTCGAAGGTCAGACGCGTGCGCAGGGATGGTTTTTCAAAGAACATTACCATCTGCTTACCGGCGAGCGCTTTCCGAAAGTCAACCGGCCGCGCTTTCATAATCTGCGCAAGATTCATAACCGCGCCAACCCCCGCAGGACCAAGGTCGCGCGTCGACACCAGATCCGGACACCAGAACACTTGCGGCTCGACCGCTCTCGCAGGAGCGACCGCCGCTCTACCCAGCAACTGACTGTTCAACGTTGACTCCTTCGTATCGACATGTTTCTGATCTCGCTTCCCGGATTCCACGGTCTGCGCGGCCAAAGATCGGGACTTCAAACCAGCGGCCACCGAAGCACTCATAGGTGCGTGACCTCCGTACCGCACGACAACTTGGTTACATAAAACTGTCCCAGCACTTCGACCTCGGCTGCCGGCAAAATCCTCACTCGCCCCACGCCTTCCTTCAGCGCGAGCGAGCACGCCTGCAGCTTGGGTAACATCCCCCCGCTAACGATGGAATTCGCCGCAAGCTCTGCCGCCTGCTTCGTGCTCAAGCGCGGCATCACGCAGCCGTCAGCGTCTTTCACTCCCGGAACATCCGTGAGAAAGATAAGCGCATCGGCGTGGCAAGCCGCCGCGCAGGACGCAGCCATTTCATCGGCATTCACGTTGTAGTATTCGCTGTCCGCTCCGAGCGCAAGGGAAGCGATGACCGGAATCCCCCCCTGCCGCCACAGAGCCTCGATCCAAAACGGCTCCGCGAAACAAATTTCGCCCACGAATCCCAAGTCACGACCGTGAACAAATTTCTTGCGAGCCCGGAAACTCATGCCATCGCCGCCGCAGAATCCTATGGCCGGCAACCCCGCCGACTGAATCGCGGCCACCAGCTTTTTGTTGACCATGCCCGCCAACACCATGATTGCCACATCCCGAGTCTCCGCATCGGTAACGCGCAACCCATCCACGAATTCACTTTTCTTCCCCAGTCGCTGCAGCATGCGCGTCAACGCCGCGCCGCCGCCATGCACCACGGCAACACGGTGTCCGTCGCGCGTCAACTCCCAAATGGATTGAGCGCACTTGCGCAGCATCGCCTCATCTTCTATCGCCGCGCCGCCAATCTTCACCACAATGGTCACTGCAATCCCTCCCGCTCGCCCCACCCATACATCAGATTCATGTTCTGCACCGCTTGTCCCGCCGCACCTTTCAGTAAATTGTCCACACAGGAAACCAGCACCAGCCTCTGTCCATCCTCCGCCAGGCAGAAACCAAGATCGCAATAATTCGTGTACAGCGAAAAATGCAACTGCGGAAGCGTCGGCGTCGAAAATATCCGCACCCAGTGCTTGCCCGAATAAAAATCGCGCAGACAAGCTTCGACTTCCCCCCGCGTCATCACTTTGTTCAGCCGAACATAGATCGTCGACAGAATGCCGCGAGGAATCGGCAGCAGGTGCGGAGTGAAGGTCAGCTCCGCATCTTCCAGCCCTAACTGCTCCACCATCTCGCCCAGGTGCCGGTGATGGAACACCGAGTAGGCGGAAAAATTGTCTGCCACCGACATAAAATGATTCCGCGATGTGGGCGCCTTGCCCGCTCCCGACACCCCCGATTTCGAATCCGCAATCACCCCGCGCTGGCGATCGATAAGACCGCCACTCGCCAACGGCAGCAACGCTAGGATTACCGAAGTCGCATAGCAACCCGGATTCGCCACCAACTGCGCCGCCGCGATTCGATCTCCGTTCAATTCCGGCAATCCGTAAATCGCTCTTTCCGTCAACTCCGCCGCAGTCAAAGCGTCCGCATCCTGAAACGAGTAAATAGCCCGATGCCGAGCCTCCTTCAACCGCCACGCGCCACTCAAGTCGACTACCCTAAAGCCCTGGCTCAAAGCTTCCGGCACGATCGAGCGTGAAGCTTCATGCGGGGTCGCCATAAAAAGCAATTCCACTCCTTGCCGCTTCAACTCCTGCCAAGAAAGTTTTTGCAGCGGATAGCTCCCGCTGCCCGATAATTCCGGAAACACATCCGCCAAATCTGTCGCTCGTTCCGTGCTGCCTTCCCGCCGCAGCAACACCGGCCTATCCAACCGCGGATGCCGCTCCAGAATGCGGGTCAATTCCAGGCCCGAATACCCGGTGGCCCCCAGCACTGCGCTTGTTAACTTCGCGCCCATCAGCCGAGCATTTCCTCGATGCGCACCGCAGTCTTCCGGGCGGAATCCTTGTCGGGACACACCAGCAGGATTGTGTCGTCGCCCGCGATCGTCCCCAACAAACCCTCCCATTCCTGCTCGTCCAGCGCCGCCGCCACCGGTTGCGCGCTGCCGGTAATTGTTTTCACCACCAGCAGGTTCTGTGCCGGACGGACGTCCAGCACGAACTCTCGAACCAACCGCTGCACCGGAGGCAAAGCCAGCGCCGTGGCTCCTTCGCTTTGCGTCAGGCTGTATCCCGTAGCCGTCTTGCTAACATTCAGGTCGCGAATATCGCGAGACAGTGTTGCTTGCCCCACTTTGAATCCTCGTTTACGCAAGGCCCGCTGCAGGTCTTCCTGATTGGCCACGGGGCCTTGCCGCAACGCCTCCAAGACCGCCCTTTGCCGCAGCACCTTATTCATAATGCATATTTATTCAGTGTGATGAATAAATATGCTTTCATCTTACAAGCTCCGCCCCAGGTGTCAAGAGAAAAAGCCCCGCTCTCATTGTTTTGGTAAACCCCGGCGATACCAGCATCAAGACCGAATCCTTGCTAGACTACTCGCGGCTCTCAAGGCCACGGCCCCCACGGGGCACGACGCATGAACAAACCCACATTGCTCGGCGAATTGCTGGCGGAGTTCCTCGGAACCCTCGTCTTGATCCTCTTCGGCAGCGGGGTCGTCGCCATGGTCGTTCTATTTCCTGCGAACCCTCACGGTGGCTACACCAACATCACGCTCGGTTGGGGACTGGCCGTCACCATGGGTGTCTACGTTTCCGCCAAAGTTTCTGGAGGCCATCTCAACCCCGCGGTCACTCTCACGCTGGCGGTTTTCCGTGGCTTTCCCTGGCGAAAAGTTTTGCCTTACTCCATCGCTCAAACCGCGGGAGCATTTCTCGCCTCCGCCCTCGTGTATCGAAACTATCTGCCGGCCTTCCGCCAATTCGATCCCCAACTGGAAAAGACCGCCGGCGTGTTCACCACGTTCCCCGCATTTCCCGCCTTGCCGCAAGCTGGATTTCTCGACCAAGTCATCGGCACCGCGCTCCTGCTGCTCATGGTCTTGGCCATAACAGACGAACTCAACCTTCCTCCCGGAGCCAACCTCGCACCTTTGATGATCGGATTGATTGTGGTGGCGATCGGCATGAGCTTCGGCGGCATGCACGGATATGCAATTAACCCGGCGCGTGATTTTGGTCCGCGCCTTTTCACCGCTGTATGTGGATTCAGAAACAACGGGCTTACTGACGGACCGCGCGTGTGGTGGATTCCCGTGGTCGCGCCCCTGTTAGGAGGACTGGTCGGCGCAGCAGTCTACGATTTTGGTATCCGACGATTCCTGCGTCCGCCACAAAGTTAATCTTGATCTGCAAGACTGCTCCGCAGGAATCAGTTCAGCAAAGCAGCTCAGCAGAAAACAGGAGGCCTCGTGCCTTACATTCTTTCTCTCGATCAAGGGACAACCAGTTCCCGAGCGCTTTTATTCGACCAGGAAGGCGACGTGCGCTCCGTCTCCCAGCGCGAGTTCGCTCAGATATTTCCTCAACCCGGTTGGGTCGAGCACAATCCCGAAGACATTGCGAACTCACAGATCGCGGTGGCTCTGGAAGCTCTGTACAAAGGCCACGCAGAGAGCAGAGACGTCGCCGCCATCGGCATCACCAATCAACGCGAAACCACCATTGTCTGGGATCGCTCCACCGGCAAGCCCATTCACAACGCAATCGTCTGGCAGGATCGGCGCACCGCCGCATTCTGCCAGGAACTCAAAGCCCAAGGCCACGAGAAATTAATTCAACAGCGCACCGGCCTGTTGATCGACGCATACTTCTCCGGCAGCAAGATTTCCTGGCTCCTCGAAAACGTTCCAAACGCAAGACAAGCCGCGGAAGCCGGAGAACTCGCCTTCGGCACCGTCGATAGCTGGCTCATCTGGAAATTCACCGGCGGCAAAGTTCATGTCACGGATGCCAGCAACGCCTCGCGTACCATGCTTTTCAATCTTCAATCCGGCGCTTGGGATCAGGACTTGCTCGATCTTTTTCGCATTCCAGCTTCCATGCTTCCCGAGGTCCGCCCCTCCAGCGAAGTGTACGGAGAAGTAAGCACCGTCCCCGGCCTCAATGGCATCCGCATCGCGGGCGTCGCCGGGGATCAACAATCTGCCCTCTTTGGACAAAGATGCAGCACGCCCGGCCTCACCAAGAACACCTACGGCACCGGCTGTTTCATGCTGCAGAGCACCGGAACTCGCGCCGTCCCCTCGACCCATCGACTGCTCACCACCGTCGCCTGGAAGATCGGCAACACGACCAATTATGCTCTCGAAGGTAGCGTGTTCGTTGGCGGAGCCGTGGTGCAGTGGCTGCGCGATGGCCTGGGCATCATTCGCAACTCCGCGGAGGTTGAGGCTCTCGCAAATTCCGTGCCCGACAATGGCGGAGTTTATTTCGTCCCCGCCTTCGTCGGTCTCGGCGCGCCCCACTGGGATTCTTACGCACGCGGCGCGATCTTCGGTCTGACGCGAGGAAGCGGTGCCGCTCACATCGCGCGCGCTGCGCTGGAAAGTATCGTCTATCAGGTCGCCGATTTAATGGACGCGATTCAAACCGACACCGCCACTCCGTTCCTCGAATTGCGCGTCGACGGCGGGGCCTCCGCCAACGATACCCTCATGCAATTTCAGGCGGATATCCTTGGCGTACCCATCGTCCGTCCCGCGAACACGGAAACCACCGCTCTCGGAGCGGCGTTTCTCGCCGGTCTTGCTTCCGGCTTCTGGAAGGACCTGCAGACGATCTCCGGCCTCCCGCGAAACGAAAGCCGATTCGAACCTCGCATGCCGCAGTCCCATGCGCGACAATTACGGGAACGGTGGAATGAAGCGGTCTCGCGCGCCCGAAATTGGGACCCTCCATCCGAACCCAGTCTGTAAAAATACGGACTAGCTCACTTCGTCAGCTCGCCAATATAAACTCCGAAAGGCTCCAGAGAAACAGTGCCCCCCTCGGCCTTTAATTTTCGCGCAGGCGCATTTCGTGACGACACCGCATTGGTAGAGACCAGGCGCCGGGCCGCGCTATAGCCTTCCAGCTTTAAAGTCTGCGCCCCGGCCGACATATTCAGCGCCACCACCACAGTCTGATCTTTGTAAGTCCGCAGATACGACAGCACTTTCGGATCGCTCTCATTGATCGCCGTGTAATCTCCCTTCATCAACGCTTCGTTGGTGTGCCGCAGCTTCAACACCTTCTTGTAGAACTCCAGGATCGAATCCGGCTCCTTCGACTCATCCGCTACATTATGCGTTTTGTAAGTGGGAGGAACCGGAAGCCACGGCGTCCCTTTGCTAAAACCCGCATTCGCGCTAGCGTCCCACTGCATCGGAGTCCGCTCCCCGTCGCGCCCCTTTTCCTTCGGCCATCCCTTTTGCCCAATAGGATCCTTCACATCTTCCTTGCGCGTCGGCGGCGTGGTTTTCATTCCGATCTCTTCCCCGTAATACATGATCGGAGATCCCCGCAGCGTTAGATAAAGCGCGGCCATCAGCTTCGCGATCTGATCGTTGTGCTTGCCATCCCCGTAACGATCGTAAGAGCGAATAATGTCATGATTGCTGATCACAAACGTAGGCCAACCAGTGGCGCCATTCACTTCGGCAATCTGCTTGCGAAATTCCGCGGGGGATAGTTTGTTGACCATCGTGAACAAAAAATCCATCGGCAACTGCAATTCGTTATTGCCCTGGCCGTAATACTCATTCAACTCGGCAACATCCGCCGTCCAGGTTTCGCCGATCAGCACCGCATCATATTCATCCGCCACTTTGCGCAAGCCCCGCAACACATCATGCACTTCTGGCAGCTTGGTGTTGTATTTATTCTGCAGGAAAGGATCTCCAAACGCATTCGTTCCCGGATGCAAAACAGGATTATCCTGCAAGTTCGGATCCTCGAACAAAGTGTCCACTGCATCCAGCCGGAAGCCCGACACGCCCCGCTTGTACCACCAGCGCGTCACATCGAACATCGCATCCTTCACCGCCGGATTGCGCCAGTTCAGATCCGGCTGCTCCGGATAAAAAAAATGGTAGTAGTACTGATCCGTTGTCGGATCGAACTTCCACGCCGACCCTCCGAAGATCGAAACCCAATTATTCGGCGGCTGCCCCGGCCCTTTCCCATCGCGCCAGATGTACCAGTCCCGATATTTGGAAGTGCGCGAGGATTTCGAATCCAGAAACCATTTGTGCTGATCCGACGTATGATTCACCACGAAATCAAGAATGATGTGAATCCCGCGTTTCTTGGCCTCGCTCGCCAGGAAATCGAAATCCTCCAGCGTCCCATACATGGGATCGATATTCTCGTAGTCGGAAACGTCGTAACCAAAATCTACCTGCGGCGACGGAAAGCAAGGCGAAATCCAAATCGCATCCACGCCCAGGTCTTTCAGATAATCCAGCTTCGACGCAATCCCCCGCAGATCGCCGATCCCATCATTATTGCTGTCGGCAAAACTTCGCGGATAGATTTCGTAGAACACCGCATGCTTCCACCACGGATAATCTTTCGCATTCATACTTTCAGCATTCAAAGAATGACCCGACTGAGCCGACGTCTGTGCCCAGGCAATCGATCCGGTCAAGTAAAAGCCTAACAAGCCCACCGCCAGCGTCATCTTTCTCATGCCGACTCCCCTCTCCCAAACACTCTAATGTAAAGCGTCGTCCGCTTCACTCTGTGGTCCCCTGTGTTAAAGCCTTTGATCTTCGAGTTACCTACAAGATCTTTCAGCGCAGCGCGCCAGACGCTTCGCTCAAAGCCACAACCGGAGCCTCGGCCACACCCACATTCGTATCCGCGCCCCCGTAATAAAACAAATATCGATTCCCCCACCGCACCATGCCTTCCACAAACACCACGTTCGGAACCTGTCCTACTTTTTCCCATGTCTTCTCCGGAGCAAAGATAGGAGTATCTGTCCGCGCAATCAACCGCCGCGGATCATTCTTATCGAACAATGCAACCCCGGTGCGATACACCAGCTTATCGTCCGCCCCGTTATAAATAAGAACAATTCCCTTCGGCGTCATAATCGGCGCAGGCCCAGGTTCCGCCACGCGAGCGTCGAACATCCCCGCTCGAACCGGCAACACCGGCGCATCCGTCTCCTCCGTCCAGTGCAACAAATCTGTCGATGAAGCCAATCCGACCTGGTCGCCATTGTCCGCGGCGGTCCCGAGAAAATACATCCAATATTTTCCCCCAATCTTTTCCGGAACAATTGCTCCAGATTTCGTCCACCGAACATTCCATCGCCCCTTGTAAGCCGGAAGAATCACCCCCTTGCGTTCCCAGTGCATAAGATCCTTCGAAGTCGCTAAACAAAGCTGCGCGTCTTTCTTGTTGTAACCGGTGTAAGTCATATAGTAGGTGTCGCCGAACTGCACCAGCCGCGGATCTTCCACCCCTCCATCCTTTTCGTAATCTTTTTCCGGCGAAAACACAGGCTCGCTCCGCTGCGTGAAGTGCTCTCCATCCGTACTCTCCGCATATCCCAGCCGCGAAGTACCGCCTTTATCCTGCGCGCGAAAAAGCATCACGATTTTTCCGTCGCGAATAATTACCGCTGGATTGAAAGTCCCCGCCGATCGCCAACCATCCCCTTGCGGTGAGATCACCGGATCGTCCCGCAAACGGTGCCACGCCCCAAACGGCCAACTTGCGCTATCCTTTGTAGCCAGCGCCAGAACCAGCGCCAATAGTTTTGCCCAGCTTTTGCCGGCAACGGAATTCATCATGATGTTCGCACCTTTTAAACCCTCGCCTCAACCTGAAAACGCGCGTCCCGATTCTCCGCCAGTTTCCGCCTTCCTGCAACCGCGCGCAATATCGAGAAGCCACGCAATCTGTCAAATTGCTTATGTAGGGACAACCGCCCTCGGCTGTCCGGTCGAGCAAAGCTCGACTTGGATTTTCCGCCAACTCGGCGAGCTGCAACCCTTCGCAACACCCCGGACCCATCCATGCTGAGCAACAAAAAAACCAACGAACAAAAACTCGTCGTCGGCCTCGGCGAACTCTTGTGGGACTTATTTCCCTCCGGCAAGAAAATGGGCGGAGCGCCGGCCAACTTCGCCTACATCACTTCACTGCTCGGCGACCAGGGTATACCCGCAAGCCGCCTCGGCCACGATGATCTGGGCGACGAAGCAATCCGCCGCCTCGCCCAGCTTGGCCTCTCCACCGAATTCATCCAGCGCGATGCCGATCATCCTACTGGTTCCGTAAAAGTTCAAGTCGACGACGCCGGTCAGCCGCGTTTCGATATCTCCGAACACGTTGCGTGGGATTTTTTGGACTGGACTCCTCAATGGCAACAACTGGCTGAGCGCACCGACGCAGTCTGCTTCAGTACCCTCGCGCAACGCTCCGAGCCCAGCCGCACCACCATGAAAAGTTTCCTGCGTGGCACACGCCCCGCCGCGCTGCGCGTTTGCGATATCAATCTCCGGCAACATTTCTTCACTCTGCAAGTGGTCGATGAATCCATGAAGCTCGCGAACATCGTCAAACTGAATCACGAGGAGCTTCCCCGCGTGATGCGCTTATTTTCCATGGATCATCGTGACGAGGAAGACGCCGCCCAACGTCTGCTGCGCGTTTACAATCTGAAATTAATCTGTGTGACCCGCGGAAACGGCGGCAGTCTCCTGCTTTCTCCCGACGCTCGCAGTGAGCATCCCGGTTTCAAAGTGAAAGTCGCCGACACAGTCGGCGCTGGCGACGCCTTCACCGCGGCTCTAGTCCACGGATATCTCCGCGGCGCAACGCTCCCCGAGATTAACGAAACTGCCAACCGCGTCGGCGCCTGGGTTGCAAGTCAGCCCGGCGGAACTCCATCGCCCAAAGGAGGCGATTTAAATGAAAGCTTGCGTGAGCTGAATTAGCCGTTGTCTTCGAATTTTCTCGGGAAGGGCACGGATTCCGCCGTGCCGTAAGGCGCGGAAACGTGGAAGAGCGGCGCTTCAGCGCCGCGTACGCTGTCAAGGATAATCGCGGCTTCAGCCGCGGAGAGCGACGCTTGTTTTCGGTACACAAACTAACCAATCGCTCATCTCATCCCGATCGCGAATTTAGTTTATGCTGACAACTTTGGCTTTAGCGTCTAAGGGGACCCTCAATGACCGCAACGCAATCATCATTTCGTTTACTCGTTTGCATTTTAATTTTGCTGTCTGTCGGCACCACCGCCGCGCAGCAGATTCCCGAGAGTGCTTACCAGGATCTCCACTGGCGCATGATCGGCCCATTCCGTGGCGGCCGCACCCGCGCCGCCACTGGCGTTCCCAGTCAGCCGAACGTTTTCTACATGGCTCAGGTCAACGGCGGAGTCTGGAAGTCCGACGACTACGGACGCACCTGGAATCCCATCTTCGATCACGAGCCCACGCAGTCGATCGGAGCGATCGCTGTAGCGCCTTCCGATCCCAATATTATTTACGTCGGCAGCGGCGAAGGTCTGCATCGCCCCGACCTCTCCGTCGGCAACGGAATTTACAAATCTACTGACGCCGGAAAAACCTGGACTCATCTCGGCTTGAGCGACGGCGAACAAATCCCCGCGCTCGCCATCGATCCGCGCGATCCCAATCGCGTCTTCGCTGCCGTCCTCGGCCATCCCTACGGACCGAATACTGAACGCGGGCTCTTTCTCTCTCGCGATGGCGGCCTAACCTGGGAAAGACTTATTTACAAAGATGACAACACTGGCGCATCCGATATCGAAATCGATCCCACAAATCCTGACGTCATGTACGTGTCGATGTGGGAGGCTCGCGAAGGCCCGTGGGAAGACGGGAACCAGGTCAACGGAACCGGCGGCGGATTATTCAAGTCAACCGATGGCGGCGCAACCTGGCGTCCTCTCACCAACGGCCTGCCCAAAGATCTTTCGCAGATCTATGTTGCCATCGCACCCACCGATTCGCATCGTCTGTATGCCACGCTGGGTACGGCTTCCGGTGGCCTCTTCGTTTACCGTTCCGATGATGGCGGAGAAAACTGGACCAAGGCCACCGACGATCCTCGCCCCTCCGGGCGCATCGGCGGCGGCGACCTCCCCATCCCCCGAGTCAATTCCAAAAATGCCGATGTCGTCTACGTCGCCAGCACCGTGACCATGAAGTCCATCGACGGCGGAAAAACTTGGTTCGGATTCCGCGGCGCCCCCGGTGGCGATGACTATCAGAACCTCTGGATCAATCCCAACAACCCGAACATTATTCTCCTGGTCAGCGACCAGGGCGCGCTCGTCACCGTCAACGGCGGCGCCTCCTGGAGTTCGTGGTACAACCAGCCCACCGCGCAGATTTATCACGTCGCCGTCACTCCGACTTTTCCCTATCGCGTCTGCGGAGGCCAGCAGGAGAGCGGTTCGGTTTGCATTTCCAGTCGCGGCGACGACGGCGCCATCACCTATCGTGAGTGGCATCCCGTGGGCGTGATTGAATACGGCTACGTTGCCCCCGATCCACTCGACCCCGACATTATTTATGGCGGCGGCAGAAACGAGGTCTCAAAATTTCATTGGTCCACCGGCCAGGTGCAAAACGTCACGCCCATCCCGTTGCGCGATCCGAAATATCGCACCGACCGCACCGAGCCCACCATGTTCTCGCCGGTCGATCCGCACACGCTCTACTACGCCAGCAACGTTCTCTTCAAAACGACAGACGGGGGAAATTCCTGGCAGACGATCAGCAATGACCTGACTCGCGAAAACCCCGAAATTCCGTCCAGCGTCGGCACCCTTATCCCCAAAGGCGCAGACAAGAAGCGCGGCGTCATCTACTCCCTCGCGCCATCGTTCAAAGACATCAACCTCCTTTGGGCCGGCACTGACGATGGACTGATCTGGCAAACCCGCGACGGTGGCCAGCATTGGAACAGCATCACCCCCAAAGATCTCGCGCCTTGGAGCAAGGTCACGCAGATCAGCGCCTCGCATTTCGATGAAGACACCGCGTACGCGTCCGTGAGCCGCTTCCGCATCAACGACACTCGTCCTTATCTTTACCGCACCCACGACGGCGGCAAGACCTGGAAGCTGATCATCGACGGCCTTCCTACGTTCGGCCCAGTCGACACCGTGCGCGAAGATCCAGTGCGCAAGGGACTGCTCTTTGCCGGCACGGAAAACTCCGTCTGGGTTTCATTCAACGACGGCGACACCTGGCAGTCTCTGCAACTGAATCTGCCGCACACTTCCATGCGCGATCTGTGGATTCATGACGACGATCTCATCGTCGCCACTCACGGCCGTTCCTTCTGGATTCTGGACGACATCGCTCCGCTCCGTGAAGTCGCGACCTTACGCGAGACTTCTGGGGATCATCTATTCACTCCAGCCCCCGCATACCGCATACAGCGCGACACATACACCGACACGCCGCTCCCTCCCGACGAGCCCACCGCAGCCAATCCGCCCGATGGCGCAATCATCGATTACAACCTCGCTCACAACGCAACTGCCGTCACTCTAGAAATTCTCGACGCGCAAGGTCAGCTCGTTCGCAAGTTTTCCAACACCGACAAACCTGACGTCACCGAAGAAGAATTGAAAAAACAACTCATCCCCCTCTACTGGCTGCGTCCCTTCCATTCCTTGCCTGCCGAAGCTGGGATGCACCGCTGGGTTTGGGATCTGCATTATCCTGCGCCGAATGCCACGCATCACGAATATCCCATCGCCGCGATTCCCGGCGATACTCCCCGCATCCCGCTCGGTCCCACCGCCCCGCCGGGCACCTATACCGCGCGTCTCACCGTCGACGGCAAAAGCTTCACCGTACCTTTCACCGTGAAGATGGATCCGCGCGTAAAAACATCCGCATCCGGACTTGAAAAGAAATTCCAGCTTGAGACCCGACTGGCAGCAACGTTGAGCGATTCGTCCCGAGCCTTACTACAGGCTGAATCCATTCGCGATGAGCTTGACAAGCTGAGCCACCAAGCCACCGGCGCGACGCGCGACGCCGTTCAAGCCTTCCAGAAAAAACTCGCATCGTTGCTCGAAGCGGCAGCAGGCACGGGAACCCCCTCTGCCAACGATGTAACGCTGACGAAAGTAAATGGCGAAGTCGCCGTCCTGTACGGCCAGGTTTGGCAAGCCGATGCGGAACCAACGCACACGCAATCCGAGGCCGCGGCAGCCATCGAACACGAGGCAGTGGACGTCATGAAGCGTTGGGAGCAACTGCAGAATTCGGATCTCCCAGCCCTGAACCGCGCTCTCGGTGGCGCGCACCTTCCGGAAATAAAGGTCGATCCAAACCCCCATAAAGAAGAAGGCGGAATAGATGAAGAGTAAAGCGTGTTAGAGCGAAAGAGTCCGGGAAGGGCACGACTTCAAGACTTGCGGAAACACTCTGATTCAACCTGGTTCGGGAAGGGCACGACTTCAGTCGTGCCGCTACAGGCATTCAAGACGATCTGCGCTTCAGCGCCTGCGGTAAGCTTTCTCCGGCGCTGCAATTTTTTTCGCAACCCGTTTAGTCGCCCTGTAACTCATCGCCCTCGATCGCGCTTCGGCGCACGAAATTCTCTTCTACAGAGCTTCCACCGCCTTCTGCAATTCCCGTGCAATCTCCGCCGGATCCCGATCCCGCGCAAACCGGATCGGCCGCCCAATCCGAACTCCAATCTTCCACGGCCGGGCAAATTTCCGTCCGGCCTTCTTCACTTCAAACAATCCCACGATGCGCATGGGCAGCACCGGAATATCCAAATTATTCGCCAGCAGCCCAACCCCGCTGCGAAACGGATTCATCTTGCCGTCGAGCGTGTGCCGCCCCTCGGGAAAAACCAGCACGCTGTATCCTCGATCCACCACCTGCCCTGTGTAAGAAAAACTTTGCCGGAACCCCGCTTCACGCGGCAGAGGAAACAAATTCAACAACGAAACTCCCAGAGCCCACTGCATACGATCGTATATGCTGCCAAAGAAATTTCGATCCCTTGCCGGCGAACGCAGCGCCTCTAAAGCTTCGCCACCTGTTGCCGTTGCAATGCGATGCCGCAGCCGCCACGGAAGCGCCGTCTGCACGAACCCCACGTCCACATCGTCAATATGATTGCAAATCACCAGCAGCGGCCCGTCCCAGCCACGCAAATTCTCCCGCCCCTCAATCCGCGGCCAGCCCAGCAAAATGATTGCCGGCCTCATCAACAAATAGTGTGCGAGGAATCGCACCCATGTGACCGGCCAGCGCAGAACCCACCCGGGATAGTGATAAGGAGTTCGTTGCCGGGTTTCACCACTCAACATTTTCTCCACATCAGAAACCGTGCGCGCCGCGCTGAAGCGAGTTTCGCTGAGATCGACTTGATATCGATCCTCGAGCGCGCCGATCAATTCCACGCGATCGAGCGAACTCAAACCCAAATCAGAGTCGAGCTTTGCATCGGGATGGATCGGTGCCTTTCGTCCCGTGATGCGCTCAATCAACTCCATCACCGGACGCCCGCTCGCAACCTGTCCGCCGGGAACCTGCAATACCTGCCGCGTCGCGAATTCCGCGATCACATTACGTCTCGGCTTCTGCGTGCTGGTGCGCGGAAAATCTTCCTGTGGCCATTTCACCCACATCTGCATCCTCTGAAATTCCGCCAGCGATCGATTCGCGCGTTCCACAACATCCTGCGCCATGGCGTCGTCTCGCAGAATCACGACGGCACACGGTTCCGCATTTCCTTCTCGTTCTACCCCCACCACCACACAATCTTTCACTTCGGGTTGACGCCGCAGCGCAGCTTCCAGATCGTCTGGATAAATATTCAGCCCGGCCGGCATCACAATGACTTCTTTCTTGCGTCCTTTGAAATAAAGATTGCCGGCATCGTCGAGCGCGCCCACGTCGCCGGTGCGATACCACCCGTCGTTTTCCGCAACCTCGCCGGCCACTCTGCCCGCAACTCCGTCGTTGCCGCCCGCGCCCCAGTACCCCGCCGCCACGCCGCCGCCACGGATCAGGATTTCTCCATCGTCCGCCAGCTTCACTTCGCGTCCCGGCAGCACCTTGCCGATCGACCCTTTTCCCAACTTAAAAGGATGATTCACGCTGATCAGCGAAGTCGTTTCCGTCAATCCATATCCCTGGATCGCCGCGTACCCCAACCTTCCCCAAAACTCTTCCGTCTGAGCATCGAGCGCCGCGCCACCCGAGATAAAGGCCCAGAACTTCCAACCGAACTGGCGGTGAACATCGCGAAAGATCCACCAGCGGCGCAAGAAATGTTTTCCTTCCGAGGCGCGAAATCGGCGGCGAAAACTTTCCAGCTTTCCGCTGTCCTCCAGATCGCGCTCGATCTTTTGTTTGAGCGACTGCAAAACTTTCGGCACGCTCACCAGCACCGATGCTCGCTCCCGCCGGATCGTGCTCACAATTTCCGATGGCTTCATCTCTTCCTGAAAAATTACCGTGCCGCCCAGAAGTGGTGGCAGGAACATTCCCAGGAATTGCCCGAAGACATGACTCAGCGGTAGCAAATTTAAGAAACGCACCGGATGTACCCAGCGCTCATACTTCAAATAGCGCTGCATTTCTTTTTCGAGGGGAGCGATGTTGGCCAGCACATTGCCATGCGTGATCACCACACCCTTGGGCTCAGCGGTCGTGCCGGAAGTAAAAACAATCTGCAGCGTGTCGTCGCGCGTAATCACCACAGTCGATTCGCCAGGCCGGTCGTGTCGCGTCTCTCGTGAGAGCGCGGCGACACTGAGTTCCTCAAGCATCACAACGGGAGACAGGCCAGCTTCAGCGAGGGCTGCCGCGTGCTTCCGCGAACCGACCCACAGCTTCGCATCGACTTGCGCCGCAACCCGCGCGGCAAAATCGATCGATGCTCCGTCGTCCATCGGGACAACGATCACGCCAGCCATGGCGCATCCGAAGAATGCCGCGACCCATTGCGCGCAGTTTTCGCCCCACAGCATGACGCGATCGCCCTTGGCGATACCGCGCGTCGAAAGATCGTCGCGGAAGCGATGAGCCATCTCCATGACCTGGCCGTAGGTGAACCATTCCATGCGGTAGCCGCGATGCTGCCCGTAGGCGCGGGCGTTGCGGTGCGCTTGAAAGTTCGTCAGGAAAAACTCTGCTAGCGATTCGGCCATGGGGGGATACGCCAGAAGTGAGTGTAACTTTCCGCGAGCGTTGGTGCTGGATTCTATATGGCCTAATGTTCCAGTTGGAACATTAGGAACTAATGTTCCGGCTGGAACACTATGAGAATGCATAGAAAAGTGGCAATTAGCTTTTAGCAATTGGCGGGATCGGGGATAAGTGGTGTGACTGGCGTCGTTTGCAGGGAGGCGCACGGCTGTCTTGCGGGAAAATGGAAAGCGAATGGAAGGCGATGGAAACCGGGTCTCGATAACATGTCGCTCAGATTATCTTCGTGCTGATTGTGGGGGAAGTTGAGGCCAACGGACTTCAGTTCCGGCGAGGAGAAGTAATTCTAGATCGAGGCGGGCTTTATTCGGAGGATTGGAACTCCATGTTGTCGTCGACCGAAAGCTGGGCGGGCACGCCGGAGGCGTCGTCAGCGGAGCGCGTCGCGACCACATGGAAGCCAGCGTTGCTGGTTTGGATCTCGTAAGTGTAGGGCGGACGCTGGCGGGCGATCGCAATGTAGTTCGCGGAGATCAATTCGTCGAGCGAGGCGTATTTGCCTTCGGTCGCATAGTAGCGGCGCTCGGCGCCGGCGATACCGATGAGATCAGCCTTTACGCCGGTGAGGTTGACGGTGGCCTTGGGGTTGTTCGTGCCGGTCACGGCGGATGTGCTTTGCGCCTGCCGGGCATAAATGTACATGCCGATCGCGAGTACGCTGAGGATGCCGATAAAGCCGAAGAGACGGGCCATGTTTCACTCCTGACACGATTGCAACCTTGAAACCGGCCTATGACAAGTAACGACAGGGCTGGGTCCGACTGCGAGGGCGGATTCATGTGGGTTGTCGCCGGCGGATTCGTTTGAAAAGGGCATCGACTCCAGCGGCTTAAAGCCGCTCGCAATCCAGGTCGCTTATGGCATGAGTAAACTCATGCCCTTCCCGAGCGGACCTGAATTAGAGCTTTTCCGCAGCCTCTGAACTCATGCCCTTCCCGGGCCTACTGGAAAGATTCTCACTCGCGGCCTACGCCCAGGGCGTCGGCGACGCGATTGATGTAGTTGAACCAGGAGGCGATCAGGGTGATCTGTAAGATTCCGCGATCGTCAAAGCCCGCGGCGCGGAGAGCCTCGATATCGTCTTTCCACACTTTGGTCGCGTCCCTGGTCAGCTTGACTACGTAATCCACCATCACGCGCTCTTGCGGCGTGATCGGGGCGGTCGCGTGATCTTTTTCCAGCGCTTCGACTAACTCTTTATCCAGCGTGACCCTGCGCAGAAACTCTGCGTGCGACTCGATTCAATAGTGGCAGCGGTTGGTGACCGAGACCATGGTCGCGATCATTTCGTGCTGGCGCCGGGTCAGCGGCAAATCCGGCGACATGAGGGCTCCGAAGGTTCCGAAGGCATGGTAGAGCGCCTGGGGGATTAGAGTATGCGAACCCACGATAGACGATCCGCCTGCTTCATCGGGATGCACGGGCGTGGCATACTCGACGGGATATAACGAACGCTGGCCTTCCAATGCGGCGCGCAGTTTCTCGTCGGCTTCGGACTGGGGTACGGTTTTGATCCAGGTCATGGATAACCTTCCTTCGTTATAGTTCAGCGATCGGGGCGCGGCTTGACAATAAAGCCGCAGCCTCTCAACACCGCAGCGAGCCGAGTTTCCGCAGGCTTCGGGAGCTGGCTTCGGGACGGCCGGAATCAAAAATCAAGGTCAACGGCAGCGTACACGAGTGTCCGCTCCACACGAACGGGAAGATTACACCGTGCCGCGTCGCTGCCCCATAGCGGATTTGTACTAGAGGGCGATCATCTTCCTCCTCTACAAAAACGCCAATAGACATGAGCCCCCCGCGAGTTTCGGTGCGTGATTCCCTTCGTAACCCGTTCGTACACTCCCTTTTGGTAACCCTTGGTAACCATGCGATTCTGTCACCGCAGCCGTACAATTGCCCTTGTCCAACCGGCCATCTCCAGTAAGGAGTTTGGCCACGTGGCGTTTTCCCGGGTAACACTTACCGGCAGCCATCATAAGTTCTTTCGGGTTCGGTGCTTTCGGTTCAAACGCTCCCGGCTAAGACCGGGAGTTGGAGTTCGTAACCTTATGGCGTTCGGTTTCGGGTTCAACAAACAGAAAGTCCTCAGCGCTGCGGAGAAGTATGTCCAGCAGGGCAAGATGCAGAATGCCATCGCTGAGTACGAAAAGGTGACCAAGGCCGATCCCAAGGATCTTACGGTTACCAACACGGTGGGCGACCTTTATTCCCGCCTCGGCGATGCCGACAAAGCTACCGAATGTTTCAAGACCGTAGGCGATGCCTATGCGGCGCAGGGTTTCACGGTCAAGGCCATCGCCATGTACAAGAAAATCAGCAAGCTCAAGCCTTCGCTGGAGAGCGTGCTGAAGCTGGCCGAACTCTACACCCAGCAGGGGCTCTTCAACGATGCCCGCGCCCAGTATCTGCAAGTCGCCGAAGAATTTCTCAAGTCCGGGGAACTGGACAATGCAGTGCGCATCTTCCAGAAGATTCTGGAAATGGATCCCGACAACACCGCCATGCGCATCAAGCTGGCGGAAGTGTATGTGCGCCTGGGCAAGAAGAACGAGGCCTGGCAGATTTTCTCATCGACCGCCGAAACGCTGCGCTCCAAGGGATCTCTAAGCGGCGCCGAAGAAGTTCTGCAGCGCATGCTCACCCTCGACCCCGGCAGCAGTTATGCATTGCTCATGCAGGGGCGCAACCTGCTCGAGGCGGGCGATGCGGAAGCTGCGATCGGATGCCTGGAGAAAGTTTCGGATCTCGATTCCAATCCCGATGGCCTTCGCGATCTGCTGAAGGCTTACCTGAAAACTGGGCGTCTTTCCGACGCGGGCACTTTGGCGAGCAAGCTGCTCGCGGTTCACAACGACCTGGCCGCGATCTCGGCCTTTGCCGACGCGCTCATGCAGGCGGGGCAGTATGAAAATGCGCTGCAAGTCTACGATCAGCATGCCGACCGGCTGCTCGCCGAAGATTCCGAAAAAGTTCTGAAGAATCTGCATTCGATCATCGGGCATGTGCGGGACAATCCGGCGTCGCTCGAGAAGCTACTCGAGCTTTTCCAGAAGGCCGGCGAGTCCACGCATGTAACGGAAGTCATCGAGCTGCTGGCTCATGCCTCGGTGCAGTCCGGCGATCTTCCGCGGGCGCGCGATCTGTATCAGAAGCTGGCCAGCGTTGAGCCGGGCAATCCACTGCACATGAACCACTATCAGCAGGTGGTGAGCCAGCTCGGCGGCCCTGTCGCCGAGAAATTGATTTCCGCGGAAGAGGCCGCCGTCATCGTCGACGAACTCGAGGCCACGTCGCCGTCGATCCATCAGCATTATTCCGACGCGGTGGCGCTCGCAGTGCGCTCGGCTCTCACCGATGCCGAGCTATTCATTTCATACAACATGCCCGCCAAAGCTCTGGGCCCTCTGATGGGCGCGTTGCCGCAGGCGCCACAGGATCTGCGCCTGAATCAACGGCTCGCCGCTTTACACACTCGGGCCGGGCGGTTCACTGAGGCCGGCGTCTGTTGCCGAACTTTGCAGAGCGTTTATTCCGAGGCTGGCTATCCGGAAGAGGCCACGCGTTACGGCGAACTGGCGGACCGCTATGAACAGCGCTCCGCCACCAATGTTTCTGCCGGCGCTGGCGTTGAGAGCGCGAGCGTGGAAACGGCGGGCTCGGAAACAGATATCGAAGAATCATCCTTCGGAGAAGCGGCTTTCGACGGTGCATCCGCGGAACCGGCAGCCGAGGAAATTTCGCCGGAAGTTGCCGCGTCTCCGTGGCCAGTCGCCGAGGTTCCTTCGGCCGGAGAAGATTCGGAATTCTCCGTGGTTGGCGAGCACGGCGTCGCAGAATCTGGCGAGCCAGCCGAGATTTCATTCGGCGGAATGGCACCGCCTTCGGAGACTCACTCCGCGCCCGGGGCAGAGGCCGAAGAAATCGATCTTTCCTCCGAGTGGGATGACGCGATCACCATCGAAGCCGACGACCTGCCACCAGTCGCCGAAGTCTCCGGCGACGGCCCGGCCGAAGCCGCGGAGGCCGGATCGAGTGCGGAAGATAAAGATTCGGAAAAGATCGCCGAGACCATCGAGGAAATCCGCTTCTATCTCGAGCACGGCATGCCCGAGCAGGCTGCGACGGCCTTCGAAAAACTTCAAGCCAGCACTTCGGACGAAGCCACGATCAATACTCTTCGGGCGGAACTCGAAGGCGCAGCGCAGCCTGCACCGGCTGCGGATGAAGTAACGCCGGTCGATTCCGTATCGGAGTTCGCCATCGACGAAACGCCCGCCATCGCCGAAGAGGTTTCGCCCAGTGAAATCGGCGCCAGCGACGAGCCAGTTGTAGTCGAGGATCATCTTCCCGAGTTCGCGGCACCGATGGCGGCAGAACCGCAGACCGCGCTCACTGAACCGAAGTTCGCCGAAGCTGTCGCCATCGAAGCTGCCCCCGTCGAAACTGCCGCGCACGAACCCGCGCACGAACCCGCGGTTGAAACTGCTCCGACCGTGCTTCAGGAAGTCGTCTCCGATCTCGATGCTTCCCTCGGCGACAGTTTCCTTCCTGAACCCATTTCGCATGAAGTGGAACCGCCGATGCAATACGCCGTCGAACATGATTCCTCGGCATCGCCGGAACCGGAACCCGGACCTCGGCTGGAACTTGAACCCGTGGGCAATGCAACGCCCACGAGTTTCGCAGGACCACGCAGCGAGATAATCGGAGAATTCGTGGCCGATCTGGAAGCTTCGCTGGGCGATGACTTCCTCAAGGATGCGCCGCTACCGCAATCCGCGCCCGCATTGCAGACTCCGTCTACCCCGAAAATTGCGCCGGCGGTCGCGGCGTCTCCAACACCGCAGCCTTCATCCCAGAAACCCGCGCAGCAGTGGCCCACTCCCGCTCCGGCAGTCGTTCCTGCCGTTGCAGCGCCCGTTCCCGCGGCTGCGAGCGCCGCGGCCGCCTCTTCTCATTCGGCGTATCCCACACCTTTGTCGCAGGCGTCTTCATTGCAATCGCCTTCCTTGCAAGCGTCGACTCCAGTCGCCGCCTCGTCCGCTGCCGCCATGGCTCCGCAGATTCCTCCGCCGAGCGCACTCCCGGCGGTTAAGGCTTCACCCTTTACCCAGGACACGGGTGTCGATCTCGCGGAAATGTTCGGCGAACTCAAACAAGATCTCGAAGCCGGTTCTACCACCACCGAAGAAGATCCCGAGACCCACTACAATCTCGGCATCGCCTTCCGCGAAATGGGATTGCTCGATGAAGCCATTGGCGAGTTGCAAAAGACTTGCCAGTCGGTCGATCGCGGCCATCCCTTCCCGCAAGTCATGCAGGCTTACACCTGGCTGGCGCAATGCTTCCTGGACAAGGGCGTGCCGGAAGCGTCGATTCGCTGGTATCAAAAGGCGCTGGCGGTTCCCGGCATCGACGAAGAAACTCGCACCGCGCTCCACTATGAACTCGCCGCCGCCTATGAAGCTGCCGGCGACCGGCACTCCGCGCTCAAACACTTTATGGAAGTTTACGGAAGGAATATCGATTACCGCGACGTTGCCGAGCGCATCAAGCCCTTGAGGTCGTAGAATAGCCCGATGGGTTTCGTCCCTAACTTTTTCTTGCCGGCGTGCGGCGTATGGCTCCGCCCGATTTGGAGGCCGCGACTGCGGAGCGCTCAGTGACTTCCGACCCCAAATTACCCCTCGAAAGCGACCCTGTGCCTGTGCACACCGCGGCTCCGTCGAACGAGCCCACCAGATGGGCTCTAGAAAGCAAGAGCATCCTCCCCGCGTCCGGCCAGACGGGAGTTCAGCTTTGGCTTCACCGCACGTCGGTATTTCTCTTCGTGCTGATCAGCGCGGTCGCCGGAGTCCTCCTGGTGATCCTGCCCTGGACGCCGGAATGGACCGACAACTATCTTTTACTTTCTTACCCCGCGCTTCGTGCGCTGGTCTCGACCGGATTTTTTCGTGGCCTGTGCAGCGGCCTGGGGTTGCTCGACATCTGGATCGGCTTCTGGGAAGCCCTGCATTATCACGATCGGTGATTAAGCACCCCTCGAGTTCGCGGGAAAGTTACAACACTGTGCTACGCTCTCAGCGTCTCATATTTATAAAGGCTCCCCAAAACGTGAGTCACTTTCATGGTCGATAAGCTCAAACCGGCGCCCCTCGCATATCAGAATCAACCGTTCATCAACAGTCCCGACGGACGCATTTTGCGCATCCTCGCGGAATATCAGGAACCGCTCTCGCGCTTTCGCCGCGAGCAGATTCAAGACACCGTGGTATTTTTCGGCTCAGCCCGCTTCCAGGGAGGCGATGCCGCGAAGAAACATTTGTCCACCGTGGAGAAAGCCGACGCCGTCGCCGAGCACCATGAACACAATCTGAAGCGTGCCCGCTCCGCCGTGGACATGGCTCGATACTATGAGGACGCGCGCCGCCTGGCTTTTCTTCTCACGGAATGGTCGATTCAGATTCCCGCCCGGCGCCGCCGTTTCGTCGTCACCACCGGCGGCGGACCCGGCATTATGGAGGCCGCTAACCTCGGCGCTCACGAAGCCGGAGGCAAAAGCATCGGCCTCAATATCCATCTGCCTTTTGAGCAGAATCCCAACTCTTACATCACGCCTTCGCTCAATTTTGAATTCCACTATTTCTTCATGCGCAAGTTCTGGTTCGCTTATCTCGCCAAGGCGCTGGTAATTTTTCCCGGCGGCTTCGGCACCATCGACGAACTTTTCGAGATTCTTACCCTCGCGCAAACCGATAAACTCGCGAAAAAAATCCTGGTCGTTATTTATGGCAGCGAATACTGGCACCGCATCATGAACTTTCAAGCTTTCGTCGATGCCGGAACGGTTTCGCCGCAGGATCTGAACCTGTTTAAGTTTGTGGATTCTCCGGAAGCGGCGTTCACTTTTCTGCGTGAAGGCCTCACTGAGCACCATCTCGGCGGCTCAGTGAAAAAAGAAAAAGAGTTGGAAGTGCTTCCCGAAATCGCCAAGACTCGGCCATAGGCGGCGTCGGCGCACCGGTGGGATAGCGATCCGTCAGCCCCGCGCTAAACTGATATCTGAATTCTGATGGCTGCTCGCTGCCTTCTCTACTACGTCACCGACCGCGCCGCTTTCCCCGGAGATGAATCCGCTCGCCGTCAGCGCCTTCTCGAAAAAATCTCGGAGGCCGCAAGCGCCGGAGTCGACTACATCCAACTGCGCGAAAAAAATCTCTGCGCCCGCGACCTCGAATTGCTGGCGCGCGAAGCGCTGCAAGTCATCCGAGAGAGCGGAAAACTCAAAACTGAGATCCGAGAACCGAGAACTGCCTTACTGATTAACTCCCGCACCGACGTGGCGCTAGCCATAGGCGCCGACGGTGTTCACCTGCCAGCAAGCGATCTCTTGCCCTCCGAAGTCCGAGCTGTGTGGAGCAGAGCCTCGCGACAGGCGCCGATCCTCTCCGTCTCCTGCCACTCTCCGGAAGAAGCGATCCAAGCCGGGCGTGACGATGCGACGCTCGTCCTATTCGCTCCGATCTTCGAAAAAAAGGATGTACCCGGAATCAATGCCAAAGGTCTAGACGCTCTTCATGCGGCCTGCCGTGCAACCATTCCGGTTTTAGCCTTGGGGGGAATTACGCTTCACAATGCGGAATCCTGCTTGCGCGCAGGTGCAGCCGGTTTCGCCGCCATTCGTCTCTTTCAGGAAAACAAAATCGAGGAAGTCGTGCGGACTTTATGCGGACCCCTTTAGCCTCATCCCGTCCACTTCGTCCCTGACTCCAGCACCTCGATCGCTTTCGTTAATCGACGTTCCCGCGTTTCCTCCTGCTTCGCTCCGTCGATCCAAATCGCTATTTCTTTCTTATGAGTGAACGGGAGTTTCTCCCAGTTTGCTTTTGCAGTCTTCTTCTTACTCAACAATTTTTTTAGTTGCGGCGGCGGATCAATCGTTCGTGGCGCTTCGTCCCGCTCCATCACCACGTCAACCATGTCGCCAGCTTTCACGCCCGCTCCCTCGCGAAGCGTCTTGTTCACGGGCATCATGTGACAACCGCCCATCGGCATCAGCGACGAACGAAATGGAAATCCATTGATGGTGCCGCTCACCGGCACTCGCGCCCGCGTACCAAAAACTTCCAGAACGTCGATGGGGGGAGTGATTGCCGCCACCGCGCCTATCTCCTTGCCGTCGATCTTCACCTTAAATCGAAGTTTTTGTTTTGCCATGACCGATCCTTCCCGTCGCTGTTAAACTTTATCGAAAAAACTTTAGCTCGGGAACGACTTCTGTCGCAATCTCTCGAACAAAAAATCCCTGTGGCTCATTCGCACTTACAGTCCGGTTCAGCATCCTGCGTCGAACCGCAGCTGATTTCGATCCCCGAAGCCTGGTTCCTCATGGGTTCCATCTGCGGTCAGGATTGCGAACGCCCCGTGCACCGCGTCTGGATCGACGAATTCCAACTGGCCGCAACGCAAGTGACCAACGCCGAGTATGCGCACTTCCTGCGCTCAACCGGAGCGCAGCCTCCGCCTTTCTGGAACGACGAAAATTTCAACCATCCCCAGCAACCTGTAGCGGGAACATCCTGGTTCGATGCCGGCCAATATTGCCGATGGCTCGCGTCACAAAACGGCCGCGCGTATCGCCTTCCCAGCGAAGCCGAGTGGGAGCGCGCCGCTCGCGGCCATCTTGAACAAAAGGATTTTCCCTGGGGCAACGAGCCTCCGCAGCATCTCCCGGACTACGCTACCCGCTGGCAGACCCGACCCGAAATCGTGGCCCTCTATGATCCGAACTTTTTCGGTCTCTACAATATGTGCGATAACGTTCACGAGTGGTGCAGCGACTGGTACGATCCGAATTATTACGCCAATTCTCCAGAACGCAATCCGCGCGGCCCCGAATCTCCCTCGGGAACCGGCGGTCGCAAAGCTTCACGCGGAGGATCATGGCGGCATCACGTGAAGGTATCGCGCTGCTCCGCCCGCTCCAGCATCCCACCGGAATTTCAGTATGCCGACTACGGCTTCCGCGTGGCCTGTGATCCTCCGCTGAAATAATCCCGCGCACGTAATCTCGTGCACGTATCTCGCGCACCTGTCTCGCGCATATAGTTTCGTTCCGCATATACTTCTTGTCATTCCGAAACCGCGCGTCAGCGCGGAGAGGAACCTGCTGTTGTTTGTCACTAGAGTCGAGGCTCGCACTCATGTTCCAACCCGATCTTCTGCACGCCCAACGCATCCTCATCACCGGCGGCGGCACCGGCCTTGGCAAAGCCATGGCTCAGCGTTTTCTGGAACTGGGCGCCACGGTTTACATCTGCGGCCGTCGCGAAGAAGTACTGGAGCAAACAGCGGTCGAACTCTCGGCCGCCACCAGCGGTCCGGTCCACGCGCTCCCCTGCGATGTCCGCAACCTCGACGCCGTCGAAGCCATGATCGATTCCATCTGGGAGGCAGGCCCGCTCGACATTCTCGTGAACAACGCCGCCGGAAATTTCATCGCCCGTACCGAGGAACTTTCTCCGCGCGCCTTCGAAGCCGTCATCGGTATCGTCCTGCTCGGCACTCTGCACGCCACCATGGCCTGCGGACGCCGCTGGCTCAAGGCCGGGAGAAAGGGAACTGTTCTCAGCATCTCGGCAACGTATGCACCGGTCGGCTCGGCGTATGTCGTTCCATCTGCCGTTTCGAAAGCCGGAGTCGAAGCGCTCACCCGCAGTCTCGCCGTCGAATGGGGCAATCGCGGCATTCGCATGAACGCCATCGCGCCCGGTCCCATCCCCACGCAAGGCGCTTTTTCGCGCGTGCTGCCGCGCCCCGAGCTCGAAGCCCTCGCGCTTGACCGCAATCCGATGCATCGCTTCGGCACCACAGAAGAGTTGGCGAATCTCGCCGCATTTCTGGTCAGCGACGGTTCCGGCTACATCAACGGAGAAGTCATCCGCATGGACGGTGGAGAATTTCTGCAAGGCGCCGGAGAATTCAGCGCCCTGGGACGCATACTCACGGACGAAGATTGGGAATCTTTAAAGCCGCGCAAGCCATCGACGAAGTCCTAAGAAATGGTCACAGCTTCTGTAACGCCTTTGCGCACAGTCCACGAATGATTCTGATTTTGATGGCTAACCGCCAATAGCTAATTGCCAACCGCTACTTGCCGCTGGCCTCGGCCGGAAACACCAGCCACTTCAGCAGCATGTTGACCAGGCTCAACACAATCGCGCCCACGAACGCTGCGAAGAATCCCCGCACTTCAAATTTCGGGGTCAACAGCACCGAAGCCAGTTCCAGCATCAGCGCGTTGATCACTAACCAGAAAAGTCCGAGCGTAACCAGCGTAAGTGGAAACGTAAGAATCTTCAGCACGAGTCCCACCGTCGCATTTACGAAGCCGATCACGAGAGCCGCGATCAGCGCCTCTCCCGGACCGGTGACATAAATTCCCGGTACCACCCGCGAAACAATCCACACCGCCAGCGCACTCAAAACCCAATTCAATAACATTCGCATTTCTTGCTCCTTAGCTAAACTCGACCCCGCAAACTATACCGCAGAAGGCCTCGATAAATCAGCCGTCCTTCCCACCTCTTTGCGATACACTACACAATTCACTCACTCCCGAGGAGGACGCTCACATGCCCGACGCCACTCTCAGCGGTTCCGAATTTAAAAAGCAACTACGCCAGGGATCGCCGAAGATGGGCCTCTTCCTCAATTCCCACAGCCCCACTGTGGCCGAGCAGCTCGCCTACAGTGGATACGATTGGCTGCTCGTCGATACTCAGCACGGCCCTATGAATTATGAAAAACTTTCTGCCATGCTCAGCGGCATCTCGAATGGCGGCCCGAAATCTCTCGTCCGGGTTGGCGGATACGACGATCGTCCCGGCATTCAGCAGGCACTCGATCTCGGCGCTGACGGCGTCCTCGTGCCTTACATCAACACCGCCGAAGAAGCCCGCCAAGCCATCAGTTGCACCAAATATCCCACGGTCGGCACGCGCTCGGTTTACTTTCCGCAGCGCAGCATGAATAAAGCCGGTCTCCTCGGCTACGCCGGTAAATTCAACGACGACGGTATCGTCGCCCTGCAGGTTGAGACTGCCTCGTGCATCGAAAACATCGCGGAGATCGCCGCCATTCCCGGCGTCGACATTCTCTTCCTCGGGCAGAATGACCTTTGCATGTCGATGGGTCTGTACAACAAATACGAATTTCCCCACATGTACACTTCACCCGAACTCGACGCCGCCACGAAGAAACTGGTCGAACACGCCCGCAAAAATAATGTAATCCTCGGCCTGTTTTTGTTCGGCACCGCGCGCGTTGGAGAATTTCTGGAGAAAGGTTTTACCTTCATCAGCGTCGGCAATGACCTGCACCACGTTCTCACCCAGGCCGGCGCTTACGTCGGCGATATGGAGAAGGTCTCGCAAGAAAAAGGCAAGACCTGGAAGCGGCGTCCCACCGCGCTGTTCTAGAACCGCATGACGACAACTCAGGAACCGGCCCCAGGCTTTCGGGAGATCCCGGATTCATGGCTTGCACGCAACGTCAATCTGACCGCGCCCGTTGTCACATTCATCGCATTGCTGGCGCGTCTTTGGACCGCCTCCGGTACCTTCCTCAATCCCGATGAGGCTCTGCATTTTCGTTTGGCCAATCAGCCTTCGCTCGCCGTCGCCTACCAAGAGAGCCTCACGGCGTCTCATCCTCCGCTGCTCACGTTCATACTTTATTTCTGGCGCGGCCTCGGTACCTCCGAACTCTGGCTCCGCTTGCCGCTCATCATCGCGAGCGTGGCTTTCTGTTGGATGTTCTACAAATGGTTGGCAAACGCCGCCGGTTATCTCGCCGCCTTCATCGGACTGCTCTTCGTCGCGTTCCTTCCGCCCATCATCCTGCTCTCGTCGGAAATTCGCCAGTACCCTCTTATGCTGGCGTTCCTCGCCAGCGCTCTTTATTTTCTCGATGAAGCTTTCGCAAAAAATTCCTCAGGCTCGATGGCCGCCTTCACGCTCTGCCTCTACCTCGCGATGTTTTCGCACTACTCGGCATTTTTCTTCGCGGCCGCTCTGGGCGTTTATGCAATTTTACGATTCTATGCGGCACGCCCGCCCTCCAACATCCTCGCTGTCTGGACCATCGGCCAAGTCGGCGCACTCGCGCTCGCCATTTTTTTCTATAAAACGCACCTCTCAAAACTTGGAGTGGGCGAATCCAGAACCGTGCTTCAGGGCTGGATGAGCGAGTTCTATCTTCGCCGCTCCTACTTCGATCCCACCCGCGATAACCCTTTGCTGTTCGTAGTAGGACACACCTTCGGTGTTTTCCAATTCTTCTTTGGACAACTCGTTGTCGGCGACGCCATGGGCGGCCTGTTCATCATCGGAGCCGTCCTGCTACTGCGCGGGAAAGGTTTCGCGCACGATCGCGATTCCTCCCACCGTACTTCCTCTCGTCAACTCGGAATATTTTTGCTGCTGCTGTGTGCCATCGCTGCCGCCGCCAGCCTCGCGCACTTGTATCCCTTCGGAGGCACGCGCCACGTAGCCTTCCTCATCATTCCAGGTATCGCGGGCGTCAGCGTAGCCTTGGTACGTCTGACGACGGCGCGACAACTATCCGCGAATTCGCCTACGCGAGCCCTTGCGATCACCGCTGCCATCCTCATCGTATGCATCGCATTCGGCAAACCGCGCCGTCCGCGAATGGACCGCGCCGATCAGAGCATCGCGCACATGGCCGCTGCGATCGATTTCGTTCAGAATCATATCGCTCCCTCCGACCTAATTTTCGTCGACTATCAAACTGATCTCGTTCTCGGCCACTACTTGTGTCACCAGCATCCAATTATGCTCGACGCTGCGCCCACGAACTTCGAACAGTTTTCCTGCGGAGCGCGCCGGGTCGTTTCGACAGATTACAAAACCGAGAAGATATCCTGGCAAGATTTTCCGAGGCATTGGCAGGAATTCGTGGAAGCTTACAACCTCAAAGCCAGCGACACCGTCTGGATTGTTCAATCGGCATGGGACGTGACCCTGCCCGAAGACTTACGCACACACTATTCCGAGTTTCACGACCTGCAATTCCAATCCTTCGGCGACAACATCAAAATCTTCAATCTGACTGCAGGCCAGCCAATGCCACAGATTTCCCTGCGATGAGGCTCGACACCTCGCGCATTTACTCCGATTGGCTGCCAACATTTACAATCCTCACGCGGTAATTCTCCGGCGGCGGTGCTCGTGAATCCACCTACTGAATATCTCTTAAATGAAATCGAAATCCGCGTTCTTGGCGCGCTGATCGAGAAAGACATCACCACTCCCGATTACTATCCCCTGTCGCTGAACGCTCTGGTGAATGCCTGCAACCAGAAAAATAACCGTGAGCCTGTCATGACTCTCGATGACGATTCCGTAAGCGATGCGCTCGCGACCCTTCAGCAGAAACGCCTCGCCGGACCCGCCGGCGGCGCCGATGGCCGCGTCACCAAATACGAGCATCGCCTCCAGGAAGTTTTCAACTTCGATCGCCGCGAGATCGCCATTCTCTGCGTCCTCCTGCTTCGCGGCGCGCAAACTCCCGGCGAACTTCGCGGCCGCACCGAGCGCATGTATCGCTTCGAAGCCCTCGACGACGTCATCTCCACGCTCGACCGCCTTAGCCAGCGCCAGCCTCCGCTCGCCGCAGTCCTCCCGCGCCAGCCCGGAACCAAAGAATCCCGTTACATGCATCTGTTCTCCGCAGACGATGTGGCGCGGGCGCCCTCGCCCGCGAATTCAGCCCACACTCCATCCCGATCTTCAGACAACGATCGCCTGGCCCATCTCGAAACCGAAGTCGCACAATTAAAGCTGCAAGTCGCAGAAATGCAGCAACAGCTCTCCGCCTTCCGCAAACAATTCGAGTAAAAAGTCGAGCATCCCTCTGTGTGTTTGTCTCTGTGCGTTCCTCCGTGCCCTCCGTGGTAAAGATCTTTCGCCGGCCAAAACTCCACTCGACATCGAATGTTGTACCCTATGCCCAGGAGGTCCGCTATGCACCGCCGCGAATTCCTCATTCACTCCGCCACCGTGGCCGCCGCCGCAGGAGCCACCTGGCTTACCGCGAAAAAGCTCAGATCCAATCGCGTACTCGACGCCCTCGCCAACACCACGCTCCCCGCAAAATTCTCCGCCACCGATACCGTCACGCTCGGCAGCACCGGCATCAAAACCAGCCGCCTCGCCATGGGCACCGGCACCGTGGGCTCCGGCCATCATTCGCACCAGACCGCGCTCGGCGTGAAAGGCCTCTCCGATCTTCTGCTCAACGGATATGACAACGGCCTGCGTTTCTTCGACGCCGCCGATTCCTACGGAAGTCATCCGCACGTCGCCGAAGCGCTCAAGCATGTGCCCCGCGATAAAGTCACGGTAATTTCCAAGAGCTGGGCGCGCGATCCCGCCGCTGCCCGCGCCGATCTTGACCGCTTCCGCCGCGAACTTGGCACCGACTATCTCGATATCTGCCTCATGCACTGCGTCACCGAAGCCGATTGGACCGAGCGCTACAAAGGCGTGATGGACGTTTTCTCCGAAGCCAAGCAGAAGGGAATCATCCGTGCGCACGGCTGCTCCTGTCACAGCATCGAAGCGCTGCGCGCCGCCGCAAAATCACCCTGGGTCGAAGTAGATTTCGCCCGCATCAATCCCATAGGCTCGCACATGGACGCCGATCCCGAAACCGTAGTGAGTGTTTTGAAAAGCATGAAAGCCGCCGGAAAAGCCGTGGTCGGAATGAAGATTCTCGGCCAGGGTGATCTCGCCAAGCGCCAGGACGAAGCCATCAAATACGCACTGTCGCTCGGCGTCCTCGACGCCTTCACCATCGGGGCCGAAAGCAAATCCGAACAACAAGACCTGATCCGCCGCATCGCCGCCGCGTAAGGCCAAGTGTTTGATGTGGGGACAGCCGACCTCGGCTGTCCACCTGGCGAAGCCCGGCTATTGGGTGCCCTGTGAGATTGCGCTTTTGGGTGGCGCAGCGCTTTCAAGCGCTGCGACAAAGACTCCCCGAATTTTGAAACTGGGGCTTCAGCCCCATGCAGTGACGGCGGAGTGTCCCGCGACCCACACAGTGTCCACCTCACCACGCCCATCCAAAGTTCAGTACGCCCTAACTCCCGCAAAATCAACGCCCCGCCCGAAGGCCCATTCCATGCACTCTCCAATGCGCTGCTCAGCAGCAGGAGGTGACCAACCATGAACCGCATCAACCTATTTCGCAAAGCTTCCCGCACCACCCCACTCACTCTGAATTCTGTTGCGTGGGGCAAGAAAAACTTCGACACAACCAGCACGCTGATCTTCGCCGCGCTTCTGATCGCTTGTTCTGTAGCCGTCGGATGCTCCAGCGATAAACCCAAAACCGTGAGCTCAACCAACGAATCCCCAATCGCGCAATCGACTCCACCGATCACAACTAATCAAACGCTGACTCCCGCAACGCCCGTCCAACAGGCCGCAACCAAGCCCGTGCATAAGCGGGTCGTCCACAAAGTTCCGGCCACCATAACTTACGCCGACAAAATTTCCGGAGTCTCTTTCCAATATCCGCGCAAGTACTCGCTCAAGACCGGCGACGCCGCAACCGAACTCGTTTCCACCAGCCCCATTCCCACGGACTTCGTGCAGCCCGGCGCAGTCACCATCGCGGCCGTCGCACTTCCCGAATCCGCCTATCCTGACTCGAACCTGGCCGCGGCGTTCTTCAACGTCAGCGTAAATAAATCCCTCACCGCCGACCAGTGCAGCGAGTTCTCCGTCCCGCAGCCCGACCCGGTGTCCACGAACGCTCCCACCGTCGAAGCCGCGGCGCAGGTCGCGACTCCTCCAATCTCTAAGGCGACGATTGGCAAGTTAATGATCGGCGATATGGAGCTTCAATCCACCGAAACCGACGCCGACGCAACCACCACCACTGGACCGCGGAAACAAGCGTCAAAGTATTACCACGTCTTCCAGAACGGCGCCTGCTACGAGTTTGCGCTCAACGTCGCAACCACGATGCCTAAGTCAGACCCCAGCCAGGAATCGTCTGCGAAACCAATCAATCGCGATGAAGTCTTCCAGCGCCTGGAAAAAGTCCTGGCCACGGTCAAGATCGACCCAGTCCAGGCCGACGTTGCCATGACCGACTCCGCATCACCGCCCGAAGTCCGCGCCGAAACAAAAACCGATCCGCAACCGGCAGCCACCGAAAACCCCGCGCAGTGAGAACACAGCTCCGGCCTGTCAACCGCAGGCCGGAGCCAAAACTTATGGGGCGGACACTCTTGTCCGCCCCTATTTGACTTTAGATTTTGATTGGCTTGCGCGCAGATCCAATGAAACCCTTAACCGCTCTCGGCAAACTCCGCTCGCCTCATACTCACGATCACCGTGTGCGCCAGGCTTTCCACCACGGCCACGTCTCCCTCATCAAAGTTAAACGGCTCCGGCGCGAGCACCATCAGCAATCCTACCGTCGCTCGCTCATAGCGAACCGGCGCGGCCAGAATCGAGCGCGCTCCCAACCTGCGGCAACTTTCCAGATCCACCCGCGGATCGATCTCCGCATCGTCGCACCTCAAAGTTTTCCCCCGCCGAAAACATTCCCCCGAGAGTCCCGAGTTCACATCCAGCCGCGTCCCCAGCCCTGGAGCTTTTTCCCCAATGCTGGCCCGGCAGATCACTGCGCCCTTATGCATCAGCGCAATCGCAGCGCTGGTGCCCCGTGTCAACGATTTCGCCCGCTCCCCAATCATGCGCAGCGCCGCCGACAAATCCGTCCCCAGAGAATTAAATTCATACTGCACGGTGGCCGCCGTCGAACCTCCACTCCGCTCCGCCACGCTCTGCAAGGCGGAGCCGGCTACCTCCGTATCCGCTTCCAAACTCACAGCCATGGGATCGCCTCCCGAGCCTCCGCCGGCGTGCATGCCCTTCGGCCACGGCATCCTGCCCAACTCGACTTTCGGAGCGATGCGGCTGGGCTCGCCTGCATTCACCGTCAACCAATCGTTCAATCGTCGCCGCCCATCTTCCGGCAGGTCCGTGAATCGAACTCCGGCGCGCCCCAGGGCATCCGCCCAGGCGATGTATCCAGTGGTTTCAAGCTGCGTCTCGCGATCGGAGTTCAATGCTCCAGCGCCGTTTCCTCCACGCAGATCAAGCTTCACCTTGACCCGCTGCTCGCGCTTCACCACCGGTTCCTCGCCATTACTTCCCATCTGCATCGACAAGCCTTCTTCGCTGAGGTCCAGAATCATCCCGCCGGTCGCGCCGTCGAAGCTGGCAAACGCAGGAGCATGCACCGTGTGCCGCCAGCATCTCCGCCGCTCCCCGGCAAATTCGTGATTCACCGCCAGCGCTGGACCCCCCGCCGGTCCGACAAACGCGACTCCATAAGGATCATGAGATAACCAGCCGGCAGAAAAAAGTGTTACCGCAGATTCCCCATGGTGGCTGGTCTGCTTCTCGTCCGAGGGCCGGTTGGAGGCGCGCGTCCGCGCCACATCTTAGGCAAAACGAGAAGGCCAGTCTGATTTCTCAGACTGGCCTTTATTTATGCCGATGCGAGTTCGATCACGATGACCGGACTTCGCTTGAACGAATTACCCTACGCCGCGCGTAGTTCCTGCGAAGCTTTGGGATTCACCGAGCCTTGTCCCAGCTGCGTGAGTTTCGCGTCGGCGGCTTTCTCTTCATTCAGCGTCTGCTCCAGAAGAGTCACGGCGTGGCTCAATCCCAACTGCCTCGCGAAGGTCGCGAGCGATCCGTAGGCGGCGATTTCGTAATGTTCCACCAGGTTTCCGCCGACGATCAGCGCGGCATCGCGGAGCGGAGAGCCCTCCTCGGTAGCCTTGGTCATGTTTTCGGCGCTGTCCATGATCGCGTCGATGATGTCGTTGTCTTCAGTTTTCGGTTCGGCGCCCAGAAGATTGAATACCTGTTCCAGCCGGGTCACATGCGTGCGGGTCTCCTGCAGATGCTGCTCCAGCGCATTCCGCAACTCCGGCGAACTGGCAGCTTCAATCATGGTGGGGATGCCTTTCTCTACGAGCTTCTGCTCACAGTCATAGACATAGGTCAGCCCGCTTTCAAACAAACCCCGCAAATCTTTGATTTTCATTTCCAACTCCTATGATTTGATTTCGAATTAGACGATCGGCGCGTGGTGAGATGTCGTCCTCGAAGAACGCGTTGCCGGAAACTTGTTGAGCGAGAGCGAAACGGGATCGCCACGAAACTTTTTTTCGCGCGGCTCTGATGGGCCGCTCTCGATCGATTAAGTCCAGATCCAAAAAAATCACAGATCGAGTCCGCTTAAATCTCTGCAATCAGTCAGTTATGCAGTTTTGGTCTACCGGCGAAATCATGGAGTGGCATTACGGGCCGGATCGTGAACAGCTCAAGGCCGTCATCGGCCTTGCCGCACGCAGCCTCGGAGGCGCGTCGGCGGCCTTGGTCAACAGCGTCGTGGCCATTCCAAGCTAAGGAGATCCCCCCTCGGGTGACGTAAATTCGATTGTGTAAAAAGCGAGAGGGTGTAAGTTGGTTTCTGCCTCACAAGCGGAAACCGAATCCTAGAAAGGAGACTTACACCCGATGGCGAAAGTAACACCG
>Ga0302320_10000307_pt1 | contig 113256 bp, 104 predicted proteins | sample Bog_T0_3_FD_202130 | JGI IMG/M metagenome (GOLD analysis project Ga0302320, IMG submission 202130) | Peat permafrost microbial communities from Stordalen Mire near Abisko, Sweden - Bog_T0_3 | ecosystem: Environmental > Terrestrial > Soil > Wetlands > Peat | place: Sweden: Abisko, Stordalen... | reverse complement strand
GTCGTCATACGCCGTTCTTCAAGGGCTACCGTCCGCAGTTCTACTTCAGAACAACTGATGTCACGGGCGTGGCGCAGTTGCCTGAAGGCGTGGAGATGGTGATGCCGGGCGACAACGTGCAGCTTGAAGTTGAGCTGATTACGCCGGTGGCTCTGGAAAAGGGCTTGCGGTTTGCGATTCGCGAAGGCGGCCGCACGGTGGGCGCGGGCACGGTTTCGGAAATTATTAAGTAGACGCTTGCCGCGCCAGGCGGGCCGCCCTTGAGGCGAAACGCGGGGCGCGGCGAGCAACGAGGATCAGGGAACAGGGCTGAAGCAGTAACGCGGCCTGAGCAAGTCGGCACTGATTGCTGATCCCGAAAAATTCAGGTGCGTGGGCGGCTGACAAGCTGTCCGCGGGGAAGACGGGAAGTCATGGTAGGACAAAGGATTCGCATCCGGTTGAAGGCATACGATTATCGCGTGCTGGACACCTCGACCGGCGAGATTGTGGAGACGGCCAAGCGCACCGGGGCAACGGTGGCGGGACCGATTCCCTTGCCGACGATCAAGAACAAGTATTGCGTGCTTCGTTCGCCGCACGTGGACAAGAAGTCGCGCGAGGCCTTCGAGATCCGCACGCATAAGCGGCTGATCGACATTCTCGAGCCGACCCAGCAGACGGTGGACGCGCTGATGAAGCTCGATTTGCCGGCCGGTGTCGATGTCGAGATCAAGGCGTTTGAGAAGTAGCTAACAGTGAAAGGCTCGGAAGAGCCCCGGCAGTGCGATGAATTTCGCATCGCATGATGAGGAAAGGAAAACATGGGCGTTACAGCAATTTTGGGAAAAAAGATCGGCATGACGCAGGTCTTCGACGAAAAGGGCGACGTGCACCCGATTACGGTGCTGCAGGCCGGACCCTGCGTGATTACGCAGTTGAAGACGCTGGCCAGGGACGGCTACGAGGCTGCGCAGATCGGATTGGTCGAGTTCATCAAGGACAAGAATGTGACCAAGCCGCAGAAGGGGCACTTCGAAAAGACCGGAGCTGGCGCGGCGCCGGTGAAGGTGATCAAAGAAGTCGCGCTGGAACTCGACGCCGATGGTGTTGTGGCTGCCAAGGCGGGCGACAGCGTGCGGGTGGACATTTTTTCCGAGGCGCGGTTTGTGGACGTGATCGGCACCTCCAAGGGCCGGGGCTTTGCCGGCGTGGTGCGCCGCCACAAGTTCGCCGGCGGACCCAAGTCGCACGGCCACATGTTCCAGGTCCAGGGTTCGATTGGCGCCAGCAGCTACCCCTCGCGCGTCTTTCCAGGAACGCGTATGCCCGGGCACATGGGCGCCGAGCAGGTGACGGTACGCAACCTGCGCATTCGCGGGATTGATTTGGAAGAAAACCTTTTGATGGTGGAGGGCGCGGTGCCGGGAAGTCGCGAAGGCTACGTGCTGATCTCCAAGGCGAAGATTCCACCGCGCGAGCGTCGCGGCTTTGCAGGTTCCGGCACGGTTGATCCGTTGAAGGCATCGAAGAAGGCCGGCGGCAAGAGGAAGTAAACAGCATTCAGCAATCAGCTCTCAGCTTTTTATCGCGGGAGCCAGGATGATTGCTTTAGGGATGAGAAAAGGGCTGAAGGCTGACGGCTGATAGCTGACAGCTCTAAGGAAGAAGACGATGGCAAAAGTGGATGTATTGAACATGAGCGGTATAAAGGTGGGCTCGCTGGAACTGGCCGACGCGCTTTTTGCGCCCGACCAGGTGAACGAGGCTCTGCTGTGGGAGGCGGTGAAACACTACCGCGCCTCTCTGCGCCAGGGCACGCACAAGACCAAGAGCCGCACCGAGGTTGCCGGATCGGGCAAGAAGCTGTGGAAGCAGAAGGGCACGGGACGGGCACGCATTGGTTCAGTGCGCTCGCCGCTGTGGCGTCATGGCTACACGGTGCACGGGCCCCAGCCGCGCAGCTACGATTACGCCTTTCCGCGCAAGAAGCTGCTGGGCGCGCTGCGCTCGGCGCTGGCCTCCAAGCTGGCCGATGGCAAGCTGACGGTGGTGGACACGCTGGAACTGAAAGATGCCAAGACCAAGCAGTATCGCGAGGCGCTCGACAAGCTGGAAGTGACGCGCACGGCTCTGCTGGTGGAAAACAGTAAGACGCTTACGCAGTCGCTGATGCTGGGCGCGCGCAACCTCAAGGGCGTGGAGCTGGTGCTCAACAACGAGGTGCATCCCTACGACCTGCTGCGCTATGAGCGGGCCATCTTTTCCAAGGCCGCCATTGAGCAGATCGCCGAGATGCTGGAAAAAAATGCGTCGAAGCGCAAGATCGCCGCTGACAAGGAGGCCGCCTGATGCCGAAACTTTACACTGTAATACGCCGCCCGCTGATTACCGAAAAGGGGCTGGGAGTGAAGGAGACCGAGGGGACGCTGGTCTTTGATGTCGCACCCGACGCCACCAAGACCGAAGTCAAGCAGGCCGTTGAAGCTCTCTTCAAGGTAAAGGTATCCGCGGTTCGGACCAGTAATGTTCTGGGCAAGGAGCGCCGCCGCGGCAAGTTCACCGGCTTCAAGCCTGATTGGAAGAAGGCGTATGTCCGGCTGAAGGCCGGCGAAAAGATGCCCGAGTACGTGAGCAACCTGTAAGAACAGTGAACGAGTGAAGTAGTGAATGAGTGAACAGCTAAAAGCTGGGAAGCTCATCAGGAAAGATTATCGGAGCCCGGCAGTAACGGATGGGTTCCGGAGAAACGGGAGAGCGGCGCTTGAGATAGGGCACTGGCTTTCCAGGACAAACGACAATGGCAATCAAGACATACAGACCGATAACTCCTACGTTGCGCTTCAAGACCACGCTGGCCAACGACGACCTGACGACGAACAGGCCGCACAAGCCGCTTCTGGAAGTGAAGCAGCGTACCGGCGGACGCCGCAACACGGGTCAACTGAGCATGCGCCACCAGGGCGGCGGACATAAACAAAAATTGCGGCTCATTGACTTCAAGCGCGAGAAGTATGGCGTACCGGGCAAGGTGGCGACCATCGAGTACGACCCGAACCGCTCGGCTCGCATTGCGCTGATTCATTATCTGGACGGCGAGAAGCGCTACATTCTGCAGCCGGTTGGCCTGAAGGTGGGCGCGACGGTCAGTAGTGGTCCCGAGGCCGACATTCTGGTGGGGAACGCGCTGCCGCTCAAAAACATTCCCTCCGGCACCACGGTTCATGCGATTGAGCTGAGGCCGGGCAAGGGCGCGCAGATGGCTCGTTCGGCCGGAACGCAGGCGCAACTGGTGGCCAAGGAGGGCGAGTACGCCCTGCTGAAGCTGCCCTCGGGCGAGACGCGCAAGGTGCTGGCAGAGTGCATGGCGACCATTGGCCAGGTGGGCAACACGGATCATGAAAATGTATCCATCGGCAAGGCTGGGCGCAACCGTTGGAAGGGCATTCGCCCTGCCAACCGCGGCGTGACCATGAACCCGGTGGACCATCCGCACGGCGGCGGCGAGGGCAAGACCTCAGGCGGCCGTCATCCGGTGACCCCGTGGGGCCAGCCGACCAGGGGCTACAAGACACGCAACAACAAGCGGACCGACGCGTTCATCGTCAGCCGCCGGGTGAAGTAGAGGGAGATTTATGGCACGTTCGACAAAGAAGGGCCCATTCGTGGATGCGCACTTGACGGTGAAGATCGAGGCGCTCAACCAGGCCAATGACAAGAAGGTAGTCAAGACCTGGTCGCGCCGCTCTACGATCTTTCCGGAGTTTGTGGGCCACACGATCGCGGTGCACAACGGCAAAAAGTTTGTTCCGGTGTACGTGACCGAGAACATGGTGGGTCACAAGCTGGGCGAGTTTTCGCCCACGCGCATCTTCAAGGGACACACCGGGGGCAGCAAAGCGGTTGCCACCGAGACTGCCGCCAAGCCGCGGTAATAAAAGCAGCTTTTAGCTTCTAGCTTCTAGCCTCTAGCTAGATATTGATGGAGCTAAGGATTGTTGGTAAGCGGGACAAGCTAGAAGCTAGTGGCTAGAAGCTAGTAGCTGATTTTTGAGGACAGACCAATGGCAGTCGAGACAAGGGAATACCGGGCCGAAGCCAAGTTTCAGCGCGTGTCGCCGCAAAAGGCGCGGCTGGTGCTTGACTTGATCAAGGGCCGGGGGGTTGAAGAGGCGCTCACGACGGCGGCCTTCACCAAGAAGCGTATTGCCCCGGTGATTCACAAGTTGTTGACATCGGCGGTGGACAACGCCAAGTATGTGGCCGGCGAACAGGGCGTCGATCTGGACGTGGACAACCTTTACGTCAAGCTGGCACTGGCCAACGACGGTCCGCGCATGAAGCGCATCCGTCCGGCTCCGATGGGCCGCGCCTTTCGCTATCAGCGCAGGCTGACGCACATCGTTCTTTCGGTGGCCGAACGCGAGGCTGCGCAAGGCATGGTGACCAAGGTGGAAGAGCCGCCCGCGGCGGGGCAGACGCGCCCTGCGGCGAAGAAGGTTAGCAAGGCAGCCAAGGCGACCAAGACGGCTACCAAGGCAAAGGCAGAGGCACCGAAGGCAGCAACCAAGGCAACCAAGAAAAAGGCCGGCAAGTAGGCCTGAAGGGTTTTGAGGAAAAGCATATGGGACAGAAAGTCCATCCTTACGGATTCCGGCTGGGAGTGAACAAGCCGTGGCGTTCGCGCTGGTTCTCTGAGCGCGACTATGACAAGCTCCTGGTCGAGGACGTGAAGCTCAGGGCCGAGCTGAAAGAAAAGCTGAAGGCTGCCGGGGTCAGCTCGGTGGAGATCGAGCGGCCGGGCAACAAGCTGCGCTTTCTCATCCGCACCGCCCGGCCGGGCATCGTGATCGGCCGCAAGGGAGCGGAGATTGAGAAGCTCAAGACGGAGCTCGGCAAGCGCACCAACCGCGACGTGTTCATCGACATCATCGAGGTGAACAAGCCGGAGTTGGACGCGCAACTGGTCTCCGAGGCGATTGCGCTGCAACTGGAAAAGCGCGTCAGCTTCCGCCGGGCGATGCGCAAGAGCGTGGACTCGGCTCTAAGGTTTGGCTGCAAGGGAATCAAGGTGAGGGTCTCAGGCCGGTTGAACGGCAACGAGATTGCGCGCTCGGAGTGGTACCTGCAGGGCCGTTTGCCGCTGCACACGCTCAGGGCCGACATTGATTACGGATTCACCGAGGCCAACACCACCTACGGCGTAATCGGCGTCAAGACCTGGGTCTATCGCGGCGACATCTACGAAGCCAAGAAGCGCCAGCCGGCGCCTGCAGGCACGTCGGTGTTTTAAGAGCAGGGGTTAGGGATTAGGTGTTAGGGGTTAGTCCCCAGCTACTAGCCTTAACACAGTTGATTTTAAGGATTTGCTGTAAGTTACCAGGAATGTTAGCCGGGGCAGGGATCGTAACTAATCCCTGATCCCTAATCCCTAACCCCTGGTTTTGAGGATTCTCGTTATGTTGATGCCAAAGAAGGTGAAGTTTCGCAAGCAGCAGAAGGGCAAGAGGCGCGGCAAGGCCTGGCGCGGGTCTACGATTTCCTTCGGTGAATATGGTCTGCGCGTTATGGAGTGCGGCTACATCACCGACCGGCAGATTGAGGCCAGCCGTATCGCCATGACACGCTTCATCAAGCGCGGCGGCAAAATCTGGCTGCGTCTGTTCCCGGATAAGCCCATCACCAAGAAGCCGGCCGAAGTCCGCATGGGCTCTGGCAAGGGAGCGCTGGATCACTGGGTTGCGGTTGTGCGGCCCGGCAAGATCCTCTTCGAGATGGAAGGCGTGGACGTGGCGACCGCGAAAGAGGCCATGCGCCTGGCGTCGAATAAGCTGCCCTTGCTGACCAAGTTCGTGATGCGGCCGGGCGAGGAAAAGACCGAGATCGCGGCCAAGGCTAAGTAAGTCGCGGTTGAGTGATTAGGACGCGCTGCCGGCCTCAATAGGGCAGGTGAGCGCCGGAGAGAGAAACACCATGGAACTCGAGAAGATTCGCAGTTTGAGCGACGAAGAACTGGCGCACCAGGAGAAGACCACCTCCGAGCAACTGTTCCGGCTTCGCTTTCAGGTCTCAATGGGGCAGAACGACGGGGTGAAGAAGCTCCGCCAGATGCGCAAGGAGATCGCACAGATCAAGACCGTGGCCAAGGAACGCGCGTTGGGCATTCACGGAGAGGTCAAGGATGCCGCCGCCGCCGATGCCGGCGTGGCCGCGGACAGCAAGAAGGGAGCCCGCTAAATGAAGGCGACTCAAGAGGCAGTGCAGACGCCAGCGGCAGCAGGCGCCAGACGGAACGAGAAGGTTGGCCAGGTGGTTTCTACCAAGATGCAGAAGACCATTGTGGTCGAGGTAGAGATGCGCAAGGCCCATCCCAAGTACAAGCGGATTGTGCGCTCGACGAAGAAGTTTTACGCCCATGACGAGCAGAGTTCGGCACGAATGGGCGATGTGGTGCGCATCCGCGAGACGCGTCCGCTGAGCAAGCTGAAGCGGTGGTCTCTGGAAGAAATTGTTCGGCGCTCGGCCCTGGGGCAACTCGAGGACGCGACGATTCCGAACGACATCAAGTTGCCAACTAGCGCGTAAGGCGAGTAAGGAGAAGAACCCATGGCTGTGCAAATGAGAACCATGCTCGCGGTGGCCGATAACTCCGGCGCGCGCAAGCTGCAAGTGATTCTGCCGCTGGGCGGCGGGCTGGGCAAGAAGGCCGGCCTGGGCGACATTGTGACCGCGGCGGTCAAAGAAGCTTCGCCCGACGGAACGATCAAGAAGGGCAAAGTTGTGAAGGCGGTTATCGTCCGCACCCGCAAGGAACATCGCAGGCGCGACGGAACCTATATTCGCTTCGACGAGAACGCCGCCGTGGTGATTGACGACACGCACGAACCAGTGGGAACGCGCGTCTTTGGGCCGGTGGCCCGCGAATTGCGCGAGAAGAAGTTTTTGAAAATTGTTTCGCTGGCCCCGGAAGTGGTGTAACAGGGGTCAGGGATCAGGTTTCAGGGATCAGGAACAGAGTTCAACGGGCGATCAACGAGTTTGGATTTGCGGGTTTTTCTGACCCCTGATCTCTGACCCCTGACCCCTGCATTTGGAGAAGAGATGCCGAGTTTGAATATTCATCGCAATGATACGGTCAAGGTTCTCCGGGGCTCGGACCGCGGCAAGACAGGGCGCGTGCTGCGCGTCTTTCCCGACAAGAGCACGGTGCTGGTGGAGCACGTGCGCGTGGTCAAGAAGACGGTTTCCAGCAAGCAGGGCCAACGGACCAAGGGTGGCATCGCCGAGCAGGAATCGCCCATCGATGTTTCCAATGTCCAACTGGTCTGTCCCAACTGCGGCCCGGCGCGCGTGGGCTCGAAGGCCGAAGGCGGCGTCCGGGTTCGCATCTGCAAGAAGTGCGGACAAGAGCTGCCGACGAAGAAGTAAGAACAGTGATCAGTGGTCAGTGAACAGGCCACGGATCACGCGAAAGATGAACGCATCCAAGCCGGCACGGAACGAGAAAAACTTCGCCCGTGCGGCAAGCACTTCCGCAACGGTAAACGGCTCCACGACGGATGTGGCAGCCACTCCGGAACCCGGAAGAAAGAGAGCAAAGCATTATGGCAGCACGATTGAAAGAGAAGTATCACAAGGAGATCAAGCAGGCTCTGCAAAAGGAGCTGGGGCTTGAGAACCCGATGGCGGTTCCTGAGTTGAAGAAGATCGTCGTCAACATGGGCCTGGGCGAGGCCACGCAGAACACCAAGCTGCTGGACCCGCTGGTGGCTGATCTGACGGCGATTGTCGGTCAGAAGCCGGTGACCACCAAGGCGAAGAAATCGATTGCGGCCTTCAAGGTGCGCGAGGGAATGTCGATTGGCGCCATGGTGACGCTGCGCAACGAGAAGGCCTACGAGTTTCTGGACCGGCTGATTTCGACGGCGCTGCCACGGGTGAGGGATTTCCGCGGCGTGTCTACAAAGAGTTTTGACGGGCGCGGCAACTACACGCTCGGATTGAAGGACCAGCTCATCTTTCCTGAAATTGACTACTCCAAGGTGGAAAAGATGAAGGGCATGAACATCACCATCGTGACCACGGCCAAGGACGACAACCAGGCGAGGGCGCTGCTGAAGCACTTCGGAATGCCGTTCCGGCAGGGCGCGTAAGGGGATAAGAGGAATATGGCAACCACTGCAAAAAGGGTGAAAGACGCGCGGAAGCCGAAGTTCAGCTGCCGCAAGCACAACCGGTGCCAGCTTTGCGGGCGGCCGCGAGGTTTTCTGCGCAAGTTTGGCGTTTGCCGCTTGTGTTTCCGCGCGCTGGCGCTCAAGGGAGAGATTCCCGGCGTCGTCAAGTCAAGTTGGTAGCAAGACAGAGATCAGGTTTCAGAGATCAGAGATCAGTTTGTCCCGCGAAAGTCGGAAGCTGAGAAGAACTCAAAGCGTTTTTTCTGATCTCTGATCTCTGATCCCTGACAACTGTAGTAGGCATTCCCGCTGGTTTCCGCTGTGCGGACGAACGGGGAATGAAGGAGAAGGAATGAGTCTGACCGACCCAGTAGCCGATTTTCTGGCGCGAATCCGGAATGCGATCCGGGCGCGTCACCAGAAGCTGGATGTACCGGCTTCGAAGCTGAAGACCGAGATTGCCCGCATCCTCAAGGAGGAGGGCTATATCTCGAACTACAAGACCCAGGAAGAGGAGGGCAAACCGGTGCTGCGCGTGTACCTGAAGTATGGCGGCACGGAAGCGGCCATCCGCGACCTGGCGCGCATCTCGCGACCCGGCTGCCGTGTGTACATTGGCCGCGATGAGATCAAGCGCGTCCAGGGTGGCCTGGGCATCTCGATCATGACCACGCCCAAGGGCGTGATGACCGGCCGTCAGGCGCGCCGCGAGGGCGTGGGCGGCGAGCTGTTGTGCGAAGTTTGGTAATGCAGTTCTCAGTTTTTAGTTCTCAGTTCTCAGCCTAAAAATGATTTCCGGGAACTGACAACTGACAATTGAGAACTGTTTGACAGGCTGCAGTGGAACTTGGAGCATTGAATCTGTTTTCTGAGAACTGAGAACTGAGAACTGCTTTACAGGGACTCGCAAGCCAGATGAAGGATTGAATCGATGTCGCGAATTGGAAAGAAACTGATTCCGCTGCCCGCGGGAGTGAAGTACAAAGTCGAGGGCAACACGGTTGTGGTCGAGGGGCCCAAGGGCAAGGTCACGGCGCTGATTGCGCCGGGCATTACGCTGGAAACCAAGGATGGCGTGCTGCACGTCAACCGCGAGAACGACAGCCAGGCGGCGATGCACGGACTGACGCGCTCGCTGGTCTCCAACGCGGTTGTGGGCGTTACCACTGGCTGGAAGAAGGAATTGGACATTGTGGGCATCGGCTATCGCGCCGAACTGAAGGGCAAGGGCACCGTGGTCTTCACACTGGGTTATTCTCACCAGATTGAGGTTCCGCTGCCTTCGGGCATCGAAGTTGCCATCGACCCCAAACAGCTTCACCTGACCATCACCGGCATCGACCGGCAAAAGGTGGGCCAGGTGGCGGCCGATATGCGTTCGCTGCGCAAGCCTGATCCGTACAAGAACAAGGGTGTGCGCTACTCCGACGAGAAATTGAAGAAGAAGGCCGGCAAGACGGGCGCGAAATAGGGATTAGGGGTTAGGGATTAGGGGTTGGTTTCGATGATTTCGGTATTCGCAGTTTTTTCTAATCCCTGACCCCTAACCCCTAACCACTGCATTTAACAACCGAACGGGGCCGCAGGGCGGCTCCGCTGATAGGAACGAGAGACCATGATTACGCAGACCAAGAGAAACGCAATTCGCCAGCGCATTCATCAGCGCATTCGCCGCAAGCTGGCCGGCACCGCTGAGCGGCCGCGGCTGAACGTCTACCGCTCGCTGAATCACATCTACGCGCAGGTAATCGACGACCAGAAGGGCGAGACGCTGGTTTCAGCTTCGTCCATCAAATTGAAGACCGGCGGTAATGTGGCTTCGGCCAAAGAGATCGGCAAGGCAGTGGCCGAGTTGGCCGTCAAGAAAGGCATCAAGAAGGTAGTTTTTGATCGCGGCGGCTACCTCTATCACGGGCGCATCAAAGCGCTGGCTGACGCAGCCCGCGAAGCAGGGTTGGAATTCTAGTAGGGACTAGTAGCTAGTAGCTCAAGAAGAGACGAGAGAGCAATGACGATCTTGAAGAAGAAACTCGATGCAAACCAGTACAACCTGAAGGATCAGGTGGTCTCCATCAATCGCGTGACCAAGGTGGTCAAGGGCGGCAAGAATATGTCGTTTGCCGCGCTGGTGGTGGTGGGCGACCCCTCTGCGGGCGTGGTGGGCCACGGTTCCGGCAAGGCCAAGGAAGTTCCCCAGGCGATTCGCAAGGGAATTGAGGCGGCCAAGAAAAACCTGGTTCGGGTCCATCTGACCGAAACCACGATTCCGCATCTGGTCCTGGGCCGTTACGGCGCCGGGCAGGTGCTATTGAAGCCAGCTCCCGAAGGCACCGGCGTAATTGCCGGTGGCGCGGTGCGCGCGGTGATGACCTCGGTCGGGGTGCAGAATGTGCTCACCAAGAGCCTGGGCTCGCCCAATCCCCACAACGTCGTCAAGGCCACCTTCGACGCCCTCGTGCAGTTGCGCGACAAGGCTGAAGTGGCCAACATGCGCGGCAAGTCGGTGGAGGAGCTTTAAGCCATGGCCAAGACCAAGACAGAGACCAAGATGATTCGCATTCAGTACTATCGCTCGAAGAACTCCACGCCCGTAAAGCACAGGCTGGTGGTCAAGGGCCTGGGATTTACGCGGCTCAACCAGATTGTTGAGCGCGTGGACACGGAGTCCACTCGCGGCATGGTCAAGGCCATTCCGCATTTGGTCAGGATTCTGGAGAACTAGTTCACAGTTCTTAGTTCTCAGTTCTCAGTCCGGGTAGTTATTAACTGAGAACTGAAAACTGACAACTGTATTAACGCGAGTCGGCGGGGCTGTCAAAGCTCATCCGGCGCTACAGCGAGGGAATGATGGCAATCAGAAATCTATCGAATTTGCGCGCGCCCAGGAAAGCCAACACCGGGAGCAAGCGTGTGGGCCGGGGCATGGGTTCCGGCATGGGCAAGACCTCGGCTCGCGGCCACAAGGGCCAGGGCCAGCGCACCGGCACCAGCATGATGCGCGGCTTTGAGGGCGGCCAGATGCCGTTGCACCGCCGCCTGCCCAAACGCGGCTTCACCAATATTTTCCGCACCGAGTACACGGTGGTGAATCTGGACCGTCTGGTGGAGCAACTCGAGGGCCACAAGCTTACCGAGATCACTCTGGACGACTACAAGAAGCTTGGCCTGGCCTCGAGCAAGAAGGCGCTGATCAAGATTCTCGGTTCCGGCGAACTGGCTTCGGCGCTCACCATCCACGCGCACAAGTTTTCCAAGTCAGCTGTCGAGAAGATCGAAAAGGCCGGCGGCAAGGCCGTTGTTCTGGGTGGAGATACTGTTCCTCCCACGGGCAAGTTGAAGGCAAAGAGCGCGACAGCGTAGGCTCGGCACGCGTAAGATGTTCAGTGGCAAAGATTCAAGCGGCGGCAAACGCCCTGAAGCGGATAATCAATTATGCTTGACAAGTTTCTCAATATTTTCCGGATTCCCGACCTGCGCAAACGGGTGCTCTTCATGCTGGGCATTCTGGCCGTCTACCGCCTGGGCGCATGGATTCCCACGCCGGGCGTTGACACCGCCCAACTGGCACGGCTCTTCGACCAGCAGGGCGGTTCCGCGCTGGGCCTGATGAACCTCTTCGGCGGCGGCAATCTTCGCCGCATGACGATCTTCGCCCTGGGCATCATGCCCTACATTACGGCCTCGATCATCTTCCAGTTGCTTACCGTGGTTTATGAGCCGCTGGCGCGCATTCAGAAGGAAGGCGAGCTGGGGCGGCGCAAGATCACGCAGTGGACGCGCTATATGACGGTGATTCTGGCCGCGATACAGTCCGTTGGCATAGCGTTCATGCTGCAAAGCGGACACATGGTGCTGAATCCCGGCGTCCCCTTCCTCCTGATGACAGTGCTGACGCTGACCACCGGCACGGCCTTCATCATGTGGCTGGGCGAGCAGATTACCGAGCGAGGGATCGGCAACGGCATGAGCCTGCTGATCTTTACCGGCATCGTCGCTGGCCTGCCCCGCGGCGCAATGGACCTGGTCGAGAAGGTCCAGTCCGACTACTGGGGCTCGTTTACCATTGTTGCGGTGATTTTGCTGGTGGCGGGCATGGCTGCGGTGGTAGCATTCATCGTCTTTGTCGAGCGCAGTGAGCGGCGCATCCCCATCCAGAGCGCGCGGCGTATTGTTGGCCGCCGCATGATGGGCGGCCAATCGAGCCACTTGCCCCTCAAAGTCAACTCCGGCGGCGTCATGCCGGTCATCTTTGCCGCCTCTATTCTGTCGGCCCCGTTGATGCTCCGCCAGACCGAATTTGTGAGCAACAGCGCCTTCTGGCGGCCCGTAATCGATGCGCTCGCACCCGGCGAACCCTGGTATGAGCTGCTCTACATTCTGGCCATCATCTTCTTCGCCTACTTCTATGTTTCCATTATCATGAAGCCGGACGATATTGCCGACAACTTCCGCAAATCGGGATCGTTCATCCCCGGAATCCGCCCCGGCAAGCGCACCTCGGACTTCATCAACGACATCCTGACCCGCATCACGCTGGTCGGCGCCGCCTATTTGATCATTATTTCGCTGGTGCCCACCTTCCTGATCTCGGGCATTCACTTAAATCATATTTGGCTGGTTGGCAATTTCTTTCAGCGTCTGCCAAATTGGATGATCAATGGCATGGGGATCACATTCTACTTTGGCGGCACCTCGCTGCTGATCGTGGTGGGTGTGGCCATGGATACCATCAATCAGATCGAATCGCAGCTGATCATGCGGCACTATGATGGCTTTTCCCCGCGCTCCGGTCGTATTCGCGGAAGGAAAACCTGGTAATGGCCTCCTCTGGGACAGCAGTCAATCAAGGCCGGGAGACGGGTCGGAAGACCCTTCCCGGCCCTATTCTTTTATTGGGTGCTCCGGGCGTGGGCAAAGGGACGCAGGCCAAGGAACTGGTCAAGATCTGGGGGATTCCGCAGATTTCCACCGGCGACCTGCTTCGCGGCAATGTGACTCAGGGCACCGAGCTGGGCCGGACTGCCAAGGAGATTATGGGTCGGGGGGAGCTGGTACCCGATTCGCTGGTGAACGAGATGGTGGCCGTGCGGCTGGAGCAGCCAGACACGGCTAAGGGTTACATTCTGGACGGTTTCCCGCGCACCCTGCCGCAAGCCGGCTGGCTGGATAGCCGCCTGGCAACCCAGGCCGAAGGGCTTCCGGTGGTTGCTGTCAGTATCCAGGTGGACTATAATCAGTTACTGTGCCGGATTACGGGGCGCAGGAATTGCCCTGTCTGCCAGAGTATTTATAACGTCTGCTTCAAGCCTCCCGCGAAGGATGGTTTTTGCGACGCGGACGGCGCCACTCTGGTCCAGCGAGCCGACGACACGGAGAAGGTCTTCGAGGAGCGCATGCGCGCTTACACGGCCTCGACCGCGCCTGTGGTTGAGCACTACCGGGCTCTGGGGCGTTTCACGGAAGTTGATGGAGACCGGCCGATAGCGGAAATCGCGGCCGGAATTGTTGCCGCCGTTGAGCGGTTGCGCCAGTAGCGCGCACCGGACGGCGGGTTTGTGTGTGAGAAGTTGAAAGCTGGTAAAGCGGTTGGCGGTAGTACTGAAGTCGTCCAGGGAGATCGAGAAGATGCGCCGCGCGGGCCAGGTGGTTCGCGAGGTTCTGGAGTTGGTGCGAGGGCTGATTAAGCCGGGCGTCACCACGCTGGATCTGGAGAAGGCGGCCGAGGCGCGCACTAAAGAGTTGGGCGCCAAAGCAGCTTTCAAGGGCTATCATGGTTTTCCCTGCGTGCTGTGTACTTCGGTCAACAGCGAAGTGGTTCATGGCATTCCATCGGCCAAACGGATCCTCAAGGAAGGGGAGATCGTTTCGGTCGACTTTGGAGCATTTGTCGAGGGCTATTGCGGCGATGCGGCTATCACCGTGCCGGTGGGAGAAAAGATTGACCCCACAACGGCACGACTGGTGAAGGTAACCGAGGAGTCGCTGAATGCCGCGATTGCCGTGGTGAAACCGGGTGCAACGCTGGGTGATGTAGGCTACGCGGTGCAGAAAGTGGTTGAAGCCGCGGGGTTTTCGGTAGTAAGGGATTTTGTGGGCCATGGCATCGGCGTCCACATGCACGAAGATCCACAGGTGCCGAACTTTGGCGAAGCGGGTCGGGGCATGAAACTTCGCTCCGGCATGGTCATCGCCATCGAGCCCATGGTGAATGCGGGCAAGCATGATGTCGTGGTTCTGGGCGACGGCTGGACGGCAGTCACCGCGGATGGAAGCATGAGCGCTCATTTTGAGCACACGGTGGCGGTGACCGCCACTGGAGCGAGAATCTTAACCGAGTAGCACGCTCGGGATTACAGGCCGGTTGGGCAAAAGCGCGCCGGCGGAAGTGGGATGCGGTTTGTCGAAGGAAGATGCGATTGAGGTAATGGCGGTGGTCACTGAGACGCTGCCCAATGCCATGTTCAAGGTCAAGCTCGAGAATAATCACGAGGCGCTGACCCATGTTTCGGGAAGGATGCGCAAGAACTTCATCCGCATTTTGCCCGGCGATCGCGTGGCCGTGGAGCTGAGTCCCTACGACCTGAATCGCGGGCGGATTGTTTACCGGTACAAATAGCTGAAGGTTTGAAGGAAAGGTAACAAGGATGAAAGTTCGTGCATCGGTGAAGAAGATTTGCGTCAAGTGCAAGGTCATCACCCGCCGTGGGGTGGTCAGGGTGATCTGCGAGAACGCAAAGCACAAGCAGCGCCAGGGCTAACGCTTCTGGCAAAACGCGGAACCCTCCACGACAAGGCATGAGGCTAGTTAGCCTGAGTCAAGGCTTGCGATGAACCTCTGGGGGCCAACCGCTTAACCCGTGCGAACCGGCTGAGGCCGGGGGCACACAACCGAAGTAGCAAAGGAATCGGAATGGCACGTATTGCTGGCGTCGATCTGCCCCGCGCAAAGCAGGCACGCATCGCGCTCACATACATCTTTGGCATCGGGAATCCCCGCGCGCTCAAGATTCTGGAGAAGGCGAATGTAGATGCCTTTAAGAAGGTCCAGGATCTGGGTGAGGACGAGGTCAACCGCATCCGCCAGGTGATCGAGGACGAAGGAAACGTTGAAGGCGACCTGCGCAAGGACGTGCAAATGCACATCAAGCGCCTGATCGACATTCAGAGCTATCGCGGCACGCGTCACCGGCGGGGATTGCCGGTGAACGGCCAGCGCACCCACACCAACGCCCGCACCCGTAAGGGCCCGCGCAAGGGCACAATTGCCGGCAAGAAGAAAGCGACGGGTAAAACCTAATGGCAAAAGCAGAGAAAACCGCGGGAGCGGGCAAGCCTGTAGCCGGCAAGGCTGGCAAAAACAAGAAGTTCAAAAAGCGCGAGCGCAAGAATGTGCCGTTTGGCATTGCGTACGTGCAGGCCACATTCAACAACACCATCGTCACCATCACCGACCAGGTGGGCAACACGCTGAGTTGGAAGAGTTCTGGCTCGCTGGGTTTCCGCGGCTCGCGCAAGGGCACGCCCTTCGCGGCGCAGCAGGCAGCATCGAACGCGGCCAGCATGGCTCGCGATCACGGCCTGCGCGCGGTCGATGTGCGCGTCTCCGGTCCGGGTTCGGGCCGCGAGTCGGCTATCCGCGCCCTGGCTGCCGCCGGCATCGAGGTGCGCACCATCCGCGACGTGACGCCAGTGCCACACAACGGCTGCCGTCCGCCCAAGCGGCGCAGAGTGTAAGTACAGTTCTCAGTTGTCAGTTCTCAGTTGTCAGTAAATGCCCGCAGTGGAGTATTTCTGAGAACTGAGAACTGTGAACTGTGAACTGACAACCGAAACGGGCCGGGACGACACGCACAGCGCGTAAACCGGCCGTCATCCGAAGTCAGGAGAAGAAATGGCACGTTATACCGGAGCAGTCTGCCGCCTTTGCCGTCGCGAGGCGACCAAACTCTTTTTGAAGGGTGCTAAATGCACCTCTGACCGTTGCCCGCTGGAGAAGCGCAACTTTCCCCCAGGCCAGCATGGCAAGGACCGCAAGGCCAAGATTGTGGGCTACGGCCTGCAACTGCACGAGAAGCAGAAGGCCAAGCGCATGTACTTCACCCTGGAAAGCCAGTTCCGCGAGTATTACGAGAAGGCCAACAAGGCCTCAGGCGTCACCGGTGAACTGCTGATTCAACAGTTGGAACGCCGCCTGGACAACGTGGCTTTCCGGCTGGGCTTTGCCATGTCTCGCCGCCAGGCTCGTCAGGTCGTTCGCCACGGCCACGTCGAGGTCAACGGCCGCAAGGTCAACATTCCTTCCTACCAGGTGAACGCGGGCGACGAAATCAAGATTCGCGAGTACGCTAAAAAGCTGGTCATCATTGAGCAGGGCGCGCAGTACGCCGCCCAAAGCCCCGTGCCCACATGGCTGGAAGCCAACTTTGAGAACCTGTCCGGCCGCGTGCTCCATTTGCCCAGGCGCCAGGACGTGAACCTGCCCATCAACGAGCAGCTCATTGTCGAACTGTATTCGAAGTAACGTAACAGTGGACAGTGAACAGTGAACAGTGAACAGTAACAAAGCCCGACGGTTTTATACTGACCACTGTTCACTGGCCACTGACCATTTCATTTCAACAAGAAGGAGAACTTGCGCGGCCGCCGCAAAATGCATCGCGACGTACATGCCGCGCGGGAAACGAGATACGGATATGCTTTGGAGAGGATTTCAGAAACCGAAGCGCCTGGCAGTTGATGCCGAGTCGCTTACAGACACCTATGGCAAGTTCAGCGCCCAGCCTTTTGAGCGCGGCTTTGGCACCACCATAGGCAACGCCCTGCGCCGCACCTTGCTTAGCTCGATTGAGGGCGCCGCAGTCACAGCCATACGTATCGAGGGAGTACTTCACGAATTTCAATCCATCAGCGGCGTGGCCGAGGATGCGACAGATATTATTTTGAACCTCAAGCAGGTTCCCTTCAAGCTTGCAGGCGAGGGACCCAAGGCTCTCTATCTGCGGGCCGACCAGCCTGGCGTTGTTACCTCCGGCATGATCGAAGCTGACGGCGACGTCGAGATCCTGGATAAGGACATCTATATTGCCACCCTCTCGGAAGGCGGCAAGCTGGACATGGAGATGCGCCTCAAGCGCGGCCGCGGCTATATCTCCGCCGACAAGAACTTCGATGCAGATCTGGGCATTGGCTTCATTCCCGTAGACTCGGTCCACTCGCCGGTTCGGCGCGTTAACTATGTGGTGGAAGCTGCCCGCCTTGGCCAGATCACCGACTATGACAAGCTCACCCTTGAAGTATGGACCAACGGGGCTGTGCTGCCCGCCGACGCTGTCGGCCTTGCTGCCAAGTTGCTTAAAGATCACATGAACATCTTCATCAACTTCGAGGAAGAGATCGAGGCTGAAGGGCGTGGCGAGGAAGGCCGCATACTTTTGCGCAACGACAACCTCAACCGCTCGGTCGAAGAGCTGGAACTTTCGGTCCGCAGCTATAACTGCCTGAAGAACGCCAACATCCAATCCATTGGCGAACTGGTGCAGAAGACCGAAGCCGAGATGCTCAAGACCAAGAATTTCGGCCGCAAGAGCCTGAACGAGATCAAGGAAATTCTCGCCCAGATGGGCCTCTCGCTGGGCATGAAGATCGACGAGCAAGGCAACGCTGTTCCCGGGCCAACCAGCATTTCTCCAGCTGTCGCCCTGGCCGCCAACTACAGCCACTTCGACGACGAGGACGAGCCGCTGGATTCGGTGGACCTGCAGTTGCCCACTGAGACGGAAAACTTTTAAGACAGAGATCAGGGTTCAGAGATCAGAGATCAGTTCTCGACGAATCCGTAGACACGGCTTTTCATTGCAGACTGACTGCTGATCTCTGATCTCTGATCTCTGACACCTGTTATCGAAAGAGAGTTTTACCATGCGCCATCGCAATGCAGGATTCAAGCTCGGACGAAACACCAGCCATCGTCGCGCCCTCTTGCGCAATCTGGTCACGTCCGTCATCGTGGAAGATCGCGTGGAGACCACCGTGGCCAAGGCCAAGGCTGTTCGTCCGCTGATTGAAAAAATGATCACACTGGGTAAGAATGGCGATCTGCACTCGCGCCGTCAGGCCCTCAGCTTTCTCATGACCGATAAGTCCGTCGAGCGGCTCTTCGAAACAGTAGCGCCGCGTTACGGCGACCGCCAGGGCGGCTATTTGCGCATCGTGCGCACCGGCTTCCAGAAGGGCGACGGGGCCGAGAAGGCTTTCATCGAACTGCTGGGCGCCGAAAAGCAGCTCGACGAAAAGCGCCAGAAGCGCGACGATATAAGGGCCAAAAAGCGCGCCGAGCTGGAAAAGCATATGGAAGAAGCAAAGAAGGAAGAAGGCAAGGAAGAAGTCAAGGAAGAAGCCGCGTAGAAGCGTCCTCTTGGGCATTTCTATCCTGCATCATCCTCACGGGCGCATCTCCTTGCGGGATGTGCCCGTGCCATTCGATAGGTTCGTTGCCAAAATATCTTTCAGGGTAGTTATTGGAAGAAATACACCGCGTGCCCGGTGTTGCCCAGGGGAAGCCATCCTGGCGGCAGTAGTGCTGGATGGGTTTCAGCAACTACGACCTTTGTTCCAGCGCTCTTGAGCGCGTTGAGCACTGCCATTTCTTTTTCAGGACTGGTATTCCAAAACGCGGCTGCTGAGTCGCCCGTTTTCAAATAGCTGGGAACCTCGGCGACAATCCTGAGCCTTGCAAGCCGCGCCCAATAAGACGCAAGATAGCCGTCTCCGATCACGGCAACGGGCGTGCCCGGCTCGATTCCCAGCGCCCGCAGACGCTCGGCCACCTGAACCGTCTGCGCGTCATTTCCGCCGTCGCGATAGCTCTCGAAGAGTGTGATCGAGAATCGGCAGACAAACAGCGCGCCGAGCAACAGGCACGCCGTCCAGAATACCTTGGCATGCCGCCCTTCGCCGGCAATCCTTGTCGCAATGATCGCCGCACTCCATGCCGTCAGCAGGATTGCTGAAGTATACCGCGTTTCCCAGTACACCATCATGTACAGCAGAAATATCGCGATTCCAGGGACCAGGATAGGCCAGAACGTCATCATATTTCGGCACGAATCTCTGACTCGGCCGCCCATAATGAAAAGCAGCGTCACAGTAACAAGAAATCCAGAGGTGAATCCAGCGGTTTTCATAATAAGAAGAAAGTTCCGCATGAAAGCCTTCATCTCGAGAGCTGGATGGACGCTTGAGTCGAGACCCGCATTCCAGTAACTCGGGTTATACCATACGGGATAAGTGCCCGCGACAGGCGTCGCAAATTCGTATACCTCCGGCCAGTCCAGGAGCTTTCTCGCCGGATGCAACGCATGCTCGCGCCTTGGTCCATCTCCTTGCCAGTATTGCTGGCGAGCACCGTTTACGTACCACCCCTGATTCATCTTTGCCGAATCCCCCCAGGTGAACCGGCGTGCATTCCACGAAAGCGCCGCGATGAAGGGAAGGGAGGTAATAAGAAAACCCATGAAGACGACGGCCACCAGCGTTTTGCTTCGATGCTGTCTCCACGCAACTGCCAGCATGGTGATCATGAATGCGATTGCGAAGGGCAGTATCGCGGCTTTTGCCAGATACCCAACGCCCAGCAGGAGGCCGAGTAGAACAGCGCAGGCCGCGCCCATCCGTCCGCTCACGAAGCGCAGCATCATTCCCGCCGTCAGGTATACCACCGCGTCCACCAGCAGATCCGGCGTAACCAGCAGCAGACGATGCACTCCCAGGTGAATATAGGCGAATAACAGATACCCTAGTACCCATGCATGGGGTTGCCACGCACCCACCCAGATTGAATTTTCTTTCGACGCCATTAACTCACGCCAGAAATACTCAAAGCAAAACAGCGTCGCCAGCAGGATCACGAAATTCAGCAGATGCACCGCCGGATACTCCCAGCGCATGGTTGGCTTGGTCACCAGAAACGTCAACCCTGTCAGCCAGCCATAGAGCGGCGACCAATAGGTGTTCAGCGCCGCGTGCCAGTTCCCCTTCCAGTACAGATCGCCCATGTCCAGGTAGGAGACGCAGTCGGGATTCAACTGGTATCTGCTGAACCAACTGCAGATCAGCGCGCACATTGCGATGGCGACGCGAAAACACCATTGAACCCGAAGGATGCCGCGCTGTTGTCCTTCTTCGCCGATAATTAGGGCCATTTGCATTGACCTTTCCCGTAACAGTGTAGAGTGCTGGGAATTTGTGCAGAAGAATTTATGACATATGAGTGTAGGGGCAGCACGCTGGAATATATGGTTGAGGAATTCATCCCAATATGGAACCAATCACGGAGTATTGCTGCTATGTTTTCCAGGGGAATCTGCCGCGCAAGGCCGCGTATTGCTACTCCGCCATGGCCAGCCGTCTGGGCTGCCTCATGCGGAGATAAATATAGACAACCAGTTGCAGCGCAATGGCGCCTGAGCAGTCCAGCAACACATCCCAGACTGAGCCGGTGCGGTTGGGCAGATAGCTCTGGTGCCACTCATCGAGGCTGGCGACCAAAGATGTGCCCAAAAGCGCTAATGCCGCGTCGGGAAGAAAGTGGGAGCGCGGCAGCGTCATCCACCAGGCGCGCAGCCACGCCACGCCGATAAAGCCATAGCCGAAAAAGTGCCCGCACTTGCGGACCAAGTGATGAATCACTTCCCAGCGTGCGTTGGCGACAGGGCCGAAGAGAGCCTCCCAGAGCCAGCGCAGGGGACCGCTAGTGTGTTTGGAGCCCAACAGTTCCGTGGATTCCAGTGCGATGACACCGATGCCGATGGCAACCGGGAACCAGGCGCTCAACCAGAACTTCAGGCCTTGATGGGCTGGAGCCTCTCTTCTAATCGAGGCCGTGGAAACATTCACTAATCGCTCTTTTCTGAACCAGACTCAATTTCGGCGGGCAGATCCAGCGCCACCAGGGCAAACCGGGTCGTGCCTTCCTTTGGATTCTCAAAGCCCACGATGTGCTGGTGACGCTTTGAGCCGGCCTTCAACTCCAAACCGCCCATGCCTATATGGTAATCCCCCTGGTCGATCTGCACCTTGGTGTGCTTGCTGTCATCGGCGCAGCTCAGTCCCTCGGTGGTTATCGCAGGCGTGCCCACCGGGGAATTTCCCTGGCACGTAATCACATTCCCATAGCGGCCAAGCTCTTTTTTGTAGAAAGCAGTGACCTTGTCCTGTGAGTCGGGCGTCTGGTAAGAAACTGCTTTCACCCGCAGTACCCATTCGCCGAAGCCCATTTGCACGTCGGCGGACTTGTGGTGGTCGTCGTTCTTCGCCAGCGTGGCGCCCGGATAAACCGGCAATCCCAGGTCCGCGGCTGTGGTCTGGTCGGTATTCACATGGATGCCGCCGAAAGGCGTATCGATCTGCACTTTTTTGTCCTCGCCGTTGGGGCCCTTTTCCGTTTGAATCCTGCATCCTGCCATTCCGGCCGCCAACGCCAGGCCCATCGCCAAAGCTGCCGCTGTTTGTGTCGTACTGAGATTCATGGCAATCGCCCTCCAGCCTCGTTATACGTCGACAACTGTGAAAAGGTTCCAAAAATATTGAAGCAGGTGCCCCACCCTCGCCGCGTCTTTGTTTTTGCGGCTAGGGTGGGAAAAGACCAATTTTCAGCCCTGTCAAACCACAAATGCTTCGTGCCCCATCCTTTCGCCTTTTTCCTGGCGAAAGGGTGGGAGACTACGAACCTGCACCTTCTCGCATCTACCTCACTGCTTCGGCCCCCCGCCGGGATAATCCACGCGGATGGTCAGAATCTCGTAGGGGTGAATCGGCGCCTTGACCACATCGCCAACCACGGCCAGCGGGCTGCCTTCCGGCGTCTCCATCAGGTTGGTCACGGTGGACGAGGTCGCTCCCGGCGGCACGTGGAACTCGGCTGTGGTTTCTTTGCCCGCCCACTCGTAAACGCGGAAAATCAAGCCATTTGCGTCTTCGGCCTTCTTCACCGCCGTGAGTACAACGTTTTCCGGCGCGACCGAAGCGAAGGAGTGCGAGGCAGGCAGCGAACCGGGATGAGCCGTGGTGACGACAGCGGTGAGCGGGTAGTTGTACTCCCAGCCGTGGAGAACGGTGAGCGCGTCCTTCCACGTTCCGGCGTGAGGATAGAGCGCGTAGTGGAAGTGGTGATGTCCCATGTCGGCTTCGGCGTCGGGCCATTTGGGCGAGCGCAACAGCGTCAGCCGCAGCGTGTTGCCCACGGCGTCGTAGCCGTACTTGGATTGATTCAGGATGCTCAGGCCGTGCTGCTTGCCGTCAGGCCCGATTCCGCCCAGGTCAGCCCAGCGCATCGCCGCAACCTCAAACTGCGCTTGCTCCCAACTGTTGTTGCGCGTGGTTGCCCGGTCGATGGTTCCGTAAGGAATCTCGTAGGTGGCAAACGGCCCGGAAGCCGCCAGCGGGAAGGCCGCCTTGAGCAGGACGTGCGACTCGTGCCAGTCAATTTCGTTGTCGATGTCCACAATGTCGCCTTCCAAACGAATTGTCTGCACGAACTTGGAGTTCTGGAAGTGACTCGTGATTCGGATCGCGTCGTATTCGATTTTCTCGACGGAATCCGGCTTATCGATTACCATCGGTTTCACATCGAACGTTCCCGGATCGACGTTCCACGCGTCGTAATCCTTTGGCGTGTCCTTGAAGAACTGGAGTTGATTGCCGCATTTGCCGTGATCAAGTAGCTCTGTTTCTGACTTGGATTCGATCAGACTAGTGATGCAGCCCGTTACGGCATCGACATCGAGTTTAAGAGAACCATGCTGCAACGATAGAACTGATTTTGATGAGCCAACCTGGCCCATGGGTGGCGACACTGCCTGTCGTGCAGCCACTTGCATTGCTATTCCGATGTGATAAGTTGCATACCCCATTGCAGGCAGATGATGCACGCTAAAATCAATGTCTGCTCGATGCGCGGTGGTATTCCAATTAATATGATCGAGATCGATGAGTTCATTGTTCCCAATTACAAGGAATGTGCGTCCCTCCTGATCGCCTTCGACAGGAATGGATAGATGAACAGTGCCGTCACGTTGCCACCCAAGCGGATTGAAGACGACAACGCTTTGAGCGTTATCAAGTCGTTTCAAGCGTGTGTCGATTTGATCGATCACGCTCTCCAGCGCCCCGGAAGAAATCTCATTCGTCGACCAGCGCACCACATCGTAATCCTTCTGCGCGTCCCTATAGATCGCGCCGATGCCGGAGCCTGCCGCTAAGTCGTGAAACTGGTTGAACAAGACCTTCTTCCAGTCTTCCGTCAATTCTTTTCCCGGATACTCGCGGCCAGCGAGCCACGCAAGTGACGCCCATTTCTCCGCATTGAGCACCTCGACCTCGGCCTCGCGCATGTTGCGCTTGTGGTTGGCCTGGGTGGTCATCACGCCGCGGTGATACTCAAAGTACAACTCGCTCTTCCAGGTAGGAATGTTTACCTTGCCCGCAACCGCCGGCGGAGGCGTGTAGCCCTTGGCGATGGATTTGTAATCCCACACCGGGCTGTCGGGCGCAATCTGATATTCGAGCAACGAGAAGTAACTCTGCGCCGTGCCAAATTCGATCTTTGGCGTCACGTGTCCCGGCTGCTCCCAATGAAAGCCTTCGTCCAGAATGGCCCGCGTGGGTCCGCCGCCATGGTCGCCGATGCCGTAGAGGTCCATGATGCCCGGCAGCCCGGTGGCCTGCTTTTGCGCGATTGTAAAGTCGCGCGCGAGGCGCACCAGGTTCAGATTATCGTTGGCGTAGTCATGCGGGAAGTAAGTCAGCACCTTGGAGCCATCCGGCGACTCCCACCAGAAAAACTTGAAGGGCAACTGGTTGGTGTCGCACCAGGCCATCTTCTGCGTCACAAAATAATCGATGCCGCTCTTCTTGTAGATCTGCGGCAACTGCCACGTATAACCAAAACTATCCGGATTCCAGCCGATGCGCGTATCCACGCCGTACTGCTGTTTGAACCAGCGCTTGCCCACGAGAATTTGGCGCACGAGCGACTCGCCGTCGGGCATATTCAGATCCGGTTCAACCCACATTCCGCCCACAATCTCCCAACGGCCTTCCTTGATGCGCTGGGCGATCTCGGCGTTCATGTCGGGGTACTTATCGGCGATCCACTCGTTGTAGGCCGCCGCCGATTGCGTGTACGTGTATTCCGGATATTCGTACATCAACTGCAGTGCCGTCCCGAACGTCCGCTTCACCACGTCCACCGTCTCGGTCCACGGCCACAGCCAGGCCGCGTCGATGTGCGAGTTGCCGGTCAGGTGCATCGTTGCCTGCTGCAAGAGTGGCTTGAGAACATCAAGCCGGACGTGTGCAGCCTTCAAACTAGCGTCAAACTTTGCTTGGTCGTGCGCGTCCAGAGCCGCCACGTCCACGGTGCGGATAGCGTCCGTTAGCGTGGCCAGTTGCGCGGCATCATTCGCCGCCAGCGCGGGAACCAGCAGTGCCGCCGATAAAAACTCTTCGCGTAGATCTTCGGGATTTGGCCGGCTCTCGGGGAAGTCGATCTTCAACGTGGCGCCCTTGAAGTTCTTGTCGTCCACCGTGTGCAGCAGCTTGACGGCCACCGTCACCTTGTCGCCGGGTTTGGTGCTGTCAAACAATACCACCGGCTCCAGATCGTCGCCCATGGCCACGCGGCGTCCGTTGAAGTAGAGAATCTCCGGCATGGGGCCGTTGGCTTCAGCGTGGAATTGGAACCAGATGCGCGCGCCGCTCAGGTCGTAGCCGTTCAACGTGGCTGGAATCTGGTACGTCTGGCGAAACCAGACAGCATCCTTGGCCGCCTTCGAGCCTTTGGCGATGGGTTGCCAGCCGCTCTCGTCCAGATTCGCGGCCTCGCCGTGTGCCAGGTCTCCGGCATGGAGCTTCCAGGCCCCATCCGGCAGTTCACGCAGGCTGGAGAGGCGATCGATCACCGCATGGGTGTCGGCAGGCAATGTGGCGGCAATCTGGGCTGCCTGGGTGGCAGTTTGGGCCGTGGCCCGGCTCGCAAACAGCAGGCTGATAAGGCAGGCAAAAAAGGCAAAACGAACAAAACGCAACTTCACTACGGAATTCATCGCGGAAAAGTCCCCTCCGTCATGGTAAGGCCTCGAAACGCCTGCGGGAACACCTGAAATTGCGCCAAAGCAAGGTGGGGCTCGACAATCCTCGCCGCCAGGGGTTGAACTTACCTCAACCCACGAGCCCGGCTTTGGAATCGTAGAGGAATGCCATGCATCCAACACTCAGGAGGAAGGACGCCATCTCGCAATATGGTATATTCTCTCTCTCTTTAGAGTGCATACTAGAGATTAGGCTGCTTCCCCAGCGGATTGCGGGACTGCTGTGTGGCCTTTGGAGATCACCCAAACAGGAGCCCGTCCGTCGTTCTGGCCTCCCACCGTGCATTGAAGACATGGACGTCACAAGATCTGGAATCACTGAGAGGAATACATGACTGCTGCTCGTTTTCCCGGCATTCGGGTTACTGCAAATGGAAACCAGCTTGTCTCGTACCACACCGAGACGCGCATCGCCGACGCCGGCGTCTTCTATCCGATTACACCTTCCACGGAAGGTGGCGAACTCTTCCAGCAGGCCTATGCGGAAGGCCACTTGAATGTCTTCGGTCACAACACCATCGCCATCGAAACCGAGGGCGAGCATGCGGCTCAGGGCGGCGCCATTGCTCATTCGGTTTGCGGCAAGCGCGTGGTGAACTTTACCTCCGGCCAGGGCGTGGTCTACGGCGTTGAGCAGTACTATCACGCGCCGGGCAAAGGTTCGACGATGGTGCTGGAAGTGGGCGCGCGCGCGTTGACCAAGCAAGCCCTCAATGTCCATTGCGGCCACGACGACATCTACGGCGCGCTCGACACCGGCTGGATCATGCTCTTCGGCAAGGACGCGCAGCAGGCTGCCGACCAGGCTCTGATTCTGCGCCGCGTGACCGAGATCTCGCTCACTCCCGGCATGAACATCATGGACGGCTTCCTCACCACGCACCTGGAGCGCACCTTCTACAAGCACGAATCGGGTCTGATTCGCGAGTTTCTCGGTGCCCCCGATGACATCATCGACTGCCCCACACCGGCGCAGCGCACTCTATTTGGCCCCACGCGCCGCCGTGTTCCCAAGATGCTGGACCTGGCCAACCCGGTTTTGCTCGGCCCAGTGCAGAACCAGGAACACTACATGAACGGTGTTGTGGCGCGGCGCAATAACTTCGCCGAGCCGATTTTGCAATTTTTAGAAGACGCATACGCACAGTTCGCCGAGCTGACCGGCCGCAGTTACGGGCTTATCAGCAACTATAAAACGGAGGACGCTGAGACAGTCTTTGTCTCCCTCGGATCAGCCGCTGAAAACATCGAGGCCGCTGTCGATTACCTGCGCCAGACGCGCAATTCTAGTGTCGGCTCCATTCACGTGAACGTGATTCGCCCCTTCCCTGAAGCCGCCATCGTGGCCGCGCTCAAAGGCAAGAAGAACGTTATCATTCTGGAGCGCACTGACGAAGCCATGGCCGGCGACAATCCACTGGGCCGCGACATTCGTACCGCGTTTTCGAAGGCTGTTCAATCCGTCGCAGGGCTGCCGGCTATTTCGCTCGCTGAAGTCCCAAAGATTTACGGCGGCAGTTACGGCCTTGGCTCGCGCGATTTCCGCCCCGAGCACATTATCGGCGCGTACGAGTTTGCCACAGCCAACCGTGCCCGCAAAGACGGCAAGCGCGCCTCCGATGGCGTTTCATTCTTCGTTCTCGGCATCGACCATCCCTACGCTGTCATCGGCGACGAGACGCCTTCACTGCTGCCCGAGGGCGCGGTGGCCGTCCGCTTCCACTCCATCGGCGGATGGGGCGCCATCACCACCGGAAAAAATCTGGGCGCGATTCTGGGCGACCTCAACGATCTGATCTTCGAGCGCGACGGTGAGCGCGACAGCCTCGGCAATCCCAAAGAAGTCATCCACGTCAGCGCCAATCCCAAGTACGGCTCGGAGAAAAAAGGCGCGCCGACCTCGTACTTCATGGTCGCGGCCAAGGATCGCATCCGCGTCAACTGCGACCTGCGCCATGTGACTGTGGTTCTCTGCTGCGACCCCAAAGCATTCACGCACTGCAATCCTCTGGACGGCATGGCCGAGGGCGGCTCGCTGGTTTGGGAGTCCGACCAGCAAGGCGAACAGGCCTGGGGACAGTTGCCGCTCTGGGCGCGCAAGCAGATCATCGACAAAAAGATTCGCGTCTTCACGCTGCCCGGTTTTGAAATTGCCAAAAAGGCAACCGACCGCGGCGACCTGCAACTGCGCATGCAGGGCAATGCCTTTCTGGGCGCATTCTTCCGCGTCAGCACGTTGCTCAAGGAGTTCGGCATCACCCAGGAGCAGTATCGCGCGGTGGTTCGCAAGCAGTATGTAAGCAAGTTCGGAAAGCTGGGCGATGCGGTTGTCGAGTCAAACATGGAAGTCATGATGCAGGGCTACGACCAGGTAACGGAGATCAAAATCGGCGCGCTCTCGGCAGCCGACCATTCCTCCCTGCGCGGCCAAGCTCTGTTGCCGATTCTCGAACTGGCCACAGCCGGAGGTTCTTGCGGTACAGGCTGCCGCTCCCATGCGCTGCCCGTCGGCCAGGCTGCACGCACGCCGCTTGCCAGTGTTGCCAACTTTGACGCCGAGTTCCGCGCGCACTTCGGCTATAACCAGCCCTCCACGCCGCTTTCTGCTATGGGCATGATCGCCGCCGCCACCGGCGACACGGCTTCGAAGTATGTGGCCCGCCGCGAAACCCCGCTCTTCATTGCAGAGAACTGCACCCAGTGCATGGAGTGCATCTCGGTCTGCCCGGACACGGCTCTGCCCAACACCGCGCAGGACCTCAGCACGCTTCTGCGCACGGCAGTCTCTTACTACGTAGCCGACGCAAAGGACCGCGCCCAGCTCCTCGCCGCGCTGCCGGAGATCGAGAAGCAAGCACGCCAGCGCATGACAGCGGAGATCAAGACGGGCGCTTCTCTGCAGACGATCCTCCGTGAAGTGATCGATCCCCTCGAAGACTTGTCCAAAGAGTCGAAGAACGGAGTTCTTGCCATTCTCGACAAAGTTCCGATGGCCTATCAGAAGGTGACCGCCATCTTCTCGTCGCCTGAGCGCAAGGCTCCCGGCACAGGCGGCATCTTCTCGATTTTTGTTTCCGATTTGTGCAAGGGATGCGCGGCCTGCGTCACCGCCTGCGGCGACCACCAGGCGCTGAAGATGGTTGCGGAGACCGAAGAGGTCAACGCCAAACACATGACCGGCACCGGCTTCCTCGACCTGCTGCCTGATACTTCGCAGAAGTTTCTCGGCCTCTTCAACGCCGCCAATCCCGCCGACTCCAAGACTGCCACGTTGCGCAATATGCTGATGGTGCGCTCCACTTACGACGCGCTGGTGGCCGGCGACGGCGCCTGCGCAGGCTGCGGAGAGAAGAGCGTCCTGCGTTCCATCGCCGCGGTCACTGAGGCTTACATGCGCCCCGTCTTCCACGCCAAGAGCGACCGCTTCCTGGCCAAGGCAGGCGAACTCGAAAAGAATGGCGTCGCTCGCTTCGCCAAGCTTCAGGCAACCAGCCCCGCTGAGTACGCGCTGCTCCGTCAGGCCATCGCGCATCTCGTCATGGGCCTGGGCGGCGAAGACGAGAAAGATACCAAGGCGCGCATCGCTGCGTATGAAGCTGCCAACGGCCTCCTCACCGACGCCCAGTTGGTCGAAGCCATCGCCGCGGTTCTGCTTACCGAAGCCTTCAACCACAAAAACCTGCAAGCCGTCGATGGCCGCCTGGCTAACGGCATGAGCGTCATGGCCATGTCCGCCCACACCGGCTGCAACACCGTCTATGGATCAACTGCGCCCAACAATCCTCACCCCTACCCCTGGATGAACTCCCTCTTCCAGGACGGCGTCACCGTCGGCTGGCTCATGGGCGAGAGCTTCATCGTCGATCATGCGCGCCGCTCCGTCATTCCCGAGCGCCTCGCTGACATCCTACTCACGCGCGACGCAGGCGTGGAAGCCGACGGACAGTCCTCTGATCGGGGCAGTTCAGACGTCATCGACGCTCAGGAGTATTACAACCTCACCCACTTCACTGACGCGCTCATGACCGACCAGGAAATCGTCGAGTTGCCCAAGGTCTGGGCCGTCGGCGGCGACGGCGGCATGGGCGACATCGGCTATCAGAATGTCTCCAAGGTGATGCTGCAGAACCGGCCCAACGTCAAGGTGCTGATGCTCGACACGCAGGTCTACTCCAATACCGGCGGCCAGAACTCCGACTCCACACCCATGCTCGGCGGCGGCGACATGAACACCTTCGGCGCGGCCACGCAGGGAAAGAACACCGAGAAGAAAACCGTTGCCGAAACCTTCCTCGCCGGTCACGGTTCGCCCTTCGTCGCGCAAGTCTCCATGGCCAACGCGCCCAAGCTCTACCGCGCCATCCTCGACGGTCTGGAATATCGCGGCACCATGTTCCTGCAAGCCTTCACCACCTGCCAGCCGGAGCACGGCGTCGCCGACGACATGGCGCTCATCCAGGCTCAGCGTGTGCGCGACTCGCGAGGCGTCCCTGAGTTCGTCTTCAACCCGCGCCTCGGCGAAACTTATCAGGAAGCTCTCGACATCAAGGGCAATCCGTCCATCGATCTCGATTGGTACGAGACCAAGAACAAAATCACCGGCGAAAGTTCGCGTTACACCGTAGCCCACTGGTGCGTCACGGAAGCTCGCTTCCGCAATCACCTCAAGAAAATCAAGCCCGAAGCCGCGGCCAAACTCATCCCGCTCGAGAACATGTTGGTCCGCATCACCCAGCAGGACGTGGTCTACCGCCGCTATCTCACCCCCGGCCACCGCGCCTTCATCCCCGACTTCGGCGTAACCATCACCGTCACCGATGAAGCCGGCAAGACAACCTGCTACGCCATCAGCCGCCAGTTAGTCATGTTCTGCGTAGAGCGCCGCAAGGCCTGGCGCATGTTGCAATCCAAAGCCGGAATCCAGAACAAGGAGTACGCCGCCCAGCGCGACCTCCTCGCCGAAGTCGATGCTGGCAAACTGCAGTTGGAAGAGTTGCTAACCCGCGGCCATGAACTTATCAAGGAGAGGTTAGCAGCAGCTGCCCCAGCCAAGGCGTAACTCCATTCAATCTCCTAATCAGTGCCGGATACTTTAGGTCTCGCCTTTAAGACTAAAAGTATCCGGTCCTTATTTGTGGCCAACCGACAACCGATCTCGCGCCAGTTTCCCCTCGGCAGCCTGACGGTGCGACAATCGTTCCGTCGGGACAAACGCTTCCGGCAAGGATGCTTTCCCATGGAGAAAACCACCATGAAACGCTTATTTGTTTGTGCGAGCCTGTTGATCGTCGCCGCCACGCTATCTGCTCAGACAGCTCCGCCGCAAGGCCCGCCAACCGGCCCGCCGAAAAGCCCGCCAGCCACCGCCTCGGTGACCTTTGGCGGCAAAGCCATCACCATTACCTATAGCTCGCCCAGGGTCAGAGGCCGCGCCGGGCTGATCTTCGGCAAGGACGGGCTTATCAGCCACGACAAAGGCTATCCGGTTTGGCGCGCTGGCGCTAATGCCGTCACCACACTGCATACCGAAACAGATCTCGAGCTTGGACCGAATCTGGCCCTGGTGCCCAAGGGCGATTACACGCTGTTCGTTGATATCTCTAACCCCGACAAGTGGGTGTTGATCGTCAACAAGCAGACCGGGCAATCGGGCCTGGCCTATGACAAGACGCAGGACCTGGTCCGGGTGGAAATGGGCATGGTAAAGCCGCCGGAGATGGTTGAGAACCTGAAGTATTCGCTCGACAGCTATGGCCCCAAATGGGGTGGGCTCACCCTGAGTTGGGAAAACCATATCGCCGTCATTCCCATTCACGCGCCTTAGGAGGCGGCCATTAATGGCTGGCAACCAGCAACCGGTTTTCAGCATTGGATTCCCCAATCAGGCCAGACGGTGCGACAATCGTTGCGTCGGGGCAGTCCATTCAAAACCGTTCTGCCCGGAGGAGAAAACCACCATGAAGCGTCTTTTAGTCTGTGCGAGCCTTCTGTTCGTTGCCGCCACGCTATCCGCCCAGCCAGCCCCGCCGAAAGCCCCGCCAAAGGGTCCGATGGCCAGCCCGCCGGCCACCGTGACAGCGACCATTGCCGGCAAAACCATCACCGTCAACTACAACTCGCCCGGCGTCAAGGGTCGCGCCGGCCACATCTTCACCAAAGATGGGCTGATCAGCACCAACCCCGGCTATCCGGTATGGCGCGCCGGCGCCAATGCCGCTACCAAACTGCACACCGACGGGGGCATCACGGTGGCCGGGCTCAAAGTGCCCGCTGGTGATTACACCCTGTTTGTGGACATCTCCGACCCCGACAATTGGGTGCTGATTGTGAATAAGCAGACCGGTCAGTGGGGCCTCAAGTACGACAAAACGCAGGACCTGGGCCGGGTGAAGATGACCATGAGCAAGCCGCTCGCGCTGGTGGAGAACCTGAAGTACACCATCACCGACCTCGGCGGCACCACCGGCAAGCTCACCCTCGAATGGGAGAACCATTCGGCATCGGTGCTCATCGCCGTGCATTGAAATCCGGCGTAAAAAGGTAATGTGCGGCAGGGCGGCATTTTGCAGAGAATTACCGCCCTGCCGATACAATAGGAATAGTGTGCGATTTCGCACCTGAAGAGGTAAATGCCTTGCCGTTATATGCCTATCGCTGCACCCAATGCGGCCACCACTTTGAAAAAATCCAGCACTTCAAATCCAAGCCGGAACTTGTCTGCCCCGTGTGCCAGGGCGTGCTGGAGCGTCCGCTCACTGCGCCGCGCCTGCGCTTCAAGGGCGGAGGCTTTTATATAAACGACTACGCGGGCAAAAGCAGTGCGCCTGCCTCTGAGCCTGCACCAGCCGAGATCAAGACGCCCTGCGGCGGAAGCTGCGGAGCGGCCTGCCCCGCTGTCGCGGCCGCATCTTCTGCACCAACCAGCGATTCGTCGAAGAATTAGCGAGATAATCGCACGTTTTGCGGATTCACGCTAGCGCGCTCTCCAATTGATCCAAGCGCAATCGGGCGTCGTCGTAGGATAATGGTGTCTTTGAAGCCTCAAGGCCTATCATGACTCCAACCGCCGCGCCGCCTCCTTCGCAATCCAGCCATGCAGCTCTTCGTGCGCTCGTTCTGGCAGCCCTCCTGCTCTTCGTAGCTGGCATTGTCGCTGGCTTGATCTACCCTCACGCCGAGTTTGCCGTCGTCCTACGCTGGATCGGGCTCGGCCTTTTCGTTCCCTTCGCCGCGCGACGCCGCTCCCTGCTGGTATGGACCTTTTTCGCCATGCTGGCCGGAGCGGAACTGGGCGTGGATGCGCCCCAAATCGCCGCGCAGAGCCACTTCCTCGCCGACATTTTTCTGCGGCTCATCCGCATGATTGTTGCGCCGCTCATCTTCGGAGGCATCGTCACCGGCATCGCCGGCCACAACGAACTGCGCGGCGTGGGACGCGTAGCTCTCAAGTCCATCATCTTTTTTGAAGTTGTCACCACCATCGGGCTGATCCTGGGCGCAGTTGCCATCAACATCACCCAGGCTGGCGCCGGCGTCACGCTGCCCGCCACGATTCAGACCGCCGTCCCCGCCGCTCATGCTGAAGGTTGGCAGCAGATTCTGCTGAATATCTTTCCGGAGAACATCGCCAAGGCCGTCGCCGAGAATCAAATTCTCCAGGTCGCCATCTTCGCTTTGCTCTTCGGCGCGGCGCTGGCCACTTTGCCGGAAAAGAAGCGTGCCCCTCTGGTTTCCGTTCTGCAATCGCTGACCGATACCATGTTCCGTCTCACCCGCATCATCATGGTCACCGCGCCGGTAGCTGCCGGAGCCGCACTGGCCTATACCGTGGGCAGCATGGGCGTGGCCATGCTTCTGCCGCTGGCTAAACTCCTGGTCACCAACTACGTCACCTTGACCATCTTCCTGCTGCTGGTTTTCGTGCCGATCCTGTTCATTGCCCGCATCCCCATCGGCCGTTTTGCCGCTGCCGTTGCCGAGCCCACCGCCATCGGCTTTGCCACCACATCGTCGGAGGCCGCGCTGCCCCTGGCCATGGAGCGCATGGAAGAGTTCGGCGTCCCGCGCTGGATCGTCTCCTTCGTCATCCCCACCGGCTATAGCTTCAACCTGACCGGCTCAACCCTCTATCTCTCTATGGCTGCACTCTTTGCCGTTCAGGCCGCCGGTCTCCACTTCTCCGTGGGACAGCAGATCGTACTGCTGGCCACTCTTGCGCTCACCAGTAAAGGCATTGCCGGCGTACCCCGCGCTACGATCGTCACCCTGCTGGCTGTCGCTGGTTCCTTCCAGATTCCCGCTGCCGCCGTGCTGATGTTGCTTGGCGTCGATACCCTCATGGACATGGGCCGCACCGCTCTGAACGTCATCGGCAACTGCATGGCAGCAGCCGTCGTCGCCCGCTGGGAGGGCGTACTGAAGCCCACGGCGAACACCCAAGCCCGATAAAATAGCTACAGTACAAAAACCATGCCTCTGCTTGATCCCATCCCGTCGCCGGTGTCGAACGCCGACTTTTTCGCTCTTGAATGGGAGCCGTTGCTGGCTCTTGTCGCTGGTTTTGCATCTTCGCCGGTGGGCCGCAGCGCTATTCTCGACCTCAAGCCCTCCACCGATGAAGACTGGATCGCCAGCCAGCACCAGCTTACCGGCGAGCTTCGACTGCTGCTTGAAGAGCAGACTTCCATTCCCGTCGGCGGCCTTTTCGATCCCACGCAACAAACCAACAAGGCGCAGATTTCCGGCGCGGCCCTGGAAGCCGATGAGCTGCAAGCCATCGCCCGCTTGGCCAACGATGTTGCCTCCTGGCAATCGCTGCTGCAATCGCCACCGGTGCGGCTGGTGGGCAAGACGCCCGGTCTCGCCCGGCTTTCGTCGGCGCTCTCCGGCAGTTTGCGTCCGCTGGCCGAGTCCATCGAGCGCACCATTCAGCCCGACGGCTCGCTGGCCGACAATGCCTCGCCAGAACTGGGCCGCATCCGCCGCGAGCAGGATCGCCAGAAAAAACAGATCGAAGAGTCCCTGCGTGCCACCCTGCGCAAGCTCGCCTCGGAGGGCGCGACGCAGGAAGATCTCATCACCATCCGTGGCGACCGCTTCGTCATTCCTGTCCGCAGCGAGCTCAAGCGGCGAGTCAGCGGCGTCGTCCACGGCGTCAGCTCCTCGGGACAGACGGTCTACCTCGAGCCGTTGGAAACCATCGAGCAGAATAACGAGCTGGTCCGCCTCATGGAGGAGGAGCAGGCCGAGATTCACCGCATCTTCATGGCGCTCACCCGCCAGGTGGGCGGCTACGCACACGCGCTCGTCGAGGGCGCGCGAGTTTTGGCGCTCGTTGATAGCCTCCAGGCCCGCGCTCGCTTTGCCCGCGACTACGACTGCGTGGCCCCAACCCTCACGCCCGATCTTCTGCATCTGGAAGCCGCCCGTCACCCGCTGCTCGAAAGGCATCTCCGCCTGACTGGCGGTCATGTTGTTCCGCTCACTCTCGAACTCACGGCTGCGGAGCGTCAGCTCATCATCAGCGGACCTAACACCGGCGGCAAAACCGTTACGCTCAAAACCACAGCCCTGCTGGCCATGATGGCGCAGGCCGGCCTGCCCATCCCCGCCACGTCAGCCAGTTTTCCTGTCTTCACTGCGTTCCTGGCCGACATTGGCGATGCGCAATCCATCGAGGCGGAACTCTCCACTTTTTCCGCGCACATCACCAACCTCGATCGCCTTTCGCGCCTCGCCGGCAAGCAATCCTTGGTCCTGCTCGACGAACTAGGCTCCTCCACCGATCCCGAAGAAGGCTCCGCGTTGGCCGTCGCCATCGCCAGCCACTTTTTGACAGCGGGAGCCTGGACGCTCATCTCCACGCATCACACCTCGCTCAAGGTTTACGCCGCCAACACGGATGGCGTCCTCAACGCCGCGGCTGGTGTGGATGAAGTCACGCTCGCGCCCAACTACCAGCTGCGTCTCGGCGTTCCCGGCGCGTCTGCCGGCATCCAAACCGCCGAGCGTCTCGGCCTCAACGCCGCCATCATCGCCGCAGCCCGCCAAAGATTAGGTTCGCAGCAGGTGGACATAGCCCGCTTCCTTGATAAGCTGCACAGCGAACTCACGCAACTCGAAGCGGACCGCAAGGCCGCACGCGTCGAACAGTACGCGCTCAATCAGGAACGAACCAGGCTTGCGCGCGAGGGCGACGTCGAGCTGCGCCAGCGCACCCGTGAGCTGGAAACCAAATTGGCCTCGCTGCTCAAGGACTTCGAGTTCCAGATGCGCGAGACGGTTCGCGCCATCGAAGATCGCGCCGGTCAGCAGAAACTATCCAAGGAAGCCGAACGCCGCATCCTGCGCCTGCGCCGCGAATTTCAGGAGAGCTTCAATCAAACCGTCGTCGCCCACCGCACCGGCGCGGATGTTGGCGACGCCGACGCCCAGCCGCACATCCTCAAACACATTGCCCCCGGCGATCAGGTCCGCCTCAAGTCGATGAACAAAATTGCCGTCGTGCAACGCGAGGTGGAGAAAGACCTCTTTGAAGTCGCCCTCGGGCCCATCAAAATGCGCGTCAAGCGCGACGAGCTCTGCGAGCCGCAGCCCTCTGGTGAGTCCACGGTCAGCGGAAAGGCCGACCCGCTCGCCGCGGCCCGCAAGCAGAAAAACGTTCACGTCACCATCACCAGCGCCAACACCGACGCCCTGCGCACGGAGATTAACCTCATAGGCCGCACGGTGGATGAGGCGACCGACGAGTTGGAGACGTATCTTGACCGCGCCTTTCTCGCCGGCTTGCCAAGCGTCCGCATCATCCACGGCCACGGCGCCGGCATCCTTCGCCGCGGCGTCCGCGAATTCCTCAAGAGCCATCCCCACGTAGCCACCATCGCCGAAGCCCCGCAAAATGAGGGTGGCCAGGGAGCAACGCTGGTGGAACTGAGGCAATAAGGTGGCGCGTGGCCTGAGTTCCACAGATGTAAGCCGGCCTCAAATATGTGTACTAATTTGCAGATAATTTGCTTCTGCAGGCGCACAATGGGAGATTGAGGTTGGGTGGGGTAGCTTTACTTCCGGAGAAACTACCCCCACCCCCACCCCCCCTTTTTATATTTTCAAAACCTTGCAGTTGATTAACTGGTAAACAATCGCCGTCCGCTGACTTGCTGACTCGATGCCTTCACGCCATCGCTTCCTTGCTCATCGGCTCAAACTTCAACTGGTTTGTCTTGCGGTCCACGTCGATGCGCACGTGTGCGCCGTGCAACACTTCTCCGTTGAGAATCTTGATGGCCAGCGGATCCTGAATCATGCGTTGCAAGGCGCGTTTCAACGGACGCGCTCCGTAAGCCGCATCGGAGCCAGCAGCCAGAATCAGTTGCCGCGCAGGCTCGGTGAGTTCCAGAGAAATCTGCCGTTCTTCAAGCAACTTGCTGACTTCGGCAATCCGCAGTTCGAGAATCTTCGCCATCTGCGCCACGCCCAGCGGACGGAAGATTACGATGTCGTCCACGCGATTCAAAAACTCCGGCCGGAAGTGCTCGCGTAGCACGCGCATCACAGATTCACGCGCCATGTCGAAATCGTGCTCGCTCTTGAGCGCATCGGTAATCAGCATCGACGCGCCAAGGTTCGAAGTCATAATCAGCACGGTGTTTTTGAAATCAACGGTGCGGCCCTTGGCGTCGGTCAAACGGCCATCGTCCATCACCTGAAGCAGAATGTTAAAAACATCCGGATGCGCCTTCTCGATCTCATCGAAGAGAATCACGGCGTAAGGCCTGCGTCGCACGGCCTCGGTCAATTGTCCGCCCTCGTCGTAGCCAACATAGCCCGGAGGCGCGCCGATCAACCGCGACACGGCGTGCTTCTCCATGTACTCGCTCATATCGATGCGAATCATGGCCTGCTCATCGTCGAACATAAATTCAGCAAGTGCGCGCGCGGTTTCCGTTTTTCCCACGCCTGTCGGCCCTAGAAAAATGAACGACCCAATTGGCCTGCGTGGATCGCTCAATCCCGCGCGTGAACGCCGAATTGCATTCGCTACGACAGTCAGCGCAGCGTCTTGGCCGATGACACGCTCGCGCAGCCGCTGCTCCATTTCGACTAGCTTCTTCACTTCGCCTTCCAGCATGCGCGAGACAGGAATACCCGTCCACTTGCTCACGATGCCGGCGATGTCTTCCTCATCGACCTCATCCTTCAGCATCCGCGCCACGCTCACGCTGCCGTCCTGCGCTGCGCTCAACTTTTTCAGCTCGGCCTCCAGTTTGGGTAGTTCGCCATACTGAATCTGCGCGGCACGGTCCAGTTGCCCTTTGCGCGTCTGCTCTTCTGCCTCGAAGCGCAGCGCATCGATTCTCTTTTTAACCTCGCTGATGCGGCTGCTCGCATCGCGTTCCTTGTTCCACCGCGCCCGCAGAGCCGTAATCTGTTCGCGCAGCGTGGCGATTTCGCGCTCGACTTCGGTGCGGCGCTCCACGCTGTTCGGATCCGTCTCGCGCTTCAGCGCCTCGCGCTCAATCTCCAGCGATGTCTTGGCGCGCTCTCGTTGATCAATCTCCGTTGGTACCGACCCTTTCTGAATGGCCAGCGAAGCCGCGGCCTCATCCACCAAATCAATCGCCTTATCCGGCAAGAATCTGTCGCTGATGTAGCGATGCGAGAGCGTGGCCGCGGCTACAATCGCCGCATCCTTGATGCGCACGTTGTGGTGCGCCTCGTAACGCTCCTTCAGGCCGCGCAAAATCGCGATGGTGTCCTCGACGTTCGGCTCGCCAACATAGACAATCTGGAAGCGCCGCTCCAGCGCCGCGTCCTTCTCGATATATTTGCGGTACTCGTTCAGCGTGGTCGCTCCGATGGCCCGCAGCTCGCCGCGCGCAAGAGCCGGCTTGAGCATATTGCTGGCGTCGATGGCGCCCTCGGCAGCGCCCGCGCCAACCAGCGTGTGCAGTTCGTCAATAAAAAGAACAACCTCGCCGTTTGATTCTTCAATCTCTTTCAGCACTGCCTTAAGCCGGTCCTCGAACTCGCCGCGAAACTTGGCTCCGGCCAGCATCGAGCCCAGGTCGAGCGAGATCACACGCTTGTCCTTCAGGCTCTCCGGCACGTCGCCGGAGACAATGCGCCGCGCCAGGCCTTCGACGATGGCCGTCTTGCCCACACCGGGTTCGCCAATCAGCACAGGATTGTTTTTGGTGCGCCGGCTCAGCACCTGGATCACGCGGCGAATCTCCTCGTCGCGGCCGATAACCGGGTCTAGCTTGCCGCGCCGCGCAAGTTCCGTCAAATCCTTGGCGTATTTTTCCAGTGCTTGAAACTTGCCTTCGGGGTTCTGGTCCGTCACGCGCTGCGAACCGCGCACGGCGGTCAGTGCCTTCAGAATTGCTTCGTGCGTTGCGCCCAGCGCGAGCAGCCCCTCGCGTGCGGCGTCATTCTTGACGTGTGCCACGCCTAAAAGCAGATGCTCGGTGGAAACGTACTCATCCTTGAAATTCGCGGCCTCGCGAAATGCCTGGTCAAAAACTTTCTGCAACGCTTGGCTCAGGCCGGGTTGCGCAGCGGCTCCGGCCACACGTGGCAGTTTCTCCTCGATCTGGTGCAGGTCGTGCTCCAGCCGTTCAGTAGGAACGCCGATCTTACTCAGTACAGAGGGAATCACGCCCTCGCGGTCCTCTACCAGTGCCAGCAACAAGTGCACCGGCTGCACCTCAGGGTTGCCGAGTTCGGCAGCCCGCGCCTGTGCTTGCTCCATCGCCTGCTGCGATTTGACGGTTAGTTTTTCCCAACGAATAGCCATGTTCTTTGCTCCTGTCGTTTAGCCTCTAGCCGAATCCCACGGTTTACCAGACCTCTTCTGCCGGCAAGTCGAGCATCCTCTCCATTTAATTGGAGAGGGTCTGTACTTCCAGGTTGATGCTGGCGATCTCTGTGCGGCAATCCTTTGGGCGGCTGTGCGTGCATTGGCATAACTCGGTAAACCGGAGGTGTTCACTCTCGCCCAGTTCCACCCCTGCGGCCACCAGCAGACTGTAAATATCCACGCAGGCCTGCCGTTCGAATTCGAACAATAAGTTCACTCTGCCGGTGTCGTTGGCAGTGCGACGTATAACCCAGCCACCACAGCCTAGAATTGCGCCGGTGAGGGTCTGCACCAACCGCTCTGGCCCTTCTCTGGAGATACCGTTCATCTCCATGGCCCAAGGGACACTCATACTATGCCCCACGTCGCGGTTAACGGCGTGAGGTGATTCAAGCGCACGTTCAGGTTGCTACGAACGTTTGCCATGAGAGTGTACCTCCTGAGCATCTTAGGATATGGGGTCTGGGGGCGATCCGCGTCACCCATACATAAGTTTATATGAATGTAGCACAATTAAATCAAATAATCTGAGCATTATTAGCTCATATATTAAGATAACTTACATACGCCTTTATTATCAATCATTTATAGGAGATATACACCGAAATCTCCGGCAAATTCTCCAAAATTCAGCCCGTTACTGCCGCTTGCCGTTCCACTCCAGGTAGCTGGTGAACTCCGTCTGACTTGGCATTTTCATCTCAAACTGACCGCTCATCACCCCTGCCAGGAAGGTGTAGCTCAAGCGGTATTGTGGCCCTGGCTGCGCGGGATCGGAGAGAAAAACCACGGTTCCTGGCTTGGGCGTGGAGACGGCATAGTGAATGATGTGGCCTTCATTGTCGAAATAGATAGCCTCCAGCGCGGCTCCGGTACTCGCGGGGTAGACGTAGAGAAGATCGCTGTGCTGGCAGTCGAAGTCATCCGGAGCAGAGCAAGAGCCGCTTCTGGAGTGCCGCGCCAACACATGATCGCGCAGCTCCAGCCGAAAGGAGTAACTGGCGGAAACCTGTGCCTGTGCCACTCCTCCGGTGGTCTTTGCCTTCCATGATCCCAGCAGAAAGCGAATCCCTGCCCAGGAATCGGCCTTGGCGGGAGATTTCGCTGGGGTTTGCGCGGAGGCTGGCGCCGGAGGTTGAGTGGAGGTTTGCGCGGACACGGCGCATGCCGTCAGCAGGGCCAATGCGGCAGACAATGCAATGCGTCTCTTCATGAGCACCTCAGATTCAAGAGTCTACTCTAGCGCAGCGCATCGCGGGCACTCAACCTTGCGATTTCTGCATCTACTTATCGATCTCCGGAAACTTTCGTTTAACCGCAGCCACAACCGCGGCGTTTTCAGTCTTTCCGCTGGAGCGGGCCAGCGCATCGCGGGCATGAGCGGCGTCTTCGATCGGATAGCGCCGGGTTTTCGGGAATACAAAATCATTCTTGGGCAGGTCTTTCCGTTCCGCGTACGTGAGCTTCGTCATGCCTATACCTCCGGGCCTTCCAGTTCATCTTCAGGCATTTTCTGTCCTGAGGGATGGTGTAGGTCTGTGCAAAGTTGCACTTTAGGGCGAAGCGGCCAGCGATGCGGCATCACCCATGCGTTTCCTGTTCCATTTCCGCTCCCGTCAAGCCATTCAAACGCCCTCTACAATATGGATAGATGCTGCATCTCTCCGGCCTTCCCTCGTTCATCGATTGGCACTGGCTCTGGCTCGTTGTTTCGGCCTTTCTGGCCGGGTTGCTCAACGCCGTGGCCGGGGGCGGCTCTTTCCTCTCCTTCCCGGCGATGCTGAGCATGGGGATTCTGCCCATCCAGGCGAATGCCACCAACACGGTGGCTCTGTGGCCTGGCCAGATCACCTCGGTTGCGGCGTATCGCGATGACATCCGCAAGAACCTGCGCCTCGCCTTGTTGATGGGTGTGGCCGGACTCGTTGGCGGATCGGCCGGCGCACTGGTGATGCTCCACACGCCGCAGATGACCTTTCTGCATCTGGTGCCTTGGATGCTGTTGATCTCCACCTCGATCTTCGCCTTCTCCGGCCCGGTCTCTCGCTCGCGGGTCCGTCGCAAAGGGGCGATCTCCGGCGCAACCCGTCCACTACAACATTTGCCGGTCTTTCTGGCAACTACGGCGGTCTGTTTTTACATCGGCTACTTCGGCGCCGGCGCCGGCTTTCTGCTCATCACGGTACTCTCGCTCTTCGGCTTTCAGGACCTGCACGAGATCAACGCTCTCAAGGTGATCTCCACCACCCTGGCCAACGGGATTGCCTTTATCATCTTTGTGGCGGACGGCCAGGTCGTCTGGCGCTACTGCCTGCCGGCCATGGTCACCTGCGCCATCGGTGGTTATGTTTCGGCCCACTGGGCCCGCCGCATTCCACAGGCGGCACTCCGCGGGCTGATCATTTGGATCAGCCTCTCCATGGCCGCATGGTTTTTCTGGCGGCAATAGACAGTGGACAGTGTTCAGTCTTCAGTCGTACACGCCCTTTTCAGTATTTTGCTTTCCATTCCTGCTTGCGACATCTGCTCACGGACCACTGTTCACTGATCACTGTAAACTGTACTTATGAGCCACGAAGGCATCCGCATAGCTCCCAAGGATTCAGAAGGCCGCCCGAGCGAGGCCGAGCGTACCTTGCCCCGCATCAGCGTCACCCCGCAGAAGGTCCGTGTGCTCATCACTGAAGGCAAAGGCATGGAGATCGATTGGGTTGACGGCCATCGCAGCGCCTGGAGCTTTGCCTGGTTGCGTGATGCCTGCCCCTGCGCCACATGCGTCGAGGAGCGCAAGGCGGAAGACCGCAAAATCGGCAAGCCCAAGCCCAGGCCAACCGCCGTCCTGCCCATGTATACACCGCCCGCCAAACCGGCCAGCGCGCACTCCGTCGGCCGCTACGCCATCCAGTTCAACTGGCAAGACGGCCACTCCGGCGGCATCTACTCCTGGGATTATCTGCGCCGCGCCTGCCAGTGCCGCGAATGTACCTTTGCCGCCGAGCAGACTACCGGCACGCCCAACTAAATTCCAGCAATCGCGCGGATGCGTTCATTCTGCCTTAACGCCAGCGCTATAGCGGATACCGTTCAGCCTGAGTGCAGTGCCGGGCCACGGCGCGGCTTAATCCCACCACATCCGCGGGCGTGAACCGTGCCAGCCGGCGCAGGATGGCGAGCTGTGTCCGCAGCAGGTCGCCCTCGCCGCAGGCCGCCAGTACGCGCTTCGCCGATTGCTCGGCCAAAGCCATGGTTTCATCAGCCAACAATCCCGTCATGCTTGCAGCGACTTGAACCGCAGCGGACCCCGATCCCTGAACCCTGTTCCCTGATCCCTGTTCTGCAAGTTTCCGCGCCCGCAGCAGCGCCGACTCCAGCGCGTAAACCTGCATGATGATCGCGGCCAGGTCGGCCATTACCTCCTGCTGCTCCTGTAATCCGGCCATGAAGCGCTGGCTGGCTACGCCGGCGGCAAAGAGCGCAATCTTTTTCGCCGAAGCCAAAGCTTCCGCCTCCCGCGCCAGCAGTTCGCTCGCATCAGAGCCGGAATCGAAGCTGGGCGGCTGCATCACCTCATCCATCAGCTTCTTGATCGCCGCAAGCAGCGGCAGCTTTCCGCTCAGGGCGCGCTTCATCAGCCAGCCGGTAATAATCAGCAGATTGATTTCGTTGGTGCCTTCAAAAATCCGATTGATGCGCGCGTCGCGGTAGTAGCGCTCCGCCGGGTACTCTTCAACGTAACCGTAGCCGCCCATGGTGGCGATCAGTTCATCGGCCACCAGGGTCAGCATCTCGGAGCCGTAAACCTTGAGGATGGAGCACTCCACGGCGTACTCCTCAATGCGGCGCTGGATCTCTCGCGGTGAATTTGCTTTATCCGGCCCGAGCTGCGTCAGGCCCGCGTCGATCATGCCCGCCGTCCTGTAAGCCATGCTCTCGGTGGCATAGAGCCGCGTGGCGCTCGAAGAAATCTTTCGCTGGATCAGCCCAAACTCGGCAATCGCCTTGCCGAAGGCCTTGCGCTCCTTGGCGTAACGGATCATGTGGCCGAGGGCATGCCGCGCCCCGCCCACGCAGGCCACGCCCAGCTTGAAGCGGCCCACGTTCAGCACATTGAAGGCGATATGGTGGCCCTTGCCCGCCTCTCCCAAAAGATTACTAGCGGGAATCTTGCAGTCGTCCAGCACCAGCGGGCAGGTCGAGGAGCCGCGAATGCCCAGCTTGTGCTCTTCCGCGCCCACGGTCAGGCCGGGAGTCTCCCGCTCAATCAGAAAAGCCGAAAACTGTTCGCTGCCTGACGCAGGGTCCACGATCTTGGCGAAGATGGTGTAGAGGCTGGCGATGCCGCCGTTGGTGATCCACATCTTTTCGCCGTTGAGCGTGTAGTGTGCGCCATCGGGCGAAAGCGTTGCGTGCGTGCGGATGTTCATGGCGTCGGAGCCGGAGCTGGCCTCTGAAAGTCCATAGCCGCCGATCCACTCCCCCGTGGCCAGCTTGGGCAGGTAGCGCTGCTTCTGCTCCTCGGTGCCGTACCAGACCAGCGGCAGCGTGCTGATGCCAACATGGGCGCCAAAGGCCGTCGAGAAGCTGCCCAGAATCGACAGGTGGTCGGTGATAAGCGTGGAGGTGATCTTGTCCATGCCCATGCCGCCGTACTCCTCGGGTATATCGACCGAGGCAAAGCCCAGCTCGCCGGCCTTGCGCATTAGCGCCTGCAGCACGCCCGGCTGTTTGGCTTCGATGGCCGCCGCGTTGGGCAGAATCTCATCGCGGGCAAACTGCGCGGCGGTCGTGGCAACCTGCCGCTGCTCCTCGTTCAGGTCTTCAGGAGTGAAGATTTCGGCGGGTGTGCGGGTTTCCAGCAGAAAGCTGCCGCCCGCGGCGGCGACGATGGGGGAAGGGCTAAATGCAGACATCGGCAAATATCTCCAACTGACACAAAACAGTATCCCAAGAGGGCGGCAGAGAGCAACTTCGATGGCCAATTCCCCGTTAGCCGGGGCATTATTCACTTTTTCGCCAGCCAGCCCAGGTACTCCGGCAGGGAGTGAAGCTGATCCACATGGTCGGGCGCGGAGTTGCCGGCAAAGCCTGCCACCAGCAATCCACCCGCTCTTTCCTCGCTCAGCATCTGCGTCTTCATCGGTCCCCACTTGACTACCGGATGCGCAACCAGCCCCCACTCCCGCAGCAGGTAATCCGCGGTTTCAGTGGTGCTGGCAAAGGTGCCGGGAAAGATCTCTGAATGGGTGAGGATGAAGCGCTTTTTCCCTGCCATGGCATCGCGCCCCAGGCGCAGCCAATTCTGTAGGTTATCGGTCTCTATCTGCGATTCCTCCGGCCCCGGTTTGTCGTTCACATAGCCGGTATGCACGCCGTCGATGCACAGCACGCCGCTCACGCGGTCGTACGATGCCGGATCGCCAAGAATCTGTCGCAGCGCGCCGCAGCCCGCGCTCCAGCCACCCAAATCGATCTCGCCAAAGGTCAGGCCGCTTTTGGCTTCGGCTTCGGCGATCAGGCGTAAAAAGCGCGTTGGGTCGGTAAAGAGCTTCACATAGCTCCCCGAGCCGGCTCCGGCCTGAATAGTAATCACAGCCATATTCCGCTGTTGCGCCGCGGCGAACTCGGGGATCCAGTCGCCTCCATGGAAGAAAACTAACAGATTTACATGTCGCTTTAACGACACCTTTTTCTGAACAAAAAGGCTTTCCGGAACAAAAAGGCTGCCCAACTCAAGCGGCAGCCTGCGTCCCTCCGGCACGGTTTTCGTCAGCCGGGGATGCTCCCTGGTGTGCTCTACCATGGGAGACGGATTCTGCTGCGCCGGCGCCGCAAGGCAGGCAGCATACAAAGAAATCAGAGCCACCGAACGGCGTATCTTATAGATTTTCAAGGGCACTCCCGCAACAGAAGCCGCGTTACCGGGCTACAGAGGCTTCTGGAATAGACCACGGAAAAGAGTAGCATATACGTGGCTTCCGGGGATGGATCGGCCGTTTCCGGCGCTTGGGTGAACGCGACACACGCTGGCCCTTATCGACTACAATTCCGGTATCCCCACCGTGGAGGCTTGCCCTGTTTGATGCGTTCCTGACTTCTCTGAGTTCCGCCGCCCACCTGCCATATGGGCTGTCCACGCGATTTAGCGCTCTGCTGCTCTTCGCTCCGCAATTCAGCGTCCGCCGCCAGATACAGACACTGTTTTACGATCCATTCTCCACGGTGACCCACCACTGGAACTGGTTTGATCTGACGATGCTCATCCCCTACTTCGCGGTGATGATCATCCTGTCATTCTATGGCATTCACCGCTACACCATGTGCTACCTCTATTTCAAATATAAGAAGAACTACAATCCTGACCCACCCCTCCACTTCAAGGATCTGCCGCAGGTGACCGTGCAACTGCCTATTTTCAACGAGCAGTTCGTCATCGACCGGCTGATTGAAGCGGTCTGCGCCATGAAATATCCCCAAGACAAGCTGGAGATTCAGGTCTTGGACGACTCAACCGACGAGACCCAGCAAGTGGCGTCCGATATCGTTGCCCGCTATGCGGCGCTGGGACATCCCATCGTCTACATTCACCGGACAAATCGCCACGGCTTCAAGGCGGGGGCGCTGGACGCGGGCCTGAAGGTGGCCAAGGGCGAATTCGTGGCCATCTTCGACGCTGACTTTGTGCCTCCGGCGGACTGGCTGATGAAAGTCATCCACCACTTTGCCGAGCCGGAGATTGGCATGGTGCAGACCCGCTGGTCGCATATGAACCGCAACTACAGCATGTTGACCCAGATCGAGGCCATCCTGCTCGACGGCCACTTCATCATCGAGCACGGCGCGCGGGTCCGCTCCGGCGATTTCTTCAACTTCAACGGCACGGCCGGCATGTGGCGCATCAAGGCCATCAGTGACGGCGGCGGCTGGCAGCACGACACCCTCACCGAAGACACTGATCTGAGTTACCGCTCACAGTTGGCCGGATGGAAGTTCAAGTACCTGCCGGATGTCGAATGCCCCTCCGAGCTGCCCATCGAGATGACCGCCTTCAAGACGCAGCAGGCGCGCTGGGCCAAGGGGCTGATTCAGACCAGCATCAAGGTGCTGCCCCTTATGTTCAAGTCGAACGTACCGCGCAAGATCAAGGTTGAGGCCGTCTATCATTTGACGGCTAACTTGAGTTATCCGCTGATGGTCATCATGACGGCGTTCCTGATGCCGGCCATGATCGTGCGCTTCTACCAGGGCTGGTTCCAGATGCTGCTCTTCGACTTTCCGCTGTTTACGGCCTCCACCTTGTCCATCGCCATCTTTTACCTGATGGCCGAGCGCGAACTCTTCCCCAAAACCTGGTGGAAGACCTTCCTCTATCTGCCCTTCTTGATGTCCCTGGGCATCGGCCTCACGATCACCAATACCAAGGCGGTGATGGAGGCCCTGGTCGGCATCAAGAGTCCCTTTGTGCGCACTCCCAAGTACCGCGTGGCCAAGAAGGGCGAAAAGTCCCAAGCCTCCAAGTATCGCAAGAGGCTGAAACTGACTCCGTGGATCGAGCTGCTGGTTGGCGGCTACTTCTTCATTGCTATTCTCTACACCTTCACCAACCACAATTACTTCACCGCCCCGTTCCTGATACTGTTCGTTATCGGCTATTGGTACACCGGCCTGATGAGCCTGCTGCAAGGACGCTTTGAGCGCTGGCGCACAGGCAACGAAGCCAACCTCAACGAATCCAGCCCCAAGCCGTTCCCGGTGGGGGTATAGATAAGTCAGGTCGCGGTCGTTATCCAACCGACCGCGACCTGACTATCCTGTGAATGATATGCACGCACTGGCTTATTGGTGGTAATCCGTGCCCTGCCAGAAATTGGGTTTATCCACGTACTCGAAGCGATCGGGATCAGCTTTCACCAGCGCGTCGGCGGTGGTATTCCAAAGAGTGCCGTGGCCGATGGTGCCATTGTTGTACATGTTGTTGTCCTGGACGACGGTCTGATCGAGCAGATAGTTGTTGAAGTTCTGATTGCTCCTTGCCTGGGCGTCCTGGCCGGCGTTCCATTGGGCGTGCTGCGCGGCATTGGCGTTTTGCTGCGCCCAGTAGCCGGCGTGCTGCGCGTCGTTGGCGGCCTGCTGGGCATTGTAGCGAGCCGTGGCCTGCGCACCGATCTGGTGAATGTTGTTGATGGCTTGCTGTGCATTGCGGGTTATTTGGGCATCGTTGGCCTGCTTCTGCGCCAGCTTTTGCTGCGCCTGCTGGTTCATCACTTGCTGGTTGACCTTGAGGCTCTGCGCCATCGCTATGATCGTGTTTTGCTCTTGCGCGGCTTGGGCGTCGGTCATAATGCCGAAGTTGCGCAAGATGGAGAAGGCTCCCCACTGGGCCGGCTGCGATTCGCACATCACATCGTTCAGCGCCTTCATCCCCTGCCCGTCGGGGTCAATGTGCCCCTTGACATGAACGCAGGTGCCCGGCCCTTGCGTCGGCGTAATCTCGTCCACTTGCAGCTTTGCCGGAGGCATGTTGTTGGACCGCCGCCAAAGCTGCAGCATTTCCGGATAAGACTTGATCAGGTCTGGATGATAGGCGCTGAGGATCGTTCCCGTCCCCTTGTAGATTCCGTACCGCACCGCCTGCACCTGTTGCGGGTTGTTGGGATCAACCACCGACTTCATAGCGCCCCAGACCACCTGCTCTCCGTTTGGCCCGTGCACAATCATCGTACCGCTGGCGCTGTTCGGATCGAGCTGCCAGCCGTCTGGAATGCCGATGCTGGCAGAGTTGTCCGACGCGGTAACCGTGTGCAGCCGAGCAGACGAGCCTGAGTGCCCACTGCCTGTCGAAGCCGATTGCCCGCCAGACATAGAGCCGGAAGCCGCCGCCGCGTCTCCCGGATGCCAGACGCCGAACAGTTGCTGGAGCATGGGGTTCATCGTCTTGCCGATGCGCGAGGCATCGTTGGAGAGCAACGCCGCCTCGACCTGCCTGGGGCCGGAGGCGGCCGAAAGCACCAGGCCGGCCACCTTCTTATTTCCTTTCGAGTGATCGGTCACTGTAAAGAAAACGCCGACGGTTTTCGTTCCCTTGAACTGGAAGACTTTCCCGATCTGCGGCTTTTCGCCGCAAGTGTTCTGCAGGCCGGTCAGAATCTTGCTCATGGCCGCCGCCTGGGTCGTGGCTCCGGCCACTGTTCCATAGGAGATCTTGCCCCCTTGCGCGGCATCGAGCGTGGTAATCGGGGTTGGCGGTGGCGTCCCCGCTTTGCAGGCACTGATGGAAACGACAGACAACAAGAGAAACGTGGAAAAACGACCCAAGGCACTCATTTCGACCTACCCTTTCCTGAATCAAAATGCATCTCACTGTAGAGAGCGAAAAACGAGCGTAAAATGCGTCGGGAAAATCATATACCAAAAACTTCTGGTCTGAGTAAATAATGGTGATCGGCGTGCTCTTGCCGCCTCCGCTACAATAGATTTCAAGCGTCTGCCGCGCCGGGAATGGATTCCGGCCCGCCAGACGCATTGGAGTATTATGCTTGCCGCAAATTTGACCGAAGCCCTCACCTTTGACGACGTGTTGCTGGTGCCCGCCTACAGCGACGTAGTGCCCGTGCAGGTTAGCACGCAGACCCAACTGACCCGCGCGATTACGCTGAACACCCCGCTGCTTTCCTCGGCCATGGACACGGTGACCGAGTCGCGCATGGCCATCGCCATGGCGCAGCAGGGCGGCATCGGTGTTGTGCACCGCAATCTTTCCGTCCCTGACCAGGCAGGCGAGATCGACAAGGTGAAGCGCTCGGAGAGCGGCATGATCGTGGACCCGGTGACCATTGGCCCGGATCAGATGATTGGCGACGCGCTGGAAGTGATGCGGCGCTACAAAATCTCCGGCGTGCCGGTGACGCAAGGCAAGCGGCTGGTGGGCATTCTGACCAATCGTGATTTGAGGTTTGAAACTCGTACCGACATTCCCGTTGGCGAGGTGATGACCAAGAAGAACCTGATCACCGTGCCGGTGGGTACCACGCTCGAAGAGGCGGAACTGATCCTGCACGAACACCGCGTGGAGAAGCTGCTGGTGGTGGACGATCAATTCAATTTGAAAGGGCTGATCACGGTCAAAGACATCCAGAAGAAGCTGAAATATCCCAACGCCAGCAAGGACGAAAAGGGCAGGCTTAGGGTGGGCGGCGCTATCGGGGCGACGGGTGACTTTCTGGAACGGGCAGCGGAACTGGTGCGGGCGCGCGTGGACGTGCTGGCAATCGACTCGGCGCACGGGCACTCATCGCGCGTGCTGGAGGCGGTGCGCCAGGTGAAGAAGGCCTTCCCGAACGTGGGCCTGCTGGCTGGCAACGTGGCTACCTACGAGGGCGCGCTGGCGCTGATCGACGCCGGGGCAGACGCGATTAAGGTCGGCATCGGGCCGGGTTCAATTTGCACCACGCGCATGGTTACCGGAGCCGGAATGCCGCAGATTACGGCCATCTCCGAGTCGGCACGTGCGGCCCGCGAGCGCGGAATTCCGATAATAGCCGATGGCGGCATCAAGTATTCAGGCGAGATTACCAAGGCCATCGCCGCCGGGGCCAGCTCGGTGATGATTGGGTCGCTCTTTGCCGGCGTGGATGAAAGCCCCGGCGAAACCATCCTCTACCAGGGTCGCAGCTTCAAGACCTATCGCGGCATGGGCTCGCTGACCGCCATGAGCCAGGGCTCGGGAGAGCGCTACTTTCAAAGCACCGATGATATGGCCAGCGCCGAGTTGGGCAGCGAGGGCGTGGTGCAGCGTGAGCGAGCCAGCCAGAACCGGCTGGCAAAGTTTGTCCCTGAGGGCATTGAGGGGCGCGTGCCCTACCGCGGGCCGCTGGAGTCCATGGTTTTCCAACTGGTGGGCGGATTGCGTTCCGGCATGGGCTACCTGGGTTGCGCAACCATCCGCGATCTACAAGAAAAGGCGCAGTTTGTGCGCATCAGCGGCGCCGGCCTGCGCGAAAGCCACGTGCACGACGTGATCATTACGCGCGAGGCGCCCAACTATCGCATTGAATAAGGCGGGAAGCGGGCACAACAAAACCCCGCCCGGGCAGGACGAGGTTCATGCTGGATAAAGTGCCTGAATTCTGCTCTTTAGACGGCCTCAGGCCTTGGCGACTTTGCCTTCTTTGATGCAGCCGGCGCAGACCCTGATCCGCTTGGGTTGGCCGTTTACCAGCGCCTTGACAGCCTGCAGATTCACGCTCCAGCGCCGTCTTGTGATGTTGTGGGCGTGAGAGATATTGTTACCGAATTGCGGGCCTTTCCCGCAGATATCGCATACTTGTGCCATGACTTAGCTCCCAACCTTGGTGTTTCGCGCAGCCGGGGCATAGATAGTTACACGCCTCTGACGGCATACCGAATCTTCATTATACCCGGAACCGGCGGCGATGGCCAAACGGGGTCCACGGACCTTGAGAAATGGTGCGTTGCAGGTTACCGGATTTCGGACACCGTGAAGCTACAGCGCACCATTTTTCGAGAAATGGTTGCAGATCATTCAGTAGTCAAATAAGACCCGCTACTTGGCTGCGGCAGCGAAAGCGTCTGCTTCGCGATTCATCTCTTCTGCGGTGACGGCGTGGGAGAAGAGGATTACGCGGTAGCGGAAGCTGGCCATTTGATCCTTCTCGAGAGTCAGGTTCAAGGCGGGCAGCTTGCGATTGAAGACGCTGGGGCCGAGAGGATTGACAGCGAAAAGGCCGTAGCCGCGCGCGTGCCAGGTGGTGGGATAGCCGGGATTGGCGGGCTGGTCGAGAATGGCGATGGCGACGGTGTGCGGGCCGGAGTGGCCGGTGAGAGTGCACCAGCGGCCGCGGGTTGACCAGACGGCGTCGCCCTGTACTCCCTCGCTGGTGAGATAGACGCCGGTGGCCGGGTTGGCGGCATCGGCTGGCGCGGCATCGACCTTGGTGGGATGGCCACTGGCGTCCATGAAGACACCGCCCTTTTCATTGGGCGATTCGAGCCAGTTGGCAACACGCAAACCGAGCAGGCCATCCTTTGCGTCCTTGAAGACGACGTGGTCGAGAGCCTTGAGGGTGATGGACATATCGATGACGCGAGCATGAGCATGGCGCGCGAAGATGTAGCGCGTGGTTTGCGTCAGGATCTGCTGGTCCGTGCCGGTGACCCAGACCGATTCGACGACCAGTTCGCCGCGATTGGCGCCGCTTTTGGCGGAGACGATTTTGGTTTGGAGAATCGTGCCCATTTTGGCGCGGTTCTCTGGCTTGATGGCGTCGGAGTTGTTCCAGAAATCGAAGCCATTGACGCTTTCGTAGTTGAACCACAGGCCGGCGTGATGGGGATGATCGACGCGCTCGCCGGGCTTGGGATTGAGCGGGTAGCCGCGCGTGACGGTGACGCCTTCGTCGGTGATGAGCGGATAGAGGACGGGCTTTTTGAGCGTCGTGGGCCAGATGTAGGAGGTGAAGGGCTGGCCGTCGATGGTGATGTCGACGCGGCGGTTGGCTTCATCGGCGACGACCTGGACGCCTTTGGAGGGCGCGGCGAGGGCGGTGGCTGCGGCGAGGAGGGCGATGACGGCGAAAATGGAGATTTTTTTGTAACTCATGGCGGATGACCTCAAGATGTTATTTCCCAGGTCCCCAAATGCGAGGGACCTGGGGCACCCAGTCTCATTATGCGTAGACTTTGCCTCCAACCATCACCTGCTGCGTCTTGTCGTCGAAGGTGACTTTCTGGCCGGTGTGGATGGCGGCGATGTTCATGCAGAGGGCGATGGAGTGGTTGTAGCCGGCTTCGATGGGTGCGTTGGGAGTTTTGCGCGAGCGGACACACTCCATCCAGTTGCGCATGTTGGCCGAGGTCTGCGGATCGCGGCCGGTGTCGGCGTCGGTGGAGACAGTCTCGGCCTTCTCAACGAGCGAGAAGCTGGGCAGGAGATTTTCCTTGAGGCCCATGGAAGCAGCTTCGCGGGCGCGCAAACCACCGGTGGGCGTGACAGTATGCTTGTCCATGTCGATCATGCCGCCATTGGAGTAATAGAGTTCCTTGACGCCGCCGGCGGAGTTGGTGAAGCGCGAGGAGTACTGCACCTGGAAGCCCTTGGTGAGATCGTCGAGCGGACCGTAATCGAAGACGGCGGTCATGGTGTCCCAATTTTTGCGGCCGTCTTTCCAGAGATAGATGCCGCCGTTGGCGACGACGCTGCGCGGATGGGGCAGGCCGGTGAACCAGTGAACGGTGTCGATCTGGTGGACGAGCCACTGATCGGGAATGCCGGAGGAGTAAGGCCAGAAGAGGCGGAACTCAAGATACTTGCGGGCATCGAAGGGCTCGTAGGGGCGGTTGAGCAGGAAGCGTTTCCAGTCGGTGTCCTGCTCCTTGAGGAGGGGTACGACGTCGGGGCGACGCCAGCGGCCGGGCTGGTTGACGTTCCAGGTCATCTCGACCATGACGATGTCGCCGAACTTGCCGGACTTGATGTACTCGGCGGCTTTCATGTAGGCGGGCGTGGAGCGGCGCTGGGTTCCGATCTGGACAATTTTGCCGGACTTTTTGACGGCGGCGAGGAAGTTGCGGGCGTCGGCCATGGTGTTTGCGGTGGGTTTTTCGACATAAGCGTCGCGGCCGGCGTTGACCGCCTCGATGCCGTGCTGCGCGTGCTGGAAGTCGGCGGTGGCGATGAGGACGGCATCGACGTCTTTGCGGGCGTAGAGCTCGTCGTTGTTGCGGACCTGGTCGATGGGATTGCCGCAGAGCTTTTCGATAAAGGCAGCGCCTTCTTCACGGCGGCGGCTCCAGATGTCGGATACGGCCACAATCTGGAAGTTCAAGTCCTTGGCACTCTGTTGAAAGGCGGGAAGATCTCCCTGCTTCATGCGGTCGCCGCAGCCGACGACGCCGACACGGACGCGATCGTTGGCGCCCAGAATGGCAGCATAACTGCGCGCGTTCCAAGAGACGGCTGAAGCGGCCACGGCAGCGCCGCCAACCTTCAAAAAGTCCCTGCGATTGCTGTTCGGAAATGTCATGTTGCTCCTGTCTGGTTTACTGCCAACCTAAGCCGCGCATAGGGGAGATTTCAGAGATTTCCCCAGAACGCATTGTTGCCACGCACGATTCTTATGACGCGGAAAGAAATCAAGAAGACGCACAAGGAGTCCTTTTTAATCGGCCATCTGGTGCGTATTCAGTGAAATTGATTGAACAAGTGCCCCGTTTCAATGATCGAAACGGGGCACCTGCCGAATGGTTAGTTGTTTGAGAATGATCAAGATCTACCTAGAAGGAAACCTTGACGCCTCCCTGGAAGACTCTGGCGCTGCCACTGCCAGTGGCGGTGGCAGAGACCTGGCCAAAGGTTGACGATGTCAGGACTTGTGGTGTGGACATGGCGAAATCCGGATGATTCAACACGTTGAAAGCTTCCAGGCGAAGAAGGAGCGCGAAAGCGTTGTGCAGTTGGATTGTCCGGGATACCTGTGCATCGAACTGGAGGTAAGGAGGCGTCCGGAAGGCATTCCTGCCGATATTTCCGAAGGTTCCCAATTGGGCGCAGCCGCCAGTCGTAGTCGAGGCGCAGGAAGCGGTGACCTGCGCGAAGGCAGCCGGGTTGAGGTACTCGCGGTTCGCCTCACCGGTGCCGCTTTGGAATTTCACCTTGGCATAGGGACTAACTCCCGCTATCAGATTGGGGCGATCTTCGCTGTTGCTGTCGGTGAGGGAGTTATCCTGCCCCGCGGTTACATTGACCACGCCTCCGGAGGCAATGTGAATCAACGGCCCGATTTCCCAATTGTTGATCGTCTGCTTGACAATGCGATTGGTGGGATGGAAGTTGCTGCGGGCGACGACTACGACGTTCTCGACGCTGCGGTAATCGAAGCCGCACGGGCCGTAATCCGCTCTGGGGTTGTTGGGATTTTCATAGAGCTGGCCGGTGGGATCGCCCTGGCCATCGACGATGTCCAGGCACTTGGAATAGGTCCAATTGGCCAGCAGGCTGAAGGTTGAAGACAGACGGTGCTGGATAGAGGCCACCAGGCCGTTGTAATCGGCGAAGCCCGCGTCCGTGATCACCACGGAGCCGGCGCCGCCGCCCTGGATTTGATTGCCGCCATGATCTTGCCCTGTAGTCGTGCCGGGATTGGCGATGGTAAGGGCAAAGCGCGATGCCTGGTTCTTGGTGGTGGAGCAATTGCTACCGGCAGCGCCTGCCGTGACCTTGGCTGGACCCGTGGTGACGATGCCTGTGCAGCCCGTGCCGCCTGCTCCCCAAACTCCGGGGATGAATACGGCCGGGTCGAGCGGTTCGGCAATCGGATCATGCACGGTTCTGTTTCCGATGTAGTCGATCTGGGCCTGCCAGCCGCGGGCAAACTGATGCTGAATGCTCAGTGTCCACTGCATGGTGTAGGATGCCTTGAAATTGGAATCCAGCACCTGGACCTGGGATTGTGCGAAGAACTGAGCGGTTGCGGGTGAGGGAACCTGAGCCTGTGGGAAGGGATCCGATGTGAGAGAACCGACCGACCAGGGGGCGCTGAAGCTGATGGGGCCAGTTGACGAGGTCTGCAACTGGGAGATGGCGGTAGCAAAGGGCGGGTTCTGTTGAACGCGCTGGCCGGTGAAGAAGTTGGGCTTGTCATAAGCCAACTCCGCGCCAGCGCGAATGACCGTCTTGCCGTTGCCGAAGGGATCGAAGGAGAGGCCGATGTTGGGAGAGAACTGCCAGGGAGTGTTCTGCGTGAATTGCTTGGACACGCCCTTATCCCCATAGAAGAGAACTCCCGCCGGGGCATTGGGGTAAATGGTGCTGACCGTGCCGGCTGTGAAGTCGGCATTGTTGAAGACGCTGCCGCGGTTAAAGTAATCCGTGGGCATGAAGTTAGGTCCCCAACGCAGGCCGGCAACAAAGGTCAACTGCTTGGTTGCGTGGTAGGTGTCCTGGGCATAGAGGCTGGGAATCGCTCCACGCATCGCATTCTGCTGCTGCTTGCTCTGCTGATATGCGCTCAAGGTTCCTTCGAGGAAATCCAGGGATTGGTCGCCAATGGTGCTTCCGCCATTGGGTCCGCTGCCGCTATATTCGCCGTTGAAGGTGAAGATGCCGTTGCCTTCATAGATATTGCCGATATTGAGCTCATTCTGAATCCACTCTCCACCGAAGATGATCTGGTGCTTTCCGTGTATCCAGGTCACGTCATCGTTGAGGGACAGGGTGTTGTCGTTGAAGTGAGAGATGGAGTTGGTGCCGCCTCCCATGGTGAATTTTCCGTTGGTTAGATACAGGCCGGCGGCCGCCATCTGATAGTCCGTGACCCCGATGGTAGTGGCGTTGATGTCGTTGGGGGCATATCCGCGGTTGTTTACGCGGCGCAGGATCGTTATGTGGGCCGAGTTCACGATGGTTGGCTTGATTTGGTATGCCTCGCCGAGGGTGAAGGACTGCGTCCGCTGGATGTTGCCAGACGCGGTGGTGATGAGGATGTTGGTCGGCGAGAAGAAGGCCGGAGCCTGATAGCCGTCAACAAAGTAGCGGCCATAGAGGTTGTTCTTCGCGTTGAGGGTGTAATCAACCCTGGTGACAAACTCGTTATCCCAAACATCTGTTGGGATGGCATAGGAGACATAGCCGCAGTTCCCTGTATCGTAGCTGGGACTGATTGCGGGCAGGTACTTCTGCAGGTTGAGTGCCGGCGTGTTCCATGTGGGAAGAGGAACCGAGCCAGTTCCGTATTTGTCGCCCACCAGGGTTGCGCCGGTCAAGGGATCGACCAGCTGAACAGCTACGCCTTTTGCTTCGCACCCAGCGCCGTCAGTGGTGGAAAAATCGCCGAGCAGGTTAGCTGCCGTGGGCACTGTGGCCTTGGTGCTGGCTTGCAGTTGCTTTGAGATGAGGTGCTGGTAACCGGCGAAGGCGAAGAGCTTGTCGCGGATGATCTTGCCGCCAAAGGTGCCGCCAAACTGATTCTGGTGCAACTGGTCCTTCGACGTGGAAAAGAAGTTGGTAGCGTCGATGAAGTTGTTGCGGATGAACTCAAAGGCTGATCCGTGGTAGGTGTTGGTTCCAGAGCGGGTGACGGCGTTGACCATGCCGCCGGTGTGTTCGCCATCCTGCGCGCCGAGCACCGTGGATTCCACGCTGAACTGGCTGAGCGCATCGGGGAAGGGGAAGGGCAGGTTACCGTTGCTCATGTAATCCTGATTGTTTCCGCCATCGAGGCGCCACAGGGTGGTGTTGCCGTTGCCGCCGGCGATGGAGATAGAGATGGTCTGATAAGAGAATTTGCTGCCGGAAATGTCGTTAGCGGGAGCGGGATTGGCGCCTCCCGTAATGCCCAGCAGGCCGGTGATTTGGCGGCTGTTGGAGTTGAGGGGCATCTCGGTGATGTCCTGTTGGTCGACGGTCTGCTTGAAGGAGGGGTCCTCTGTTTGCAGCGCCAGTCCTTCGGCATGGACCTCGACCTTCTCGCTGGCTCCGCCGACGGTCAGGGTGGCGTTGACGGAGATGCTGCTGCCGACTTCCAGAACGATGCCAGTCTGTAAGTAGGACTTGAAGCCGGGAACGATGACACTGAGGTTGTAGGTGCCGATGGGCAGACCGGGGAAGGCATAAGATCCGGCCGTGCCGCTCTGGGTTGCGTGCTTCACCTGCGTTGAGGTTTCAGTGACGGCGACCGATGCATTGGGCACAATGGCTCCGGTTGCATCCATGATGGTGCCCTGGATGTTGGCGGTGCCGGCGATCTGGGCGTTCGCCTTTGCGGCGAACAACAAGATGGCAACGCAAAAGAAAACAGCCAACCAGCGGTTGACCATCCCTTGCGGTTTGAAGCATGGGTATTGCATTGTAGCCTCCAATAGAATGTTGAATGTGAACAGGCCATGGCCAGTACTCGAAACGATAAAAAATCACATTCTTGTCATCGAGGATCTGGCCCAGATTGTTGAGGACCGATTTTGCAGGTCTAATCTCCTGAGGCAAATTTATATAGAGGTCAGACCACGATTGTCAAGAGAATTTAACATTGACGCCGAGGATCGGATTCAAAGGCTTTGTTGCGGTGTACAACATTATAATTATCAGCATCTTACAATGAACAAACAATGATGATGTTTGAATTATTGTTGAATATGTAGTCAATCGACTGGCGCAGCAATCTTCGCAGCAGATTTCTGACAGCCTAGAGGTCAGACCATAATTGTCAGGTTAGGTATAGAGCAAAGGGGATGGAGGGAGAAATAGTACTCGTGAAAACCGGCCCGCTTCTCGAGGTGAGGAGCGGGCCGGTTGGGTTTTGGAACAGCAGAGGCAGGTTACTCTTTATCCTTGGCTGCTGCTGCGGCGGCTTTTGCTACGTCGGAGGCTAGCGCGCCGAGGTTGGCGGCCAGTTTCTCGGTGGAGAAGGCCTCGATGAGATCGCCTTCCTTGAGGTCGTTGAAGCCGCTCAGTCCGATGCCGCATTCCATTCCGTTGGTGACTTCTTTGGCGTCGTCCTTGAAGCGCTTGAGAGAGACCACCTTGCCCTTGAAGAGCTGCTCCGTGCCGCGCATGACCTTGATTTCCGCGTCGCGACGGATGACACCGTCCTGTACGCGGCAACCAGCGATGGTGCCGATCTTCGGAATTTTGAAGATGTTGAGCACCTCGGCGCGGCCGATGTAGTTCTCCTTGTAGACAGGCTCGAGCAGTCCCAGCATGGCCAAACGCATCTCGTCCTGCAACTCGTAGATGATGGAGTGCAGGCGAATCTGGACGGCTTCCTGCTGGGCTAGTTCGGCGGCCTTGCGCTCCGGGCGGACATTGAAGCCGATGATAATGGCGTTGGAGGCGGTGGCCAGCAGGACGTCGCTCTCGGTGATGGAACCGACGCCGCTGTGGATGACCTTGACGCGCACCTTTTCGGTGGACATGAGGACCAGCGAATCGGCCATCACTTCTACCGAGCCGGTTACGTCGCCCTTGATGATGAGGGGCAGGTCTTTGACGCCGGCGGTACGAATCTGCTCGGCGAGACCTTCGAGCGAGACACGGGAACTCTTGGCAAGTTGAGCGTCGCGCTCCTTCATCTTGCGGTACTGAGCGATGCCCTTGGCCTTGTCGCGGTCGGCGACGACCAGGAACGTGTCGCCGGAGTCGGGCATAGACTCGAGGCCGAGGACTTCGACGGGGGTGGAGGGGCCGGCAACTTCGATGGCGCGTCCGCGATCGTCGAACATGGCGCGAACCTTGCCGAAGGTGTTGCCGACAATGTAGCTGTCGTTGAGGTGGAGGGTTCCGTCCTGTACCAGGACTGTGGCCACGGCGCCGCGGCCGCGGTCGAGCTTGGCTTCCAGAACCGAACCGACGGCCTTGCGTCCGGGAGTGGCCTTGGGCGCCTTGATGTCGGAGACCAGGCAAATCATTTCCAGCAGCAGGTCGAGGTTGATGCGCTTCTTGGCGGAGACTTCGACAAAGACGGTGCCTTCGCCGGCGGTTGCCCACTCCTCGGGAACGAGGCCGCGGTCGGCGAGCTGCTTTTTTACGCGGTCGGGATTGGCGTTGGGCTTATCGATTTTGTTGACGGCAACGATGATGGGGACGCCGGCGGCCTTGGCATGATCGATGGCCTCCAGGGTCTGAGGCATGACGCCGTCGTCGGCAGCGACCACGATGACCACAATGTCAGTGACCTTGGCGCCGCGGGCACGCATACGGGTAAACGCTTCGTGACCTGGAGTGTCGAGGAAGACGATCTCGCGGCCGGAGGCGGGCGAGCCTTCCTTGGAAAACTTCACCTTGTAAGCGCCGATGTGCTGGGTGATGCCGCCTGCTTCTCCCGCAGCTACGTCGGTTTCGCGGATGGCGTCGAGCAGCGAGGTCTTGCCGTGATCGACGTGGCCCATGACGGTGACAACGGGTGAACGGGGGACTTCAAGCTCGCCTGTATTGTCAGCTTCGAGGACTTCTTCGATGGCCTGGTTGGCGATCTCTTCTTCGTAGCTGATGACGGTGGCTGCGGCGCCGAACTTTGCGGCTACGTCCTTGACCATCTCCGCATCGAGGGACTGGTTGACGGTGACGAAGATGCCGCTCATGAGCAGCGTGGCGATGAGGTCCTTGGCGCGGACATCGAGCTTTTCCGCCAGATCCTTTACGCTGATGCCCTCGGTGACGGTGATTTCGCGGGTGATGGGCAGCGGTTCTCCGCCGTATTGCACCCCGCCATAGCGTGGCGGCGGCACAAAGCCCTTCATCGGGCCTTCCTTGGTTTTTGGATACTGCGGGCGACCGCCGCGTCCACGGGATGGGGCGCGTTGCGGGCGCGGCGCCTCGCCGGTTGGCGGAGCGCCGCCGGGCCGGGGTGGGCCGCCGGGGCGAGGAGCTCCGAAGCCGGGACGCGCGCCAAAGGGGGAGCGAGAACCGGGAGCGCCCGGGGCGCCTGTACCTGCGTATCCGCCAGTTGTGCGCGTGGGATGCTTGGGGCGCGGACCGCCGGGGTACTGGCTTGTTCCGGGCGCGCCGCCTGGGGTGCGCTGAGGATAACTGCCAGGGCCGCTACCGGGCCTGCTGCGGTCGAAGATTGGTCTGCCGCGCTGAATGATGCCTCCAGCGGCAGTTCCGGTGGCAGCCGAGGGCGGAAGGGCAACCACAGGGGGCGCGGTGTAGACCGGCCGAGGACCTGTTTGCGGCATCACCATGCGCCGGGCGGGAAGCGCGGGCGTGGGCGATGCGTGGGTGTGCCCCTTTCCGCGGTGGGTTGGCGGGTGAACCAGCGCGGCAGCCGCGAGATCGGCGGCTTCTCCAGGGAGCATCGATTCCTGCTCGGGAGCAAGGGCGGCCACTTCGGCAACCAGTGGGGTTTCAATCTTGGTAAGTTCCGCTGCTTTTGCGGCCTTGGGTTTAGCGTGCGGCTCAGCGGGAGTCTTGGTTGTGTCAGCGGGGGCAGCGGATTCAGGAACTGCAACCGGGGGTTTGGCCGGCGGCTTGACCACTACGGCCACTGCGGGCGGCGCCACGACGACGGCCGGACGCTGCACGACGACTGCCGGAGCCTTGGCAACCACCGCTTTGGCTGGCGGGCGCGAGGCAATGGCGGGCGGCTGGGCGACGATGGGCGGCGCGGAGCGAGGCTGGGGAACAATCTTGCGCGGTTCCGGCCTGGCAGGCGCAGCGGGCGGCTTGACAGCAACCGCAACCGGCGGCGCTGGACGCGCGGGTACCGGCGCAGGCGCAGGCGCAACTTCGGATCGCTTAAGAGGCAAGCGGCTCTTCCGGGCTTCGGCTTCCTCTTCCTGCTTCTTGGCCTGGATGGCCTTCAGCACGTCGCCGGGCTTGGAGATATGCGAGAGATCAATTTTTGGCGCAATGGCCTGCGGGGTGCGAGAGGCCGGCGTGGTTGCCGTGCTCGCGTGCCGCGATCCGCGCGTAAAATGCGCGCGAACCTTATCGGCCTCATCTTCCTCCAACGAACTGGAGTGGGTCTTGCCGGCGCCCAGGCCGAGCTCTGCCAATATATCAAGAACCTGACGGCTCTTGACTTCCATCTCGCGCGCGAGATCGTTGATACGAACCTTACTCATCCGCCTCTTTTCAAAATCTGCCGCCCAAAGCCTTTAGTCGCTCATAGCTACCTCATGGCATTGGCTGTGGTTCATGGTCCCGTTATCGTCTGATGAGGCTTGAAAGCGGCGGCGCATTTACGCGCCTTCCTCTTTGTCCGCCTGTTCGTCCGTTGTTGCGCTTTCGGTTTCAATCTCTTCCAGCAGCGGCTCTTCCGCGCTTTGAGCATCCTGCTCTAACGCTTCAGCCGGTTGATCTTCCAAAGTCTCTACTTCCGCCTCATCGGCTGGAGGAATATCTTCGACGGCCGCTTCGGCCGCGGTGCGGTACTCCTCCGCATCCTCTTCCTCAGAGGGAAGATTCTCCTCTTCGGCAGCGCGGACATTCTCCGCTTCGGTGATGACCGCGGCTTCATTTTCCGCTTCCGCTTCGTCTGTTTCCAGAACAGCTTCGCTTTCTTCCGTGGGGACGACCGGCTCAGAGGCTGCGGTTTTCGCGGCTTCCAGCCTTCGGCTTTGCTCGCCCTCTGCATACAGCTCGAAGTAGTGGCGCACGGCAAGGCTGATCTTTTCCAGGGTTTTCTCGCCGATGCCGGGAATCTCCTCCAGCTGTTCGGGGGTCATATCGGCGAGTCCCTCGACGGTGGTGATGCCGGCGGCGACCAGTTTTTGCAGCATGCCGCTGGACAGCTCCGTCACCTGTTCGATAGGCGTGGAAGGCCCTCCAGTAAGATCCTGCATCTGCTGCTCGACTTCCTGGCGCTTCTCTTCTTCGCTCTTGATGTCGATCTTCCATCCGAGCAGCTTGGCGGCGAGGCGCACGTTCTGGCCCTTCTTGCCGATGGCCAGGGAGAGTTGCGTGTCGTCCACGATGACTTCGAGCTGCTTGTCGGTCAGGTCGGCGATGGAGACGCGGCTGACCTTGGCCGGCTGCAGAGCCTTCTCGGCAAAGGTGGTGATCTCGTCGGAAAACTCGATGATGTCGATTTTTTCGCCGCGCAGTTCGCGGATGATGGATTGAACGCGCATGCCCTTCATGCCCACGCAGGCGCCGACCGGGTCCACATCCTTGTCGCGGGATTGAACGGCAATTTTTGTGCGCTCACCGGCCTCGCGGGCGATGGCGCGGATGACTACCGTGCCGTCGTAAATTTCGGGAACTTCAGACTGGAAGAGGTTCTGCACCAGTTCGGGCGCGGCGCGGGAGACGATCACCTGCGGGCCCTTGGCTGCGCGGTCCACTTTGAGCAGAACGACGCGGACGCGCTCGCCGATAGAGAACTGCTCCAGCCTTGACTGCTCGCGCTTGGGGCAGCGGGCTTCAGCCTTGCCCAGGTCGTAAATCACGTCCTGGCCCTCGATGCGCTTGACGGTGGCGTTGAGCACTTCTTTTTCGCGGTGCGCGTACTCGTTGAAGACGGTTTCTCGCTCGGCCTCGCGGACCTTCTGGAAGATGACCTGCTTGGCCAGTTGCGCGGCGATGCGGCCCAGTGGACTGGTGTCGCGGTAGAGCCGGATCTCGCTGCCCACCTCCACCTCCGGCGCCAGTTTCTTGGCCTCGGTGAGGGTGATCTGGTTGAGCGGATCCTCGAGGGGCTCATCGTCGGCCATGACCGTCTTGTAAATGTAGGCCGTGATCTGGCCGGTCTCTTTGTCCAGCTCGCCGCGCATGTTCTCCTGGGTCTTGTAGAACTTGCGCGTGGCCAGGGCGATGGCCTCCTCGACCGCGCCGACAACGATGGCGGGGTCAATGCTTTTTTCCTGGCTCAGGAGCTCGATACTCTGGTACAAAACGCTGGCCATACTCTGCTTGCTCTCTCGGTAGTTCGTGCGGCTTGCGCCGGTTCGGATGGGGTTGTCTTAAAGCAGGAACCAGTGACGCGGGACTGTTCCCTATTCCCTGTTCCCTATTCCCTGTTCTTCCTAAATCTCCGGTACCAGTTGCGCCTTCTCGATGTTCGCGAGCGCAATCTCCACCGTGCTGACACCGGCTTTCCGGCTCTTGCTGTTCTGCTTGACCGCATTCAGGTCGAGCGTAATGGTTTCATCAGCGCCGGACCCGGTTTTGTCCATCAGCCGTCCCAGCCAGTGGCGGTTGCTGCGGACCGGTTCGAAGGTTTGCACCTTGACCAGAGAGCCCGCGAAGCGTTGAAAATCCTCAGGCCTGACCAACTTTCGGTCCAGCCCCGGAGAGCTGGCTTCCAGCGTGTACTCGGTGCCCGGAACCAGGTCTTCCACGTCCAACAGCACGCCAAAATCCCGGCTGAAAGCTGCGCAATCCTCGTGAGTGACGCCGGAGAACTGCTCAATGTTGAGCTTGCCCGCCCGTGTTTCCTGAATCAGCCGTTCCGGCAGCTCCCCGGTTCCATTCTCGGCAGATCCGGCTTCGATGGCCGCCTTCAGTTTTGCCCGTCCCTCGGCATTTTTCTCCAGGTACACACGCAGGATGCGTTCGCTGGCAGGGCCGATGAACTCGATCTCCACCACGTCCAACCCATGCGAGGCCGCTACTCGTACCGCTGCCGCCCGGATTGTTTCCAACTTGACTGCCATCGTTCCTTCACCCCAGTAAACAAAAATCGCTAGCCGGGGAGCCCGCAAAAATTGCCCCAAAATCGGGGAATTTTCCGCAAATAAAAAGTGGGCTGTAAGCCCACTCATCTCTCCGCCAGCCGGTGCGGTCACGGCATACTTGGCGGACAAACTCGTCTGCATCTTTAGCATAGGCCAAAATGTGTGGAAAATCAACCAACTTCTGTGGGGCAGGCGCCGCTTGCACGCTGGAGGTCCGGAAACGCCGGTATTTTGTAGCATTCCACCCCTTTCGGCGGGAATATGGGGAAAAATGGGCGTCGGGCCAGTCGGCAGCGGGCCCGTCTCCAGGGTGGAGGCGCTTATTGGCTGGGATTCAAGAAAATCCCTATTTTTCCGATGAAAGGGTATACGTCTCGTTGGGCTCTTTTACCTGGAGGGAATGTCGGATAAAGTTGGAAGTTGGTCTTCGTCGATGAAGCGTACTCTCAAAATACGTATTTTTGCGGTCCTTGCAGTCACAGCCCTGGCGGCATGCTGCGGCACGGGCGGGGGCTACCTGCTGGGCCGCGGCCTGGCTCTGAGGCAGGCCAAGCACCGGATTCAGGATGACGCGACACGCTTCATGGTCGAGGAGACCGCCACCCTCCTTGAGGCCTACGCCACTATGGAGAAGATTCATTCCTCGCCTTATCCCTATTGTTCCGCGGCGGAGATCAACTACTTTCACAAGCTGTTGTTTCAAACGGATTACCTGAGCGATGTCGGCCGGATGCGCGGCGGCATCATCGATTGCTCGGCAACGCTGGACTCGGCGGATTTGCCGCACGCGCCTATGCAGCCGGCGATTGTCATGGGTAGCGGTGGCAAGGTCTACATTGCATCCGGCCCGCTGCAGGTTCGCAACAAGCCCACATTTGCCATACAAGTTGGCGACATGTATGTGGTGATCAACTCCAACAATGGCAGGCCAGAAGGTTCAGCGTCCTTTGAGTTCGTAATGACGGTAATCCCCGCGTTGCACCGTAGCCCCGTCCGGCTGTTTAGCACGTCTGCGCAACCCGACGATGCCCTCTTCAGCCGGGAGGGGTTTATGCAGAAGCGGGGGACGCTGTACCGCACCCTTTGTACCTCAGACAAATTGAGTTGCGTGACCACCTTCATCACAATTCACGAGGCCCTGCAAGCGAATCGGACTTTGTTGTGGATTTGCATGATGCTGGGCGGGCTGATCGGCGTCTTGATCGGGATAATGCTTTCCACATTCTTCTGGCGCACGCGCAGCATGGAGCAGCAGCTTCGCCACGCTATCCGCCAGGACAAGCTGCGGGTGGAGTATCAGCAGATTGTGAGCCTGGCAAGCGGTAGGATTGTGGGGGCCGAGGCGCTGGTGCGCTGGACCGATGAGGAAGGCTTTGCGGTGGGGCCAGATGTTTTCGTTAAGATTGCCGAGCAGTATGGCTTCGTGGGCTCCATTACCCGGCTGGTGGTGCGCCACATTCTGCGTGATTTTGCCGCCACTTTCCGCGCCTGCCCCGATTTCCGGCTCAGCATCAACGTGACCGCCACGGACCTGGCCGACTCCCGATTTCTGCCCATGCTGGCGCACGCTTTGAAACGTGCCGGGGTTGCGGCGCGGAGCGTGGCGATTGAGATTACCGAAAGCTCCACGGCCCGGCACGAGGTGGCCACCGCTGCCATTCGGCGTCTTCGCCAGCGGGGCCACAGCGTCCACATCGACGACTTCGGCACCGGGTATTCCAGCCTTTCTTATCTGCATGAACTTTCCGTGGACGCCATCAAAATCGACAAGAGCTTCACGCGGTCTATTGGCACGGAGGCGGTGACCGCGGGCATTTTGCCGCAAATTCTTGCCATGGCCAAAGCGCTCAATTTACATGTGATTGCGGAAGGGATCGAAACCAGGCAGCAGGCAGATTATTTTGCCGACCAGGCGCAGCCCATTCTCGGGCAGGGCTGGCTCTTCGGTCGCGCCGTCCCGGCCGTAGAGTTCCACCGGCTGCTGGCCGAGGACAGGAAGATGCAGCATACCGCATCGGCCGTTCTTGAGTCGGCGTGATTTGGTTGCCGGCCGCTTGACAGCCGCTCTCCCGTCCATGAGGCTGATTGCATGGTGTAACCGCCAATACAACGACCTCAAAGAGGAGTTTCATGGACCCGCGGGACGAGATGGACCCCCTTCAATTGGAGATGTTGGCGCAGGCCTTCTGCGGGCAACTGATGGCTTGCCTGGATGAGTGTGCCCGTGGCAGGAAGGGGCTGTTTTCCGAGTACGAGCATTTGGGCAGCGAGGTTGAGGAGTATTTCTGGCCGGAGGCAGCGCGGCTGCGCGAACTGGCCGTTGCGTTGCAGGCGGTTCTGGCGCAGCAGGAACAACGGAATGCGCTGTGCGATGAGTTTCTTGACCTGTGCTCGATACATGGCGAGAGCAATCCCGGCGAACGGAAGCTGGCGCGGGCGTTTCTCGAGCGAATCGAGCGAGGCGAGGTGGGCGCTGAACCGGAAAAGAAGGGCAGACCATGGTGATTCTTCACGCATTTATGGCGCTGGCGGCGGGCTTTGCCACGATGACCTTGTTGGTGATTGGGCTGTCGGCGCTGCTGACGCGCATGGTTCCGAGCTGGACGGGGTCCGAGGGCCAGCCGGAGCCGGGGTACGCATTCGTCAATTTGGGCTACTCGTTTTTGGCGGCGGCTGCCGGCGGCTACGTGACGGCCTGGGCCTCAGTGGCCAACCCGCTGATTCATGTGCTGGCGCTGGGGATGGTGGTGCTGACGCTGGCCGCGCTGAGCGCGCTGCAATCGCGGGGCAAGCAGCCCATCTGGTATGCGCTGGCGCTGGTGGCGATTTCGCCGATAGGCGTGCTGGCCGGCGGGCTGGTGCGGCTGCGGGTGGTGGGAATTTTATAGAATGTGCCACTTTTATATTATATGCCACTAGGTTATAATGGTGACACAAATTAGGAAGGTGGGAATTATGGAAGTTTTGGAACTTCAAGAGCAAGAAACCTTTGGGAACGCCCTCAGCTTGTCGAGGAGCTTCGGGTCCGGATGCGCATAGGTGCGAAAGGACGCCTGGTGATCCCGGCTGCGATGCGGGAAGCGCTGGGGATAGCGGACGGAGATATGCTCATCTTGAGCGTGGTGGACGGCGAACTGCGCATCGCAACGAGGGAAAGCCGTCTCCGGCGAGCGCGGGAATGGGCTCGGCAAAATATCCCGCCGGGAGTCTCGCTTGCCGACGAGTTGAGCGCGGAACGGCGCGAGGCGGCCAAGTATGAATGAGGTCGTGCCCGATTGAAGATTGGTGTCATTAAAAGAAGGGATGGGACAAATGGGATCCATGGAACTTGTGGAACTGAGGGCTCGCACGCGCATGAGTGAAAAAGGCCGTGTTGTCATTCCGGCGGCGATGCGCGAAGCGATCGGAATTGGAGTAGGCGATGCTTTGGATTGGCGTGTCGAAGATGGTGAACTGCGCATATCGACGATACGAAGCCGCATCCGGCGCGCCCAGGAGCGGGCAAGCCGATACGTTAAACCGGGGACGCTCGTTTCCGACGAATTGAGCGCGGAACGGCGCGAGGCAGCCAAGCATGAATGAAGTTGTTCTGGATGCCTCTGCTATTCTTGCCATCATTTTTCAGGAACGAGGCGCTGAGAAGATGACGGCTGAAATCCTGGACGTTGCCGTTATCAGCACGGTCAACCTTGCCGAAGTGCAATCCAAGCTCATCAAAAAGGGGTACGATCCAGAGGATGCCTGGTCGGACGCCCTGTTGCTGGAGACGGACCCTGAACCCTTCACCGCAGATCAAGCGAAGATTGCGGGAGATTTGATTGCAAAGACGGAGAAATACGGGTTGTCGTTGGGAGACCGCTCATGCCTGGCGCTGGCGATTGCGCTCAAGGCTCCGGTCTATACCACTGAACAGGTTTGGCGAAACCTGAAGATGGGGGTTCCGATTCATGTGATTCGGTGAATTGGGTTGTACACGAGATTGTGAAAACAGTGAAGGCCGGAGCGATGCTCCGGCCTTCACTGTTTGCAGCGGGTTATGCGCTCAGCCCTGGATGTCGAACTGCTCGGGATGCAGGGTTGCGTCGCTCTTGATGAGGAGATTCTTGCCGGTCAGCTCTTCAAACTCGGTAATCCAACTGGCATTGTTTGATTTGAGGACCTTGACGGTCTCCGGGTTGACGCGTAGCAGAATATCCGCGTTCTCGAAGTGCTTCTTCATCTTGCGCAGCTCGGTGTAGATCTCGTTGCAGACCGTGGTCGGACTCTTGACCATGCCGGTGGCCTGGCAAGTGGGGCAGGGGACTGAGAGGGTGCGTTCGAGGGACTGCTTGACGCGCTTGCGGGTGATGGCGACCAAGCCAAAGTCGTTGAACTGGAGAACCTTGGTGGGGGCGCGGTCGGATTTGAGAGCCTCTTCAAGAGCGGCCAGTACCTTGAAGCGGTTCTTGCGGTCGTCCATGTCGATGAAGTCGATGACGATAATCCCACCGAGGTCGCGCAGTCGAATTTGGCGGACGATCTCGGGGACGGCGTCGAGGTTGGTCTTGACGATGGTGTCTTCCAGCCGCGCCGACTTGCCGACGTATTTGCCGGTGTTGATGTCGATGGCCACCAGCGCCTCGGTCTGGTTGATGACGATGGAGCCGCCGCTCTTGAGCCAGACTTTGGAGTTGAGGGCCTTGGAGATTTCTTCCTGAATGCCGAAGTGCTCGAAGAGCGGAGTCTCCTTGGTGTAGAGTTTGACGCGACGCACCAGGGAGGGCGAGAAGCGGTTCAGGAAGCGGACGATGCGCTCGTAGTTGTCCTGGGAATCGACCCAGATCGCGGAGAAGTTGCTGCTGACCTGATCTCTCAAGATGCGCTCGATCAACCCAAGATCGTGATAGATGAGCGCGGGGGACCTGGAGGAATCGGAGCGCTGTTTGATCTCGCTCCACAAATTCAGCAGGAAGCGCAGGTCGGTGCGCAGCTCCTCTTCGGATGCGCCCTCGGCGGCGGTGCGGACAATGAAGCCGCCGGAGGCCTCGCCGCGTTCGTGAACGAGAATCCGCTTGAGACGCTGGCGCTCCTCGTCGGAGGCGATTTTGCGGCTGACGCCGATGTGGGAGACGGTGGGCATGAAGACCAGGAAGCGGCCGGGGAGGGCGATGTGCGAGGTGATGCGCGCGCCCTTCTTGGCGATGGGCTCCTTGGCGATCTGGACGAGAATCTCCTGTCCGGATTTGAGCAGGTCGCTGATGATGGGCAGGTCGGAGGTCTGCATGGAGCGGCGCGACATTCCGCGGCCTCTGCCGGCCTGGCCGGAAGGCGCTGACGGGCCTCCGCGTCCGCGACGACCGCGGGCAGAGCGATCCGGGCGCTGCTGGGCTGGGGCGCCGGCGGCGGCGGGCGTTTCCTCGTCTTCCTCGTCGAAGCCTTCTTCTTCGCCACCCTTTTCGTCGAAGTTCAACTGGATGCGATGATCGAGGTGTGCTTCCTGGAGCATCTCTCCCAGATCGCCGGAGCGCAGGTGCGTGGTCTCCTCTTCGTAGTCATCCAGATCGTGGTCTTCAGTTTTGCCGTGGCGCTGAGGATGACGGGGAGCGACGAACTCCTCTTCCTCAATGGTCTCTTCCTCGATGAGGCCTTTGCCGGGGGCGTACGTCGAGGGCGAAATGGTTTTGGCGGGCTTTTCGTCGGGCTTCTTTTTGCCAAAGCCAAAGAGACGGAATTCGGCAGGGGGCAGCGGGTCCACGTTGTGAGAAGCGGATGCATCGTCTTCCGAATCCGTAGCTTCCAAGGTCTCCGATTCAAGATCTGGAGCGCCCAGTTCCGATGCAGATTCAGTTGTCTCCTCGAACTCATCTTCTTCGAGAGGCTCATCTTCGACCAGGTAATCTTCCGCGGCTTCAGAGTCGATCAGTACCTTCGGGGAGACAACCTCCGGCAGCGGTGAAGATTCCGGTCCAGGCTCGGTGATCTCCTCGACGAAATCCTGCTCCTCGATGGCATCGGGGGCGCCGCCGCCGGGAATGGGCTCATTGGCAGTGAGTGTCTGTGGCTCGCTGGTTGCTTCCGCGGCGGGCTCGTCCTTGTGCCTGCGATGTTTGGAGAGCGACTCGCCTGGCAACAAGCCGCTGCCGTCCCACACAATGGGCGACTCGATCATAGTGGTTGGCTTGAAGCTGCTCTCCGGCCTGACTGGCAGGGCAACGCGGCGGGATGCATTCTCTGGTGGAGTGCCTTCTGCGGGAGCGCCGCCGTACTTGGAAAGCGACTCGCCGGGGAGGACAAATGGGGCCGGGGTGGTGGCTTCGCGCCTTTGCGCTGAAGGCCTGTCCGTGTGAACCCCAGCGCCGGCATGAATCTGCGGCGCGACCTCGGTCTCGGGGATTTCTTCGATGGAGGCAGCGGGAGTTTCAGCTTCTTCCTGCTGGCCCTGAGTTGAGTCCGCCGCGCCACGGCCACCGCGCCGGCGGCGGCGTCCGCGCCAGCGCTTGGCGCCGGGAGCGCCGGAATCTTCCTCGTCTGTTTCTGCCTGCTCTGCGATGGACAAGGAGCCGGAAACAGGCAGGGGAGCGGTCTCGGTCTCAGGCAGGGCCTCAACCGTCAAATGGCGATCCCGGGCCGGGCGATCCTGTCTCGGTTCTTGGCGCGGTTCCTGCTTTTGCTCAGGCTTCTGGCCGGGGCGCGCACCACGATCCTGCTGCGCGGGCTCCTTGCCGCCCGTGTGCCGGACTTCGCGAGGGGGCTTGTTCCCGCTGCTGACGGCAGCCTTTTCCAGTTCGTCGGTTTCTTCCTGGTCTTCGAGTTCCAGAAAGTCGGTTACATACAGGAAGGCGTCGCGCTCCAGGCCCACGTCCACAAAAGCGGACTGCATGCCGGGCAGGACGCGGGTGACGCGGCCGTTGTAAATGGAGCCAGCGAGGGTGTATTCGTTTTCGCGTTCGTAGTAAATTTCCGCGAGTTGATCGTCTTCAAGAATTGCCAGCCGCGTTTCATGCGGCGTGCTGGAGATGCATATTTCCTTTGCCATCGTACCTTTCTGCCCGGCGGCGTCAGCCTGTCGGGACCTGCGGCGAGGCAGGAAGGAAACGCACGTGGCCGGAAGGGGAAGGGATGTGCCGATGGGGAGATCCGTGAATCGCTGGTGTGCCGGTTGTTCCGCCAAGGCCGGCCCTGAATGGCGGCGAACCGTGGCAAACTACCTCACGAACGAGCTTTACGATACGGTAACCCGATTGCAGAGAGTTTGTGGCCAACCTTTCCGGGGTCCCCGGCGACAGGTCTTCGTCGCTGGGGTGGAACCTTGCCGGAAATCCCGGCGGGGCCGTTCCACCGCTGGCGAATGAACAGGCGCCTCGCGTAACGTGGCTGGGTAAAAAGAATCCCAAAGCCTCCGAGCGCCTGGTGTAACTTATACGCCGCCAACGGTTTTCCCGTCTCTGCGTGCTCATGAACCCTTATCCTGCCGGGCGCGTGGTCCATCCGGACCTGGCCGGCGTAATACTTGAAAAAACCTTCTCCTGTGGACCGGATCTATCCGGGGGGACACAAGAGGTGAAACTGCAAATCCGTCAGTTGACGAACCGGCGCATGCGGACATTCATCGCCACGCCCAGCGCCAGGAACGTAAACAACACCGAAGATCCGCCGTAACTCATTAACGGCAAAGGGATTCCGGTGACGGGCATAAACCCAATGACCATGCCCACGTTGACCGCAATCTGAAAGGTCAACACAGCCACTACCCCCATGATAATCAGAGAGCCGGACAGGTCTGCGGCTGTTTGAGCGTTCTGAATCAAACGCATCAATATGAAAAAGTATAGCAGCAGGACGAAGAGCGCGCCGACGAATCCGTGTTCCTCGCCGTAAGCGGCAAAAATGAAGTCGGCATGGGGAATGGGCAGGAAGTCTCCCTGGGTCTGGCTCCCCTTGGCCATGCCTTTGCCCCAAACGCCGCCGGAGCCGACGGCAATGAGCGACTGGCGGAGCTGGTATCCGGTACCCTTGGGGTCGTTGTCGGGATTGATGAAGCTGGTGAGGCGAGCCTTTTGATAAGGCTGAAGGAACTTGCCGCTGGTCCAGACGCCGACGACCAGCGCTGTGCCGCAAACCAGGAGAACCACGGCCTGGCGAATATTGATGCCGCCCAGAAACAAGCCTGCGGCCAGGATAGGCGTGTAGGTAAGTGCGGTCCCCAGATCGGGTTGCTTGAGCACGATGATCAGGGGCACACCCACCATGAGAAAAGCCTTGAAGATGTCCAACCCGGTCAGCCGCCTCCCGCCCAGGTTGGCAAAGTAGCGGGCCACGGCCAAAATCAGGATCAGCTTGACCCATTCGGAGGGCTGGAAGTGAATGGGGCCGACCCTGATCCAACGGCGCGCATGCAGCACCGTGACCCCCACCAGTTTCACTGCCACCAGCGCTGCCAGACCGATGCCATAGGCCCAGGGAGCCCAGTCCAGCAGCCGGTGATAGTCGATTTTGGAGAAGAGGAACATGGCTGCCAGGCCGCCGGCGATCCACAAGAGCTGTTTGATGTGGAAGGCGGCGTACCAGTGGCTTTGCAGCGTGGAGGAGAATTTGGTGTGCAGCGTAGCCGAGTAAACCTCGAAGACGGAAATGGTACACAGCACAAGCACCATACCCAGCAGCGGCCAGTCGAAGTCGCGAACACTGAGGAAGCGGCGCATCAGGGTTTACCTTCCTTGAAGCGCAGGGGCGAGAAGAGCCGCCAGACTGGTAGCAGAGGATGACTGCTGGCGAGAGATTTCACCGGAGCGAGCGGACCGGGATCAACCATGAAATGCCCGGCATGAAGGACGGAATCCTCGCCTGGAGCGCCGTGGCGATGCCGGCCACCGGGCGCAGGTACTGACCAGACGGCTCCCATTTCGACCGGCTTGCCCAGGCTGGCCTGATTGAGGATGTTATGGTCCGCCGCGCGCTTCTTGTTCACGTAGGTGGTGACCATCTGGGCTGCGATATGGGCCGAGAGCGAACCCCAGTCGCCATGCTCCTGCAGCACGGCGATCACGATCTCTGGATTGCGGCGGGGAACCATGCCCACGAACCAGGAGTTAGGAGTCTTTGCTCCGCCCTTGGTGTGAGTATCTCCGCCGCCCACCACCTGGGCCGTGCCGGTCTTGCCGGCAAAGTCGATGCCTTCAATATGAGAGGCCGCCGCCGTGCCGCTGGTGGTGGCGGCAGCCATTCCGTCGGTGATGATCATCCAGGTGTCGGGATTGAGAGGCACGGTTTTGTCTCCCGAGCCGGGGAAGCTGTCCAGGATAGCCTGCCGCAAATTGGCTGGAAGCTGGTCGGGATTGACCACATGGGGGCGCACAAAATGGCCATCCGAAGCGATGCCGCCTATGGCCCGCGCCAGTTGCAGAGGCGTGACCTGCGTCTCTCCCTGGCCGATGCCAACGGAAATCGTGTTGCCGGGGTAATACCGCTGGTGGAAGTTCTTCATCTCCCACTGCGTCGAGGGCATCACTCCGGCCATTTCGTTGGGCAGGTCGATGCCGGTCTTCTGTCCCAGACCGAATTCGGTGGCGTACTTGGCAATGGTGTCGATGCCCAGTTTCTGGGCCAGCGTGTAGAAAAAAGTGTCGCAGGAGAGAGGAATGGCCTGTTCGATATTAAGCACGCCGTGGTGACGGTCGCAGTGGAAGAAGCGCCCGTAAAATGTGCCCCCGCCCACGCAATTGACGTGCATATCCTGGGCCACGCCCTCCTGCAGGCCGGCTGCGGACATGATGATCTTGAAGGTCGATCCCGGAGCGAGCTGGTCCTGAATCGCCTTGTTCATCAGCGGATGGTTGGGGTTATCGATGAGCTGATTCCAGTCGTTTCGGTTGATGCGCACGGCAAAGGCGTTGGGGTCGTAGCTGGGGTGAGAGACCATGGCGAGAATTTCGCCGTTGCGGGGGTCCATGGCCACCACGGCGCCGTTGGCGTTGCCCAGCGCCACTTCCGCGGTGCGCTGGAGGTCGATGTCGATAGTCAGCTTGAGGCTCTGGCCGGGGATGGCGTGCTGGGTGCGCAGGTAGCCCACCTCGCGGCCATGGCTGTCCACGATGACATCGCGGGAGCCGTCCTCGCCCCTCAGTAACTGGTCATAGGCCTGCTCTACGCCTGCTTTGCCCACAATGTCACCGGGCTCGTAGGCCGCATAGCGCGTGTCGTTGAGCATCTCCTCGCTGACCTCGCCCACGTAGCCGATGAGGTGGGCGGCAAAGCCGTCGCGGGGATAAAGCCGCCGCTCCACGTCGATGGTCTCCAGCTCGGGCAACTCGTTGCGGTGCGCCTCGATGAAGGCCTGCTCGTCGGCGGAGATGTCCTGCTTGATGGGGATAGGCTCGTAGATCGGTCGGGCGCGATAGCGGCGCAGCGTGGCGCGCAACTGCTCCAGGTCCAGATTCAAGCCGCGAGCGATCAGGGGCAGGTCGTCTTCCAGGCTGCGATTCTGCTCACGGACCAGGAAGCAGGAGACAGAAGGGTAGTTGTCCACTATCAGCCGGTTCTCCCGGTCAAAAAGCTTTCCACGGCCGGCCATAACGGGTACCTTGCGGATGCGGTTCTGCTCGGCAAGCAGGCGGAAGTTCTCCGCTCCCAGCACTTGCAGCCGCCACAACCCGGCCGCCAGGGCCAGCATGATCAGCAAAACTCCGTACTGCACCACCGCCAGCTTGAGGGTGGGGAGTTTTTCGCCGCGAGTTGTGCCACCGGAATACATTGTCTGTGCCTTCGGTTTTTCTTAGTCCCTGGTCCCTAGTCCCTAGTCCCTAATCCCTAGTCCCTAGTCCCTGACCTGCGTCCGGTCGAGCAGCGGAAACAGGACCATGGCCGCCAACGAGGATCCTACCGCCGTCATCAGTACCTCCAGAACTCTCCACTCCTGGTCCATACCCAGCAGAACACGATAGATGATGACGTAAATGGCGCTGGAGAGGAGTGAAAGCAGAAAGGTCATCATCATGCGGATAGCGAAATTGTCCACGTTAATACGGGCCCCGACAGAGCCGGCCAAAAAGCCGGCCACTGTCTTGGCGATGCCGTTGACGCCGATGGCGTGATGGGTGAGTGCATCCTGGAAGATACCCATCCCGGCGCCCATCAGAGTCCCCTGGATGGGGTCGCGCCGGGCGAGGGCAAAATAGACGGTAATCACCAGCGGCAGGTCGAACCAGGTATAACCGTGCAGCATGCGCGGTAGCCAGGCTTGCAGAACCAGGGCCGCCAGCATCGCTAAAACATAGACCAGCAATGGGTAGCTGCGCATGCCCAGATCGCGGCGGTGACTGGAGCCAGGGGCTCTCATGGCTATGGATTCCTCCCTGCGTGGGCCGGCGGAGTGGTTTGCTCGTCCTGCGGCGTCTCAGACTTGGCCCCCGGCGTAAAGCGGTCAGGATGCATCGGTTGGAGTAGTTTGGGAGCGGAGGGCGCCGATGTCACCGGAGGCGCAGCCTGATTCTGTCCGGGAGCAAGGTTGGCGGGCGCGGGCGCATTGGGATCAGCGAGTCCCGGCAGCTTTTCGGCCATGATCTGCGAGGCTTTCTGCTGTTCCTTGATGGCCGCGACTTGCGCGCCTTTCAGCAGTTCACTGGTGGCCATGTCCTGCTGCTGCTCAGCCGAGAAGCGCGGCTCCGTAGAGGTAATCACCAGCACTTCGTCGAGTTGGTTGAGATGGGCGGCCGGCTTCACGATTATGTCGATAAACGAGTCACGGTCGGGGTCCGGCATCACGCGCACCACCTCGCCTACGGGCAACCCGCGCGGGAAGATGAGGTCGCCGCCGGCGGTGAGCACCTTTTCTCCCGGCTGAATGCGCTGGTCAGCCAGGATGCCCACAATTTGCGGGTGGCCGGCAGCATCGCCGCGCAGGATGCCTCGAATCCGCGTAGTCTCCAGAATCACGCCTGCGCCGCTGGTCTGGTCGTTAATGGCCAGCACCTGGGAGGAGTGTGGATAGACCTCGCGTATCTTGCCCACGATGCCTTCCGGGGTAATCACGGCCATGTCGCGGTCAATGCCGTCCGAGGAACCTTTATCGATATAGAAGACCTTCGAGGAATCGTTGCCGCTGGTGCCGATAGCCTGCGCGGCCAGCGTCTTGTAGATGTATCTCTGCTGAAAGTAGAGCAACGCCTGCAACCGCTGGCCTTGTCGGGCATCTTCCAGCAGCGAAGCCTGTTCCAGACGGAGCCGGTCGATGGTCTTCTGCAAATCCTGATTCTGCTCACGGATGTGGCGCAGGTCAATGTAGTTCCGCCAGAGGCCTGCTATGCCCAGTTTGGTGGCGTGGAAGATCTGCTCCGGGGGGGTGACCACGGCATCGGCCCACAGCCGGATCAGCCGCACTCCCGTCGCATCCCGCGGGCCGGGAGTGTTGCGCCCGCTGTCGGTACGGCGCACCTGCACGGCCAGCCCGATGATCTGCGCCAGCAGGACTGCCAGCAGCAACAGTAGATTCCGATAACGGGTGAAGAACGAATCCATGGCAATAGTTCAGGCAGGGAGAGAGCAAAACAGAGAGCGAGAACAATATCAGTATACTGTCGGTCATCAAAGATGATTGATTTGCTCACTTTTCGCAATCAAAACTAATGTTCATCGAACTCCCAGCGTATTCAGCGTAGAAACGGGAAAGTCTGGTTGTAGAGTGGGGCGTGTTGCATAATGCCATATTTGTAGTTATAATAATGTAGTGGGCGGAATCCGTTTTGAGTGGGACGAGGCGAAGAACCTCGCCAACCAGCGCAAGCACGGCGTCAGCTTTAAGCAAGCCAGTCTTGTTTTTCGCGACCCGCAACGGGTTCTGGTCGCGGAACGTGTGGTGGACGGTGAGCAGCGCTGGCAGACGACCGGAATTGTGAGAAAGGCTTCCGGTGGAGTTCTTTTGCTGCTGGTGGCGCACACCATTCGCGAAGAGGTTGAACCCGGAGTTTTTGTCGAGGTGGTGCGCATCATTACAGCGCGAAAAGCTACACCTATGGAGAGGAGAAGTTATGTCGACGAAAATGGTTAGTTATACGTTGGAGACATTGCCGGAATTGACAGAGACGGATTTAGCGGAGCTGGAGGCGCTGGCTGCGCGGCCAGACAGCGAGATCGACTTAAGCGATGCCCCCGAGTTGACGGCTGAGCAATGGAAAAAGGGAATTCGCGGTGCTTTCTATCGTCCGGTGAAGCGGCAGATCACGGCGCGCGTGGATGCGGATGTGCTGGCGTGGCTCAAGTCGCAAGGCAAGGGGTATCAATCGCGCATCAACGCGATTCTGCGACGCGAGATGCTGATGGCGCTCAAGGCGACGGCAAAATAGTGGCCTAATCTAATAATCGTTCAGTTTGTGGAGTCTCTTTGAGTTTGAAATTCACTTCGTAATACCGAACTTCAATGTTATTTGTCATAGTGAGCGCGTAATCCAGTTTGGAATCACGCTCACGGCAGATGATGAGGCCCTTCACTGTTTGTCCATCCTTGCATAGTTTGCTTTTGACCCATCCCATGTAACGCAGAACCTGACCAACAACTTGGTCAGACGACATGCCTCGTTTAAGTTCAATGACGACAAAGGAATCTGATTTAGGCTCAACTGCAAGAATGTCAATTCGACCGACGATATTGGTCTCATATTGCTGTCCGTCGCCACCTGCTCCATCGACGTACATAACCAGCGATCCCTTGAATATATTGTCAAAATTGCTGGCAATGAACTCTTGCAAAAACTTCTCTAAAGCAAAATCACTTGATTCTTCAAACAATCCACTTGGCTCTTGAATCTGCGAGATTTCGGCTGTGTCGCTGGTTTCTTCCACAAATCTGCGATATTCAGCTTCCGAAATATCTTTGAGGGTATACATTGGGAAGACGATATTGGGGAACTTCTTATTTCGAGGCTGCTGTTGCCATTCGATTTCAAGAAAACCTTCGTGTGAATTCGTTAGAGCGGGGTTCTTTCCCGGCGCATAAAAAGCTGCTCGAATTACCTTGCCAACTGCCGCTAATGAAGTTCTTCCCCTTCGGGCGATCACGAAATCTCCCGGACCAATCTCGTGCCAGAAGGCCTAAAGCATATTGCTTATGAGTCCTTTCGTTGAGTTTGGCTTGTCAGGGTATGCAGTTGCCACTGCCGCGGAGAGAGCGTCTCTATTCATTTTCGAGACATCGCCGACTTCATTCCAGCCGATGGAAATGACGTTGTTGTCGAGATCGAACCGCCAAACCCTCTCAAAGAATTCAGGCTGTTTTGATTCAACGGGAGCAATAATCCAGTAACGGGGCATCGAATCGTCCTTCCTGATGAAACGGAATTATATATAGCACGAACTCTAACACAATTGTACGTTTCGCAAGTCTGGGTTTTCAGGCCAGGGGAACACCCAATTCCTTATCCTTTATCCATCTCCGCGAAGAGATCGCTCAGCACCACGCGGATCGGCGTTTCAGGCACAGAAAGCTCATTGGTTCGAACCGGATGAATCCCGCTCGCCGAGGCGGTGTAAGCAGCGCGGCGCTCCGGGTCGAGAATCCAGATGTGTTCAATGCCGAAGGCGAGATAGTCTTCGATGCGGTCCTGGAAGCGGCTCAAACGGTCTTCAGGCGAAAGTATTTCTATGACGATCAGCGGCGGATGAGTAATGATCCGCTCTTTCGGCGCATCGGCAAGCAATACCGAAAGATCGGGAACGCGGAAACGGCTGCTGCTCACCTGCGTTCTCACATCGGTGACGGCGCGTATGCCCCAGGCTTCCCGATGATTCATGAACAGTTGCCCAAGAATAATTTGCAGAAGACCGTGATCGTACTCGCCCACGTTGCGCTCCTCGATGCGTCCATCCACGAAGTCGCAGTCCGGCCGGTAACTGGTATGAAGATACTCTTCAACCGTCACAAACGGCTCGAATAAATCGTGTGCGGGCATCGTAGCCATGGCAACAGTATGCTCCAAATCGGTTGAGAATCCAACTGCAGATTGCGGGTTCCCCTGGTCCGGACTTTCGGACCTGGGAAAACTGATCTCTGATCTCTGACCCCTGATCTCTGTCAGTCGATCTTGATCTTGCGCAGCAGCCGGAAGTCGGAGAGCATTTTGCCTGTTCCCAGCACCACCGAAGCGAGCGGATCGTCGGCCACGGAAACCGGCAACCCGGTCTCCTCGCGGATGCGCTTGTCGAGATTCTTGAGCAGCGCGCCGCCGCCGGTGAGCACGATGCCGCGATCGCTGATGTCGGCCGAAAGCTCGGGCGGGGTGCGCTCCAGAGCCACGCGGATGGCGTTCATGATAACGGCGATGCACTCGCCCAGCGCCTCGCGAATCTCGCTGTCGTCGATAGTGATGGTTTTGGGAATGCCTTCGATGAGGTTGCGGCCCTTGATCTCCATGCTGAGCGGCTTGTCCAGGGGGAAGGCGGAGCCGATCTCCATCTTTACGTGCTCAGCCGTCCGCTCACCGATGAGCAGGTTGTATTTGCGCTTCAAGTAATTGGTAATCGCTTCGTCCATCTGGTTGCCGGCCATGCGCACGGAGCGCGAATAGACGATTCCGGAGAGCGAAATTACTGCAATGTCTGTTGTTCCGCCGCCGATGTCCACCACCATGTTGCCGCTGGGTTCGGTGATGGGCAGCCCGGCGCCAATGGCGGCCACCATGGCCTGCTCGACAAGATAGACTTCGCTGGCCTTGGCGCGATAGGCGGAGTCCTCGACCGCGCGTTTTTCCACCTGCGTAATCTCCGAAGGCACGCCGATGACGATGCGTGGATGCACCAGCATCTTGCGGTTGTGGGCCTTCTGGATGAAGTAGTTCAACATCTTTTCGGTGATTTTGAAGTCGGCGATCACGCCGTCCTTCATGGGTTTGATGGCCACGATGTTGCCGGGTGTGCGGCCCAGCATCTCTTTGGCCTCTTTGCCCACGGCCTCCACCTCGCCGGTGTTCTTGTTGATGGCCACGATGGAAGGCTCGTTGACAACGATGCCCTTGCCGGCCGCATAGACCAGGGTGTTGGCGGTGCCGAGATCGATGGCCAGGTCGCTGGAAAACATGCTGAACAGCGAACGAAAACCGTGCGACCGCGCGGAGCGCGATGGGAAACTATTTGACATGGGAAGACCGGTATTACCTCAGTGTTCATTGTACGGCAGCGGGCTGAATTCGCATCGCTGCCTGGCGCCAGGGATCCAAACAGTGCCAGTCTGGGAACCTGTGCGGTAAACTCATTGTCTGCGGAATCGGTGGGATAAAGTGTTCTCTTTCGGACACTAACCTCCTGGTTCGTGCTCCCTTATCCTTGTTTTCGAGGCTTTCAATCCCCAGATCGAAGGGGGCGCGGCCTTCGGGCCGTCCAAACTGCTCTGATAAGGTATTTTTCACGGATTTTGAAAGGTTATTGGCATGGGAGAAAAAGACAGGATTTTCGACGCGCTGGGATTGAGGGCAGCCCTTCCGGGCGCAAGTTACGGGGACCAGTGGTTTGCGGGGAGCGGTGACTGGATCGAAGTCCATAGCCCGGCCACCGGGGAATTGCTGGCCAAAGTCGAACAGGCGAGCGAGGCCGACTACAACACCGTTACCGGGCAGGCGATGAAAGCCTTCGAGTTCTGGCGTGCTGTGCCTGCTCCCCGAAGAGGCGACATCGTACGCCAGTTTGCGGTCGCGTTGCGCGAGAAAAAGGACATGCTGGGGCGGCTCGTATCGCTGGAAATGGGCAAGATCCTGACCGAAGGGCTGGGTGAAGTGCAGGAAATGATCGACGTCTGCGAATATGCGGCCGGCCTCAGCCGGACACTTTCCGGCCCGACCCTCCAGAGTGAGAGGCCGATGCACCGCATGATGGAGCAGTGGCACCCGCTGGGTCCCATCGGCGTCATTACGGCCTTCAATTTTCCGGTGGCGGTTTGGTCGTGGAACAGCGCGCTGGCTTTTGTCTGCGGCGATCCGGTGGTGTGGAAGCCTTCGAGCAAGACGCCGCTCAGCGCCATCGCCTGCCAGAATATCGTCCGCGAGGTCTTCCGGGCCAACAGCGTTCCAGACGGCGTGTCCTGCGTGGTCATCGGACGCGGATCGACCGTGGGTGAACGGATTCTGGCTGACAGCCGGCTTCCGCTGATCAGCGCCACCGGATCGACCCGGATGGGCAAGCGCATTGGCCAGGTGGTTGGTGCACGCCTGGGCCGCACGCTTCTCGAACTGGGAGGCAACAATGCCCTGATTATTTCGGAGAAGGCCGACTTGACGGGAGCGCTAGCCTCGGCATTCTTCGGCGCCGTGGGCACAGCGGGGCAACGCTGCACCTCCACGCGCAGGCTGATCATTCATGAGAGCGTGTACGACCCCTTCATTCACAAGTTGATTGGAAATTACGAAAAGGTGAAAATCGGCGATCCACTCAATCCTGAAACCCTGATGGGGCCGCTGATCGATGAAGAGGCCGTCTCCAACTACGAGAAGGCGCTCGCGGCTGTCTGCCAGCAAGGCGGAAAAGTGCTCTACGGAGGCAAGGTCCTCGATCCCCCGCCGTTTGGCAGGCGGACTTTCGTTCAGCCGGCCATTGCCGAAATCCGTAACGACGCCGAGATTGTGCAAACGGAAACCTTTGCTCCCATCTTGTATGTGATGAAATACCGGAGCATCGACGAGGCGATTACCTTGCATAATGCGGTTCCCCAAGGCCTGTCGTCGGGCATCTTCACGGACAGCGTGGCCGAGGCGGAAAAGTTTCTCAGCTTCAAAGGATCCGACTGTGGCATCGCCAACGTGAATGTGGGCACCTCGGGTTCGGAAATCGGCGGCGCCTTCGGCGGCGAAAAGGAGACAGGCGGAGGACGCGAGTCCGGTTCCGATTCATGGAGGGCCTACATGCGGCGCCAGACCAATACCGTCAATTGGGGTGGTGAAATTCACCTGGCGCAGGGAGTGGAGTTTCACTCGTAATTTCAGCGCGCAGAGCGGCAACGCGGGGTGACTATATGCGAGACAAATTCTACGGAGACAATCGCGATCTTGTTAAGTGGGGAACTTTGATTGAAGTTGCCCATAGGTATGACTGTAAACACATACTTCAAGTGCTCTACTTCAGACCGTCACAATGGGCTCAAATTGAAATTGATGGGAAACAAGTGGAAATTGCGGAGGAAATATTCAAACATTTTCGCGATTCTTCCTCGATTCGCAGTTTGGAGTTCGAAAATCTACGCATTGATGTCTTCTCAGAGGAGTTCGTAAATCGTCCCAGATACCTTGACGCGACATGCTTGGCAATCAGGTCGCGGAAGTTTGTCCCTGGCGTTGTATTTCTTGATCCCGACACAGGTCTTGAACCAGAGAGCGGCAATTACGACAGCAAGCACGTTCGTGAAGTTGAAGTTCGGGAGATATGGAAGTTTCTTCGACCAGGAGACGTATTGGTGCTATATCAGCATCAAGACAATCGGAGTGGCAAGGAATGGATTGAGCGGAAGAGAACCCAGTTTGCGCAAGCGCTCGAAATCATTGATCCATTGGCCAAGCGTGTGAAGCTGGCCTATGCGCCAGACATTGCGCAAGACGTGGCGTTTTACTTTGTCAGGAAGGACTAGCTTTTTTCAGGGCGCAATTCGCGCTAGAATCTATCCATGAGCCGCACCGCCGTAGAAATCCTCGAAGACGCCCGCCAGTTGCCTCCCGGCGAATTGGACTGGCTTGTCGAAAGTCTCGTGAATGAGGGACCGGGTGGGATGAGTGAGGATGAGTTTGCCGCCTGGCAGAAGAACGTTGGCGAGCCGGAACCAGGCTACGACGAATGGTTCCGCGCCGGCGTGGAAGAGGCGCTCGCGGACACTTCGGGGGACATTCCTCATGAGGAGGCCATGAAGCACTTTCACAACGCGATTCTGCGGGCGCGAAAGATGAAAGCAATCGCGTGAGGCTGGTTTGGAGCAGGGCCGCCATGCGTGACCTGGACGAGATAGCGTCTTATCTAGGGATGGAATGTGAACGAGCTTCTCAACTCGTTGAAGGGCGCATTCACGAAGAGGCCAAATTGCTTTCCCGGTTCCCGCGCAGCGGACGCATCGGTCGCGTTTCAAGAACCCACGAACGTGTTGTCGGCAGAACACCTTACGTTCTTGCGTATCGGATTGTCTCCGGGCGGATACGCATTCTCCGGGTTTATCACGGCGCCCGAAAGTGGCCATCGCATTTTTGATTTGTCCGCCGATGGGATACCTCCCCGTAGTTCTGCAATGCGTTCCGCGCTAGAATCGTTCCATGCAGCACACCTACGAGGAAGTCCGACAACGCGCACTGGAACTGCCCTATGACGACAGGGCGAAGTTGTCTCAGGAACTTTGGGAGAGTCTGCATCCTCCCGCGGAGCTATTACCACAGGAAGAGATCGACGCGGCTTGGGACGAAGAGATCAAGCACCGCATCGAGGATCTCAATTCTGGGGCCGCTAAGTTTATTCCATGAACGCAGGCTTGCGCCCAGATGGAAGAGTTCTTTCGTGTTCAACTCCTCCCGCCTTACATTTTGAACATCACCGTAAAGGAATCGTACATGAGCATACAGATGAAAGATCTCGGCGCGGCGGTGCTGGCGACCGAATACGCGGTGCGCGGACCCATCGTCGCGAGGGCGCAGGAGCTGGAGAAGCAGGGCCGGGAGATCATCTACTGCAACATCGGCAATCCGCAATCGCTGGGACAAAAGCCTCTCACGTGGCTGCGTCAGCTTCTTGCCCTGTGCCAGTATCCGGCGCTGATGGAGATGGCCGGCGGCGTCTTTCCCGCTGATGCCGTGGAGACTGCTCGCGCGATCCTCAATGGAAGCCGTCATGGATTGGGCGCTTACAGCGAGAGCAAGGGCGTGCGATTCATCCGCGAGGCGGTGGCTGAATTCATTCGCCAGCGAGACGGCATAAGCGCCGATCCGGAGGCCATCTTCCTGACCGATGGCGCCAGCAAGGGCGTGCAGACGATTTTGAAACTGCTGATTGCCTGTCCCACCGACGGCATCATGATTCCCATTCCCCAGTATCCGCTCTACAGCGCCACCATCACGCTCTACGAGGGGCGGATTGTTCCCTACTATCTGGACGAGGCTGATCACTGGAAGCTCAACCGCTCCATGCTGGAAGAGTCGCTGCGCGCGGCCCGCGCTCAGGGAACAAGGGTCAAAGCCATCTGCATCATCAATCCGGGCAATCCCACCGGGGCAGTGCTGGACGAGAAGAATATTGCCATGGTGCTGGAGTTTGCGCGCGAGCATGGGCTGGCGGTGCTGGCCGACGAGGTCTACCAGGAGAACATCTACCTGCCCGGCGACAAGTTCGTTTCCTTCGCGCAGGTGCTTGAAGCCAGGAAGATCAATGACGTATCGCTGTTCAGTTTCCATTCCTGCTCGAAGGGTTTTCTGGGGGAGTGCGGAGTGCGCGGCGGCTACTTTGAGTGCCGCAACGTGCCCGCGGATGTGGCCGCGCAGATTCTCAAGTTGCAGTCGGTGAGCCTTTGCTCGAATCTTGCCGGACAGGTGGCCACGTACGCCATGATTCGCCCTCCCAAGCCGGGAGATCCCTCTTACGAAACGTATCACCGCGAGAAGATGACAATTCTGGAAGAGTTGAAGACGCGCGCGACTCTTCTGGTACAGGGATTGAATCAGATTGATGGAGTCTCGTGCAATGCGGTTGCCGGCGCGATGTATGCCTTTCCGTGCATCACGCTGCCGGCGGGCAAGAGCGACGAAGAGTACTGCATGGCGCTGCTGGAAGAAACCGGAATCTGCGTGGTGCCGGGTTCGGGCTTCGGCCAGGTGGAGGGCACAGCCCACTTCCGCACCACCATTCTGCCCCCCACGGAGAAGATCCGGCAGGTGGTGGAAAAGCTCGGAGCGTTTCACCGGGCGTATGCGCTGGCGAAGTAGGTTTCGGCGACTACGGCGCGCTGGTTTTCCCTGGTAGGACAGCGTCGGTTTTATCAAGACTCTCTTTCTCGCCTCCTGCCGAAAATCCGAGTTGCGGCACCCAACTGGCTTTCAAAAAGCATGAAAAAGAGGCGTTTTAGGGCCCAAAAAGCGCCCTTTTGGGCTAAAAAAGGGGCAAAATCAGGGGTTTGCAGTTACTGATTCGTTAACATGGCAAAAATGCAAGCTATTGATTTACTGCAGGTTACATGGAATTATAAGATCAAAAAAAGATTTCCACAGGGTGGGGGAGTGGGGGTCGGGTGGGTTTTAGGGGAAGAAAAAGGGAATAGGGAGTAGGATTGCGCACGTTGAAGATTGGACAGTGGTCATAATGGCCTCGCATTTGCGACTACTTCTATTGTGCGCGCTGGGAAGGAAATGATCTGCAAACCCTTGCGGCCACCTCCGGTGGATCAGCCGCCCTGGTTTTGAGGCTCGCGGTCTCCCATGCATGACCGGTCCGAATCTTACGCCAGTATCTCGTCAAGCCAGTTATAGATGCAGAAATCCCGATAGCCGGGAGCGGCCACTTCGCAGTGCTGCTCCGCGCCTTGCTCGCGCGTGAAGTGAACCATCGTTTTGGGGCAGGTCAACGCATCGTAGAGTTTTTGCGCCTGGCCGGGAAAGAACTGCTCACCCTCGGGAGCGGTAATCAGCATGGGTGAGCGAATGAGGCCTGCGACCCCGGCGAGATTGTATTCCTGCACCGCGCGAAAAGCGTCGTAGTAAGAGGTCATTCCATAGGGACGCATGCGAAAACGCAGTATCATTCTGCTCCTCACATTCGATGTCGCGCCCATTTGCATGTACTGATCGAACTGGCTCTTGTCTTTACCGTTCAGCGCGTTGCGAAGTATTGCCGGCAAGTGAGCCAACCAGGGAGCCGACACATCCCACACTCCCGGATCGGCCACCCCGGCAGCGATGCGGTGCTCGAAGGCCAGCGCGCGCGGCACCCAGTAGCCGCCCTGGCTGACGCCCACCAGAGCGATGCGCTTGGGATCGACCTCGCGGCGGCGCAGCATGGCGTCGACCACCGGAGTAATCACCTTCTCCCAATCCGGGCGGAAGTAGATCTTGCGCATCCACAGCGAATCGCCTTGTCCCGGGCCGTTGAAAATCAGGCAATTGTATCCGCGCGCCAAGGCTCCGGCGGCGCCCAAAACATAACTGCTGATTTCCATGCCGTCGGCGCCGTTGTTAATGATGACCAGTGGCCTGCGACGGCACGAATTGTCCGCGCGCAGAAACCAGCCGGTCAGGCTGGCGCCTTCGTAGGGGATTTCCAGCCGCTCGATGGGAGGATCGAAGAGCGCAGCGGCGGCGAACCAACAGGCGGCATACTGCTGCCAGCAGGGAAGCATACGCTCGGGATTCTCCGTGCCATCCCCGAAGCGAAGCGCGATGCTGAAGCAGCTTGCGGCCCACAGATAGGCCTCCCGCGCACTCACATTGTGCCGCTTGGTTGCGGCCGACTCCGCCAGAGTGCGAGCCTCCACGCCTGCTTCGTAATAGGCCAGCCAGGCTGACTCGAAATCCCCAGCCTTGATTTTGGAGACAATAGCCAGCAGCTTTCCGGGATTTCCGGCGTGATAGTAGGCGTGGCCCAAGGCGTTCAGCGCGGTATAGCCGAAGTCCGGGTCGGTGAAGGGCGACGCGGGCGCGGTTGTTTGCGCCACGGAATGCGAGGCCGGAGCCTGTGCCAGGGAGGGGGAGGCCGCGGCAGCCCCGGCTGCCATGAAGGAACGACGGTTCATAAGGAATCTCCTTTCGGGTTGACCAGATTGATTGAGGCGGCGAAGGAAAGTTTTTGCCTTCCGCCGGCGAAAAGGTCGAAAATCCTGTTGACATAAATCTGCTAGCAATATATCTTATAGGCATATGGCAAAACGCGCAAGTTCCAGCATGGAAGTGCTTCTCGGCCTGCTCACCATCGGGCCCATGTCCGGCTACGACCTGGGGCAGGCCATCCGCACCTCGGTTGGCTTCTTTTGGAATGAGAGCTACGGGCAGATCTATCCCAACCTGAAAAATCTGGCGGCCGAAGGGCTGGTGACCTCGAAGACGGAGCGGCAAAAAGGCAAGCCGGACCGGCACATCTACTCCATCACGAAGAAGGGCCGGGAGCGTCTTGCGGCGTGGCTGGCGGTCGCGCCGCAGCCGGAGATTCCACGCAATGAATTGCTGCTTAAGCTGTTTTTCGGCGCGCAGGTTCCGGCGGAAATCCTGATTGGATACGTGGAAGCCATGGTCGAGAAAGAGCGGGCGCTGGTCCAGAAGTTTATCGAGACCGGCAAGGCGGTGAGCGCCCAGCAGCAGTTTCCCGATACGCCCTACTGGTTGCTGACGGCGCGCTTTGGGCAGTTGGAGTTGGAGGCGCACTTGCGCTGGGGTGAAGAGGCGCTGGCAGAACTGCGCAAGATCGCAAAGAAGCAACAGAGGCTCGCGGAAAGTGGAAAGGGGAAGAGTCATGCAGGTAAATGAGGTTCTATCAACGGGAAATTCAGACAAACGGCAAAGGCCGGAGCAGATTGCTTCCTGGGCGCATTTTGTCGGCTTCCTGCTGATTGGGGCCGGCGTGGTTGCGTTGGGCTTTCTGGCGCAACATGCGCCTGGCGGCGGCGGTCCGGCAGCAGGCGGCCAGCTTGCGAGTCACAACAAGTCCATTCCCATCTACCTGACCGCCATCTTCATGGATTGGGCGCTGCTCTATTACTGCTTTGGCGGCGTGCATCATCGTGGCGGCAGTTTCTGGGCGCTTGCGGGCGGGCGATGGACTTCGTGGAAGAGCGTTGCCGTGGACCTGGGGATTGCGCTGCCCTTCTGGGTGCTGTGGGAGGGCGCGGCGTATGGAGTTCATTGGCTGCTGGGAGCGAGCAGCGCGAAGACCGTCGATAGCCTGCTGCCGCAAAGCCTGCTGGAAGTCCTGATTTGGATTGGTGCTTCAATCACCGCCGGAGTTTGCGAGGAGATGGCATTTCGCGGCTATGTGCAACGGCAACTTCACGCGCTGAGCGGAAGCGTTGTGGTGGCCGTGCTGGGGCAGGGGTTGGTCTTTGGCCTGTTTCACGCCTACCAGGGGTGGAAGAACGTGATCGTGATCAGCGTGCTTGGAGCCATGTATGGAACGCTGGCCGCATGGCGCGGAAATCTGCGCATCAATATCCTCACCCATGCGTGGACAGATTTTTGGGAAGGTTGGTTCAAGTTTGTTATCTGGAAATAAGCCGGAGGCAGTTGTCAGTTGCCAGAGAAATGTTGTGTGTTCACCCCGCTCCTTTCTTCCGGCGCAGGATGAGAGATAGCAATCGCGGCTATCCTCCCTGGCAACTGACCGCTACCCCCTGACGGCACTATAATCGCCGCATGGTGTTTGGCGGCGAATCCCGGTGGCGGAAGGTTGCTCTGTATGCAGGTTTGGCGCTGCTGATTCTCCTCGTGTTTGGCGCGCTACAGGCGTTTAACACCACTTTACCCGTCAGGATCTGGCATTACACCTTCAATTTAAATATTTTCAATCCGGAGACATCCGCGGAGACTTTGATCTTTACCGGCCTGACGGGGCTGGTGTTTTTGTTGCTGCTGCTGTTGTTGATGCTGCTGCTGCGCAACATTCTGAAGATCTACACCGGGCAGGGAAGCAGCGGACTGGGAGCGCGGCTGCGCTCGCGTATGGTTCTGGGCGCGGTAATTATTGCGCTGATGCCGGCTGTTTTCATGTTTCTGTTCAGCTATACGTTAATGAATCGGTCGTTGGACAGGTGGTTCTCTCCGAATACCACGCAGTTGCGCGAAGACTCAAACAAAGTTGTGATGGAGCTGGCGCAGTACGTGACCAGCAATGCGCGGGGTGAGGCAGAGTCGATTGTCGCCTCCGGCGCTACGGAGCGCAGCCTGGCCACGCTTCAGCAGGTGCTGGTCTCGCATCGCATCACGCTGGACGGCGGGTTTGTCCTCGTATACGGCAAGGATTTACGGGTGATGGCCAGTTTTCAGGCGCCGCCGGAGTCAAGCCCGGCTACTCTGGTTCCGTGGCTGGAGGAAGGCGAGCGGGGAACCGCGATCTCTCTCAGGGGGCCGCTCTCAGCAAGCTTGCTGACCTCGGCACAACTCAAGGACCAACCGGTCATTAGAGTGGCGGAAGGGGAATACGTGCTGGGCATATCGGCCGCACCCTCGGGCAAGGTAGTGGTGACGGCGCTGCCCATGCCGCAAGGGCTTAGCCAGACCACCGCGCGCATCCGCGCAGGCACAGACACGTACTGGAAGTTATTTCGCACGCGCAACAGCATCCGCACCACGTTTTTTCTGATTCTGCTGCTGATTACAGTATTTGTTTTTTTTACCAGCGTGTGGCTGGCGCTGTTTCTTTCCAGGCAGATTACCAAGCCGGTGGAAGCTTTGGCTGTGGCCATGGCCGAGATCGCGGCGGGCAAATACGACCATCGCGTCGAGCTTGCCGCCACCGGGGAGATGGGCGAACTGGTGCGCGCCTTCAACCGCATGGCGGCCGATCTGGACGCCAGTCGGAAGCTGGCAGAAACCTCAACCGCGCAACTGAATGCGGCCAACCTGGCCATCGAAGAGCGCCGCCGCGAGTTGGAGACCATTGTCGAAACCATTCCATCCGGTGTTGTCACGCTGGACGGCACGGGCACGGTTCTGCAATCCAATCGCGCCTTTGCGGCGCTGCTGGGCCGGCGCGTGGATTTCGGCCTGGGCGGGGAGAAGATTGAGACGCTGTTTCCCGCCGAATGCGCCGAGGATCTGGCCGGCGTGATTCGCCGCGGCCACCGTATGGGCGCCGCCTTCACGGAGATTGAGTTTCATGGGGGGGGCCGCATCTTGCATCTGGCTATCACTAGCGCGCGGTTTGATTTGACGCAGGGACGGCCCGGTACGGTGTTGGTGGTGGAAGATACGACTGAATTATTGCGTGCGCAACGTCAATTGGCGTGGAAGGAAGTGGCGCAGCGAGTGGCGCATGAGATCAAGAACCCGTTGACTCCCATCGCGCTCTCCGCCGAACGGATCAGCCGCCATCTGGATCGCCCGCAGCCTGATTCGCCGGCTGTCATCCGCAAGTGCAGCGAGGTGATTTTGGGTTGCGTGGGCACGCTGCGCATGCTGGTAGACCAATTCTCCTCACTGGCCGAGTTTCCCTCTCCGCAGCCGCGCGCTTGCGATCTGAACCAAGTGGCGAATGAGGCGCTGGCGCTGTTCGCCGGCCGGTTGGACGGCATCACGGTGGAGTGCAAGCTGGAGCCGGGCCTGCCGCCGGTGCTGGCCGATCCGGAGGCCATCCGCCGCGCGCTGGCCAACTTGATCGACAACGCCGCCGAGGCCATGCAGGGCAGTTTGCTGCGTGTACTCGGCGTTGCAAGTTCGCTGAGCGAGGACGGCGGGTCGGTCGAGATCGTGGTTTCTGACACGGGTCACGGGTTGACCGATGAAATCCGCGAGCGGCTGTTTCTGCCTTTCAATTCGACCAAGCAGCGAGGCACGGGGCTGGGGCTGTCCATCGCTGCCAAGATCGTGCAGGAGCATGGCGGCAGCCTGCGTGCCGAGGCCAACAGTCCCAAAGGAGCGCGCTTTTTACTGCAGTTGCCGCTGATGGAGCCTGTGCCGGAACCGTTGACGGAGTCCGCCGCGCAAGCTCCTTCGGAACCATCGGCGTAGCAGCAAGAAGTGTCAGGGCACGACTGGTAGGTCAGGGTTTTAACCCTGACTGCCGCAAATGCACAAAATGAAAGTGGGGCTTTAGCCCCTGGTGGGGGATCGCTCTTATGAATCACATTCTGGTGGTGGACGATGAGGTGGAGATTCGCGCTTCACTGGAAGAAATTTTGCGCGAAGAGGGTTACGGCGTGGCCACGGCGGCCACGGCGGCCGAAGCGATGGTGCTGCTGGAGGATGCGCTCTATGACGTCGTCCTGCTGGACATCTGGCTGCCCGACCGCGACGGCCTCGATGTTCTGGGCGATATTCATCGTCAGGGAGCCGAGCATCGCCCCGAAGTGGTGATCATCAGCGGCCACGGCACTATCGAAACCGCGGTAAAGGCCACCAAGCTGGGGGCCTACGACTTTCTGGAAAAGCCGCTTTCGTTGGAGCGCACACTCATCGTGCTCAAAAACGCGGTTGAAGCGCGGCGCATGCGCGCGGAAAACCTGGAATTCAAGCGGCAGTTCTGCGTCAGTTCAGCGCTGACCGGCGAAAGCGTGCCCGTGAAAGCCCTGCGCCAGCAGATTCGCCTGATGGCGCCCACCAACGGCCGGGTGCTCATTTACGGCGAATCAGGCACCGGCAAGGAGCTGATCGCACGCGCCATCCATGCCGAAAGCCTGCGGCGCGACCAGATTTTTGTCGAGCTGAATTGCGCCGCCATCCCCGAGGCGCACATTGAGGCGGAGTTGTTCGGCTACAAGCACGGCGCGGTAGGACAGGGCTTCAGCCCTGGCTCTCACGGCGGTCTGCCAGAGCAGCGCGGAACGCTGGAGCGCGCTAATGGCGGAACGCTGTTTCTGGACGAAGTCGGCGACATGAGCCTCAAGACGCAATCCAAGGTGCTTAGCGCGCTCGACGATCAGCAGTTCACGCCGGTGGGCGGCACGCAGCCCATTCACGTGGACGTGCGCCTGATCGCCTCCACCAACAAGGACCTGGAAGAAGAGATTGCCAAGGGCAACTTCCGCGAAGACCTCTTCTACCGGCTCAATGTGGTTCCGTTTTTTGTGCCTCCGCTGCGCGAGCGCAAGCAGGACATCCCGCCGCTGGCGCGCGAGTTTCTGGCCGAGTTTGGCCGCCAGTACGGACGCCCACGCATGGAGATCGGTGACGATGCGCTTGAGGCTCTGGCCCAATACCACTGGCCGGGCAACGTGCGCGAGCTGAAGAATGTCATCGAACGGGTGATGATTCTCAATCCCCGCACGCTACATATCGAGCGCAAGCACCTGCCGCCGTTGACCCACAAAGCCGGCACGCGCTCGACGGAAGAGTTTTCAACGCTGCAACAGGCTCGCGACGCCTACGAACGCGAGTTCATTCTCAAAAAGATCGAGGAATCCCGCAACAACATGAGCCGCGCCGCCGAGTTGCTCGGCCTGGAGCGCAGCCACTTGTATCGCAAGATGAAGGCGCTGGGAATCAGCGTGCGGGAATAGGGAGCAGCCCAACTCGCTGCTGCAAGCCCCGACTGGATGAAATGCCGCCAACTCGCTAACTCGCTATTTCCGCGAAGCGGAAGCTAACCTGCTGTTTTTGTCTATCTACCAATTTTTGCATTTTTGTATAGGAGAGTTGAAATCTCTGCGCAAGTTGGTTAAGATAAACTGACAGGATAGGGGTGGCCATGATTTCAGCAACTATATTCGAAGCAAAAACCAACTTTTCCTCGCTCGTCAAACAGGCGCAGAAGGGCGAAGTGGTCACCATCACATCGGGGCGGGGGAAGACGCCGGTTGCACGCCTGGAAGCCGTTCAACCTATTCAGAAGAAACGGCTAGGCGCTCTGTTGACCCCCGGATTCGTCCTCTCCGAGAAGTTCTTCGAGCCACTGCCGGAGGACGAGCTTCGCCTGTGGAATGGCGGCGGCGAGTGAAGGTCCTGCTCGACACCTGCGCGGTCATTTGGGCCACGATGTCTCCATCAGCCCTCAGCCATAAGGCGCGGAAAGCGCTGGACAATGAGAGTAACGTCATTCTTGTCTCGGCAGCATCGGCGTGGGAGATCGCGACCAAGGTGCGCCTGGGAAAACTTCCCGGCGCGGAAAAACTGGAACAGGATTACCTGGCTGTGATGGAAGAGGCTGGCTACACACTGCTGGCCATCGACACGGGGTCCACGCTGCGCGCCGGTCGCCTAACCGCTGAACACAAAGACCCTTTCGACCGTATGATTGCCGCCCAGGCGCTGGCGCTCGACGTTGCCGTCCTCAGTCCCGATCCGCAATTCGACCAATTCGGCGTGCGGCGCATCTGGTAGACGGATATGCGATTTCTTAAGTCAAACGAGCAAATGATTTATGGCGTCACAATCCGCTCGGCCAAATCCGGCGCGACCATCTGAAAATGCTTCACGTTCCAGGTGTAGATTTGCTCGGCCTGGACCTTGCGGGCGCAGGCCAGGATCAATGCGTCGTAGATGATTCCGCCGGGAAGTTTCAGCGCCGCCGTGCGGTGGATTGTTTGGAGGACTTCATCGGCCGTCAAACTGATGCAATGCAAACTATTTTTGAAATGCTCCAGAAGAAGCTCCGCTATATCGGGTCTGATCCTGTTGGGCGGTTTCATGCCGGTCAGCGCGGCATAAAGTTCGGCCAACGAATGTGCGGCGCAGGCAGCCTCTTGCGGGGCAAATTGAATCAATCGCTTGTGGCTGATTTCATGACGGTGGTCGGCTTCCCGCACGGCGGCCATCAGTACGGACGTATCGAAGAGTGCTTTCACTCCAGCCCGCTGCCTTCCAGGATTCGCTCCATCCGTTCGGCATAGCCCTGACGAATCAGCTCGGAGACATCTACCTCAGTGATTGGGTCGCCGGAGACAACCCACATTCCATCCTTCTTGATGAGCTGAGGTTCAGAGGATGCCTGCTCAAAGACCAGCCGGTCGCCGCTGCGTTCGATCCGAAGGCGTGTGCCGGGAACGAGGTGCAGATCGTCGCGCAGTTTCTTGGGAACCACGATCCGTCCAGCCTTGTCTATCTCCACAATGGCATTCATGAATACCATTTTACCATCAAAATTACCATTTAGGTTGCATTAATTTGGTCTTTGGTGACGAGTCATCGCTGCTTACTTGCAGATAATTACCCTTCACCAGCGCACAATGACTGAATGAACAAAAGTGTGCCAAACTCCTCTTTGATCTGTCAGAGACGTCACCGGTTTATACCCCTGAGAGGGTACCCCCACCCCCTCTAAAAAAATAAAAAACTTGTTGAAACATTGCAGATAATTATGAACCTCCATGGAATCATCAACTTGCGAAGACAACCCGCGCAAAATCGCAAGATTTTCCCTTGCAGATAATTATGAATACTCCTGGAATCAATAACTTCCAGAGAAATTCCCGCAAAAACACAAAAATTACCTTTGCAGATAATTGCAAATTCGGCGTATTCAGCTTCCGGCCGATCTCAACCGCGAAGCGGTGAAACTCCATCAAGTCCTTGGGCAATCAGTTCTTCGCGCAGCCACTTCGCGCTCTGAAGTTCTATTCTTTCTTAGAGAGATCAGAGGACCATTCACCATGAAAATTGCATTTCTGGGGCTGGGCAAAATGGGCGTGCCAATGGCGCGACGCTTGCTCGCAGCAGGCCACGACGTCACTGTCTGGAATCGCACGCGCGAGCGTGCCGATGCGCTGGCTGCTCAAGGCGCAATCGTCGCTTCCTCGCCTGCCGAGGCCGCTCGCTCTGCTGAAGCGGTCCTCACCATGCTCTTCGACGATGCGGCCAACGAAGCCGTCCTCTTCGGCCCGGAAGGCGTAATCGATGCGCTGCGTCCCGGCGCGCTGCACATTGCGATGAGCACCATCAGCGTTGCGCTCTCCGAGCGCCTCACCGCCGAGCACGCTCGTCGAGGCCTAGCCTTTGTCGCCGCGCCGGTCTTCGGCCGTCCCAACATCGCCGAGGAGGGCCGCTTGTGGATCGTCGCCGCCGGAGCGGAAGCTGCCATCAACCGAGCACGTCCGTTGCTGGAACCGCTTAGTCGCGGCCTCTCCGTCATTGGCCCGGAGCCGCGACAGGCGCACGCCGTCAAGCTCGGCGGCAACTTCCTCATCAGCGCCATGATCCACGCGCTGGGCGAGTCCTTTGTCTATGCCGAGGCGCAGGGCATCGCGCCAGGTGTCTTCTTTGAAGCCGTCAACAGTGCGCTCTTCCAGTCGCCGTTTTACGCGGCCTACGCCAACATCATGCTCCATCCGCCAGCGCAAGTGGGCGCAACCATCGAGCTGGGCGCCAAGGACATGGGGCTTCTCCGCGAAGCCGCTGCGAGCCGCGGAACCACTCTCAGCCTCGCCGACAACCTGGCGGAAATCTTTGCCCAGGCTCAGCAATCCGGCCTTGGAGGCGAGGATTGGGCGGTGGGCCAATATCGCATGGCGCAGAGGCGTGCAAAAGCCAGCCAAAGTTAGTTACGATAGAACCATGACTCTCAAAGGAAAGATTGTTTTCGTGACCGGGGCTTCGTCCGGCATTGGCGCGGCCACTGCTCTCGCTTTTGCCGCCGAGGGAGCGCGCCTGCTGCTGGCCGCGCGCCGTATGGACAAGCTGGCCGCCGTGGCTGAAGCCGCCCTCAAGAGCGGCGCAGAAGCCATTCACACCTTCAGCCTCGACGTGCGCAGCCGCAACGCCGTCAAGCAGGCCATCGAGAAACTGCCTGCCGAGTGGGCAGCCATCGACGTGCTGGTCAATAACGCCGGCCTCAGTCGCGGGCTGGACAAGCTTTACCAAGGCAACATCGATGACTGGGATGAGATGATCGACACCAACGTGAAGGGCCTGCTCTATGTGACTCGCGCCGTGGCGCCGGGCATGGTGGAGCGGGGCCGCGGCCACGTGATCAACCTGGGTTCGGTGGCTGGCGAGATGACTTATCCCAACGGCGCGGTCTACTGCGCCAGCAAGGCCGCCGAGCGAGCCATCAACGACGGTTTGCGTGAGGACGTGCTGGGAACGCCGATTCGAGTGACCAGCGTGGACCCCGGCATGGTGGAGACCGACTTCAGCCTGGTGCGCTTCCACGGCGATACCGAGCGCGCCGCCAAGGTCTATCAGAACATCAAGCCGCTTACCCCGGAAGATGTTGCCAATGTTATTGTATGGGCCGCGAGCCGACCCGAGCATGTGAACATTGCGCGCGTGGTGCTGACCCCGGTGCATCAGGCCAACGCCCTACTCTTTCATCGCACAGCCTAGCCAGCAGGGGAATCACACCTGGCTGCGGGCAGGGAAGTACCCGCTAAACTCAGGCCCTCTTAGCCCAGCTTCGCGATCTGCCCATCGACCTGGGCCAGAGCGGCCTCCAGAGCGGGGCGCCGCGCCGGCTGAGAGATCGTTTGATGCAGAATGCTCTCCCGTTGCAGATGGAGCGACTGTTTCTGGCGCTCCTTCACGGTGCGCGCTCGGTCGTTCAGGCGCCGCGTATCCTCGCTGACAAAGCCGCTGTCAGGGCCGACCTCATGTTGCTGCATGACACTTGCCATCTGTTCCTCCACGTATTTACTTTCCCATCCACGAGCCATATCTTCATTCTACGGGACTTTGGCCGCGTCGCGTCCCGCCAGATGACGCGGCTGATCCCGGCTACACTGGAGGATTTTCCATGCGCGTCGGTCAGTTTTCGTCGTTTGGCGTTGATTCCTTGGAGTTTGTGGAGCATCCGACACCCCAGCCGGGCCCCGGCGAGGTGCTGGTTCGCGTCCATGCAATTTCCCTCAATTATCGCGATCTGCTGGTGGTGAAGGGACTTTACAACCCCAAATTGAAGCTGCCGCGCATACCCTGCTCAGACGGCGCAGGCGAGGTTGCTGCCGTCGGCGAGGGCGTGACCCGATGGAAAACGGGCGATCGCGTAGCCGGAATCTTCATGCAAAACTGGCTGGACGGCCCGCTCACTCCTGCCAAGGCCAAAGGTGCACTGGGCGGCGACATTGATGGCATGCTGGCCGAGTACGTCGTTCTCAGGGATACCGGCCTGGTGCGGCTGCCCGAGCATCTCAGCTTTGCAGAGGCATCCACATTGCCCTGCGCCGCAGTCACAGCATGGAATGCGCTGGCCGCGGGCAGCCTCAAATCGGGGGCAACGGTCTTGATTCTGGGAACCGGTGGCGTCTCCATCTTTGCTCTTCAACTGGCGCGCATGATGAGCGTTCGCGTACTGGGCATCTCCGGCTCCGCTGCCAAATTGGAGCGTGCCTGCTCGCTGGGCCTCGATGCCGGCCTCAACTACCGCGAAACCCCAGCCTGGGACCGCTGGGCGCTGGAGCAGACCGGCGGCGAAGGCGTGGACCTGGTAATCGAAGTAGGCGGCGTGGGCACGCTGCCACGCTCGCTCGGCGCCATCCGCATGGGCGGCGTCATCGCCCAGATCGGCGTGCTCGCCGGCGCTGCCGAATCTCTGCCGCTCGCCCTCATCCTCCACAAGCAGGCACGCATCCAGGGCATCTACGTTGGCTCGCGCAAGGATTTTGAGGAGATGAACAAGGCCATCACTCTGGCCGGTCTGCGCCCTGTCGCCGAGCTTTTCCCCTGGTCTCAGGCTCGCCAAGTCATGGCCCGCATGGAACAAGCCACGCACTTTGGCAAGTTGGTGCTGACTGTTGAGTGAAGCGCTTTGGTTGGTTAATCCGCGGCGCATAAGGTTGAAAGTGCGCTAATCCCAAAGCGCGGTCTCAATGCTGCCGTCATTTGCGCGGATTGGATCCCTTCAAGACCTTCTCTGTCTGCGCGCGGCGAAACTTCTCCAACCGTTGCGCAATCGCTTTGTTTTCCAGCGCCAAAATCGCCGCGGCAAAAAGACTGGCATTCTTTGCGCCCGCCTCCCCGATGGCAAATGTCGCCACCGGAATTCCGGCTGGCATCTGCACGATGGACAGCAGTGAATCAAGGCCATTCAGCGCGCTGCTCTTCATGGGAACGCCCAGCACAGGCAGGGTCGTTTTGGCTGCCACAAATCCAGCCAGATGCGCCGCGCCACCCGCTCCCGCAATAATCACGCGCAGACCGCGCGCCTTTGCGGTTTCGGCGTATTGCATCGCCCTGTCTGGAGTGCGGTGCGCGGAGATAACCTCTGCTTCATACGTAATTCCAAGCTCGTCAAGCAATTTGGCCGCCGCTTCCATCGTCGGCCAATCGGACTTCGACCCCATAATGATCCCAACGTCGACTCTTTTCTTCGTCTTCACCATCACGCCCTCCATCCCTGCAACACCTCTACAAAAGCGTCCTGCTCCAGCGCCTGTACGCGGCTCTGCAATATCTCCGCGGTATCTCGCGGCAGCACCGGGCAACGCTTCTGCAAAACAATCGGGCCGCCATCGACCTCTTCGGTCACCTGATGAATCGTACACCCGGTCGTGCTTACGCCTGCGCCCAGCACCGCCTCATGCACCTTCATATTCATCAGCCCGCCAAAAGCAGGCAGCAGCGACGGATGAACGTTCAGCAGTCTTCCCCGCCACGTTTCAACAAACTGATCAGAGACAATGCGCATATAGCCGATCAGCAACACCAACTCCGCTCCAGCCTCGCGCAACTCCTCGCTTACTTGCAGGTCATAGTCCACGCGCTTCAATCCTGCCGGATCGAGAAACAGCGCGCGCACTCCACACCTCGCGGCCCGCTCAAGGATCGGAGCAGTCTGCTTATCCGATGCCACCAGCACAATCTCGACATCGAGCGTGCCTGCCGCAATCGCATCGAGAATCCCTTGCAGTGCCGAGCCGCGAGTTGAGCCAAGTACACCGACCTTCAAACTCATGCCCGCCGCACCGCCTTCATATGTTCTATGCGCCGGTCAATGGACGGCCCTGTTCCGATATCCGCGCGATGGAAGAACGGCCCCGGGATCTGCCGCACGACACGCTCGCACACAGCCTCTGCATCGCCAATCGTCGCGGCAGTTCCAACCACCGCAAGCGTGCGCGAGCCGGTCGCGATCAACTTTCCATCCTGTACATCGACAGCGCTCAGGTACATCGTGACTCCCTCCGGCAACTCCGCCGGCAGCAGAACTGCATCGCCCTTGCGCGGATTGTCCGGGTAGCCCTCCGGCACAACGTACTTGCAGACGCTGGCTTCAGGCGCGAAACTCACCACGCAGTCAGCCAGCGTCGTGTCCACGATTGCGCGGCAGATCTCCACGAAATCCGTCTCCAGCAGCGTCAATAGATTGAGCGATTCAGGGTCCCCGAAGCGGGCGTTATATTCGATCAGCTTCACGCCATCTTTTGTGGCCATGAATCCGCCATAAAGAATTCCCTTGTACGGCGCGCCGCACTCCTCGGCCAACGCAACGGCGACCCGCTGATTGATCTCCTGCGCTGCCGCAATGTCAGCATCCTCCAGAAACGGCAGCTTATGGTCCGCGTCCGTGTACGTTCCCATGCCGCCCGTATTCGGCCCTTTGTCGCCCTCATACGCGCGCTTGTGGTCTTGCACCGCGGGCATATGCCGCAAGGTCTTTCCATCGCAGAAGCTCATCAGAGAAAACTCTTCGCCCTCGACCTTCTCTTCGACGACAAACGGATGCCCACGAGCAACAAGCTCGCGGCAGAACGCAAAGCTGTCCTCGAGCGAGAGCAGATGATCGCCGCAGACCTTGACGCCTTTTCCGCCAGCCAGTCCATCGTCCTTGATGACATGCCGATTCGCATACCGCGCGAAGACCTCGTCAAGCCCATCGAGAGACGCGAAACGTTGAAAGAATGGATTGCCCGGAATCTTGTACTTGGCCAGCAGTTCGCGCGCAAAGCCTTTGCTCGATTCGATGCGCGCCAGGCTCTGTGTCGGACCAACTACAGAAATCTTCGCGGCCCAGAGCGCATCCGCAACCCCCGCTGCCAGCGGAGCCTCCGGGCCGATCACGGCCATCGTTACATGCTGCGCAAGAGCGAACGCCACCACCTTTGCTGGGGCCGTAATACTTCCTAAGCCATAGGCGGAAGACAGGCTTGCGATTCCCGGATTGCGCGCGCCGCTGAAGCACGCCAGCTTCGGCTGCGGCGACGAGCGCTCGAGCGCTGCCGCAATCGCATGTTCGCGCGCTCCAGAACCGACAATGAGAATCGTCTCGCTCATCTCGTCAGACTCGCCAACACGGTTGCTTCCAGCGGCCGCAGATCCGGCTCAAATGCCGTTCCCGTAATCTTCTCAAACAATTGAATGTATCGTGCCGCAAGCTCTGCAATCAGATCGTCCGGCGGCGTCGGCAGCACGGCGTCCTTGTATGGGTCGCAACGCTCGCGGAACCACAGCCGGAAAAATTCCTTGTCGATCATGTTGGGTTCTTGTCCCGCCGCCAGACGTTGCGCATAGCTGTCGGCCAGCCAGTAACGGCTCGAATCCGGCGTATGAATCTCATCGATCAATAGAATCTCGCCATCATCCGCCACGCCAAACTCATACTTCGTATCCACCAGGATCAGTCCGCGCTCAGCGGCAATCTTCTGACCGAATGCAAATAACTCGAGGGATTTTGCCGAAGTAAACTCCCACTGTTCCGCCGTCAGCCAGCCCTCGGCGACGATCTCTTCCGCCGTAACCGGCCGGTCGTGGGTTGTCTCTTTCGTCGTTGGAGTGACGATGTTTTTCGCCAGTTGCTCGTTCTTCTTCATGCCCTCGGGCAGCGCGTGGCCGCAATAATTCCGCACGCCCTTCTGGTACTGTGTCCAGATCGATGTATCGGTTGACCCCGTCATATAGCCGCGCACCACAAACTCGATGGGCAGCACCGCGCATTTGCGCGCGATCAGCGCATTTGCATGGGGGCTCGCAATCGCATGGTTGCCGATAATGTTGCGCGTCTGCTCAAACCAATACAACGACGTACGATTCAACACTTGTCCCTTGAAGGGAATCGCACCCAGCAGGCGATCGAAGCCGCTCTGGCGGTCGGTCGTAACCAGCAGCAGGCGTCCATCGCTCATCTCGTACGTGTCGCGCACCTTGCCCACGTACTTCTCCGTCAGAGACTTCTCCGTCAGCGGCAGATCGGTCGCCGTCAGGCAGTTTGGAATCGCATCAAGCAGCACTCGTCGTTCCATCTCAATTCACCTCGCCAAAACGCACTCCTGAAGCATCGGCTACCACGCGCCCCAACTCCCAGACGCGCAACGCGGGAAAGCCAGCAATCGCAGCCGCCAACTCGCTCTGCAACCCCGGTGGCCCAATCAGAACCAATCCCACGCCCATGTTGAACGTGCGGTGTATCTCGAGATCGTCGATATTTCCCAACTGCTGCATAAGCGCAAAGATAGGCTGCGGCGACCACGTCGCACGATCGATCACAACACCTAAGCCTTCCGGCAAAATGCGCGGCACATTCTCCACCAGCCCGCCGCCGGTAATATGCGCCATGCCCTTAATCGGAATCCCGGCGTCGAGGATGCTCCTCACCGGCGCAACATAGTTTGTGTGGGGCGCGAGCAGTGCATCCGCTATCGATTCCCCGGCAAGCTCCTCAGGCCGTGCATCGATTGCATAGCCGCCAATCTCGAAGATCAGCTTGCGCGCCAGCGAAAATCCATTAGTATGCAGACCGCTGGAGTTGATCGCGTACAGAACGTCGCCCGCAACGATGTTCGTTCCCGTCAGCAAACGCTCACGATCAACCACACCGGTCACGAAGCCAACCACGTCCAGGTCGCCCTCCGCATACACCGCGGGCATCTCCGCGGTCTCTCCGCCCACCAGCGCAATGCCGGCCTCGATGCACGCGGCGCTCATTCCGCGCACCAGCGACTCCACAATCTCCGGCTCTGTCTTATGAAAGCCCAGGTAGTCCAGAAACGTAAGCGGCGTCGCTCCCATCACCACGATGTCTCCCGCGACGGCAGCGACCAGATCGCGGCCCAGTTCTTCATAACGGCCCGCCATCACCGTTACCTTGCTCTTGGTGCCGACGCCGTCCGTGCTCTGCACCATCACCGGATCCTTTAGGCCCTTCAGCGCATCACCCAGAGCGAAGAGCGCTCCAAAGGAGCCCAGCCCGGTGAGCACCGCTAACGGATGCTGCTTGTGGGTTTCGGCCACATGCGATTTGATGCGCCGCACCGCCTCGTTGCCAGCCTCGATGTCCACTCCCGCGGACTTGTAATCCACCTTTGAACTCACGCTCTCTCCTACCCAACCCACTTGCGCGCGTTGTCAAACATTCGTTGCCATGGGCTATCCTTCAGCTCGCGCATCTTGTCCCGCACCCAGGTGTGCTGCACGCCCAGAAAAACGCGCTCCGGATGCGGCATCACAATCAGCGCTCGCCCATCCGCGCTGCTCAATCCCGCAACTCCCTGCATGGAGCCGCTTGGATTCAGCGGGTAATGCTCAGTGACCTGGCCATACGTATCAATGTAACGCAGCGCGACCCGAGAGTCCGCCGCGATGCTGCTCACGTGTCCCTCGCCATGCGCAGTCACAATCGGAACGCGCGCGCCGGCCATGCCCGCGAAGAACAGCGACGGAGACTCCTGAATCTCCACCATGCACACTCGCGCCTCAAACCGCGCCGACACATTGCGCCCGAAGTGCGGCCAACTCGCGGCGCCGGGAATGATCTCGCGCAGTTGCGCCATCATCTGGCAGCCATTGCAGACGCCCAGCGCAAAGCTATCCGCGCGCGCAAAAAACTCCGTGAACATCTCCTTCAGCCGGTCATTGAAGAGTATGGTCTTTGCCCAGCCGCTGCCTGCGCCCAGCACATCGCCATAGGAAAATCCGCCGCACGCAGCCAGTCCTTTGAACTCCGCAAGGTCCACGCGCGCAGCCAGCAGATCGCTCATATGGACATCGACGGCAGCGAAGCCAGCGCGATCAAACGCCGCGGCCATCTCCACTTGCCCGTTCACGCCTTGCTCGCGCAGAATTGCAACACGCGGCCTCGCCGTGTGCACAAACGGCGCATTCACCCGTTCCGATAAATCAAAAGGCACTCTCACTGAAAGCCCGGGCCGCTCGGCATCCTGCAGCAACGAGAACTCCTGCCGTGCGCTCTCCGGGTTATCGCGTAGCGACTGGATGTGAAAACTCGTCTCTGCCCACATCGCGTGCAGCGCGGTGCGCGTGTTGTGATACGCAATCTCTCCGCCGCCGCGAATCACAATCTCGTTGCCCGGCGCGCCACGTCCAATAACCTGCGCTGCAACGCCGGCAGCGCTGAACCGTGCAAGCACCTCAGCGACATCCTGCGCCGCAACCTGCACCACCGCACCCAACTCTTCGCTGAATAGCTCTGCCAGGCCCGCAACCGGCAAATCAATCTCCAGCCCCATCCGCCCGGCAAAGGCCATCTCCACCATTGTCACAAACAGCCCGCCATCACTGCGGTCGTGATAGGCCAGCAGCTTTCTTTCGCGGTTGAGCTGCTGCATCGCAGCGAAGAACGCCTTCATCACTTCAGCCGCGGGCGCGTCTGGAGCCTCATCCCCAACCTGTCCGTACACCTGCGCCAAACACGAGCCGCCCAGCCGATTCCTGCCCTCGCCGAGATCAATCAGAATCAGCGATGCATCGCCTTCGCACAACTGCGGCGTCAGCGTGCGGCGCACATCGCTGACCGGCGCAAAACCCGACACGACGAGCGAAAGCGGCGAGACCACTGTTTTTGTCTCGCCGTCCTCACCAACCCACCTGGTCTTCATCGACATCGAGTCTTTGCCCACCGGAATCGTCATTCCCAGTGCCGGGCAAAACTCCATTCCCACCGCATGAACAGCGTCGAAGAGCTTCTGATCCTCCTGCCCCTCGCCCGCCGCCGCCATCCAGTTTGCCGAAAGCTTGATGTCGCCGAGCCTGCCAACCTGCTCGTACCCAATCGCCGCTCCTGCCAGATTGGTGATCACCTCGCCCACGGCCATGCGCGCCGAAGCAGCCGCATCGAACACCGCCAGCGGTGTTCTCTCGCCGATGGCCATCGCCTCGCCCCACAAAGAGTCATATGCGCCCAGCGTGACCGCACAGTCGGCCACCGGGACCTGCCACGGCCCTACCATCTGGTCCTGCACCACCATCCCGGTAATGCTGCGGTCGCCAATCGTAATCAGAAACGACTTCGACGCAATAGTCGGCAGCCGCAACAGCCGCTCAACTGTATCCGCAACAGTGACGCCCGTAAAATAGAGCGGCGCTGTAATAATCTTCGTCCGCGCGAACCCGCGCTCCATCTTCGGTGGTTTTCCGAAGAGCACATGTAGCGGAAGATCGATCGCTTTGCCCGTCTCTTCGGATGCCGTACTATCGCTGAGCGTGAGATGAGGCTCCTGTTCCGCCGTCCCGATCACGGCGTACGGACACCGCTCACGCGCGCAGATAGCTTCAAACAGATGCAGATTCTCCGGCGCAATCGCCAGCACATAGCGCTCCTGCGCCTCATTGCACCACGCCTCCAGCGGACTCATCCCGGCCTCGCCGCGCGGAATGGCGTTCAGGTCGAAACTCCCGCCGCAGCCGCCGTCCTTGATCAGCTCTGGAAATGCATTCGACAATCCACCCGCGCCCACATCGTGAATAAACGCAATCGGATTCGCTTTGCCGTGCTGCCAGCAGCGGTCGATGACCTCCTGCGCGCGGCGCTCCATCTCCGCGTTATCGCGCTGCACGGAAGCAAAATCCAGATCCGTATTTCCGCTGCCCGCGCTGCTCGATGCCGCGCCGCCGCCAAGCCCAATCAGCATCGCCGGCCCGCCCAACGCAACCAGCGCATAGCCGGCCTTCATTGCACCCTTCTCCACATGCTCCGCGCGAATATTTCCCAGCCCGCCCGCCAGCATGATCGGCTTGTGATACCCGAAGACCGTGCTTTGCCCTGCAGAGTTCACGCTCTGCTGCTCATAGGTGCGGAAGTATCCGCACAGAGCCGGCCTGCCGAACTCATTGTTGTACGCTGCCGCGCCCAGCGGCCCTTCGATCATGATGTCAAGCGGCGAAGCAATATGCGCAGGCCGCCCATACGCTCGCTCCCACGGTTGCGGCGCCTGCGGCAGATTCAGATTCGACACCGTGAACCCGCATAACCCGGCTTTGGGCTTCGCTCCGCGTCCGGTCGCTCCTTCATCGCGAATCTCCCCGCCCGATCCCGTTGCCGCCCCCGGCCATGGGGATATCGCCGTCGGATGATTGTGCGTCTCCACCTTCAGTAAAATATGAATATCTTCTTCGTGATATGCGTAGGCCGCGTCAGCCGGCTCAGGAAAAAACCTACCACCGTGCCCGCCGTGAATCACCGCCGCATTGTCTCGATAAGCCGAGAGCACATTCTCGCCCGACACTTCATTGGTATTGCGAATCATCTGGAACAGCGATCGCAACTGCCGGACACCATCGATTGTCCAGCCTGCATTGAAGATCTTGTGGCGGCAGTGTTCGCTGTTGGCCTGTGCAAACATGTACAACTCGACGTCAGTCGGATTGCGCCCCAGCCGCGTAAACTCCGCGACAAGGTATTCGATCTCATCAGACGCAAGCGAAAGTCCCAGCTCGCGATCCGCCTTGGCAATCGCCACAGCTCCGAGGCCTAAAACGTCTATATGCCCGAGCACCTTCTGTTTGCGCGGAACAAACAATGCTTGCAACTCGCCGGCGCTTTCGAAGAACACACTCTCTGTCATGCGGTCATGCAATGCCGCCGCCAGCGCCCGGAGATCCGCTTTGCCTCCCTTCTGGGAAGTAACGATGCGCACCACACGCGCGCGCTCGATCCGCTCAATCGCCCCAAAGCCGGTATTGTGCAGGATGTCAGTTGCTTTGCTCGACCACGGCGACTGCGTGCCCACGCGCGGCGCAATCCACACGCGCTGCCCCGCCGCGCTCTCCACGCCGGCGCCCAGCAATTCGGCCAGTCTCTGGTGATCAACCCCGCTCGCAGACTCATTCTGCAGCAGCAAGTACAGATACGATGCCTCGACTGCGGTCACGCTGATATCGATCGCGCGCAGACGAGCGGCAATCCGCGCAGCTTCGAACGCCGTCAGGGCCGGCGGCCCGGGCAGCACCCGCACCGTCTTGCCGTTAAAGGTGCGCGGAGAGATTTCTTGTGATGTAGCTTGCGACATCTTCTGTGTGTTTGGCAGCGTCGTTCCGTTTTTGTTCCAGCGTGTTGAGGTACGCTTCCGTGATATCTCCGGTGACATAAATCCCATCGAAGATGGACGTGTCGAAGTGTTTGAGTCCTGGTGCAGCGTCGGTAATTGCCTCTTTTAAATCTTCAAGGTCCTGGAAGATCAGCTCGTCGGCTCCAATAACCTTTGCCAGTTCCTGCACGTTCCGTCCGCTGGCAATCAACTCCGATCGCGCCGGCATATCGATCCCATACACATTTGGGAAGCGTACCGGAGGCGCAGCCGAGCAGACATAGACCTTCTTCGCGCCCTGCTCCCGCACCATCGCGATAATCTCTCGAATCGTCGTGCCGCGCACGATCGAATCATCGACCAGCAGCACATTTTTTCCCTGAAAGAACTTGGGGATCGGGTTCAATTTGCGGCGAACTGACTGTTTGCGCTGCGCTTGCCCAGGCATGATAAACGTCCTGCCCACGTAACGGTTTCTCACCAGCGCATCGCGGTACGGAAGGTTCAACTGTGTCGCAATCTCCTGCGCTGCTACCCGGCTCGTCGAAGGAATCGGAATCACCACATCGATCTGCAGTTGCGCCCACTCCTGCTTGATCTTCGCCGCCAGCTTGGTCCCCATGTTGATGCGGCACTGATACACCGACGCGCCATCCAGTACCGAATCCGGCCGCGCTAGATAGACGAACTCGAAGACGCAAGGAGTCTTCTCATACGCCTGCGGGCTTACATGCGAGTGGACGACGCCCTGCATATCGATAAAAATCACCTCGCCCGGCGCAAGGTCGCGGTCCAGATCAAACCCGCCCCCCTGCAGCGCCACGCTCTCCGAGGCGATCATGTACTCAGCGTTTTTGCCCTGGCCTCGACTTCCGAACACCAGTGGCCGAATACCGTGCAGATCGCGGAATGCAATCATGCCCACTCCGGCGACCATCGCGATCACCGCGTACCCGCCCTTGCAGCGCCGGTGGACTTCTTCCACGGCCGCGAATATATCGATCTCGTTGGGCTTGACTGCGCCGCGACGCGCCATCGCATGCGCAAGGACGTTTAACATTACCTCGGAATCGGAGTTGGTGTTCAAGTGCCGCATATCCGTTTGGAAGATGTTGTCCACGATCTCCGAAACGTTTGTCAGGTTGCCATTGTGCGCGAAGATAATGCCATACGGCGAGTTGACATAGAACGGCTGCGCCTCGGCAACCGAAGAACACCCCGCAGTTGGGTAGCGCACGTGACCGACGCCCATGTTGCCCAGCAGTCGCGCCAAATTTCCTGCCACGAAGACATCCGTGAGCAGTCCATTCCCCTTCTCAAGGTAAAACCGGTCCTCAAAGCACGTGGCGATGCCAGCGGCATCCTGACCGCGATGCTGAAGCATGGAAAGGCCTTCATAGAGAACCGAGCTTACCGCGCTATGCCCGAAGACGCCGACAATACCGCACATGGTGCCTCACTGTCTGGCTGGAGCCGGAGTACATTCATGTTCATCACGAATGCCACCGGCGGGGATAATAAAAGTGAGTTGACGCTTTCCCTCAGTACGTTCAGTAATCGGTCCAGCGAAAGGGTTGAGCGGAGCCAGGTTGACCAGGTCATTTGATCTATCGCAGGTCGATAGAATCGCTCTCTTCCATCATCTCCTATTCAGATGAGGAATAATCTCCAATTCAGATGAGGAAAAACCGTACATAATTCTGGGGACAAAGAAGATTTGCAGGCCAGGAAAGCAGCCCTGACACCAACAGACTACTCACTCGACATAAAAAGTCAAGCTTGTGATTAAAATCCGCCCAAAGGCGCAATCCCGCACACGTTTGCAACGAATCGAGACTCAACGGGATGCCGAGTCGCTCAGAAATCAATACGCTATACTATGCGCATAGGGGGAATGGCGAATGTCCTCTGAGCCGTTTTACACCCCAACAAAGTCCAGTCTGGACTACTTTGTGCGCGCCCCGCTCGGTCTCTTCGACGGCATAACTTCTGCTCCCCCAAAAAGCCCGCCAAAACACGGTCACAAATCACAGTCCCAAATCACGTCAAGGACATGCGCATGAGCTATGAGGCCCGAAGCCGCGAGATCGCTGACGCGTTGGTTGTGATTGAGGGCGTGTCCTTTCTGCCTGCGGCGCCTATTACCTTCAAGTCCGGTATCAAGTCGCCGGTTTACTGCGACAATCGGCGGTTTCCATTTTGGCCGGAACAGTGGGCAAAAGTGATACGCGGCTTTGAAGCTCTGATTGCCGAACGGAAGATTCCAGTAGACGTTCTTGCGGGCGTTGAGGCTGCGGGCATCCCGCACAGCGCGGCGCTTGGTTTTTCGATGCGCTTGCCGTCGGTCTTTATTCGAAAAACTCTGAAGGAGCATGGCACAAAAAAGCGTGTCGAGGGCGGCGATGTGACGGGCAGGCGGGTTGTATTGGTCGAGGATCTGGTGACGACCGGTGGCAGCAGCATCGCGGCGATTGAAGCTCTACGCGCCGAGGGCGCGGTTGTCAGCGATTGCGCGGCCATTATCAGCTATGACTTTCCAGAGGCCGTGGAGCGGTTCGAAAGCGCAGGCATACGACTTCATGTGGCAACGACATTTCAGGCGGTGCTGGGGAGCGCGCTGGAGCGCAGGTTGATCGATGAGGCTGGCGCGGCGGTGGTGCGCGACTGGCTCATAGAACCACATTCGTGGGCTAAGCGGCATGGTTTTGAATAGAGGACGATGAACGCTGCAATGCAAAAGTTCGATCGGCGCGCGGAGGCGGTGGGGTCGCTGCTGTGCATCGGGCTGGATCCCGAACTCGACCGCATCCCCGCGCGCTTCAGGGGCGATGAGTGGCCGCTGTTTGCCTTCAATCGGTGGATTATTGAACAGACTCATTCTTATGCTGCTGCGTACAAGCCCAACATGGCGTTTTATGAGCTCCGAGGAGCGCAGGGAATCAGAGAACTCGAGTTGACGATGGAGTATTTGCGCAGTGAATACCCTGAGATCCCAACGATTTGCGATGCAAAACGCGGCGATATCGGAAATTCAAATCGTGGGTATGCGGTTTCCATCTTTGATGTGATGGGTTTTGATGCAGTAACACTGCATCCCTATCTTGGCAAAGAAGCGCTTGCGCCATTTCTGGAGAGGCGCGACAAAGTGTGCATTATCTTATGCCGGACATCGAATCCAGGAGCAGGCGAGTTTCAGAATCTCAAGTCGGATGGCAGGCCGTTTTGGGAAACGGTAGCGCAGCGCGTGAGCACGGAGTGGAATGCCGCGGGAAACTGCATGTTGGTTGTTGGAGCCACCTGCCCGGAGGAGATGAAAAGAATCCGCGCGATCGCGCCGGCGATTCCTTTTCTTGTGCCGGGTGTGGGCGCGCAGGGCGGCGATGTTGCGGCGGCTGTTTCCGCGGGCCTGGACGCGCAGGGAAAAGGGCTTTTGATCAGCAGCTCGCGAGGAATAATTTTCAGCAATGATCCCGCATCTGCGGCGCGTGATCTTCGCGATGAGATCAACGCTGCCAGAAAGGCTGCCCATGCTGCGCGTTGAGGGAAGGATTGCCAATCATGATCGCGAGTTTGAGGGCGCGATAGAGATTAATACAGAGTCGGGGTTGATTGAGCGGGTGGGGCCAGTAACGGGTAAGAGCGATCTTGATCTTCATGGACAGATTATTTTCCCGGGCTTTGGCGATCTGCATATTCACGCGAGGGAAGACGCAAGCCAATCGCAGGTCTATCAAGAGGACTTTGCAACCATCTCCGCCGCGTCCATCCATGGCGGGGTGACGCATGTTGCGGACATGCCGAACAATCCTGTTGCGCCGGTCGACGATGCAAGATATACGGAGAAGGAGAAATTGGCGGCGAAATCGGCCGTGCATGTGACGCTGTATGCGGGAATTGGGCCGGAAACCAGCCCTCTGTTGCGTCATGTTCCTTACAAGGCGTTCATGGGGCCGTCGGTGGGAGATTTATTTTTCACTTCGCGGGAGCAACTTGAAGGCGTGATCGCCAAGTATCGCGGCAAGAATGTCAGCTTCCACTGCGAAGACCCTACGATTCTGCGAGAGAACATGGGTGCGGCGACCCATGAACTGCGGCGTCCGGCCAGTGCTGAGATCGCGGCGACGGAGTTTGCGCTCACCCTGATTGAGCGATACGGCCTGATCGGCAAGCTGTGTCATTATTCGACGAATGGCGGCCTGGAGAAAATTGCCGCAGCCAAAGCGCGGGGCATTCGCGTTACGGCCGAGGCTGCGCCGCACCACTTGTTCTTCGACGACACCATGCTGACGGACGAGAATCGTCTGTGGCTGCGGATGAACCCGCCGCTGCGTGGCAGAGAAGACAGGCTGGCGCTGATCGCGGCGCTGCGCAATGGACTGGTGGACTATCTTGCCACGGACCACGCTCCTCACACTCTTGAAGAAAAGATGAATGGCAAGAGTGGCGTGCCACATCTCGACACCTATGGAGCGTTTGCAACGTGGTTGATGGCGGAGCACGGGTTTTCCGCCAGGGATATTGCGCGCGTGTGCGCCTACAATCCCGGTTGTTTTGTGAATGAGTTTCTGCCTCCTGGTTTTGGTAAAGGATTTGGCGTGATCGAGCCGGGATACACCGGTTCGTTCACAATTCTCAATCCGGATGCGCCGTTTGTTGTTCGGCGCGAAGAGATGAAGACAAAGTGCGGCTGGTCTCCATTTGAGGGATATACGTTGCCAGGCCGCGTGACTTACACCATTCTGAAAGGCAAAGTTTACCCGGCAAGCTGAGGGAGGGTTACCCTTGATGGAAAAGCTCAAGCACGTGATCAGCACGCGGCAGTTCGACGATTCGGAATTCTTACTGGGGCTCTTTGAGTCGGCCAATCGAATGGAGCGCGATGACGTTTTTCGCGCATTGACGGGCCCGTTGCGTGGCCGGATTCTTGCCACGCTGTTTTTTGAGCCGAGCACCCGGACGCGATTTTCATTCGAGGCCGCAATGCAGAAACTGGGCGGCGGCGTGCTGTCTGCTGAAGACGCTCGCGACAATTCTTCGGCGACCAAGGGCGAAAGCATCGGCGATACCATCCGCGTGGTCAGCGGATATGCCGACGTCATCGCGATTCGCCACTACGAGGCAGGGACGGCCGCGGAGGCGGCGAAAAATTCTCCGGTGCCCATCATCAATGCAGGGGACGGTGTTGGCGAGCATCCCACCCAGGCGCTGGCCGATATGTACACCATCAAAAAAGAGCTTGGCTGGCTGAGCGGATTGCGTGTCGTGCTGGTTGGCGACCTGCTGAACGGGAGAACAATTCATTCTCTGCTGCCGCTGCTTTGCCTGTATAAAGATGTGACGATCGATTTGATCTCGCCTTCTCAGTTGCGTCTGCCTCAGCAGTATCGCGAGTATCTGACGAAGAAAGGGATTCCGTTTTACGAGGGCGATACGCTCGAAGGCGTCATTGAACAGGCGGATGTTGCCTATATCACGCGCGTGCAAAAAGAACGGTTTGCCTCGCAGGAAGAATATGACGCAGTCAAAGATGCATATGTAATCAATGCGGAGACGGCAAACCGGATGAAACCGCAAGCCATCATTATGCACGCCTTGCCGCGCGTCAACGAGATCGCTCCGGATGTGGACGATAATGCCAGGGCAGCGTACTTCCGTCAGGCAAAGAACGGCTTGTACATTCGCATGGCATTGTTGAAATATCTGCTGTCCTAGAATTCTGCCGGGTCACTTTCCGATGCAGAAAGTAGAAAAAATAAGACTCAGAATATCGTCGGGAGTCGTCTGGCCGGTGAGCGAGTCGAGAGCCCAGAGTGCGCGGTAGAGGTCCAGCAGAATCATCTCGTGGGGAATCGACGCGGCATTGGCCTGCGCGGCGTCAGCCAACGCCGCCAGCGTCGTGGCGATGGCCTGCTGGTGGCGCAGGCTGGTCAACATTCCCGGCTCAGCGGCTGCTCCTCCGGTGGCCAACTCCAGAATGCGCTCGCGCAACGCTGGAATCCCTTCGCCGGTGAGCGCGGATGTGGCCAGCGCGGGCAGGTCGCCGCAATCGGGCAAGGGCCGGTCGGCTTTCATCAGGTCGCTCTTGTTCACGGCCACCAGCGCGGAACGGCCCTCAACAGCGGCCAGCAGCCGTCGCTCCTCGTCGTTCAGCGGCTCGGTCGCATCCAGCACAATCACCACCAGCGCGGCGTCTGCCAGCGCCTCGCGGCTGCGGCGGATGCCCAGTTGCTCGGCCTCCTCCAGGCCTTCGCGCAGTCCCTCGCGCAACCCGGCCGTGTCCACCAGTTCCAGCGGAATGCCCTCCAGCGAAATCCGCTCGGTGACGGTGTCGCGGGTAGTTCCCGGAGTTGCGGTCACAATGGCCCGGTCGCGCTCCACCAGACGATTGAAGAGCGAGCTCTTGCCTACGTTGGGCCTTCCCACAATGGCCAGCGTCAGCCCGTCGTGAACGATGCGCCCACGCGCAAAGCTCGCTTCTAGCGCTCGCAGCGGCGGCGTCAGCGCGCCGATGCGGCTGGCGATCTCAGCTTGCGTCGTCAGTTCCACGTCGTCCTCGGCAAAATCGATGCCGGCTTCGAGCAGCGCGACGAGTTCCACCAGTGCCTGCTTCACCGGCCCCACGCGCTGGCTGAGCGCGCCGCCCATCTGGCTCGCGGCCTGTCGCGCCTGGGTCAGCGTCTGCGCCTCAATCAGGTCGCGAACAGCCTCGGCCTGTGTCAGGTCCAGCTTGCCGGCCAAAAATGCGCGCTGCGTAAACTCCCCCGGCTCCGCCAGCCGCGCGCCCATCTTCACGGCGCGGCCCAGCAGCAGTTCCAGCACTACCGGCGAACCGTGCGCGGCAATTTCAACAAGATCTTCGGCAGTATAAGAGTGCGGAGCGCCAAAAAAGGTGACCACCGCTTCGTCGATGCGGCCTGTGTCGCTGCCGGAGTCTTCATCCAGCACATCTGCCAGCCGCGCGCGACCATGCTCCAGCGGCTGCCTTAACCGCACCAGTTGTACCGCAATCGACGCGGCCAGCGGCCCGCTAAGCCGCACAATTCCGATGCCCCCGCGCCCTGGCGGCGTGGAGACAGCAGCGATGGTATCGTTACTCGATTCCCGGTCAATCATTTCTGTAGATAGTAATGCTTGCCTACTTCAGCAGTCCCAACGCCATAGCGGTCATCGCCGTCACCCCAGTATTGATGGCTGGCGCGTAGACCGGCGCAAACAGTGCCGAGTGCAGGCTGGGCAGCGGCATGCCGGTTCTGCGGCTCTCCGCCAGCTTGCCCGCATCCGCCGCACCCAGCCAGTACATCACCGCCGGAATCTTCCCGTCTAGTGAAAACAGACCCACATCCTCGCTGCCCATGATGGCGCGCGCTTCCAGAACGTGATCCTTGCCCAGCGCTGCCGTAGCAGACGCGCGCAGCCGTTCGGCTAGGGCCGCATCATTATAGGTCGCCGGCGTGTTCTCCGTGATCTCAAGAGTCGGCATACGATCCGCGGGGATGCCGTAGGCCTCTGCCAGCCCTTTTGCGGTGCGGCGCACGGCGGCCAGAATCTGGTCACGCACCGCAGGCGGATAAGTCCGCAGCGTAAAGCCCAGCGTTACCTCGTCGGGAATAATGTTGTTCTTCGTTCCGCCGTGAATGGTGCCCACGGTCAGCACCGCCGGCTGCTGCGGATCGATCTGGCGGCTGACGATGGTCTGTGCCACCAGCACAAACTCCGCGGCCAGCACAATGGGGTCTTTGCCCGACTGTGGCGCGGAGCCGTGCCCGCCAACTCCACGAATTACCACGTTGAAAGAAGTGTCGCTGGCCAGCAGCGGCCCGCCCTTCAGCGCAATCGAACCTGCCGCCGTGTCGTTCGTGTCGTGTTCGGAGAGTACAAAGTCCGGCTGCCCGAAGCGCTCGTAAAGATGATCGGCCAGCAGCGCCCTCGCGCCCTCTACGATCTCCTCGGCGGGCTGGCCCACCAGCATCAGCGTCCCGTGCCATTGGCTTCTGCGCTCCACCATCTCGCGCGCTGTGCCCAGTAGCACCGTCATGTGCAGATCGTGGCCGCAGGCGTGCATCACGCCCACCTGCTGTCCCTGCGCGTTGGTGGTCTTCACCGTGCTCGCATACTCCAGGCCGGTCTTCTCCTCCACCGGCAGCGCATCCATGTCGGTGCGAATCATCAGCCGCGGCCCGGGGCCGTTTTCCAGGATTGCCACCACGCCGAAGCCCTGTGCGCCGTCCTCATACTTGC
>Ga0302320_10000306_pt1 | contig 113595 bp, 78 predicted proteins | sample Bog_T0_3_FD_202130 | JGI IMG/M metagenome (GOLD analysis project Ga0302320, IMG submission 202130) | Peat permafrost microbial communities from Stordalen Mire near Abisko, Sweden - Bog_T0_3 | ecosystem: Environmental > Terrestrial > Soil > Wetlands > Peat | place: Sweden: Abisko, Stordalen... | reverse complement strand
CAAGTGTAACAACGCTCAACCCAAGCCGTTTAAGTGGACAGCATCAGCAGAGTCCATAATTGAGAAAGTCAATCGATGCCGAGAGATTTACGAGACACTACACTAGCGAGTTACTGCGGTATCGACCCTGGTAGTTACCAAGCAAATCGGTTCCAACTTACTGGCATCGTACCAAAACACTTCGAATTGTTTGTTTGGGCTAAGATTAACGCTCGATGACATTTCCTCATTCCCGCGGGACACAGAGCCTGCTACGCTTCTTTGGCCTGACAATCTCGGTCTTGGGAATTCTCGAAGTCGTATCTGCCCAGGCCATTGATCCTGTTCATCTGGCAGGTCTCAAGTGGCGCAATATAGGTCCGTTTCGCGGAGGTCGGGTCTCCGCAGTGGCCGGAGTGGTCAGCCAACCAGACGTTTTCTACATTGGGCTTCCGCAGGGAGGAGTCTGGAAAACGACGAGTGCGGGCCAAACCTGGTATCCGGTGTTTGACGCAATCAAGGAGACATCTTGCATCGGGTCGGTTCAAGTCGCGGCATCCGATCCCAACATTGTCTATGCAGGAACCGGCGAAATCAGCGGTGGTGGCAGCGGAGTCGGTGTCTACCGATCGAACGATGCAGGAAGAAACTGGCAACATATCGGTTTGACGGAGAGCCGGCAAATTCCTTCACTCCTGGTTGACCCTCACAACCCGGACTTGGTACTCGCCGCCGCGATGGGCGGGACCACGAATTCCCAGAAAGGCGTTTATCGAAGCACCGATGGTGGAAAGAAGTGGACTCGAACCCTATTTGTGAATGACCGGACCGGGATTCAACACATCACATGGGCATTCGATAATCCCGGTGTGATCTACGCGAGCGCCTGGACCCGATTTCAGGTTCCGGGCACCATGATGGACTCCTCTCTGGCCTCGCCCAGCCCTGAAATCTACAAATCTCTCGACGAAGGCATCACCTGGAAGAAACTCAAGACCATTGGATTGCCCAGGGGAGGGGGTCGATTCACAGTTGCAGCCGCCCAAGGCACTCAATCACAACGGGTCTATGTAATTGGCACATTTGGGCTTTTTCGCTCTGACGACGGTGGATCTACCTGGCGCCAAATGGCAAAAGACGATTCGCGTATCGCCAATGGCCAAGGCGACTATTCGTCCGGAGTGTACGTTGATCCCCAAAACCCGGATATCGTTTACACCCTTGCCACGTGCGTTTACCGATCACTCGATGGAGGCAAGTCCTTCGATGGGTTCAAGGGTGCTCCAGGAGGCGACGACCCCCATCAGCTCTGGATCGACCCCCATAATGGAAGCCACATTCTGTTGGGTGGCGACCAAGGCGCAACGGTCAGCTTGGACGCCGGTCAAACCTGGGGTTCCTGGTACAACCAGGCGACCGGGCAGGTTTACCATGTTTCTACCGATAATCAGTTCCCTTACTGGGTGTACGCAACGCAACAAGACAGTGGCTGTATCGGTACGAGCAGCAGAGGAAACCTCGGCGCGATTACTCCGATGGACTGGACGCCTCACCCCGGAAATGAGGGCGGATACATCATTGTCGATCCGCTTGACCCAAAGATTAGCTACGCGGTCGGGCCGGTAGGTGGGATCATCCGGGTAACCAACCCAAGCGGCCAATGGGTCCAAGTTGAACCCAATATGAGCCCGGAATCCAAATTACGGGGCTGGTCCGGCCAGATGGCATTCTCTCCCACAAACCCCCATGAGCTGTTGATGTCGTTCCAATATTTGTTGTCATCAACCGACCGCGCCGTCCACTGGAGGAAGATCAGCCCCGATTTGACACTTGATCCGAACCCGAGGACAAAGGACGAAAGGGATCAAGCTCAATTCGCAGCCATCATGTCGTTTTCAGCCTCTCCTATTGCGGCCGGAGTGATTTGGGCCGGGACTAGCAACGGATTGATTCATGTCACCAAAGACCATGGGAAGACCTGGGAAAACGTCAGCATCCCCAGGATCTCCGGCCAAAGCCATGCGAATGTGTCCTTTGTTGAGGCGTCGCATACGAATCCCGCTGAAGCCTATGCCGTGGTTGGAGTCGTCATTGCCAACGAGTTCAAACCTCACCTCTATCGCACGAAAGATCTTGGAAGTAGTTGGTCAGAAATTGGCAAGGATCTCCTAAAAGGCGAAGAAGATGCTCGCGGCCTTTCGGTCATTCGTTCCGACGCAAAACGTCCAGGATTGCTTTTTGGAATGAACGGAAAATCGGTCTATGTATCGTTCAACGATGGAGACAATTGGCAATTGCTGTCCTTGAACTTACCGACCACCGCACTGTCGGATCTCGTTATCCATGGAGACGATCTCGTCTTGGGCACGTTCGGTCGCGGCATCTGGATCTTGGACGACTACTCACCCTTGCGAGAGATATCGCCAATAACGGCTTCAGAACCGGCACACCTGTTCAAGCCAGGGCTTGCCTATCGACTGCGCAGAAACGTCAATGACGACACCCCTTTTCCACCTGAGATACCTCATGCTGAGAACCCGCCCTTGGGCGCGGTCGTCTACTATTCCCTGGCCACGAAGCCGGCGGAAAATGTGAAGGTTGAGATTGTCGACGCCCATGGGCATGTAATCAGGCACTTTTCCAGTGCGCCAATTGAGCCATATGACGACCATGCTCCACCCGTGGCAACCTACTGGCCAGAGAACCGAAAGCCGATCCCATCGACAATTGGTTTGAATCGGATCAACTGGAATATCCGGTACGACACGCCGCTTGCTTTTAACCATGACGTAGGGGATGTCATGGGTGCGATCCCGGGCGATACACCGGCAGCGATCGAGGGACCTCTGGCGCCTCCGGGTGTCTATACGGTCAAATTAATTGTGGACGGGAAAACCTACAGCCAGAAGCTCACAGTTGATAACGATCCGCGATCGCCGGCTACGTCGCGGGAGCTTGAACTAGAGCACCGTTTCCGGCTCAACATTCTGGCAGGCATACAGGAAGCATGGGATGGGTACCACCAAATCGCCTCGCTTCGGACGTCGCTTGCCTCAATCGTCAATTCCAAGCCCTCAGACGACATATTGAAAGCAGCCAAGGAGTTCGATCAGAAGCTCGTAAGCGTCGGTGGCACTGTTGTCCGCATTCGCCGATTCTACGGTCCGCCCCAGCCGACAAACTTTGTAGGACTCAACGGATTTCTCCTCACGCGACTTGACTCCCTCGATTATGGCGACGTAGCTCCGACTGAACCGATGTGGGAGACATACGGTTCTGATTGGTCAAAAATCAAGATTGTTTCGGATCAATGGCGTTCCCTACAGGCGAAGGAACTCGTGGCTTTCAACGTGGCGCTTAGAAAGCACGGGCAGAAACCGATCGAGGTGTCCGGTCCGAAGCTCGTAGACCCTCCTGCGCCCAACAAACGCTACCTACCGAAGCCAGATGGAGTGAGACCCAACGTCACGTTGCCTCCTGTCCCAATCGGTCCCGGCTAACCAGGTTAGATGGGCGCTGTTTCCTCGAAGTCGAAAGTGGGATTAGGGTGATGCGATTCTTAAACGCTTTAATAATCGGGGCCGACTCTGACATGATAAGGTAGTGACTGACGAACGGCAAATCCTCTTAGATCTGATCGAAGAATATCCGACGAACAAGAAAAGCCTCGACTTTGCCATTCGCCCCTTTCCCGGAAGGCCGGCGTCATTCCTGAACCAAGTTCCTGAAAAAGTTCTGGGGCTCTTTCGTGAGCCATCATGTTTGAAATTAGCGACCTGCGACCACGAAATAATTGCTCAGTGCCAACGCTCAAAGTTGCCACTTCCCGCGTTCATGGAAGCCGGGCCTCGTAGACACCTGTCGTTCGACGTAGGCGAGGGCGTAAGAGCGGCCGTCGTGACGACCGGCGGACTGGCGCCTGGTCTGAATGCGGTCGTCCATTCGATCGTCCATCGCCACACCCGAACTTACCACCGCCTGATGGGTCCCAACGGCTCGGTCTGCGGTTACATTAACGGAATGGATGGGCTTAAAGCAGGCGAGCGCATCGAACTGGACGCTGACAAAACGGCAAAATGGTTGGACAGCGGAGGTTCGGAGTTGGGAGCCGGCAGAGGTGCAAAAGATCCGCTCACCAGGCTTGAAGAACTGGACCAGGTGTTGACCCGTCTGCAAAACTCGCTCATCGACATTCTGTACGTTGTGGGAGGCGACGGCTCGCTCAATTTTGCCCACCAACTAGCGATCCACCCGAATAACAAGCGCCTCATCGTAGTGGGGATCCCAAAGACGATGGATAATGATGTGCTCTGGGTCTCGGAATCGTTTGGATTTGCCTCAGCCGTTCAACAGGCCGCCAACGTCATTGATACGATCCACTGTGAGGCGGAATCCACAAGAAGATCTTGCCTCATCGAGTTCTTTGGAGCGTCTTCAGGATTCGTGGCCGCAAATGCCGCGTTTGCCAATGGACACGTGGACTTGGTGATGATTCCGGAAGCATTCCACGGCAAAAGTCAGGAGGAGTGTATGGGCATTTTGAAGGAATACCGCGACTTTCTCTTCCGGGAGGTGCAGCGAAAGGTCGATTCAAAGAAGCCTCACCTTGTAATCGTATCGGCCGAAGGGGTCGGTGAAGTACTTGGCAAGGCTGGCGTCAAACTACAGCCGCGTGTGCAGGTAACCAAGCAAAATTTCCGCATCGAGTTCCTAAAGTTCATTGAGAACATTCCCAATATCGGCCAGCACTTTGAATTTCAGCCCCGGTATCTCATTCGTTCGATGCCGGCGAACTCCCACGACAAAGTCTATTGTCAGCGCCTCGGCGCCTTGGCAGTGGACAATGCTCTGGCTGGATATACCGATTTCATGATCTCCCAATGGCTGACCGAATACGTCATGGTTCCCTTGTCACTGGTCACCAAAGGCATCAAGCAGGTTCATCCAAAAGACACGTTCTGGCGACACGCTGAAGAGAGTACCGGGCAACCCCACGTGGAGTAACCGCCCAAAAAGGCCCCTATGGCCCTATCAGTAGTAAAGATTCTCGCCGAAGTCCGGGATCTTCTTTTTGTTGATCGTATCGGTCCACTGCTTCAGGTCGATCTTCCCCATATCCCAGAACTTCGTACACTGCTTTAGGAACTGAAGAACGACATCGGATTCACCCTTGCGCAACAGATCCAGGGCAAGCCCCATATTCGGCCCATAGGTATTGAGTTGCGGAGAGCCGGTCGTTTCTCCTGCAGCGAGTAAGTATTTCTTTGCGTCATCGACTTTGTTCTCTTGCAAGGCAAGCCGGCCGAGGACTACGTTCACGTCGACAATTGCGTTTCCATAATTCCAGTCGTCGTCGTATCTCGGCAACATCGCCTTGAGTTCCTCAGCATAAGTACGTGCTTGTTCGTAATCCCCAGCTCGGTAGCTATCCTTGGCTGCGTCGTTTAGCAAATGAAATTTGTCGGACTCTTTCTTGGCATCGTCGATCGCTTTCTTGTCCTTTGCTTCCAATATCTTGGCGTACGCTTTGTCGGACAATGCGGGCTTCGGCTGGCAGCCAGTTGCGCAGAAAACACTGCAAGCAAGAATGAAGAGCAAAGATTGTTTGTTCATGACGATAAGTGCGATCACATTTTGACGACAGTTAATGAGCTAGCCTAAGGCGCCATTCAACGTGACCTCTATTATGGAGACTCAATTCAACCGTAATCAGAATGTGCATCGCGAAATGTACCAGAAACCACCTGCGAGGTGTAAAGGCGGGCGGATTCGCCGCGAACCGAACATGACTGGCGATTCTGCTCGAATCGACCTTGTGCCAATTCGCGAGATTACGTTAAGGGCTCATAACAAAGCAATGTATTTCCATTCTCGAATACTCTACTACTGATCAGCTTTAAGTTCAGTCTACCGTCGACCCCAGCGAACAATGACTTACCTGTGCCAATGACTACGGGGTTCACAACAACTTGGAACTCGTCGATTAAGCCCGTCTGCGCCAATTGCGAGACGATACTACCGCTGCCCAGGATCGCCATACCTCCGCCCTCTTGTTCCTTTAACCTTCTCATGTCGGTTACGAGATCGCCCTTTAGAAGGTTCGTATTTCTCCAACCAACGGAATCTAAGGATCTTGAGAAAACGATCTTTGGGAGGATATTCATCCTCTCGGCAACGATCGGATTATGTGTCGCTGCCATGGGAGTGGGCCAATAACTTGCCATTAATTCGTACGTTTTTCTGCCAAAAACAAGCGTGGAACCTCCCTTGGCATTCTCATTAACAAATGTGTTCCATTCTGGATCCTGAATCTCACGACGTGTCCAACTGATGTCGCCGTCCGGCCCAGCAAAAAAACCATCTAGGGTTAGATTGCTAAACGCTATGATTTTCCTCATTCCTTTCCCTCGACTCCTGGCAAGTCCTTTGAAACCGTTCTCTTCGCAGTTTTGAATGCATATTTACCTTGAAGCAGCATCCAATTTGCCTAACTTGAAGACGTGACCCCTTTCTCGATAGATCTGCCAACATATCTTCAAGACCCTAATCCGCCTCAATGTTTTGGGCAGACCGTGCTCTAGCGGTTGGACAGTTAGGGTTCGAAAAGCACCCAAGAACTTGCCTGGCCATAGGTCTTACATGAAATCTAGCCGACTAGGGTAAACCACGGGCAGTGGCTAACACCAGGTGGCCCAGTCCTATGGGCGCCTATCTTGGGTTTTGGGAACATGAATCGAAGAGAGTTTATTGAAGCGATGGCTGCTGGTATGGCGGTTGCGAGTACAGCGATGGAAGGCAGGCCATCGCGGGGTTTACCAAAGATCACGCTCGCAGGCAGCGACGAGCAACGAAGCAAACGTCCCAACTTTCTTTTCATCATTGCCGATGATCTGTCGTTTCGGACGATTCATGCACTTAACAACCATGAGGTTCACACCCCGAACCTCGATCGCCTCACGAAAGCCGGGTGTGCGTTCACCCATTGTTTCCACCAGGGCTCATGGTCGGGGGCGGTATGTATCCCAAGCCGCACCATGCTCAACAGCGGGTTGTCGGCATTTCATGCGGAAGCTGGCTTGGAGAACGCTCACCTCTGGGGGCAGACCTTAGGAGCGGGAGGATACGACACCTTCATTTGCGGAAAGTGGCATTTGGATCCTACTTCACTCGGACGAAGTTTCAAGGAAAACGGGCCGGTGGCTCCCGGATTTCTGGAATCGACTCCAGAAGGCGGCGAAGCATACAATCGCCCACGAACCGGCAACACGTGGCGTCCCGACGATACCACTCTAAAAGGACACTGGCTGCACACCAACCTTTGGTTGGACGACAACCCAGACAGGATCGAACACTCGAGCGAGCTGTATGCGAACGCGGTGATCGATCATTTGAGTCATGAAGCGACTGACCGCGACAATCCATTCTTGATCCATCTGGGATTCAACGCTCCACACGATCCTCGGCAAGCACCTCGTGAGTTCCTCGATATGTATCCGCAAGAAAACATCGAAATCCCGCCTAACTACGTTCCTATCCATCCATTCGATCAAGGCGATGCCAAAGTGCGAGATGAAGTATTGGCGCCGTTTCCCCGTACGAAAGAGGCGGTTCAACTACATCGGCGCGAGTACTACGCCATTATCACCCACATGGATCACCAAATCGGGCGGATTCTGAACGCGCTAGAGAAATCTGGAAAGGCGTCAAACACCTATGTGATTCTAACCGCCGACCACGGATTGGCGGTGGGTGAGCATGGATTGCTTGGCAAGCAAAACCTGTACGACTGTAGCATTCGAATGCCGCTTCTCATCTCTGGGCCTGGCGTTCCTGCGGGAAGGCGTGTCGATGAATTGGTTTATCAACATAGCGTTTTTCCGACAACCTGCGAAATTGCCGGATTGGAGATACCTAAGACGGTTGAGTTTCCGAGCATCGCTCCATTGCTGCACGGTCAAATGCACCCGATCCACGATGCGATTTTCAGCTATTATCGGGACTTTCAGCGTATGGTGCGCACTAAGAAACACAAGCTAATCATTTATCCAAAGATACGTCGTACTCAGTTATTCGAGATCGAGACTGATCCTTGGGAGATGCGCGACCTGAGCGAGGATCCTAATTACGCGGTCGTCAAAGCGGAATTGCTAGAGCGACTTTCGCGATTCCAAAAGGAGCTGGACGATCCCTTGAAACTCGATACCCTTGATTTATAGAGGAAGAAGAACGGAGCAGTAAACCTGCCTCCGTGTTAACGGACACATCGGAAACCGACGTGCGATGTGGAGCTGTCGGGTGTGCTTTGAGTTCGGGCCCCCACTCGATAACGGTTGCAATAGGACTCATGGCAGAGGAACGATCCCCCTTTCATGACCTTGGCGTAGCCCTCCGGCGGACCACCCGGGTCCTGTGGAACGCTGTCGAGCTGAAACCGCGTGTCGAACCAATCGGAACACCACTCCCATGTATTTCCGGTGATAGAATACAGGCCGTATGCGTTCGGGGGGAAATGGTTAACCGGACAAGTACCGGTAAATCCGTCTTCTCCAGAGTCGAGGATGGGAAAATCACCCTGCCAAATATTGGAGAGGTGGCGTCCATCGGGAGTCAAATCATTGCCCCAAGGGTAGAGCTTTTGTACCAAGCCTCCCCGAGCTGCATATTCCCACTGCGCTTCTGTCGGAAGGCGCTTCCCCGCCCACTCGGCGTAGGAATGCGCATCGTTCCAGGAGATGTGGACAACCGGATGGTCGATCCGGTCATCGATGCTTGATCCGGGGCCTTCCGGCGCCCGCCAATATGCTCCTGAGATCTTGCACCACCATGGGGCAGCGGGAACCGTTTCATCGACCAGGTCATCGAACATGTCTTCGGGGATATGCGCCCAGAACACGAAGGACCACCCAAATTTCTCTGCATCCGTTTGAAATCCGGTTTCCGCTACGAACGCACTAAAATCGCCGTTTGTGACCGGATAGACATCGATCTCGAATGGACTGAGATCAACGGGTCGAACAGGCCCCTCGCCATCGAGTGGATATGATCCGATATAGTTCGTACCCATCAAGAAACGGGCCCCCGGCAGCGTGACCATTGGGCGAGTCCAATCCGTTCCCGCGTTGAAAGCCGGTAGGTCTGAAGAAAGCGAGTCAGATTGCCTGACGCGCTTGGGGGCTCGGGGGACACAACATGCCGGAGATTGGCTGGCTTCGGTATTCAAGCGACCCGGATCTTGATCGCCCTGACTACTCAAGGTTCAGGTCCCCACGGCTAACTTTCATGATCTTGGCGATTTCCTTCATGACCTACCAGCCCGATGTCGATTTCCATTGATGGCTACTGGATTCCTGCATCCATTCTCATTATAGGGCTACGTCTCCGTTGTTGCGGATTATGTCTTCGACGCGAAACCTGACAGTAAGACGATCATTATCGCAAGCAACACGACAACCGACAAGGCGTCTCGCAAGGACAGTGATTTGGCGAGGAAACCGATCAGTGCTGGGCCAACGAGGAACGCAACGTATGCCAATGTGGCAATCGATCCGATGGCGTGGTCGGGCTTGTCTCCACCGATCCTCCCACCAAGGCTGAACGCGACCGGCGCAACCGTGGCCATCCCCAACCCAACCGATGCAAACCCGACGATTGTCAGCCAAGGTACGGCAAACCAAAGTGCTAGGCCCATACCCACTGTCGTAACAAGCCCCGAGACGCGGAGCGTCGTGGTAGCTCCCCACCGGTGAAGTACCGCATCTCCCCCAAACCGGGTTGCGGTCATCGCAAGGGAGAATGCAAAGTAGCCGAGAGTTGAGAATGCGGGAGTTTGATGAAGAAACTTCCTAAGATAGATCGCACTCCAGTCACCCATCGCGCCCTCAGACAAAAACGCGCAAAAGGCGATGATACCTACGACCAATACGGCCTTCTCCGGTATCGCGAATGGGGGAGCAAGGTGGTCTGGGTTCGGCGTCGATCTCAACATTCGAGGCTCAATCCAGAACAACACACAGGCAAGTAGGATTGCCGCGCTGACAAAGTGAACCTGCACAGATATTCCGCACTTGACTACGAGCCACCCGATTGCCGCCCATACCAGTCCGCCCAGGCTGAACATCCCGTGCAGCGAGGACATAATCGGTTTGGGCTCTAGTTTTTCAACCGCCACTCCGTTGGTGTTCATTGCCACGTCCATAATGCCGGTGCATGCGCCAAAGAGGATAAAGGCCGGGATCAACGTCCATAAGCTGGAGGTAAAGCTTAGAAGCGCCAAGTAAGCGCAGCAGCCGAGAGCTGCCCGACTTGTGACGATATGGCTCCCCCATCGGGCGCAGATGCGACCAGCAATCGCCACTCCAGTCACCGCGCCTGCCGCGCACGACAGAAGCGCCATCCCAAGCTGAGCTTCGTCAAGTGCCAACCGACGTTGGAGGTCGGGAATTCGGCAAGCCAAACACGCAAAGCAAGCACCCAAGACCAAGAAAGCTATGGAAACTGCGCCACGAGCTTTCATAGAAGTGGCGTGCGACTAGTTGATCGGCGCCAAAAGGCGGTAGCGAGACACAACGAGTATAAAGTTCTACAACGGAATGGCTCAGATGCAAGGATATTCGTAATCGAGTTGCCCCAACCCACTGCCCGGAGTCTACCTATTTGACCACGCTTCCTAAGAGAAGGCAATTCGACCTCCACTTAATGAGATGGCGTCAGCCGAGGCAATTGAATATAGCTAGTGGATTCGCTAGGGCTGGCTAAGGAATTTGCTAAGGGTTGGCCCAAGTCTCTTCATCTCTGCGCCTGGCGATGAGTGACCGGCATCGCCTGTCAAGACCAGCGTGTGCGCCCGCAGTGCCTTCGCAAAGCTGAGAGCCGCTGTTGGGTTTACGCAGTGATCTTGGCTTGCGGCAACGACCAGAACCTGGGCACGGACTGCTTTTGCAGCGCTTGCTTCACTGTCGCCAAATGGTTTGAATACGTCTTGGTTAAGTAGGGCATTCAAGCCGGAGGCCATGTCGTAAGGATCCCAGGCAAGCAGGGCCGCTTCAAACCCCCTAAGACTTTCGACTGCTCCCTCTCTCCTCGTGTGCTCCACATAATAGGCGGGCGTATTAAGGGCAAGCCAGAAGAAGTCTGCGAAACTCCGAATAAGTGAGGCCCGCGCAGACTTGTTGTTAATTGCCTCATTAACGGTCTTGAGACTCGACGCGTAGAACATCAAATCATACGATGTCGGACGCGGCGATCCCAGGATCGGAATCGCCTTATCGACAAAATTCGGGAATGCAGTGATCCATTGAAAGGTCTGAAAACCTCCCATAGAGATTCCCATCACCGCATGCAGATGGGTTATCCCAAGTCGAAGCAGCATTTTATGCTGGCTTTCAACCATGTCTCGAATCGTGATCGTCGGGAAAGCTGCATCGCGCTGAGTCTGGCTATTTGAGGGGGACGTGGAAACGCCATTTCCCAACGCATCGACTGCAATGACGAAGTACTTCGAGCTGTCTACCAGACCGCCCGGTCGGAAAGAACCTCGCAGATCAGCCGACGTTCCGAGGTACCACGTCGGCACAAGAACCGCGTTATCTCCCTTAGGACCCAGTTTGCCAAACGTTCGGTATCCGATTTTACAATCGTTGATCGTCGAGCCCGACTGAAGCTTCAGGTCGCCAATAGCGCAGAATTGTTGGTCCCCATCGCCTCTCGAAAGGGCGACGACAGCCAAGCCGATCATGGTGAGAAGCAATTTGGTCATCTGAACTCTAGGAAACGTTACCGCATAAGAACAGCTTTCATCGCCGTGACCAATGGACGTGGGCCGTCGTTGGCTGCCAGGCCAAAGAATGGACTAACGTCTCGAAATCGCAACGTCTAGGTAACACGCATGCGAACCAAGCAAGCAACACTGAGTGCATCGACGCCCATTAGGAAGCCTGAATCCAATCTTCCGGCTATTCCGGTACTTCCTTCGATTCATTGGGCGCCACGATTCGATCGCTCTTGGTCTTGGTACCAGGTTGCAGCGGTTGATTCAACGTCAATATGTTCCCTGAGCCACGCTCGATCGCCTGCAACGTTCGAAGAGCAAGCAGTTCGGGATTATTCTCCAATAGTCGTGTCGAATTCGCGAGGTTCCGAAGAGCAGCCGATTCGCCACGGGCTCGTTCCAATGCTGCGAGCCCTTCCTGTCGAGCCGCCTGAGCCTGTGTATAAGCCCTCTTTAACGATCCTGGCAGGGTGATGTCCCGGATGCTGACTCCCAATGACTCGAATCCGAGGCGCTCTGCCGGCCCTAACACGGCGGTTTGAACTTCCTGGCCAATCTCACCCTTATCCCCGAGAACTGCCTCCAAATCGCGCGATGCGACTGCGACCCGGGTGGCAAGTTGAGCCGCCACGTACAATTGGCCCGCTGGATTCTGTGATTTGTGGAAGTATGTCTCGGCACTGCTAATCCGATAGTCGATGACAACCGAACAGCGGATTGGAATATGATCCCTGGTAAGAATCTCCTGACCGCCCGCTACAACCTGGGTTTGCCGCATATCGACCGTCACTATCGAATACCCAAACAGCCTCCAATAGCGACCAGGTCCCACCGTTCTTACGTAGAGTCCATCTTTGAATAGCAAGCCAGTTTGGTAAGAGAGTACGGTAATGCTCATAACGATTTGCCATGCGCCGATCCCCGGCGATTACCCTTGCGGGAGCTTTGCGCTCGCAAAGCAGAGGAAAACCGGAGTCAAGTCCCACTTGACGCGGATCGACGCAAAAGCACCTTTTGTTGTTTTCAGCAACGACGCCCTCGGCCAACCAGGAACGAAAGAGCAGACACGCCGCTCGTCGCCTTCGAATCCAAGAGCATTGCGATTATACGATAACGAACAAGGCGGCGGTCGAATCAGACTTGCTCCTTCTTCACTCCAGTTGCTACACTTTTCAAATGACGAGGCGCGATTTACTTCTTCTTGCCGCAAAAGCTTACGGCGTGAACCTGGCTTACAGTCTCATGGAAGACATGGGGATGGTTGTCAAAACCGAACCGACCGATCTGGAAGCTCTTAAGGGCCAAACCGACAACAAGGCGTCTGTGCTCATCCTTGGAGCAGGCATTGCGGGAATGTGCGCTGCTCTTGAGTTGGAGCAACTTGGATATTCTTGTGCATTGTTAGAAGCCCGCGGTCGGACAGGAGGTCGATGCTATACCATTCGGCGAGGCGACACAGTGGAAGAAACTGGGATAAAGCAGGTTTGTGACTTCGAACGACACGCATATTTCAACCCGGGCCCCACCAGAATTCCCTATTGGCACGTGACGATCGACTATTGCCGCAAATTCAATGTGCCATTGGCCCCTTGGATCAATGTCAATGAAGGCACTTACATATACCAGACGTCTGGGAAACTCAAGGGGCAGAAGGTACGCGTCCGTGACGCAATCGCTGACACCACCGGCTATATGGCCGAACTCGTAGAACGATCTGTGAAGGCCGATCAAGCCGATCTCGTTCTCTCGGCGAACGAGAAACAGCAAATCCTAAACTATCTCTCCCGATATGGGTTTCTTGATCGGGACGGAATATATCGCGGTCGCCAGCGACGCAGCTTTAAGAGCTATTCTGGCGCAGGTCCCCTCGATAGCGAATACGAGAAGCCCTACCCATTGGTCGATTTATTCGAAGCCGGGCTGGGCGGATACTTTCATTTCATCGACGCCAACGATCAACAGATGACCATGCTTGAGATTGTAGGAGGGGTAGATAAACTTGCCAAGGCCTTTCAGTCTCACATCAAGTCTCCGATTCAATTTGGCTGCCAAGTCACCGACATCAATACCTCAAATTCTGGCGTAACCGTTTCCTACGTGAATAGTAACGGCAACACGCGCCAAGTAAGCGCAGACTTTTGCATCTGTACGATTCCATTGCCGGTTCTCAAGAAAATCGCGACCAATTTCGACGCACCCACCACTGCAGTCGTCAAAAATGCGCGCTATGCCAACTCGACAAAAGTTGCCTCGGAATACAAACGACGGTTCTGGGAGGAAGACGAAAAAATCTTTGGCGGTATTTCTTGGACCGATATGCCGATCGGCCAAGTGATCTATCCTTCTCACGACTTTTTCAGCAAGTCAGGAGTACTAGTCAACTATACCAATGGATTGAATGGCCAACTCCTGGCTAAGATGCCGGTCGATAAACGTATGGTAGCTGCGTTGGACATGAACGCACAAATCCACCCTCAAGTGAGGAAGGAACTGCGCTCGACCGTAACCTTATCATGGGCTAACGTTCCCTATAGTGAGGGAGCATTCGCGACTTGGGGCTTCGCACCCAACAGCGAAGCCTCCTATCAGCTTCTGTGCCAACCCCAAGGTCGGCTTTATTTCGCCGGCGAGCATGCAAGCCAAATAACCGCATGGATGGCAGGGGCCATCGAATCAGCGCGGTACGTCGTTAAACAGATAGCAATATCGGCCCAGCAATCATCACTTTAGAAAGCGGCTATCAATCGCGGTCTGGGTGGGAACCGCTCGATTTTTTCCAATACGGGGTTGTCATGCGGCTACTTAAGGTCCAATTGGGGCAACCTTAATTTGCGAATGGGTCTTTTTATGTGTCTTCGGTTCCTGAATCTCGATCGCTTCTATCTTCAGTGAGTGGGCCAGGGTTTGTCCCCACTCCCAATTCTGGTTCCCTCGGGAAAATCTAGACCAAATCGACCTGCAAGTAACTCCAGCAATTCGTCAGCCGACCTGACGACAATCGACTCGAGGATCTCTCTGCCCCTTCGACGTGTAAAGCGATCATTCAGGAGGATTAATCGCTCACCATTGTCCGCAGCGAGAGCACAAACCAGCCTTTGACTGAACTTTGCCTTGGGACTGGAGCTAGTCCACCAGTTGGCAACCTCGCGGTCAATCTCTGGCATCTCCTCTCCCGTGTATTCATACACATCGACCCACGCATTACCCGTCCAAGCTTGATGGAACCACTTCCCTTCCTCCTTCACAATCCGTCGTCGCTCATGGCGAGTCTCCTGTTCACCGCAAGCGTGTCGCAGAATAGGCGAAGTGAGTGTCAATCCGCCGACACCCACGTCGAAAATCCACTCTTGGCCCTCGACATGGACGACAAGAAAAAGATGAGTTCGAGGAGGCAGAACTTCCCGTGGCGACTCCACTCGAACACGAGCGGATAGGGGTGTCACTTCGTAGCCGATCTGTTTTAGGATTCCCAACATAAACCCGTTTTGTTCGAAGCAGTAACCTCCTCGCCGGCTATCAATGAGTTTCCGTTCTAGGGCGGCAGGGCTAAGGTCAATTCCCTTCCCCATAAGGACGTCGAGATTCTCAAAAGGAACTCTCTTCGCATGGTGCTCCGAAAGTGCATGCAGGACCGAGAGCGATGGTTCTAGAGGACCACGGTAGCCGATGCGTTCTTGGTATCTATCTAGATTGAAGATGTGGGATTGGGACATTGGAACAGGACCTGAGCCACTAGAACTGCTTGTCTGGAGGACACCATCCTACCGAAGCGGGAACCCAAAACCAGATCTGCGAAGACTCTGCGATAGGGTACTTCGCGAGGATCTGGTCAAATACGTCACAGGATCCGACCTTTGTCGCCGGTACAGATCGCTCCATACATCCATCTGAACCTGGAACAAAATCCCGTCTAGCCATATTCAAGGCAAATCTATGGCTGAGCGCCCGGTTCCAACTCTTTTAGCCGCAAGGTCGCGCCTTCTGACTCGGGTGCGAGTTTCAGAGCTTCCTTCAACCACCGTTTCTCGGCATCGATGTCAGATTGACCTCGATAGAAGTCAGCCCTCGCCAATGCCTTTTCCGCTTCGAAAGGGTCGTTGCTGTCAAATCGGCTCGGTTCAAGAAGCGATGCGTAGGACGGAACTACGTTTACGGTGGGACGAACAAGGTGTTCTTGGACCACCGTAACCACCGTAACCGGTTCGGAATTGTCGTCATACCTTAGCGTCGAAGTGACCATGCGACTTTGATTTGTCCAGAATCCGGAGAGATAACGATCCAATCGCCGGTTAGCTCGTAACCTTGAGGTTATGCGAATCGTCCTCTGCTCCCAGCGCGAAAGCTTTTGGCTTGGAACGAAGACGCATAGCTCGAGCTTTCCATCCTTCGAATTCTCGATGAATTCTTGATCCAACCGACTGGTAACTTTCATCAAGGAGTACTTAGTGCCAAGGTTGTCCGTGATGTCAACCGGATATCCCCGTCCCACCTTGCTTTATGCTCACCAGCCTGACAGGTAACAAACACGGTACCGTCATCCGTCACATCGACTGATCGGACCACTTGTCGGCCGGTGTCCAGTGGAATCGAACCAATATCATCTCTTGTGTGGATGCGCGCAATCTCTGAAGACCACAATTGCTTCGTGATCGGCGGAAAGCGCTTAAGATCCGGGATGAAGTCCTTAGGCGATTGTCGAGTGCGAAAATCGAATGTCTGTGCCTCACTTACCCTCCAACTGCCAGTCCGATCCGTTTCATCGTCGATTTCTATCGGTTACGAATCCATGACGGCGACATTTCTCGTTTTGCCTAAAGTGGCGTCGAAGTGGCTTGTTTTAAATGCCTACTTCCGCCTTCCAAGCGATACGCATACTACTACCGATCTACACACGTATTACTACTACACGCCATGGAAGCATTCCAAATCAAAAACAAGGAGTTGGTTGACGAGCTAATGGCCCGCCGGGTCGAACACCGCTTCCCACTTCAGATTCGTTCGGCAGCCAAACGTTTTGCGCATCAGCTGCTCGCGGTTTTGTTTCCGCACTTTACCGACCACATTGAAATCAGCCCCGAGCAGTTAGACGCCGAAATTCAACGCCTGGAAACGACCTTGCTGGAGATACTGAGGTCCTTGGCGGGAAACTACCCTGTCCCTCCGGAAGACATCGTTCGCTCGTACATCGAAAGACTGCCGAGCATTTACCATGCTCTTCTGCATGACGCGCGCGCGATCTTTCATGGCGATCCTGCTGCGGTAAGCGTTGATGAGGTCATCCTCGGATATCCCGGTTTTTATGCGATCGCCATCCATCGGGCCTCCCACGAGTTGTACTCGCTTGGCTTTCCCCTCCTCCCAAGACTTTTGTCAGAACATGCCCATCACCACACAGGTATAGACATTCACCCCGGTGCAACCGTCGGTCGTTCGTTTTTTATCGACCATGGCACTGGAATTGTTATAGGAGAGACCGCTGTGATCGGCAACGGTGTCAAGCTCTACCAAGGAGTGACTCTAGGAGCCTTGGTAGTACAGAAGAGTTTATCGAGTCGAAAGCGTCATCCCACGCTTGGCGACAATGTTGTCGTCTACGCGAATGCAACGATTCTCGGCGGCGAAACCGAAATCGGACATGACAGTGTCGTTGGTGGAAACGCTTGGATCACGGAGTCGATTCCACCGTTTTCAATTGTGGGCAGAAACAGCGACGTACGCCCTCGCAAACCTGGCTTGGAAACAGATATCGAGTTCAATATCTAAGGAACCCTAATCGTTATGAAGGCTAATAATATTCTTGAGACAATCGGCAATACACCTCATTTGAGAGCTAACCGGCTCTTCGGAAACGACCATGAAGTTTGGATTAAACTTGAGCGTGCCAACCCCGGCGGAAGTATCAAAGATCGTATAGCTTTGAGCATGATAGAAGCCGCCGAAGCAAGCGGAGTGTTAAAACCTGGCGGCATCATCATCGAACCAACGTCTGGCAATACCGGCATCGGACTTGCATTGGTTGCGGCGGTAAAGGGTTATCCTCTTATCCTCGTCATGCCAGAATCGATGTCTATTGAGCGAAGACGCCTTATGTCGGCCTACGGCGCCAAGTTTGAACTGACTCCTCGCGAGTTGGGAATGAAGGGCGCAATCAACCGGGCGATCGAACTCGCTGCCGAAACACCTGGCGCGTTCCTTCCCCAGCAGTTTGAGAACCCTGCGAACATATCCGTGCACCAAAAGACCACTGCAGCAGAGATCCTGAATGATTTTCCAGAAGGCATCGATTACTTGATCACCGGCGTCGGAACTGGCGGACACATCACGGGTGTCGCCGAAGTCCTAAAGCCCAGATTTCCCAACCTTAAGGTATTCGCGGTCGAACCTACCAAGTCGCCCGTCATTTCAGGTGGCCAGCCCGGCCCCCACAAACTTCAGGGTCTTGCGGCAGGATTCATTCCCAAGAACTTGCACACCGAGATCTTGGATGGTGTGATTCAAGTCACCGAAGAGGACGCATTCAATTACGCTCGACGAGCCGCTCTCGAAGAAGGTCTTTTCGTAGGTGCATCCTCGGGAGCCTCCCTGTCAGCGGTCGCACAGAAGCTGCCGGAGATCCCAACTGGCAGCCGAATCCTCACGTTTATTTATGATACTGGTGAGAGATATCTGTCGGTCGAAGGCCTCTTCTAGAGACTGAGGCCAGAGTTTTCTATCGCTCGTCAAAACTGCGAGGAACGAGATTGTAAGGTCGTTCCTCGCAGTTTCATTGAGCGGTAGGACCAACCCTGTCCATTCACTCACTCCGCAGGTGTCCCACTGGTATCTGTGTCTTTCGGCCGGAAAGTACCCGATGATTCAGGCACGCTTCGTTTCCCAACGAAATCGCATTGCAATACCCTGCACATCCCTCGATTGCCCCTCTCAGACCACAGAACCTCAGTCTCTCGAGAACTTGATTTCGTAGGCAAGATGGGCAGTTCTCTCCCATCCTTCGACTTTATTTCCTTTCACCTGGTATTTCAACGCCTCAATGAGCCCCTGCAGAGTGCGATCCTGGGGCCTTACGCGCACCCACTCCTTGGCGACCGCGTAGGCCTCTTCGTATTGCCTCAGGCGATCATGGCACTGGGCCAGCTTTACGCCTGCTTCCCAGAAGTTAGGATCCAACACCGATGCCTTGCGAAATGGCTCGAGAGCTTTATCGAATTCACCCTTGCGGTAGTAACACATGCCAAGACAGCCGAGGATTCTCGCATTGGTAGGTTGGAGTTGCAAAACTGCTTTGCACTCCAAGATCGCATCATCCCATGCTCCCCTTTGCATTAAGGCGTCTATACCGGTGTTGCTCATAGTCCACTCACATTCATTAAACTGCGGAATCTCGAGATAGTTACTTAGAATTTCTCAGAAATAGGGGAGTTGATTAAAATTGCGTCTGTCTTAACAATTCCTTTACCCTTTAGACAGGTTTTAGACTTTCATCCATTATTTTCCAACAGAAATGGGCATGATTGAGCTTTAATCTGCGCTCTCATAGGAGGCTTGTCGTATAAGATTCCACGAATTTCGGTTGAGGACATCAAATACGCGGTCCACGATCGATGTTTACAGATTGCAGATGACCTTCAAACCGATTGACGAGTGGATACCCTATCTAGAATGGGTCATTCACCGAAGGAATTGTCAACGCGGTGAGACCGAACAATTCACGCCATGCTTATAAAGCTCTGCATGGGTTTTAGCATTCAGTAGGTTGTCTTTGGGCAGGCTCTTGCTCGGCGGCATGGTACCTGCCCGAATCACAGATGCTAGAGAGCTCTAATACCTTGCCGAAATGGAGCTCGAATTCGATGCAACTCAACAACCGATTACCAACGCTCGCTTTGTTAAGCGCGGCAACTGAAGTCGCACAGGTTGTGGCCTAACCGAGTTTTCGCACCGCAGCTACCACGTCGTTCTCGTCTGGAATGCATTGCAACTCAAGAATCCTAGAGTAGGGCATTGGAACGTTTAATCCACCGACTCGTCCGATGGGAGCGTCTAAATCATCGAAGCAGTCTTCCCCAATGCGCGCCGCAATTTCCGCACCGAACCCGCCACTTCTCCAGTCCTCATATACAACGAGACCACGATGCGTCTTCCGAACCGAGGCATAAATCGTCTCAGTGTCGAGCGGAAGAAGCGAACGCACGTCCACGACTTCGGCATGAATTCCGTCCTTTTCAAGCACTTCTGCTGCCGCAAGGTTGACCTGCGTCATTCGACTGTAGCCGATCAGACTGATGTCCTTTCCTTCCCTGAGGATTTGGGCCTTGCCGAAAGGGATCTTAAAATTTGGATCATCGGGAACCATTCCCTTCGTTGCATACAAACCCGGGTTCTCGTAGAGGATAACGGGGTTGTCGTCCTCAACCGCTGTCTTGAGCATCCCGTAGACATCGCTCGGGGTTGCCGGACAAACCACTTTCAAACCCGGTACGTGGGCATACCAACCTTCCATCGAGTGAGAGTGCTGAGCAGAAAGCTGCTTGGCAGCGCCCCCTGGGCCACGGAACACGATCGGACACTTGACCTCGCCATTAGTCATATAGTGAACTTTTGCCGTATGGTTGATAATCTGATCCAAGGCCAAGATCGAAAAGCTCATTGTCATGAATTCGACAATCGGACGAAGACCAGCCATCGCGGCGCCCGTCGCCAACCCGGCAAAGCCGGCTTCCGTTATGGGAGTGTCGATGACCCGACGATGGCTATACTTTGAAAATAGGCCTCGAGTGACTTTGAACGTGCCTTCGTAACGGCCAATATCCTCGCCCATCAAGAACACGTCGGCGTTCTTGTCCATCTCTTCGACCATGCTTTTATGCAGGGCCTCGCGATAAGTCATTTCCATCAAAGATCCCATCAGTGTCCTTTCTCCGGCGTCATATCGGTGTAAATGTTGTCGTAAACTTCAGAAACGTCGGGGTGAGGCGATGCATCCGCCTCGTCGTATATCTTTTCGACCATTTCCTGGATCTCGGCATCGATTGCTTCAAGCTTCTCCTCGTTGGCAATGTTCCGCTCAAGCAGAACTTTTACCAGTCGATCAATGGGATCGCGCTTGAGGTTTTCCTCTTCCTCTTCCTTCGTGCGATAGAGTTGTCGGTCGTTGTCAGCCGCTCCGTGTCCGGCAAACCGATAGGTCATGACCTCGACCAGATACGGCTTTCCTTCTTTTCTCACCCAGTCCACGATTCTCTGCGCATCCTTCTTCATTTGAAGGACATCCATTCCGTCGATTCGCTCGCTCTTGATGCCGAACGGGATCGCGCGCTTCCACAATTCTGTATCGGCTGCGTGGTACTCCAGCCGTGTCCCCATTGCGAACTCATTGTTTTCAATGATGAAAATGCAGGGCAAATCGTATAATGCGGCCATGTTCAGCGTTTCGTAGACCACGCCCTGGTTGGCTGCGCCATCGCCTAGGAAGTTCAGCGTAACTTTGTTGTCGCCACGGTAGCGCGACGCAAACGCCAGGCCCGCGCCCAACGGAATGTGCCCTCCCACGATGCCCCAGCCGCCATAGAACCCGTTTTTCGGATCGTAAATGTGCATCGAACCGCCCTTACCACCGGCAGTGCCCGCTTTCCGCCCCATAACTTCGGCCATTACCGCAACAGGACTTGTTCCGAGAAGCAACGCATGAGCATGATCGCGATAAGCAGTGATCACGTTGTCGTATCCCTTTTTGATGGACGAAAGCCAACCAACGGCGAGAGCTTCCATCCCAATATAAACGTGCATATAGCCACCCGCCTTTCCCTGCCGATAAGCAAGGTTGCACTTCTCTTCGAAGTGCCGGATGAAAAGCATGTCTCGGTAATACTGCTCAAGTTCGGCAGGTGATTCTATATTCTTTTTTTCGGCTTGTTTTGCCACGGGGGACTTCCTCTTGCGTGAATATGGAGGCGAAGAAAAAACGTCGATGACTGCGACTCCGGAGCAACGACCGAGGAGGCAGTTTACCCAGCTAACACCGTCTTCGGCGCGGTATCCGCGCATTGAAGGCTTTTGGGATTTCACGCCCCTTCAGCCGTTTCTTCGTTCGACGCAGATTCGCGCCGTGGAAGTATATCTCCGGTGCGAACTTGAAGCGAGGCCGTCTTAGAGAAAGTTGAACACCCAAAAACAAACGTTTAGATGGCCCTCTTGGCCAAACGGCCTCAATTTCTCTCTGTGATCGCAACCTGGAAATAGCCTCGTACAGCGCTCGCTTGATCGATGAGTTCAAATGAGGTCTGATTCGGATCGACCTGGCGCCCCCAACTTCCGCCATAGAAGCCGCTTTCGCTTTTAACGGATCCATGAATGAATGCCAACGGTCCGCTAAGATCAGGAGTGGGCTGCCCCGGTTCCCTAACGTCGCGACGATAGTAGACCCACGAATCCAAAAGAAGGTGCGCGAACTTGCCTTCATCATTTAGGGCGCCGGTATCGGTCTTGAGCCACTGACTGATACTGGACTCCAACATCGCCTTCGCATCGATTGCGTAGCTCGACGTCTTCGTAATTCGAAACAACTCGGAAGCAGAGCGAAGCATCAAGGCGGTGTTATAGGTCCACTTATGCTTCTCGATATGCCCACTAAGGCTTTCCCCATCCCAGAACAGGTGGTCCGAAGTATCCTGGAAATGTTCCTTTGTCCATGCGTAGAGCTTTTCCGCTTCAACGAGGAGCCGGTGCTCGTTTGTTCGGGAATATACGGTCAGGCAAGCCGCAACCGATGGGCCATTCGAACAGCAGTTCTTACTGCTCTTCTCAGCTTCCTTCCAGTAGATCCCGCCTCCAAGCTTGTCGTCCTCGCCACTGAGCACATATGCGAGCGTGTCCTCAGCCCAAAGCAGGTATTTCTTGTTCTTGAGAATCTCTGAGGTCTCGACGAGCGCCATAACCATCCAGGCGTTATCGTCATAGTAACGGTCTACCGGCTTCGGCCCCGGCAAGACGTCGTATCCGGGCACCGGACCAAGTTCATTCCAATAGATGCGTGTCTTGTCGGCGTAGTCGCGCAACAACGACTTGTACTGGGGATCCCATCGAGCTGCCGCATTCAGCGCAGAAAGCATGACCCCAACACCCCACGTAAATGCAGGTTGGTCCGGCTTCCCCGCGACCATATTCCGATCTGAGTAAAGCCCCCTGTCAGTCAGAAAATAGTGGGTCTTTATCTGTTCCAGTGCCTCGCCACCCCAATTGCCAAGCGTCGTCGAGTCCACGGCGGGGCCCAAAATCAAAGAGGCGGCGATCCATCCGAACATATCCTGACTCTATCCTACGCGCGAAGAGTGCCGCCGAAACCAATCTGCAACAATCAACTGGCGACTTTGAGAGATCTCGAAACGGTTCAGTTGGCGTAAATCCCACTGCAACTTAGTGTCGCAGGATGATGATAAGCGAAATGACTGACACAGTTCCCCAGAAGCCGGCAATCAGGAGTGGATGCTTCAAGAAACAACGAGTATCCTTCTTTCCTTTGGCGATGGCTGCGATATAGAATGCAGCACATAACCCGGCCGCGAGCGGCAAAACGAATCTCCCAGCGAGCAGGGCTACTGTAGCGACTTTACAAAATTGGAAGGCAATGCCTTCATAGATCTCACCTCGGGTCTTTTCCATAGATGTTCCTACTTTGGACCTTTTATTTTGGAGTAGATAAGCAAAGCAAGCAAAACGACGGGGATCGCCAAAAAGACAAATGCGGGAACCGACCAGTTTCCCGTACTGCTGACCGGCTCAATTCGTTGTCCGTTTATCGAGAGAAAGCAGCTGCCCAGGCAGAGCGACGGGATACCGATCGCGATAAAAAGGCACGATAGCAGCATCTCGCTACTTTTGTCTTTTTCTGCCGGCCCGCCTGCTTTTTCGCCAATCGGGGCCCCACATTCCGGACAATGGCTTGCCGCCTGTGCCAATTCGACCTCGCAATTTGGACGTTTCAAAGAACTAATCCCCCTTTTTGGGCTTTTATGCCTTCTGAAGAAACCTCAGCAACAGATAGGAAACATAAACAAGTAGGATCCCAAAAGCAGTGAATGGGACAGTCGCCAGGTCGAAGCGGGGAAACGTCTGGCTGGAAACGAGAACGAAGCAGGCACCGGCTAATGCGGCCGGAATCCCTATTACTACGAAGAGAATGAGCGCAATGATCTTGACGAAAATGCTTGAGCCATCACCTGTGGGAGGTTTGCCAGAATCAGGAGAGGTGAACGATGCCCCGCAATTTGGACAATAAGCATTTCCCTCGGGAATTTCCTGACTGCAATTCGTGCAAACCACTTAATTCACCCGCGCAATCGAAGCGGTGCGCCTAGATCTGAGCCACCAACAAATGACCGAACCTGCCATTAATTCGAGGCAAAACCACTGCATAGGAGAGAGTCCAAAGTAAGTTGATTCGCGCCATCGTACGAATTCAAGGAGAAACCGGGTCGCACCGAATCCGCATAGGTATAGCAAGAATAGATCCCCTTCTCTCTGCATATGTTTTCTAATTGCAAGCAATCCAATGAAGAGTGCGAATGCAGTTATCGCAGAGTATATTTGCGACGGGTGTCGCCATGCTCCATGTTGGTAGATTGCCCATGGCAAGTCGGACTTTTCGCCGTAACAGCAGCCGTTGAAATAGCAGCCGATTCGACCGACGGCCTCTCCGGCAGGGAGAGCGAGGGCGAAAAGGTCACCAGTAGATCGCCGAATTCCGAGCCGCCACTTTGCGACCTCAACCCCGATCCAGCCGAACACGAGCCCACCGAGCAGGGCTCGACCGCCTGCAGATGGGTCTAGCGCCGCCGTGATAGGAACCTTCGTTGGCCAGCCTTGAGCCACGAGTTGAGTTAGTTTGGCGCCGACTATTCCAAGCGAGAGGCCATTGAAGGCAACCCATCCCATCCCTTGGGTTGCAAGTTTACTAGAGGACGCAGCCCACCAAAGCACGATTCCTCCGATCACATAACCTAACCCGGTAAATAGCTCGCCTAAAATCGTGTTCATGTTCCGTAGGTTCCCTTTCCCCCGAGAGGACTCATGCCACTCTGCTAATCACGCATTTAACACCCTCATCGTAGAAAGTCGAGATTTCGGAAAATCGGTAGCGTCTGCAAAAAGCCATCGCCAGCAAAAGCTATGTCTCCGAGAATCATCCTCGAATGTTCCCACATGGACGCAACACTGCCTAATACGTCCGTCGTGAAAAGTGTGGGAATCCATAAACATCTTCACCGTGATTCGAAACGTGTTTTCCGCCATCTTTTCTAATTTCTCGGTTGGCCTTAGGATAAGTTCGCTAAGGCCAGGTAGGCAGTCGCAGCCAGGACCGCACTCGCACATTCGCAGGATATCGGCAGCAAGCTTAAGAGGATTCATCTTCTGTTGTTCCGAAAACACCCGTTGGACGACCCCGTTTTTCACCAATTCCTTGACTGCCTCTGAGGCGTTGTCGAAAGAAATCGTGTTTGCGACGAGGTGAATCCAATTCCTCAGCTCGTCACGGCCAATCAGACTGGCAATCGATTTCCAGCCCTGCTTGGTCCGAAGCAGATAGGCAATGTCGCAGCAATCACGATAGGAACATGGCAACGGAATGAAGTCAGTCCAGCCCAGTAAGCCGTTCGTTTGTTTTTCGAGGTCTCTCAAAACCCCGGTTGGAGTAGATCGATCGTTTGGGTCGTAGATCGAAGTGCGTCCAGACCCAAACATTGGCTGGATTGCCAGTCCACAGCATTTGGGTGTTTCCAATCCGAGTTCGATAAGATGGCCAACCTCGTCATCGTTGACTCCTCTTGCAACCGTAGCCACTAACGTCGTAAAAATCCCTGCCTGATTCAGCCTTTGTAGAGCCAGCAGCTTTTCTTTTCCGACGTTTTCTCCTCGCAAGCGGACGTGAGTTTCGGTCCGCAGCCCGTCAAACTGAAGATAGACCTCGATACGATTTCGATTTTCGCTGAGGAACTTGAGAAATCGATCGTCGCTCGCAATTCGGCGACCATTTGTGTTCAGCATGATGCGCGTTACATTCCGCTCCAATAGAGCGCTTAGGAGGGCCTCGATATCGCCTCTAACTGTCGGCTCTCCGCCCGAAATCATCACAACTCCAAGCTTTCCCGCCTCGCGTTTCAGTACCGTGTCGACGGTTTTGACGACTTGCTCGATGGATGGCAACCGACTGGTCTCGATCGGTGACCCAGGCGGCAACGCCGATGCGTAGCAAGTTGGGCAACTGTAGTTGCAGCTCTCGATGACGTTCAGCAGAAGAATGCAAGTATGTTGGCCATGCGATACGAGGAGACCGTCTCGATATCCCTCCGGGAAACCGCGGTAATTATCCTCTCGATCGGGGGTGATCTGTGAGGTCGGAGTTCCCCATCCCGATCTGGCGCGCCAAATCTCCTCGTCTCGTTCATAGAGGCTCTCCGACTCGCCATGGTACGGACAAAAGCGCCTCATCCATATGCTGCCGTGATGAGAGACCAGCATTCCGTCCAAGAAAGTGTCGGGTTCATCGGAACGTCGCTGACGGTCGGCAAAACAGTGCGGACACACCGTTTTCGTGTACTCCTCGATTTGGTACGGTCGCGGGGACAAACCAGTCATGACACTGAGTGTATGCGATCTGTCGGCATATCGCGGTCTGAGTTTTTTGGAACCATGAGATGTCCGTTTGCATGATCTCTGCAAATAGTTCAGAAAGCTCTCCACATCGGTCGTGGAACAACCGCGCGCAGAATTTGAAAGGGATTCAGAACCCCTCAATTGGAACCGTTGCCTACTTGATGGCCGTACTCATTGTATGCTCGCGCTAGTGGCTTGGGCCCTATCCGGATCTCAGTCGAATCCTTCGATCCAAGTACGTTGGGTAGATGACGCACCACGTGCGGCACTTTCGATCCTTCGGAAGGAGGCAGCACACCAGCCGGTTTCGGAGGGCGACTGGGGAGCCCTCTTTGAGAGTGAAGGCTATCGACGCCTTAAAGATCGGGAAAACGGAATGAAGCGGCCATTCACCGATGACGATTTTCGAATGTTTTTGAGCACCGACTCGCTGATCAGAAAGGCAGATTCACTTCAACGAACGCTTGATGGTTGGTCAAAACTTGACGTCGAATACCTTGGGAGGCGATCGTTGAAATACTTACCGGCGCAGGCGAAATTGAAAGCCAACGTCTATCCGCTTATCAAACCTCGAACCAATAGCTTTGTTTGGGACACGGATAAGGATCCAGCGATCATGCTTTACCTCGATCCGGCCGAGAGTCCCAAGCGATTCGCCAAGACCGTCGTTCACGAGCTACACCACATCGGATACGCCAGTTGTTGCCCCTCACCCGAGTTTCAAACCTGGGTCCACGACCAATCGAACGTGAGACAGCAGGCTTGGATTTGGGTGGGAGCCTTTGGCGAAGGATACGCAGTACTGGCGGCAGCCGAAGGACCAAGATCGGATCCTATGGCTGCGTTTGAGCCAAATGTTAAGGCGGCTTGGACGCATGGCATGAATCACCTTGCCGAAGATATGGAAACCCTGACCGCGTTTTTCACCGACAGCCTTACTGGAAAGCTGTCCAGTGACGGCGTTCAAACTAAGGCGATGGAGTTCTATAGTGTTCAGGGCCCTTGGTATACCGTCGGATATATTCAGGCAACAACGATTGAGCGAGCATTCGGACACGAGAAACTCATGGCGTGCTACTTGGATCCGCGCCTCCTGATGCCCACTTATAACGCTGCAGTCGCGCAATTGCCCAAAGGTGCCAAGCTGCCTACTTGGCCAGAAAACCTGATTGAACTCCTTGGTAAGGCCTAGACGTCAACCTGGATGGCGGTAATGCGATTTTAACCTTAGCAGCTGTCCACGTATGGGACACTAACGTATATGCTACGAAGCTTCCTGATGGTGGGGATTGGAGTGGTTGCGATTGGGATACTGGCATCCTGCAGCCCGCTTCCCGCTCGGGAAGTCAAGAAACCTGTCCGATTAAAGCCAAACCCAAGCGGATGGGACTCGGTGAGGACTACGCTTCCGATCGAATTCGTCGATGCCACCCGATTCCTACTGAACCATGGATTCGGTGATCCACGCCGAGGCGAGTATAGGCGCCTACGTGTCGTCATTGGCGCCATGTCCGAACAAGAGGGGACTCCGGTTAATGCCGATGGCTGGTTCTTCCCATCAGAACCGGGCAAGCCGGCACGGGCCGTCTGTCTAAACGGACTCGTGTATGAACCGTTGGATCACGGATCTGTTGCTGATCTCGAAGCGGACGTTAAGGAGGCACTGAACCACCGAGCGAGCCATAGCACTTCCACAGGAACAGAGCAAATCTCCGCCGGGGTGGACGATTTCATGACTGATTCCGCAGCGGCATTGGTTTTGATATCCGGGCGTCACGATCTAGCCGAGAAGATTGAGGCACAGCGAACGACATTAGCGGATGAGCATGGCTTTATGCGACTCGCTAGGCGCTTTCTGACCTTGTGGTGGGATCAAGCGGTGACCGCACATCTCAGGGGAGACGAACGAAATGCCTTCCGCAATGCGGTTCTTATTCAGAAGTTTCGCCTCGACTACGAAAGGCAGGCGAAGTTCATTCTCGGTTCATCCTGGGTTCAGCAGATGAGTCAGCCGTCTATGGGAGGCACTGGCACATTTGAGGCGTTTCCATTCATCGACCATGTAGAAGATTTGGTAAATGATTGTGCAAGGCGTCTTGATCTCGGGACAAGGCAGACCCTAGATTGGACCACGCTCAATAAACTCTCGCAAGCTGAGCGCATCACGGCGTTAATTGATCGCCTCGATGATTTTCAGGCGAGGGGAGCGGGACGGGCGACAGCTCCTAGCACCGGAACAGACCCCATTTTTGCGGCCATCGTGAAGGAAAATCGAGCTGCGCTTCCAGCGTTACTCGATACGATGGACAACGACACCAGGCTAACGAGAGCGGTAAAGATCGGAACCGACCGACAAAGGGCCCCCATTCTCATTTCAGTGAAAGACATTGCCCGACTTGCCATCGGCAGCATCTTGAATTGGGTCAATATTACAAATATTAGCGGCCAGCCGGCGACGACTCAGCAAATACGTGAGTTTTTGGTCAAGAACAGCACCGGCACGAAGGCCGATGACTGGTTTAACGTCCTGGCAGACGAGCAGGCAACTCCCGAACAATGGCTGAATGCCGCCCAGTCGCTGTTTCAGGTTTCACCTCCGCTTCTCCGACAGCAGACTGATCGTTCTGCGGCTCTGCAAGTGCAGGGACCACCCGTCGTGAAGCTGGTTGCTGACTTGGTCCGTCTCCGGGAAAACCCTTCGCTGGCCGATTTGATCAAGAGAAGGGTTAACCAGCTTCTTGACGACTCCGCTCAAGATCCATCTGACACCGACTCCGAAGTGGCGATTGCAATGCAGCTTGCGACATTTTTGACGCAGTGGGACCGCGACAATGCCCTGCCCTTGCTTGCAAGGGCTTCGAATACTGCCATGACGAATCATTCCGGGTCTAAAAGCCAAACAGATCGCCTCATTCCTCAGGCGATCGAGTTACGTGTCGCGATGGGAGATAAGACGGCGCTCTACGAATACTCACAGTGGCTGACTTCCATGCAATCGACTGGGCTTGGAACGACCGATCCGCGTGTATTCGAGCCGCTTCTCGCAAACTCGGACTCACCGGACCTCCGAGGTCTCCCAGAAAAGCTGTTCTTGGACAACGATTCAGGCATGAACTTGATAAAGTTGGCGATCGATTCTCCCGATAAAAAGCGTATTAGGCCCCTGATCGTATCCCCATTGATACAGCTCTTGGCAGTTCAGAAAGCGATTTCACAATTACTCAAGAACAAGGATTCCCTTGGTTCGCTAACCATCGACAACAGCACGACCTTCACGATTGTCTTCTCATCAAGCAATAACTTGCTTAGTGTGCATTCGAACAAGTTACAGGGGGATCCCTTGGGGCCCAAGCCGGGAGACTATCGAGGTTACCGAGTGTGCGACTCGATTGCCTCCTACTTGTCGGCGTTGAGAGGCGCCCCTGAGATTGAACCCTACTGGCCGGACCAAGCAAAAGACGCTTCAATCGGAAGACTCGTGTCCTATCTGGCGAAGAACGCAAACCACCTTTCAGGCTTGGTACCTTCGCCGGAGAATTGGAAGGAACGCTCAGGCGTAATCACCGACGCATTGAAGCATTAAATATCTGTTAGAAATGCCACCCTCCGTGGGAGGTTAACGTAATTGTCGTTTACTCAACGACCGTTAGGGCGGGCTAGTCCGCTATCATGGGGTCGTACGGAGACCAATATGAATCTCTTATTTATGATTCTCTCTGCGCTAGCGGCAATAGGTGGCTTTGTCTGCGGTATCATCATCCTCATCAATGCGTTCCAAGATGAAATCTGGAAAGGAGTCCTTTGCCTTCTTTGTGGGCTTTACGGGGTGTACTACGCGCTTTTTGAGTTTGAACACGAAAACAAATGGCTGATTGTAATTGGCGCCCTTGGCGGCGGTTCGATCGCTGCGGGACTATCCAGTCTTGCAAAGTAGCCTGGCTTCTGGCCGCTTGAAATGACCGTTCATTCTGTTTGAAACCAAGGCCGAGTGAGACTTAAGCTTCCGACGCCTAGGGCATGACGGGCAGTCGTGCCCTTCCTCCGTTGTTTCAGATCCGTTCGTGAGCGGAAACGCCAATAGTCCCGATTGCGCCTTGTCACGCAGTTGTCACGGTTCTCAAATGTGATCAATGTAATCAATGGCTTGCGATCCACCGGACAAAGTAGTTTCGGTGCGATCAGGAGACACAAATTGATTAGGTTTCTACATTCGCTTGCCGAACGCGCGCAAAGCCTGTTGGCGCCATCGAGATTTGCTTGGCCAAATCGCGCCCCGCATCCGACCAATGCCTGCCAGCAACTGGCGCCAAGGTGTGCTCAATTGACACACCATGATCTGAATTCGAGGGTTCTCGGTCTCAAATGGCTCGTTCGGCTCCTGACCATTGCTTTTGCAATGCCAATTGGAATTGCCTGTGCGCAGAGCGTTTCAATCAGCCCGAATGGGTACGTCACCGCCGATCTGGGGGGAACTGTCCAATTCTCCGCAACTGTCACCGGAACCACCAATACAAAGGTCACGTGGTACGCAGGTGGAACCCTGGGTGGCAACTCTACCGCCGGAAAGATCAGCAGCTCCGGTCTCTATACGGCTCCCACCGTCATCCCTGCACAGGACCCCGTGCAGATTACGGCGGTGAGTCAGGCAAACACTTCCATATCCGGTACCGTTTACGTCAACATCCTCGGACCGGGACCGACGCTGACGTCCGTAACTCCAAATCCTCTTTACGTGGGCAACATCACCTTTACGATTAAGGGGTCTGGATTCGCACAATATGCCGGTGTGTTCAATACTTACAATGGTGCGACATATCAACTTAACACCACGTCCATCACGCCGGACACGATCGTAGCGACCGGATACCAAGGAAATGCCACGACCGCTACTTTTTCGGTTACCAATCCGGGCACGAGTGTCAGCAATTCCATCCAGGTACCAGTTAAGAACAGCAACCCGATGTATACGCTAACCGTCACCAACGGGTCTGGTGGAGGCAGTTACGCGGCAAATACGGTCGTCACCATTACGGCAAACACTCCCCCTACTGGCGATGTGTTTCTAGACTGGACTGGCGCGACGGTTGCCAATTCGACCGCCGCGACAACGTCGCTAAGCATGCCGGCGGCAAACACAACGGTTGTGGCGAACTATACTTCGAGTACATCGAAATACCAGCTCACTGTGAATAACGGTTCGGGTGAGGGTTCTTATTCGGCTGGGACAGTTGTCGCGATCAAAGCCAATGCGCCTCCTACCGGGGATGTCTTCTCTGACTGGACCGGAGCGACCGTTGCCAATTCCCAGTCAAGTTCGACTACCATAACCATGCCGGCAACTGCCGCAACCGTCACGGCAAACTACGCGGTTGCCCAGCAAGTGCCTTTCCCCGTCACGACCCACCCTAGGTTGTGGGTGACGCCTACCGATGTGACTCGTCTCCAAAGCTGGGCGGTAAATTCCAATCCGATTTACTCACAAGGCATTGTTCCGCTTCTTGCCACCGCGGTGAACGTCTACGAAACTCAATTCTTCCCAAATGGCGTAGCCAATCCGAATTACCCGGACTTGGGGGACACCCAAGGCTATTCGGGACAATTATCGGAAGAGATCGGCTTTGTACTCGCCTTTAACTCTCTGATCGATCCGGTTCCAGCAAACCGAATTAAGTACGCGCAATACGCGCGCAACCTCGTCATGTATGCCATGAACCAAGCGGCCCTCGGCGTTTTGGCTAACGCTCCGTTCCGCGACCCTGCGTTTCCGATTTATAATCGAGGCGACTTTGCGGGCGATCAGTGGTCACTGATCGTCGACTGGATCTACAACACGACGGACAGCAAAGGTAACCCAATTCTCACGTCAAGCGACAAGCTCACCATCCGCAAAGTGTTTATGATTTGGGCAACCGAATGTCTCAACGCATCGACAACCGGTGGCGACCATCCAGAGCCAATCGGAGTGATGAACGATCTTTCGCTGCTGGGTGGTGGTGCCGGCGCTTATCGCATGGCCTCAAACAACTACTACCTTGGGCATGCTCGCAATCTCACGATGATGGCCCTCGCCATTGATCCAACTGACGATCCTGTACTCGACAAGACGAAGTCTCCAGCCACGATAGGAAACACGTTGCGGAGCTATATCCTGGACGCAAACGGCGCCTGGCTTTATCAGACCTATGCCATGATGGGCGACCCCCAAACCGTCAAATCCGACTACGGCCTGCCTGCGATGTCTTCTGTGGGCTTGGCAAGCGGCGGTCTGCCTCCCGAGGGCATGCTCTACGGGGAGTCCTATGCGACATTACTTGGGCAACTCCTTGCCCTTCAAACAGCCGGCTTTAATAACACAAAGCTGACCGGCCCACAAGCCAAATTGATTGGTGCACCAGTCTGGGATCGTTTTGTGACAGGCTTTATGTCATCGATCACACCAACGGCGACGACACCTTCCGACGCTGCCTATCTTGGCCCGCTTTACTATCTGTCGGCATACGGAGACGTTCTCGAGAACTACGTCACGCCCGATACGATGCAACCATTCGCACTCTTAGGCCTGCTTGAGCAGGAGCAAGGGGTATCGACTCACCTCAACGCGTCCCGATGGTTCACCACAAATGTGGTCCAGGGAGACCTTCTTTACAATGTAAGCACGCCGTGGACCTGGGGGACCGTCCAGTCTCTTCTCTACTTCATGCTTCTTGATCCTAAGGCAGCAAAACCGACCGATCCTCGGTCAACGTTTGCGCTGAACTTCTACGATCCAGGGGCGGGACGAGTCATTTCCCATAGTGATTGGACGTCTAATCCCACGTGGTTCGACTATCGGGCCAGTTGGGAGTCCATTAATCACCAGCACGGAGACGCCGGAGAATTCTCGTTCTTCCGCAACGGTGAGTGGTTGACCAAAGAAATGAGCAACTACGACAACAACCTCGTCGGTTTTACGCCGTACTACCTCAATACGTTGGGGCTCAAGAATTGGTGTGCCAACGGAACGCCCGACCTGGGTTGGGAAGAAGGAGGCATTTGGGCCAATGGAGGTCAATGGATGTGGGCCGAGAACGCAGGCGACCCCACCACAGTAACAAGCAACGGCACTGGGTACACCTATGCATCAAGCGACATAACCAACCTTTACAATCGGCCTGACATTTGGACGCCAGCAAACGGCGCAACTGACATTACGCAGGCGAACCGATCCATTCTATGGCTCGACAAGGACTATGTAGTCATTTACGATCGGGCTACATCCATCCATTCTGGGCTGTTCAAAACATTCAATCTTAGTCTGGCTACCTCTCCAACCATCAACGGCAATGTAGCCAAAGAAACCATGGCCGATGGCCAGGTGCTTTTTGTGCAGTCGTTGCTGCCTCAAGATGCGACGCTTACGTCTAGATATGCGGCAGGAGATCTAAATCCTCATTCGGAGTTTGACCCAATGAACTATGTCTTGACAGTTCAGGACAAGACGTTGCCGGAAGACACGCGCTTCCTCCACGTATTGCAGGGATCTAATGCAAACGCCAAGATGGTCCCTGCGGTTTACCTCCAAAGTAAGACCGGTACGTTATTTGATGGAGTCGTGTTCGGAACGTCGGCGGTGTTCTTTACGAACAAAGCCGATGCGTCCGTGACGACCTCAACTTTCACGGTGCCCACGTCAGTAACGACGTTCATCGTCACAGGACTGAAAGCCAATGCTTCGTTCAAGGTTTCGACTCAAGCAAGCGCAAATACAGTAACGGTAACGCTTACGCCAGGCGGGACCGGGAACGTGTCGGATGCAGCCGGGCTGCTTATGGTAACAATCTAGCCAACTCAAGCATCCAGAGGCGTATGGGACAGACTGTCCCATACGCCTCTTTCTCGATTACCTGCAAATCTAGACATGTGTTCGCCAGGTAGCAATGTGCCAATAGTCCCGTTCTCAATTTGTCACGCTATTGTCACGCAAAGTTAGCGAACCAAAAGATATTAATAACGCATGGCTTTGATGACATTCAAAAAGAGAATCACTTTCGGCGAGATTCTATACACTCTACGCAGGTTTCCTCATGGCGACTTGAAGATCGCCGATTCTAGGAACTCAACGACGCAGGTCGCTCCAACTATTCATGAATTCTCGGGCGAGACCCAATCGCCGGCTCACCCAGCTGACCGTACTCCGACGACGGGAGTAGGGCGAAGGGTTGCCCAGTGGCTTCTCCGTGTCCTGACTGTCGTATTGGCAATGCCGATCGGCATCGCCTGTGCTCAGACGGTAACGATTAGCCCTAGCGGCACTTTGACGAGCAATTTGACCGGAACCATTCAGTTCACCGCGACGGTCACCGGCACCACCAATACCAAGGTCAACTGGTTCGCCGGTGGCGTCCTTGGCGGAAATACCAGTTCAGGCACGATTAGCACAACGGGGCTTTATACGGCGCCAAATGCTGTACCGGCAACGAATCCGGTCGTCATCAAGGCGGTAAGTCAAGCGAGTTCTACTGCGAGCGCTTCAGTAGATGTTACGATCGAGGACAAATACCTGCTTACAGTCAAAAGCGGTACTGGCGGGGGTTCCTATGCTCCAGGATCTACCGTCACAATCACCGCTTCACCGCTCTTAAACAACAATTTCAAAGACTGGACCGGCGCGACGGTCACGAGTGCGACCTCTGCGAAGACAACGCTGACCATGCCTTCGGCAACCACGACGGTAACAGCCAATTATTCGTTCATAACGGATGTTCCTTTTCCAGTTACGACTCATCCTAGGCTGTGGGTCACTCACGCAGACTTACCGAGACTTCAAAGTTGGGCTGTCTCTACCAATTCGATCTATCAGAAAGGCATGGTCCCCCTTTTGGATCAAGCCGTTAAAGCATACGAGGACAATTTCTTCCCAAACGGGGTAGCCAACACCAACTATCCTGATCCGGGCGATACACAGGGCTATACAGGCGAGCTCACGGAGGAGTTTGGCTTTATCCTCGCCTTTAACTCGCTCATTGATCCCGTTCCCGCCAATCGGATCAAATACGCTCAATACGCACGCAATCTGATCATGTATGCAATGAACCAAGCTTCCCTTGGGGTGCTTGCCAACGCGCCATTTCGCGATCCTGCGTTTCCAACTTACAATCGAGCCAACTCCACCGGTCCACAATGGGGCCTAATCGTAGACTGGATTTACGATGCCAAGGACAGCAAGGGAAACTCGATCTTATCGTCAAGCGACAAGGCCACTATCCGCAAGGTCTTCATGATCTGGGCAAACGAGTGCCTGAACGCGTCAACCGCCGGGGGCGACCACCCGACCCCTATCGGCACAATCAACAGCCACTCTCTGATCGGAAACGGGTCGGGCGCTTATCGGATGGCATCGAACAACTACTATCTAGGCCATGCGCGGATTCTAACGACGATGGCGCTTTGCATCGACCCTTCTGACGATCCGGTAATCAATACATCGAAGAACGCGTCGACCCTAGGTAACACTCTGCGAAGTTATATTCTAAATGCCACCGGCGCGTGGTTGTATCAAGACTATGCAATGATGGGTGATCCTCAGACGGTCGCAACGGACTACGGACTGTCCGGTAACGGCTCAGGATTTGGTCTCGCAAGTGGCGGCTTGCCTCCAGAGGGCATGCTCTACGGACATTCGTTTGGATTCCTACTCGGTCAGTTACTTGCTCTCCAAACAGCGGGATTTAACAACATATCGATAAGCGGCCCCCAAATCAAACTTATTGGTGCTCCAGTTTGGGATCGATTTGTAAAGGGATACTTATCGTCGATTACTCCCGAAGCAATAACGCCATCGAGCGAGTCTTATATCGGACCGGTCTACCGATTTGCCAGCTATGGCGATCTTCTAAGGCTCTGGGTGACGCCGGACACCATGCAGCCAATGGCGCTCCTGGCCCTTCTAGAGCAGGAGCAGGGTCAGTCCACACATGTCAACGCGGCGCGATGGTTTGCGCAGAACGTCGTGCAGGGCACCGTCCTTGGGAATGTAAGCAATCCTTGGACCTGGGGGACCGCTCAGTCGATCTTGTACTATATGCTTCTTGATCCAAAAGCGGCAAAGGCTACCGATCCTCGACCGACGTACCCGCTGAACTTCCTTGATGCAGGCGCCACCAGGATCTTGGCCCGAAATGACTGGAGTTCCGGTGCAACTTGGTTCGATTATCGGGCGAGTTGGAATTCGATCAACCACCAGACCGGCGACGCTGGACAATTCGAGTTCTTCCGAAACGGAGAGTGGTTGACCAAAGAGATGAGCAACTACGACAACAACTGGGTCGGCGTCACAACCTACTACCACAATTCGCTGGGGCTGCAAAACTGGTGCGCAAACGGCACACCTGACTTAGCCTGGTTTGAGAGTGGAGAATGGAAGAACGGTAGCCAGTGGATTCTCGGACAAAACGCAGGCGACCCAGTCAGCGTCGTAAGCAACGGCACAGGATACACCTATGCGCAAAGCGACCTGACCAACCTATACAACCTACCAGATCAGTGGACACCCGCCAGCGGAGCTACCGACATTAGCCAGGCAACTCGTTCGATTCTGTGGCTGAACAACGACTATATCGTGATCTATGATAGGGCCACTTCGAAGCACTCGAATCTGTTCAAGACATTTAATCTCTGCCTCGCCACGTCACCCGTCATTGCCGGAAACGTTGCCACCGAAACGATGGCAGATGGACAAAAGCTCTTCGTGCAAACTGTACTTCCCGCCAAGCCCACACTCACATCAAGGTATGCAGCCGGCGATCTGAATCCACATGCAGACTTGGATCCTATGAACTATGTGTTATCGGTCGAAGACATGACCCTTCCAACGGACACTCGTTTCCTACATGTGCTGCAAGGTAGCGATGCCACTGGCAAAATGGCTGAAGCAGGCTACGTTACGAGCACTACCGGAACAGCCTTCGATGGTGCGGTCTTCGGAAATGTGGCCGTCTTCTTCCCCGAGAAAGCCAATACGACCGTCACCAAAACTACCTTCACGGTTCCTTCCACAATCACCCAATTCGTGGTCACTGGCTTGAAAGCCAATGGCTCGTATAACATCGGAACTCAGACGGGAGCCAAGGGGATCACAGTAACCCTAACGCCCGGAGGAACTGGCAACGTGGCGGACTCTGCCGGACTTTTGAAGGTAACCATTTAGCCTGGAGGACATGCATGGGATCCATGGGATGTAATTGTCCCATGGGTCCCACTCATGGACCTTTCCGAGCTACGCTTGTTTCGCGCCCGATTAGGCCATGATGGCCGGTATCAACTCGCCGGATACGTCGGTGAGCCGGAAGTCCCTTCCTTGGTATCGGAACGTAAGCTTGGTGTGCTCGATTCCTAGGATATGCAGGATGGTCGCGTGGAGGTCATGGATATTCACTGGGTTTTCCACGATGTTGTAGCTGTAATCGTCCGTCTTACCGTACGCCATTCCTTTCTTGATCCCGGCGCCTGCCATCCAAATTGAGAAGCAACGAGGGTGGTGATCCCGGCCATAAGTGGTCATTGATAGCTCGCCTTGCGAGTAGACGGTGCGGCCAAATTCGCCGCCCCAAATCACGAGAGTTTCATCCAATAGTCCGCGCTGCTTGAGGTCAGACACAAGCGCGGCCGTTGGCTGATCCGTGTCCTCACATTGGCGCTTGATCTGGTTCGGAAGGTCGCCATGCTGATCCCAGCCGCGGTGGTAGAGTTGAACGAATCGAACCCCCCGCTCCGATAGTCGGCGGGCCAACAAACAGTTGTAAGCATAGGTTCCAGGCATCTTGACACTTGGACCGTACATCTCCAATATGTTTGACGGCTCTTTCGAAATGTCTGTGAGCTCAGGCACCGACGCTTGCATCCGGAATGCTAACTCATACTGTGAGATTCGAGTTGCAATCTCGGGATCCTTGACACTCAACAACCGAAGCTTGTTCATGCTTGCAATGTCGTTAAGCATGTCACGCCGGGTGGAACAGTCAATTCCCGCCGGATCGGAAATATAGAGAACCGGGTCTCCGGTGTTTCTGAACTTCACGCCCTGATGTTCCGTGGGAAGGAAACCGGATCCCCAAAGGCGGTCATAGAGTGGCTGATCGTTTGTATTCCCGTGTCCGATGGAGGTCAATACGACAAAGGCTGGCAAATCACTGTTCTGGGTTCCCAAACCGTATGAGAGCCAAGCCCCCATGCTTGGTCTACCAGCAAGCTGCGAACCGGTCTGCAGGAAGGTGATTGCCGGATCATGGTTGATCGCCTCGGTGTTCATCGAACGAATGAGGCAAACTTCGTCGATAATCTTTGCAAGATGCGGTAGCAGCTCGCTGACTTCAATGCCGCTTTGCCCGTGCTTCTCGAATTTAAAAATAGTCGGCGCAACCGGAAACGCCTTCTGGCCGGAGGTCATCCCAGTCAGTCGTTGGCCATTTCGAATCGAGTCGGGCAACTCCTGTCCCCTGAATTTCTCCAGGGCCGGCTTGGGATCGAAAAGATCCATTTGCGAGGGAGCTCCGGACTGATGAAGATAGATGACACGTTTTGCCTTTGGCGCAAAGTGAGGCAGCCCTGGCAGCCCCCCCACTCTCTTGAAGGGAAACTTATTGGTATCCGCTAAGGCGTCGCCACCAATCAGAGAGAAAAGTGCCGCGAGTCCCAGACCGGAACTTCGTTTTAGGAAGGTCCGGCGGTTGATCGAGTCCTGAAGCTGTAGTACGGGATCCACGTAATCCATGTTTGTTACCGTTTGATAGGCTGGGTTGACTATTCAGTGTTGAGAGTTTCGTCAAGATTAAGGAGTGCGCTCGCCGTAACCGTATAAGCGGCAAGTTCGACCGGACTAATCTTCGGATCGGGCTTGGAATCCCCTTGCGCTATCAGTTCTTCAGCCGCTTTTAGGTTCTTCTGGTAGTGAGCCAGCCTACGAGTGACTCCCGACTCCATGATATTCGATTCGGTGTCTGTAGGATGGCGAGCCAACAACGTTTGGAATGCGAAGTCGAGGCGAGATTTGATGGTAGGCCCTCCTTCTCGGATCATTCGCTGCGCAAAAGCCCTTGCGGCCTCCACATAGGTGACGTCGTTCAAAAGGATCAATGCTTGCAGTGGGGTGTTGGTTCGAGCCCGTGTCACCCGACAGATTTCGCGTGATGGAACGTCAAACAGGGTCATTTCAGGAGGAGCCGCCGTGCGCTTCCAGATGGTATACATGCTTCGTCGATAAAGCCCTTCGCCTTTATCGTGCATATAATTGACGAGGTTTCCAAATGCGGCGGTCTCGTTCCAGATCCCGGCTGGTTGGTAAGGTCTCACGGAACGGCCGCCTAGTTTCTCAACTAACAAGCCAGATGCTGCGAGGGCTTGGTCGCGAATTACCTCGGCTGGCAGTCGGAATCGGGGTCCTCTTGCAAGCAGACGGTTGACTGGATCATGCTTCTGAACATCAGGACGGGTATCCGAGGACTGACAATAGGTCGAGCTCGTGACCATTTCCTTGATGATTCCCTTCATATTCCATTTCGTGCGAATGAACTCGGTTGCCAACCAGTCCAGCAACTCCGGATGACTAGGAAACTCGGCGCGCGTGCCAAAGTCCTCGCTTGTCGCGACGATGCCAATTCCAAAGAACCGCTCCCAGAGCCGGTTTACCGTGACGCGTGCGGTGAGCGGGTTCGAAGGGTCGACAATCCACTTCGCAAGCCCCAATCGGTTCTTGGGAAATCCACTCGGAATCGGGGGAAGGAACTTTGGCGTATCAGCAGTTACTTTTGGCCCGTGCTTATCATAAAGCCCACGAATCAGAACGAAGCAATCCCGAGGTTTGGGCATCTCTTCCATGACGCTCACGGTCGGAATCGCAGCCTGCAATTTCTCCTTGGCTGCCTCGGTCTCCTTTCTTACGTCATCTAGTTTGCGGTAGACGGGGTCATTTTGGTAGGACCACAGCTGCGCCAATGCCTCTTTCTGATCTGGCGTGCGCTTATCGGGTGGCACACGAAGGTAAGGAGTCGCGGGATTCACATCCGCGAGTTTGGCTATTTCAGCGGCGCTAAGGGTTCGCCCCACAATAACCAAGTCATCCACTTGACCGTCAAACACTTGGTCATCTGTGCGCCTCCCAACCCTAAGCGAGACATCCGTATGGATGGTGCCCTTCAGTGCATTCGTCTCCACATCTTGATCCGACAACTTCCCGTTAATATAGATGTGAACCCCTTCCGGCTTCCTCGATCCATCGTTGGTAATGACGACGTGACTCCACTGGCCTTTCGGCAAGCTCGTTTTGGAAACAACTTTAAGGGAATTCTCGGGCCACTTGTTAATGAAGTGCGCGGCAGGACGACCATCCTGGAGCATCATGTCCCAACCGCGATAGTCGTGGGCCGAATCCATCTTTGCCACTGGCGAACCATTGAGTTCTTTAGGGTTAACCCAGAATCCGTACGAGAATCCCTTGGTTCCATCAAAGTCGCCTACTTGACCTAAATCCAAGTAAGCCTTAGAGTTGGTGACCACTGAGCCGGTCGACCGCCCCAGGTCCCACTTCACCGCGCCAATTTCCTTTGGCAATGGAATCGCAGGGGTCCCTTCCGATGTCTGACAAGTAACGGAGTCGCCGAACGTGTACCGAGCAAGAAGGCCCTCGATGGGAGTCGAGATTTGCTGAGCGGCAGTAGGATTCCAGTTCGCCGATTGGGGTCTATCGGCTACAAAGCAGGCATTCTCCTTGACGCGTGTGTCCGTCAGTTTTGAGATCAAGTCCGACAGCTTCTTCGTCTGCTGTGGGTAGGGGGCGTTGATATAAGGCACCTGATTGACAGCCGCGTCGACTCCAGTACCCTCTTCCGGGATGTTGTTGAAGAAGGAATTCAGACTGTAAAAATCCTTTTGACTGATTGGATCATATTTGTGGTCGTGACACCGCGCGCATCCGGCGGTCAGTCCCAGCCATGTGTCGCACGTCGTTTCAACTCGGTCGATCACCATCTCAACTCGCCATTCTTCAGAGATGATTCCACCCTCTGTGTTGACTCGATTGTTCCGATTGAATCCGGTCGCGATTCGCTGATCCAATGTAGGATGGGGCAGAAGATCTCCGGCAAGCTGATCCACCGTGAACTCGTCAAACGGCATGTTGTTGTTGAAAGCATCGATGACCCAGTCGCGCCAACGATATTGGAATCGTTCATAGTCCGACTGGAAACCGTTGCTGTCCGCATATCGAGCGTAATCCAGCCAGTCCATCGCCATTCGCTCGCCATATTGGGGACTCGCAAGCAACCTGTCCACAACCTTCTCATAGGCGTTCTTCGAATGGTCGGCAAGAAATGCGTTGACTTCGACAGGAGTAGGGGGAACTCCGATCAAGTCAAGGGTTACCCGACGAATTAAGGTGCGCTTGTCCGCTCTTGGAGATGGCTTGAAACCATCTTCCTCAAGTCTGGAGAGAATGAAGTTATCGATTGGATTTTTGGGCCAAGAGGCTTCGCGTACCTTAGGAACCTCTGGGCGCACCGGTGGAACGAACGCCCAGTGCTTTTTGTATTCGGCTCCTTCCAAGATCCACTGCTTCAAAAGCCCTCTCTCCTCATCATTCAGAAACTTGTTGCTAGATGGAGGGGGCATCTGCAAGCCGTCCTTTGCGTAAATTCGCTGAACCAACTCGCTCTTTTCAGGATGTCCGGGAACGATGGCATACGCTCCTGACTGGAGTTTCTCTGTGGCCGTGTCCCGCTGATCGAGACGCAAATTCGCCATAACCGCTTTACTGTCGTGTCCATGGCATGTAAAGCACTTTGTGATAATTGGCCGAATATCCCGGTTATAGTCGATCTTCTTTGTCTTAACGACCTTGGATGATTTGGCCGGAACACTCCAAACACCGGCTGCTAAAAGACAGAACCCGGAAATTTGAAGCAGGATTCGAGCCGTCTTACCTACTCCACTGTAACGATTCAAGCTCACTGACACCTCGATAGGATACACCAGTCCAATCTGCGCCTCATAGAGGGATGGATTGGACTTTTCGGACGATGAGTCAAGCCTATGCCAAAGAGACTCGCTCGTTCAATACTACTCATACGTCCCACGAGACCTGTTTCGGGCATGTTACGCCATAATCGGAGCGATCAAGTCCCCTGAGACATCCGTTAGTCTGAAATCTCTGCCCTGATACCGGAAGGTCAAACGTGTGTGATCAATTCCGAGTATTCGCAGGATTGTAGCATGAAGATCATGGACGGTTACCGGGTTTTCGACGATGTTATAGGAATAGTCGTCCGTTTTGCCGTAAGTTACACCTTTCTTCAACCCGGCTCCTGCCATAAAGATCGTGAAACAGCGTGGGTGATGATCTCGACCGTAATCCGTCATTGATAGTTCGCCCTGAGAATAAACCGTTCGGCCAAATTCTCCGCCCCAGACGACGAGCGTCTCGTCCAGTAAGCCGCGCTGCTTCAGGTCCTTGATGAGGGCAGCAGTGGGTTGGTCCGTATCCTGGCATTGACCCTTGATCGCCATTGGAAGTCCAAAATGGTGATCCCATCCCATGTGGAACAACTGAACGAATCGGACACCTTTTTCAGAAAGCCGTCTTGCGAGCAAGCAATTGAACGCATAGGTGCCGGGCGTCTTAACATTCGGACCATACATCTCCAACACACTTGAAGGCTCTTTCGATATATCAGTCAGTTCGGGAACTGAGGTCTGCATTCGGAAGGCCAACTCGTATTGGGAGATTCTGGTCGAAATCTCGGGATCGCGCGCAGTGAGCAACTTCAACTTATTTAGGCCAACCAAGTCACCGATCATCTCACGTCTGGTATCCCGATCAATACCCTCCGGATCTGACAAATACAGTACGGGGTCGCCTGCATTTCGAAACTTAACCCCTTGATGCTGGGTCGGCAAAAACCCTGAACCCCAAAGTCGATCATAGAGTGGCTGATCATCCTTGCGGCCAGTTCCAACCGAGGTCATGACTACAAAGGCTGGCAGATCCTTGTTTTCCGTACCAAGACCATAAGACATCCAAGAACCAATGCTCGGGCGTCCGGCAAGTTGCGAACCGGTTTGGAAGAATGTCACAGCTGGATCGTGGTTAATCGCCTCCGTGTTCATCGAATAGATGAAGCACAATTCATCGACGACGGTCGCCAAATGCGGGAGCAATTCGGTGAGTACAATTCCACTTTGACCATGCGGCTGAAACTTGAAGATGCTCGGCGCAACGGGAAACGTCTTTTGGCCCGATGTCATTCCCGTTAATCGCTGACCATTTCGAATGGAGCTAGGCAGATCTTCGCCGCGTCGCTTCTCAAGCTCGGGCTTGGGATCAAACAAATCCATTTGCGACGGGGCTCCCGATTGAAATAGGTAGATGACCCGCTTCGCCTTTGGAGCAAAATGAGGAACTCCGGGAATACCGCCGATTCGCTTGCGCTGGCTGCTAAAGTCCTGGGCTAACGCATCACCACCGAGAAGTGTGAAGAGAGCAGTCAACCCTAAACCGGCACTTCGCTTGAGGAAGATCCGACGATTCATTGAGTCTTGGAATTGGAGTATTGGGTCCATTTTTCGGTTATTCCTTAGTCAGCGTCTCGTCCAAGTTAAGGACGGTGCTGGCGACAACGGTGTATGCGGCAAGCTCGACCGGGTCGATCGTGGGATCGTTCTTTGCGTCTCCTATAGCGACCAGTTTCTTGGCTGCATTAGGGTTTTGACGATAATGGGCAAGTCGATGCTGCAGACCATTCTCCAGAATACGCAACTCGTCGGTAGACGGTGGACGTGAAAGCGCCCATTCATATGCATAGTCCAGCCGACTTTTTGGACTCGACCCTCCTTGCCGGATCATCCGATTGGCAAGGATGCGCGCGGATTCCATAAAGGTTACGTCGTTAAGCAGAACCAAAGCTTGGAGGGGAGTATTTGTGCGCGCTCGTCTCACTCGGCAAGTTTCTCTTGTCGACATGTCGAACAGCGTCATTTCCGGCGGAGCGGCCGTTCTCTTCCAGATTGTATAAAGGCTGCGTCGATGAAGACCCGAATCGATGTCGTGCTTGTAATTCCGCAGATTCCCGTATACGTTCAGTTCATCCCAGACTCCGTCAGGTTGATACGGACGGACCGACGGACCTCCGATCTTTTCCACTAACAGCCCGCAGACTGCCAGTGCCTGATCTCGGATGACCTCCGCCTGCAGACGGAATCGGGGGCCATGCGCCAAATACCGGTTCAAAGGATCCACCTTAATATCTTGCGGCGTGGCATCAGACCGTTGCCGGTATGTCGCACTCGAGACGATCTCCTTTATCAAGGCTTTTTGATCCCATTTCAGGCGAATGAACTCGGTGGCCAACCAATCCAAGAGCTCGGGGTGGGTTGGAAATTCTGCCCGCGTCCCAAAGTCCTCAGTCGTTGCCACGATCCCGGTGCCAAAGAACCGTTCCCAGAACCGGTTCACCGTCACGCGGGACGTCAGAGGATTGTCCGGACTAACGATCCACTTTGCGAGTCCAAGCCGATTGCGAGGAAAGCCACTCGGTATTGGAGGGAGGAACGACGGTGTGGCCGCCGTGACCTTGGCTCCGTGCTTGTCATATTGCCCGCGGATCAAAACAAAACAATCGCGTGGCTTCGGCATATCTTGCATAACCATAACGGTCGTAATCTGCGAATCCAGCTTGGTTTTGGCTGCCTCTGTTGACTTGACGTCTTCCTTAAGCTTGCGATACGTAGGATCGTTTTCAGTAGACCAAATGTCGGAAAGGGCCGTTAATTGAGCCTTCGTTCGCTCAGCAACGGGCACTCTTAAGATCGGCATCGCAGGGCTGACGGCCGCCAAGCCTGCTGCTTCGCTTGGGGTCACAACCCGGTTGTATAAGACTAGGTCGTCTATCTCGCCATCGAATGTCTCGCCAGTGGTTCGACGCCCGACCGTGACCGGCACTTCCGACTTAGTTGTCTCAGACAACGAGTTCTTGTCGACGATTTTTTCGGAAGCCTTGCCATTAATGTAGATCTGAACGCCTTCAGGCTTGCGCGAGCCATCATAGGTAACCACAACATGGCTCCACTCACCGCTTGGAATCTTTGTCTTGGATATGACCTTCAGCGCGTTATCCGGCCACTTATTCAAAAAATGGGCGCTTGGCCGGCCCTCATCCAGCATCATGTCCCAGCCTCGATAGTCTTTAGACGTATCCATTTTGGCAACGGGGGATCCTGAGTCCCCATTTGGTTTAATCCAGCAACCATACGACATTGCGGTTGTTCCGTCGAAACTGTCCTTCAGTCCAAGGTCCAAATAGCCCTTCTCACTCGTTACGACCGAACCGGTGGATCGCCCTATTCCGCTCTTCACAGCGCCAACTACTTTAGGAGCCGGGGCAGAACTTGACTCAACGGTCGGCGAACTTCCGAGCGTGTATCGAGCCACCTGGCCATTCTTTAGCCCTGGTTCCTGTTCCTTTACAGGAGGATTCCAATTGGTCGCCTGAGCCCGATTCACTTCCAAACGCGCGTCGATTTGCTTATTCAGACTCGCGAGCTTCGTAGACAGGTCATTTAACTGCTGGGCTTGCCAAGGGTAAGGAGCCTTTATGAAGGGCGGGTGATTCTCCGGTCGCTCCACTCCTGATCCGCTCTCCGGAACATTATTAAAAAATGCGTTGAGACTGTAAAAGTCCTTCTGGCTGATCGGATCGTATTTGTGGTCATGACAACGGGCACACCCAGCGGTCAAACCCATCCAAGTGGCCGAAGTTGTTTCGACCCGGTCGATGACGGTCTCAATTCGCCACTCTTCTGGAATGACTCCACCTTCAGTATTGATTCGGTGATTCCGGTTGAACCCGGTAGCAATAATTTGATCCAGGGTTGGATGGGGCAATAGGTCCCCAGCCAACTGTTCGACGGTGAACTCGTCGTAAGGCATGTTCTTGTTGTAGGCGTCGATCACCCAGTCACGCCAGCGCCATTGAAATCTCTCGTAGTCCGCCTGATAACCGTTGCTATCGGCATATCGCGCATAGTCCATCCAATCCATAGCCATTCGCTCGCCGTAGCGAGGCGAAGCCAGCAAGCGATCGACAACGTGTTCATAGGCCTTGGGTGACTTGTCAGCCAAAAATGCGTTGACCTCCGGTGGCGTTGGAGGAATTCCGGTGATATCGAGGGTGACCCTCCGAAAAAGCGTGCGCTTGTCCGCTTCAGGCGCCGGGGACAAGCCCTTATCTTCAAGCTTCTCCAAAATAAAGGCATCGATAGGGTTTCGTACCCAGGCCGCATTGCGGATTTTCGGAAGGGGGGGACGTATAGGCGCCACAAAAGCCCAGTGCTTCTTATATTCAGCCCCTTCCAGAATCCACTGCTTCAGCATAGCCCGCTCGTCATTATCAAGGAACTTATTGCTAGAAGGAGGAGGCATCTGAAGGGCGTTGGTCGCATAGATGCGATTGATTAGCTCACTCTTCTCGGGATGGTTAGGAACGATCGCGTAAATGCCGTCAGGCAATTTCTCCGTTGCGGTATCGCGCTGATCGAGTCTTAGATTTGCTTGAAGAGCCTTGCTATCATGCCCATGACACGTAAAACACTTCGTGATAATCGGACGAATATCACGGTTGTAGTCGATCTTCTTTAGGTGGGTCGATTTGGATATTTTGGCCGGGCTACTCCAAACACCGGCTGCCAATACACACAATCCCGACATTTGAAGCAAGATTCGAACCGTCTTACTCAATCGGGCACGTCCACGCAAGCTCAATTCCACCTAGTTAGCATACACCAGGTAGTTCGACCAGGATATCCGTCGCTTTGGAGAATCAGGACGGGTAATTGGAGGGTTTGGGACAAGGCGGAACTTGCGGCCTCGGCATCCGTCGTAGGTTCTCTTCGAATGAGGCGCCTATTCTGGCCACGTCGCCATAGTCTTAACCGAGTTTGAGAAGATTCCGCCGGTACCCTGCAAGTCGGCAGTCGTTACAGGTCAAACTCCGCGACGACAAAGGTGTGATCCGATGGCCTAGGCCACTTTCTTGGGTCAAGGTCGATCGTACACTCGGTGCATAGATTAGCCAACGGGGCGGTAGCATATATGTGATCGATTCGCCATCCTAGGTTCCGCTCGACGCTTCTGGGAATTTGGAAATCCCAAAATGTGTAGTTTCCTCCCTCGGGCTCGAACTTCCTAAAGACGTCCGTCAATCCGAAGTCTACGATCTTTGCCAGGCGTGAGAATTCGTCCGGATGATGACCTACGCCCCCCAACATCCGCTTTGAGTCGTAGACGTCCTCAGGTTTCGGAGCCACGTTGATATCTCCAAGCCACACCAGAGGATCATCCGGCCGAAAGTTCTGATCCAAAAACGTCCGGAATCGCTCCAGCCAACTCAACTTATAGGTGAACTTATCACTGCCAACCGTATTGCCATTGGGAACATAGGTGTTAATGATCGTCACTCCGTCTATTTGGCATGTCAGGATGCGACAGTCATTTGGAAAAAGCTCGTCTCCGAACCCAGTCCGGATTGACCCGATCGGCGTTCTACTGAGTATGGCTACTCCGTTCCAAGCTTTCTGCCCATGAATGGCGACTTCGTAGCCAAGCTCTTCAAACTCAGTCCGAGGGAATTTCTCGTCCTCGACCTTCGTCTCCTGAATAGCCAAAATATCCGGCTCCACATCAGCCAACCACTCGACTAGAATCGGAAGCCGAGCCCGGATCGATGCTGCATTGAACGTCGCAATCTTCATCGGACTTGATTTTAGCTTGTTCACCGTTAATGGAATGGAGTCGGCCAAAATAGGCTTAGTGAATTTCGAACTTTTGATTCGCGGTGGAACGCTGGCTACGTCTACCTATTTTGAGCCTGGCGATATTGGGATTCTCAATGGGAAGATTGCCGCGATAGGCAATTTGGCGGGGAGTTCAGCCTCAGAAGTCTTAAATGCCACGAACTTGGTCGTGATGCCGGGACTCATCGACACACAAGTCCACTTCCGTGAGCCAGGACTAGTACACAAAGAGGATTTAGAGTCCGGTACACGAGCGGCAGTTGTTGGCGGCGTCACTTCAATTCTGGAGATGCCAAATACGAATCCAACAACGACATCGAAGGAGACGCTTGAAGACAAAATTGCTCGAGCACGTGGCCGAGCTTGGTGCCACTTTGGCTTCTTTGTCGGGGCAACGACCGATAATTTCGGCCTCCTGCGGGACCTTGAATCCCTCCCAGGCACTCCGGGCATTAAGATCTTCATGGGCAGTTCGACGGGTCCACTGCTGGTGGGAAGGGATGAAGAGCTTCGCGAGGTGCTGAGAACGGTGCGCAAGCGATGCCCGATTCACGCCGAAGACGAACCTCGAAATCGGCAGCGGAAGTCACTGATCAGTGACCATCCACATCCGCGGGAACATCCGTTTCTGCGCGATGCAGAGAGCGCCCGATTGGCGACGGAGCGCATTCTACGTCTATCGCACGAGACTGGGCGGCCCGTTCATATCCTGCATGTCTCCACCGACTTAGAACCTCCGATGATCGCTCAGGCCAAGCGGGATGGCCTTGGGACTACTGCCGAAGTGACGCCTCAGCACCTTTATTTCCACGCCCCTGATTGTTACGACAGGCTCGGCTCCCTTGTCCAAATGAACCCGCCGATTCGCTCGGAAGAGCATTGGGCAGGCCTCTGGCAAGCGCTCGAGGATGGAGTATTCGATGTATTTGGAAGCGACCATGCACCGCACACACTTGAGGAAAAGAATCAACCTTATCCCCAGAGCCCAAGCGGCATGCCAGGCGTGCAAACAATGCTCTCGGTACTGTTGACGTTCGCCAAGCAGGGAAAACTCGACATCAAGCGGATTGTCCGAATGGCATGTGAGAAACCAGCTCGCCTTTATGGCATCGAGAACAAAGGACGAATTGAAGTCGGATGGGATGCCGACCTGGCTCTTGTCGATCCGAATCGCTCCCGAGTATTTGAACGCAGCATGGTCCAGAGCAAGTGCGGCTGGAGTCCTTATGAGGGTGAATCGCTTACCGGCTGGGTGGAGCATGTCATTCTTGATGGTCAGGTCGTCGTATGCGAGGGGCGCCTTGTGGGCTCGCCTTGTGGACAGATGTTGCACTTTGCCGATGTCGAAGGCACGGGAGGCTAAGCGATCCATCTGGTTGTACGATTACTCGAATGGCTACCCGGTAAACTAGGCCAGTCACATGCCTAAACTTATACTTGTCCGTCACGGACAATCATTGTGGAATCTCGAAGATCGATTTACGGGCTGGGTGGATGTACCGTTGACTCCAAAGGGACAGGAGGAAGCAAGAGGCGCCGGCCAAAAGCTGAAATCAGTCCAAATTGATGTCGCGTACACCAGTTCTTTAACTCGGGCTCAAAACACGCTCGCTATCATTTTGGGCGAAATCGGAAAGGACGTTCCTACCATTCGCGACCAGGCGCTCAATGAGCGACATTATGGGGATCTGCAGGGGTTAAACAAAACGCAAACTGCGGCTAAGTTTGGAAAGGAACAGGTTCACATTTGGCGACGAAGCTACGATATTCCCCCGCCCAATGGAGAATCTCTTGAGATGACAGCCGCTCGAACCCTTCCCTTCTTTGAGCGATGCATCCTGGGTGATATTACGCAGGGAAAGAACGTCCTTGTCGTGGCCCATGGAAATTCGAATCGATCGATCGTGATGAGACTCGATAACCTCTCGCGAGCCGAAGTACTCGAGTTGAACCTGGGAACCGGCGTCCCAGTGGTGTACGATTTCACACTCGAAGGAACCGTCGTCTCCAAAGAGATCCTCTAAACCACGTAGTCGTTCGAGCCCAAAACCTGGTCTTGGGCTCGAAACGACTGGCTCAAAGGTTACCGAGAACACTCCTTGTGAACCCAGTGAGACTCGGGAATCATCGAGAATCCAGAACTTGATCGGCATGTCTTAGCTGGTTCTTTGAGGGCTGAAACTCCAATAACTAATTGGGTACCAGTAATCCGGCAGCCTACCCAGCCCTGACGGCTCAGCTATGCATCGAGTGCACTGCGCTTTCAGCTTCCTGTCTGACGTTGGCATTGACCGGCCCTACTCACGAATCCCAACGACGCGGGATGTCTTAGCCATACGACCCGTAACAAGCACCCAGACGACGATGACGCCGCAGAAGTAAAGAAACCAGTCGCCGGCCCACTTGTAGATTGTCCAGTGACCATGCAAGGGAATTCTGCCAACTGCCCAGCGGTCGGCTCTTGTATCGAGCTGACCGACGATCGAACCATACGGATCGGTAATGGTAGAGTAGGCACAGCCGTCCGCTCGGATGAGCGAAACCCCTTCCTCAGCCGACCTAATCGAAGAAAATGCGGCATGATTTGCGGCAAAAAAACCATTTGGAGAACCTGGGTCGACGGTTGGAAGAGCAACAATGTCGGGGCCAAGGCGGGCAGTGTCTCGAATGATTGAAGGAAAGCAAGAGTCGTAACAGATATTGAGACCCATCAATCCAATTGGAGTAGCCACGCAAACGGGTTCCTCTCCGGGGGCATGCATCTGCTTTTCGCTCGCGAAGAGCTTCCGCTTGAAGTACCGCCGGCTCTCCCCTAACGAGCTAAATACAGATGCCGCGTTATGCGGGAGTGGAGTTGCCCCATCTCGAAAGCTAGTCACAAACGGAGGCATCCCTTTTGACCGGGACAGATCGCGCAGAATAGACGAGTTACCATTCCGAACGTGCATTAGGCCGGAGAATTCCGGCCACACCACTAGCTTCGCTCCATGTCTCGCGCATTCTAGACTCAAGTCCTGAAGGGTCTTGAGCTCGGTGGCATCGGATTGAACCACTCCGACAATGACTGACTCTTTATTGTCATGCGGCAACTTGACGGCGTTACCTAGCCCCATCAACAAACCGAAACTGAGTACGACGCAAAGTCTGCCAGGTCTTGTCCTTAGTGTCTCCCGGAAAATCCTAGAACCAGCGATTTGTCCGCTCCGAACCCAATTCGGTGATTCGTTCGCTAGGGCAATCGTATCGAGATGATCCTCGTCTGACCTGGCGATCGCCTCACATAGGAGAAGATTCACCAACCAGAGGGCGAAGCCGATGCCCCAAATCCCGGTGATACTTGCCAGAATAAGCATCAAGGACGTTCTTGACTGCGACAGCTCAAATGGTGCAGGAAGGACAAACAAGAGCAGCGATTCGACTAACACGGCGGCAGCGCTGAGACCAATTAGGTTCCTTATGCTCCTTCGCCTCATTTCTGAAGCCGCGCCCGAAACTATCGCAAACACAACCCCAAATAGCGAGCAGCCCAAATAGGTCCAAGTAGAGTCTCCATCGTTGGACCCTGCTCCGTAAAACCATCCGTGTGAAGCCACGTATCCTGCAACAAGACTCGCCAAGACGCCTGCAACGAATCCAAATAGAAATCGCGTCTCTCTGGCAACCAAGAAGACAGGAACCAAAGCGAACCACCCGAGCAAGGCGACATTGCTTGGAGGCAAAGCCAAGACAACCAAAATGCCTGAAGCCGCGGCTGCGATGGGTAGCCACAGAAGACGCCTAAATAGCGACTTCCACACGATGTGGTTAAAAGAATGCCTTGGTTGGCTCAATAACTCTAGGACGTGGTTTCCGGTGCCAGACGATCAACATGCGGTGATAATTCGCAGAAGCAGTTGCGACCCTGGAAGATGGCATTCCCTATCACTAGCTTCCCCTGGAAAGCATGATTAACAATCCCAGAAATGAGGTTAAGCCTAGCCTTAGCCCATGAGAGGCAGATCGCCCAACTGATCCGATCACACGCTAAAAAGCCCCCAGACCAATCGGTCCAGGGGCTTGAGTCCACAGGGTTATCGGGTTACGACAACTTGTGCGGATGCTGATCCAGCTCCATACGATGCGGTAACCAGAGTGGCCAGATTCCTGGACACGGGATTCGCAAAGACCGTGAAGCTAACGGATGTGGCACCCTTCGGAATCGGAACACTCGCGGGAATGCCCAAGATCGATGGAACGCTTGAACTCAGTGATATGGTACCGGCGGCAGGCGCGGGGCCATCCAGCGTGATCACGCACAGAGTGCTATTCCTTGGCGCCCTACCCGAGACAGTGCTCGGCGTGAAGGTGATCGAAGAAACACCCACCTGTTGAATGATAAGATCCTGCTCGACCGAACCAGGAGCAACAGTTACCGTTCCGCCTTGGATAGTGGCCCAGATCTGCACATCGTCGTAAGGTGTCGAGGTGGGAGCTGTTGTATAGATCGTGAAGTTTGCAGAAGTGTTTCCAGAACCAATCGTAACCGTTTGTGTGCTGAAGCTCACAAGCGTGCTAGCCAGATTAGTCGTGGATTCTAGTGCATTCAACGAGAAAGTAAGTCCGCTCTTAGGTGCGGCAGCTGGAATCGTGATGGTTCCAACCGACTGTGCAGCTAAGCCTGTACCACCGGTTACGGTTGATGGTGCAAGAGAGAGTGAGAACACAACTCCGTCGACAGTTAATGTAGCCGTTTGGTTGAAGCTCTTGGGTCCTCTCGAAGCGGTAATCGTGTCAACTTCCTTGACTCCTACCACGGTGGTACTGATCGGGAAGGTGACACTGGTGTTACCTTCAGGAACAATCACCGTTGCGGGAACCGAGGTTGCCGATGGATTACCCGGCTTAGTCGTATTGGCCACAGCGAGATTGATCACCACTCCTCCAACAGGAGCCGAGTTTGCAATCGTGACTGTACCGACCGACGCCGTTCCTCCAGCTACTTCAGTAGGCAGGACTGACAATCCAACCAGATCGTCATCCTGAACCATAAGCGTTCCTGAGACGGTTTGACTTGGATAGTTGCCTTGTCCGGCTGGTCGATTTGCCGTTATGACCGCCTCTGCATTTGTTCCTTCGTAAGGAGTAATGATCGAGAACGATTGGGAAGTCGATTGCGGAGTGAAGATGAGCTGGCTTGGAATCTTGTTCCCGGTGTTAAACGTGAACGCTGGCGTCACAGGATTCGCGACTGAGGTGAGGTTCACCACGAATGGTCCAGTAGCTGCTCCGTCGAGCGTGACTGTTCCGGTGACAATCGTTCCGCCGGCAACCGGCGACTCGTTAAACGTTACGGACTTCAGGTCAGCGAGAGTTACTTCCAAAGTTTGAGTTAAACCTTGCAAGCCAGGCTGAGCTGCCACTAGAGTCGGGAACGATATCGTTCCGACACCATAGGTATTGATCGCAAACGTTTGCGAAGTTTGTCCTTCGGGAACGGTGACCTGCGTAGTGAAGACGGGATTGGCTGTGGTGCCAAAGTAGATGATCGAGTTGTTGCCTGAAGTCACATTAATGGTGATTCCGCCGCTGCCTGTGGGCGGCAAAGCAGACAATGTGATTCTGCCCGTAACGGAATTACCTCCAACGACGCTCGTTGGAGTCAGCGTGAACTGTTGCAACCAAGGCGTAACTGTGAACTGACCAATAGCGAACGTGCCTTGGAAGGTCGCAGTCATCTGGACTGGTGTGTTAAGGGTGACACCCGCAGTGTAGACCGGGATAGTACCAGTTGTCGCGCCAGCAGGAATCGTAATGGTCGTTGTGCCCAACGGATTCGTCGGATCAGCCGAGAACGATGCAGCAAGCGTACTGTTTAGGGTCAACGTTACAACCGCCCCTCCGACTGGCGCACCCTGACTGAGGGTCACGGTTCCAGTTGTCACAGCACCCTCGCCACCCGGAACGGTGTTCGGGTTAAAGGTGACGGTCGCTACCGAGGCCAAGTTGATTCGAAGCTTATCAACCCAACCGTCTCGACGATATGTGCCGGAATAAGTGGCGTCGGGATAACCAGGCGCCGTAGTCGTCGGAGCCCAGCTCCATGGGATATACCCTTGACCCGTCGCGAAGTTGTAAGACCACGAAAGTTCGCCGTACAAAATCCCGTTTAGGTTGGTATACCCATCCGCATCCGGGGTCGACTTGAACGCAAGCGGCGAAATCATTGCTGCAGGCAGCGAAGCGTTGTCGATATAGATAGTAGGCGTGCCGCTTGAACTATAGACGGCATAAGCGCGATAGGAGTCTGTCCAACCGAATACCCAGACATCTCCATAGTTATCGACATATGGACCATAAACTCGGTCGTCCAAAGCGCCACCGAGATAAGTGCCATAGAGTAGCGTCGTTGCCGACGAGTTGAGGATGTTTAAGAATCCATCGGTCGTCGCAGCGTCCGAAGCTCCGCCAGCCGGCTGAAGGTTCGTTCCGACAAGCGCCGTTTCCACTGCCCCGTTAACACCCGCCGTTGTCACTTGAATCGCTCCAAGGGGCATGCTATTGGGTTGGTTCGGGTTGGCCGCATTCGCCGGATTCTCAGTGGCTGTATCCGGGAACTGATAGTAGTCAGCGTGGATGTTTCCTGAGACAAACGCATTACCACCAAGATCTACTCCCACGCCGGAAGGTAGAACCAATCCGTTAGTTTGTAGATTAGTAGAGTACAGAAGCTGGGAAGCATCCGCACTAATCTTCGTGACCGTGACGTTTGCGGCCGACGTAAACGTTTCACCGTAAACCCCGCGCGTTCTCGGGAAGTTGAACGATCTCGAAATACCAGTAATAAAGAGGTTGAAGTTTTGGTCAACCGTAATACACGAGCCCGAGTTAACCCAATCTCCGTTGAGGTCGAAGTCCAAGCCACCCGCTTGGTCATAGTCGTTTCCGCCGATCAAAGCAGAGTAGGCGACGCCGCCCAGGTTATTGACCTTCTGAATGAAGAGATCGTCGTTCCTAAGAAGTCGACCTCCACCAAACACGCCAGCCGTCGTTAGGAATGGGACGGCAACCGGATTGGCAGCCGTGCTGGCCGTTACCGTACTGGTATCGACATTGCCGTTATAGTGGCAAGTTCCACCCGAGTAGACGCTGCCGTTGCTGTCAATGGCCACACCAGTAAGATCGATGTCGCTGTTGCCATTTGCGACCACTCCATCAGAGTAGCCTGCAAAGCCCCCGCCTCCCATGACAAACCTGGGAACTACCGGATCCACCGTAAAGGCGTTGGATGTCTCAGAGAACGAATACTTGGTAATGAAACCAGATTGGCCACCGGGATACCTTCCAAGAGGCGTCACTGGGAACTGGGCCTGGTTGTATTCCTGATAGTAAGCCGGAGCCAATGTGCCGCCAAAGGCAAAGATCACTGGATCGTTAGGCTGCGGATTTGAGTTCGGTTGAATCGCAAACCCGGCAAGGGTCTCGTCTGCATCCCCGCCCCAAAGCAGAACGGTTTCTTTCGTCGAAGGATCCAACACCGTTGTCGCGCTCTGCTGGAAGCGCATGACAAAAATGTCGCTCGTCTTAAGTTGGAAAGTGTAGGTCGGCCTTGTCTGCAAGTAGAGATCGTTGAGCGTCAGGTTGACTGCGCCCGCCGAGGTTCCGATGAAATCGATTTGGTAAGCGCCAACCGGCAGATTGCCAGGAACGGGATTCGTTACCGTAACGTTATTCGGGCCGACCACGCTTTGCAATGCGGCAAGGACAATCGCGGGAGTCGCATTATAGGGCAGCAACAGCTGTTGGCCTAGTAAATTGAGGATGAAGAATCCTCCATTTGGAGGCGATGTATTGGGGTTCCAGAATAGAAGGTACTGATCGACGATCGTCAGCGAATAGGTCCCTCCTACAAGCAAAGAACCGTTAAACGACACCGTCGGCGGCGCGAGGGCCCATGCATTAAGGAACGTAATCAGATAGGGAGGCAGTGCATCGCCAGCCTCAGCGGTGACAGCAACGTTTGCTGCGAAAGTTGGGCCGACCGCAGCAGCTACCGCGGCATTGACTGTTGCTGCGCTGGCATTATAGGCAATCGGGGCGGTGGTAAATGCAGTCGTACCCGATTGAATGGTCAGCGTATAAGTTCCAGCCGTAGGCGGGGTCTTACCTATGTTGGAAATCTGAACAACTTGACCTCGGGGTAGTGGGGGCGGAGGGTTCTTCTGAAGAACATAGCCCGCTCCAAGCTCATTCGTATTGGGGTTCACCGAAACAAGCAGAGGAAGCGTCCAAGGCAGCGATACACGATAGGTCGCACCCTGATTGAGGGTCCCACCGGTCGTCGTGACGGTAACCAAGGTTGGAAGCGGAACGTTTGCGTTTTCGAATGCCGCATTGAGCGCATTCGCTACATCCGACGCGGAAGCATTCCACTGAATCGGCTGAGTATCGACCTCTTGCGCGGTGCCGTATGCATAAGACAGAACAAAGGTGCCTCCATGCCAGCCCCCTTGAACGCTTTGCGACATATAGAGGAACTGAACGTTTGGCCGTTGGTAAACCTCGTTTCCTGGGAAATCCGAGGAGGAGGTTCTACCGGCGATCCAAACATCACCGTGAGGGTCCACGCTAATAAACTGACCGTAGTCCTCCAATGAGCCCGCGATCAAAGCTGAGTAGTCATGGGTAAACGCGTCGCCTTCCAGCTTGGAGACGAATGCATCTCGCCCAGCCCAATAGGTTGGATTGCTTCCCCACCATTGGGCGTTTGTATAAGGACCATGGACATTGAAGCCGTAGGGTCCGTAAATCGCCGGAAAGTCCGGAGCCATTGTCCAGCCGGTCATATAGACACCGCCGGCACTATCCGTCGTAACACACTTGACATCGTCCATGCCAGTGTCGCCGCCGTAATACGTACCATAAACAAGTGGGTCGATGACCAGCGCTCTCGAATGGTCGTATGCCCCGAGGCTAAACCCAAACTTGTCTTTAGAAACTTGAACGAAGCGCGCCTGAATAGGCTGCTTCTTACCGTTCACCGTTTGATAAGCAAATAGCTTGCCTTCAAGCAAGTCTCCCAAATGCGTCTTAAGTAAGATGGCATTTCCGGAAACGGACGTCTTGTCTGCGCCTCGGAAAGCTAGCTTAATTACATTGGGGTTGGCATTGGGAGCGACCACCAGATCGTATCGTGGTTTGCCATTGTCATAGTAGGTGTGCATATCCACACCGGAATAGATGTTTTTGGCGACGGCGCCCCGATAACTATGAGCCGTATGCCGCCTCACTAACTTGGCGTTTAGGTAGTCAGAAATAAAACCAAGTTTGCCTTCGCCCTGAGGGTTGAAGGATTTTGCGCCGTCAAAGCTCATTCCAACGACTTGACCCTTCTTGGTAGGGTGAATCCCAGCCGTTTTGGCGGAGAAATAGTCGAATGTAAGGCCCTCCTTTGTCACCCAAAAATTCAAATGTTCTGCACGCGCAAAGAACATCGCTTTATCAGGCCACTGGCCAACGTTTTCAATAAATCTAAAGGAAGCTTTGTTTAGCTTCTTCTGAGCCTCGGAGACTGACAGCTGTGGAACCTTTGCAGCATTGGCACGAGGCCCGCCTGCAAAGGCCGAACTAGCCAGCAGCCCAACGACACCCAGCAAGCCCACGCATTTACTGCGATTACTTATCAAGAGCACAAGTACGACACCTCTAAAACGAGTAGAACCCCAAAAATTGCTTGACCGATTATGGCATCGGATGCCATTCGCCCAACCTTCAGCCAAGTATTCCCAGACTGAACGCGAGGACATTATAGAACATCCAGCCATATTCGACCAGTAGTTACGTCAATGGCTAGACGGGCTTTCTTGGTCGAATGGTGCGCTCCAGACGTCTATAATTCGCAAAGTGGCCCAGAAGTCACCTTAAAAGGGCCAAAGTAGCCGAACAAGGGCTGATTTCCCCTTAAATTAGGCGTATTTCTCAACTCACAAAAATCGCTAAACAATTCAAAGAAATTGTCTATTCAGATCGTATCCGAACCTGAGTCGTCGATAGCCATGAGGGCCGCGAGATTGTTATTTGCGGTCCTCAGTCGGGCACACAATACCGAGCTAATGTTCCAAAGCGCCCGAACCGCCATTTCGGGAGAGTCACGCAAAATGACCATCAATGCGTCAGCGGGTAAAACGACGACCTCACACTCTCCGCTCGCGATTGCAGTTCCGGACCGCGGCTTACCATCGAGAAAGGAAAGCTCCCCCATCGGCATGCCTGGTTTGATCTGACCGATTGGTTCACCCAACCGTGTCACGATGTGCGCCGTACCGCTCGCCAAAATGAGCAAGTCACGCGTATTGTCAAATTGCTTCAGGATCTCCTGGCCATCGTCAAAAATCAAAGATTGAGCAATGTCATACAGGCAATGGAGGTTTTCCTCCGTAAAGCCTTTGGTTAAATAGCTCAACCGGATTGCGTCTCGTAGATCTACTCTTTCAATCATTGTTACTTCTGGTTATAGCGCAATTCAAATTTGTGTCGAGGTTCAGAGTTTCGAGATCTCAGTCATGCGATCCATCCGGTGCAGTACCTCACTCGCAATCATGCATGACCGAGATCGTCTCAGTAATGAAACAGACTGAAAATCCTCACCGATAGGGATTAATACCTTGCGAACAAGACCAATACAAATGCCTTACAACTCACTGAGTCGCAAGGCACTTGTATTCGAGTCGGTGGTCGGATATTGTCAAAAAAGATGCTGAAGCTTTCCTGTGCTGTCCCCAAGTGTCTCGGTAGGCACTCCCATTCGATCAAGCAAAGACAAATAGAGGTTGTTCAGCGGCGTGTTTTTCGCATAAATATTGTGCGAGCCGGTCTTAATTGTGCCCGAGCCGCGCCCCGCCAGCAGGATAGGCAGGTCATCATGGTTGTGGCGATCGCCGTCACCGATTCCCCCTCCGTAAACGACCATCGAATTGTCCAGCAAGGACCCATCGGGTTCTTTTATGGAGGCCATTTTCTCAAGGATGTACGCAAGCTGTGTCACGTGGAACTGGTCAATCTGCTCCTTCTTTCGGAGCTTGACTGGGTCCGTTCCATGATGTGACATGTCGTGGTGACCCTCCGGGACTCCCACCATTGGATAGCTGCGATTACTGCCCTCATTTGCGAACATAAACGTGGCGACTCTTGTCAGGTCGGCTTGGAACGCCAGAATCATCATGTCTCCCATCAGCCGAATGTGATCCGCATAGTCCTGGGGAACACCTGATGGAACTCGCACACCCGCTAAACCGACGGTTGCATTTACCCGGTCGAATTTGGCGAGACGTTCCTCGATCTCCCGCACTGCGGTAAAGTACTCATCCAGTTTTCGCTGATCGCGTGTACCGATTTGACTTTTTAGTTGACTGGCGTCTTCCATGACGAAATCCAGAACGCTCTTGTTATATCGGGACCTCATAATGCGGCTCTCGACCGCATCGCTATGATCGCCGTTCCCAAACAATCTTTCGAACACCAGCCTTGGATTGATCTCTTTCGCCACGGGAGTGGTTTCAGATCGCCAGGAAATGTTGGAAGAATAGGCGCAGCTGTAGCCAGAATCGCAGTTGCCTGCTTCGGCTCCTCGTTCACATCCAAGTTCGATACTTGGGAACGGGGTCAGGTGACCGAGCTTCTGTGCGGCTACTTGATCGGCGGAAATCCCGTTCTTGATATCCGCGCCTGCGGTCTTTCGCGGATGTACTCCGGTTAACCATGCAGCGGCCGAGCGAGCGTGGTCCCCAGGGCCGTCGCCAAGATCAAATGCATTGTGCTGCGCGAGACCAGTCAGCACCGAGAACTGGCCCTTTACGACGCTCAATGGCGAGAGGACTTCCGGGAGCTCAAAACCCATACCTTCTGCGGACGGAGTCCACTGAGGCATGCTGATACCGTTCGGCACAAACATGAATGCCATTCGGGTTGTCCGAACTTTCATGGAGGATGCAAGGGCAGATAGAGGCAGCATGGCCTCTAACAGCGGCAACGCCATCAAAGTCCCGACGCCTTTCAGAAACTTCCTTCTTGGAATGAGCTGGCTCACTTAACTTTTCCTCCCGTAACGCGCTTCTTTCTAAACGGATCACTCATAACAATCGCATTGACCAATGCTGAAAAATGATAGCCGTTCGATTCGCAAGTTTGCGCAATATCGTCGACAGAACATTTGTCATACGACTCAACTCCTCGTCCAATCGCATACGTAAGGAGTTTCTCAGACAGCCCAGCAACAAAGTCGGCCTTCTTCTTGATGAGAATGGAACAGAGTTCAGGCGCCCCCTTGAACTTCGTCCCATCAGGTAAGACGCCCGATGAGTCGATTGGGTCATCTCCGTCCTTTGCTCGCCAACGACCCGTCGCATCGAAATTCTCCAAACTGAATCCAAGGGGATCCATTTTTTTATGGCATGTCGCGCACATCGGGTTCTTTCGGTGCACTTCCATCTTCTGACGAAGCGTCGCGGCGGCAACTTGTTTTCCATCGTCCGGCAGAACGCCCACATTTGGCGGAGGAGGAGGCAACGGCGCATTGAGGATCTCCTCCAGCACCCACTTGCCGCGCTTGACTGGCGACGTACGAGTTGGATTCGAGGTAAGGGTCAAAACGCTTCCCTGAGTCAGGAGTCCGGCTCTTGGCGTTCCTACCAAAGAAACTTTCCGAAACTCGTCCCCGGCAACTCCATCAATCCCATAGTGCTTCGCAAGCTGCCCATTGATGTAGGAGTATTTGGCATCGATAAAGTCGATCACGCTTCGATCGTTTTGCACCACTCCGTTAAAGAACATTTTCGTCTCGGTCATCATCGCAGCCCGCATCTTCTCGTCAAAGTCCGGAAATTGAGCGGGGTCGGGGTTGATTAAGGCCAGCTTCCGCAGGTTCAGCCATTCCTCCGCAAAATTGTCGGCAAGGGAGTTGGACCGCGGATCTTTGAGCATGCGACGAACCTGAGCTTTCAGAATTTCAGGCTTCTGGATTTGTCCGCTGTCTGCGAGCGCGAACAACTCGTTGTCCGGCATGGAACCCCACAGGAAATAGGACAACCTCGATGCCAACTCATAGCTATCCAGGCTCTGAGACTGATTATCTGCCTCAACCCGAAATAGAAAGTGCGGTGACGAGAGGATCGCTTGAACGCCCAACTGGATCGAGCGTTCGAAGGGCTGGCCGTCCTTGTGGACATAGTCGGCAATCTGCATCAGACGATCGACTTCGCTGGGAGTCGGAGGGCGCCTGAATGCCCTATAGGCAAAACGGGTGAGGATCTGTTTTGCGGCTGGTCGCCAATTATCTGAAACAGGTGTAATGAAAATAATATTCTTGTGCGACTCTGGCAAGGCCGAGAGCTTAAGGGGCGGTTTGATGATCTCCAGGTTGCGGACGATCAAGTTCCGATCCTCAACCGGCGGGCCTGGCTTGTAATAGTCGTTCGTGTACGCCAACGCTATCCGGTGCTTGCCTGCCTCCAGAGGCACCGAAATCTCGTACTCCTCCGGGTGCTTTTCGAGGGCCTTAACTTCGACAGTCTGGACGACTTGATCATCGACAATAAAAGCCATCTTTGCCGGCTCTGGACCAGCCTGTTGCCCACAAGCCAAGGCACGAAGTTTGTAATCGCCCGCCAATGTGAAATAGCGCTCAATCGACGCCTGCCCATTCGAAAAAAAGAAAACTTGGTTCTGATCGGAAACCGAAACACCGGCGGTAAGTTTCATCGAATCCGCCTCAAAGTGCATTGGCTTGGCTTCCGGCACGACAATCGCCCTGTCCGCGACAACTTCCGCGGCCTTGAGGTATTTCTCCATAAGCAATGGCGAAATGGATAGCACATCCCCGATATTGTCAAATCCATATCCGACGTCATCCGAAGGAAAGTCGTCTGCAAGATGTAAGTCCAAACCCACAAGATCGCGAATCGTGTTGTTGTACTCCTGCCGATTCAATCGGCGCATCGTCACTCGACCTGGGTCCTTTAGCTTACAATTGCCGGAAAGAGTGGTTTCCAACCACGTAACCATCGCCGCCCGCTGAGCCTTGGTCGGTTGCGGCATTCCGTCCGGGGGCATGTGGCCGGTTGAAACGTTGCGCGAAATCCTCTCCCACATTGCGTTATTCGCCGCAAAGTTCGTGCCATTTACATACGCGCTCAGGTCGATCCCGGCAGGTGGCTTCGCTCCCGAGTGGCAGGTGATACAATATACTTTGATCACCGGAGTTACCGAGGACGCAAACGAGGGCTTCGACGCCGTAGCTGTTTTTTGAGCCAGGTGGGAGTGGAAGGCAGACGGGGAAATCGCTGCAGCCGTTAGGAAGGCTCCAGCGAAACCCAAAACGAAGTATTTGGACTCAAGCACTCAGGAGCCCCGTTCTGTCAAAACCGCAAAAGATTGTCACGCCTATTCTAACTATAGACGTTCATTCTTCCCGATAGATTAGCCTAATTGGTATTTTGCGAAATTCCTAATTCCAGGTTTCATAACTTTCAGTTATTATTGAAAGTATAGTATGGATCTGTTGGGTAACGCGATTCTTGGTTGGGCTTGCCTTTACATCCTTTGTTGGCTGATACCGCTTTCGATTAAAAGCGAACGCTTCCGAAAGATATGCCTGTGGGGATTTCCGGTCGCCGCCATGGCGCTGCTTGTGATACAGAGAAACTCGCCTCCCGTTTGGCGCCTGGCCTCCGCGAGCTTATTTCTGCTCTACATGTTCAAGGGCAGCATCCTGCTATCTCAAAGCCGAGCTTCCAATCGCAAGCTTTTTCACGTCGGGTACCTCGTTTTTATGTCTGTTTAGCCTGGAATGGAACCGGCAGGATTCGTCTATCCGGAAGCCACCTGGACTGGTAGTGGCAAGAAGTTCGCTCGGGGCCTTGTTCTTGTCTCTATCGGTCTTTCCGCAGTTTTTGCCATTTCCTTCCTAGATCGCAGTTGGAGCGACGATGCGATCGGCTGGCTCGGTATTGCGGCACTACCGGTAACGATCCACCTTGGACTAGGCGATGTCCTTAGCGGCTTTGCACAATACCTTGGGTGGAATGCGGGTCCTTTGTTTGATGAACCTCTCAAAAGCCGCACTTTAAACGATTTTTGGACTCAACGGTGGAATAGACCCTTTGTTGAGATGGACCGACAGCTCCTCATTCGACCCATCGCCAGACTCATTGGGCTTCGGAGCGCGGTATTCGCAGTGTTTCTGGTTTCAGGACTTTTTGCATGAGCTTGCCTTGAGCTATCCAGCAGGTGCGGGATTCGGAGGTCCGCTCCACTACTTTGCGATACAGGGTGCAGCTACGATTGGGGAAAAGCGTGTCAGAATCCGGTCGCGAGTGCTTTCCTGGCTCGTAAGCGTACTACCTCTTCCCTTCCTCATCCATCGACCATTTCGGGTCAAGTTCATCCTTCCACTCTATCATTGGCTTAACCACGTGATTACGGGACACCCGTTATCTTGGTTCGTCGACGGGGGCCTTTGGATCTTGGGCGTCATGCAATTGCTCGTTCTCATGGCCAGCTTCCAAGTGCCGAGCCGACTCAGGAGGAAGGAGGAATTACCCAAGGTAAGCACACTCAATCAGAAATTGATGTGGACCAATGGGTCGTTTATTGTTCTCACAATCATCGCATTTGGAATACTCACGCTAACATTGCACCGTTCCTTAATGAACCGGGAACCCGCCGCAATTGGAATTGCCAGGTTCGTGCTTATATTCTGGCTTTTGAGAATTGGGGTCGATCGCTTCTACTACCGTCCGTCAGATTGGCCGAAAGGGGAACAATTCGTGATGGGACATGCCCTTTTAAGCTCTCTGTTCACCGTTCTTGCTTTTGGCTACGGATCTTGTGTGATCTGGGCAATTTGGTGACAGCAAGGAGAATACAAGCGCCCGGGGACGACGGCGCATTTTTTTTTAATGCCGTCCCCGTAACGCATCTTCCGTGTCATACCCGGTGAAGTTTTACCGCAACGTGGTTAGGCACGAGTTTGCCGCCCTTGTCTTGGTACATGTTGAATTCAAACTGGTCTTTGGCCGGCATCGTGCAATACGTGATCCAATGCCCTTTGTCGCCAATCAGCCCAATAAAGTCAACAACCAGCTTATTGTTCTCCCATTTGATGTGGCCGCTGTACACCGTGTCGGAGCCATGGAAGTCGATGTAATAGGTCTGCTTTACTTTAGGATCCCACCCATATTTGGCGTTCATATCCATAATGTGTTTGGCTCCTTGAGTCAAATGGCCGATTCCTTCGATCATCCTTCCCTCCTCTTCAAGCTTGTAGGTGAACCTAACTGTCATCTTTCCGAGCGAGCCAACCCACTCCCCGCCGACCATCGTAGAAAGCCGCTTGAACGCTAGATCGTTCGCCGCAGTAGTACTATTGGATTGCACGGCTGTTGTGAACGCCAGTCCGAGAAATACCAGTGTCACTTCGGCACCGCCGCAACATAGCATTTTCCTTCCTCCAAGTAACCCTTCAGAGCATCTTCCATCAGGGCCCTAGATCCTTCTCGGAACATCTTCTCGACCTCATCTCCGACCGAGCCCCAAATGCTCATTTCGCGCTTGTAGATGCAGCCGTCACCATCCGGCGCCAGCGTTTCAGATGAATAACCGGTATTGCCGTTACTGAGCGAACTGGGAGATCGAGAGATGATCTTGTAGGGCGGATCGAAGTAAACGATCATTCCAGTGATGGCGCCGCCGCCGTTGGCAAAATTCTCGCCGATATAGCCTCCGACGCGTCCTTCCGCATAGCAAGTTGAATCCGGTTTGTACCGATGAGGCCACCAGTTGTTGTATTCCGAAGTAAGTGCCGCAAAGACTTTCGCCTGCGGCGCGTTGATACGCATCTCCATCTCGATTTTCACGAGCCTGTATTCGTTGTGGTCCATATTGGGTACCACCTCCTTAGAGTTTTCTGCATATCGTCTCAAGTGTTGGGCCGTCTCGGCCGCGCTCGACGCGTACTGATTGACCCAACGGTCATACATGTCTCGCAAAGGGATGGGATTCGCATAATTCAAGCGAACTCTTCCCTCTTTTCTGAAAAGTACAAGTCCGGCCTCCTCAAGCACACCAAGATGCTGCATGACCGCAAATCGGCTTAGTTCCGACAGTGTCTTTGACAGTTGCCCCGTTGTTCTCGGGCCATCTCGCAACAGATCCAGGATTCGTCTTCGATGGGGACTAGCCAGCGCTCGCCAGACGGTTTCCGATTCCACAATCCTCCAATACGTGATATATTTATAACATATTTCAGTCGAATGTGCAAGCCAGCGAATTTCAGAGAGCAACCTCACTCGCGGATGAACTTAGAATAAGCCCGGGGGCCGAAGTACTTGTAGCCGTCCTCTTCGGAAGGCTCGCCCGAGAGTAGACTTTCGATGAACCCGTTTCGCTCCACTTGGACGGTATGGAAGATCTCGTGCTTGGGATTCTCTTTGAGCAAAAACGTGATTCGGCCTTCAAGACCGATATATCGCTCAGGATCGAAGTTATTGACTCTCCGAATATCGAATGCTTGGCCAAGGTCTTTCAGCATCGCATGACTTCTTCCCCACGTACCTCCGTTTGCAGTTACAAACGGTTTTCCGTTAAAAAGGGCTGAGGCATCGTCATAGGCGATAACACACAAATAACGATCCCCGTGCTTCAACCACTCCGAGATCTTCTTCTGGTGCACCGATGAGTCGTAGTTGTATTCCGAATCGAGAAACGCAATCCGGTCGACCTCATTCGGGATCTGTTCCACCGTCTGTAGAAAATCGAAGACGAAAGCTCCGCCGCCGCTATGGGAATTCAACACGACACGGACGTCATATTTCGAAAACCGTGAGAGGATCGCATTGTATATGGTTCTAGTAATGCTCGGGTCGGACTTGGGACCGTGAAGCCAGACGGGCCAACTGTGATTACTCGCCTCTAGGTACGCCACCACAAGGCTCTCATTTACGATGCGAGTTCTTAGGAAGCGAGTTTGTGCGCCGATGTGTTGGATATCGTAATGCCAGTCTTCATCAGCCAAGGTCTTTCGACCGATCGTCTGCTCAATGCTATTGCCGTTTGGCAGGGCATAAATCACGAGGCGAACTTTCTGTAGAAGGACTTCCGGACGGTCGATGACGACTCTGACTCCAGCGGTTGGCGTAAATGTCTCGAACTTCTCGCCTGGATCTGTTCCAGGCGCGGAAGGCCTATCGACAGGAAATTGATGGAGTGTGTAGCCAGGCTGATTTATGGGCCCCTCGTCGCTGAGCATTCCTGATTCGATCGGATCCTTTAGCACATCGGCTACTTTCACTTGGACTCCGTTCACTTCCATCGTGTCGGAAATCAACCTCGTGCCATGGCTATAGTCAGCCCATGTTGCAGCGTGCCCAAGAAACAGAGGTTGAATTGGCTTGCCGTCCCTGGTGTGCCACCCATAAATGGCAACCTTGCCCTTCGCATCGGGAAGACCGCGACATATCACGATGTCTTTTTTGTCACCGGCAGTTAATGTTCCGAGCGGAGCCGAATAGGTGCTGCGCTGAGCCATGACCGTCTTTGTATGTTCAAGGAAGACTGGCACCGTCGTCATAGCTGACGACGGCGCGATGGGGGAGGGTGTCAACTTGACCCCTGCACTGGCATAAATGGCATCCACCATTTTGGGGGTCGGAAGCATGCAGTGCAAGTGGTCCGCTACTTTCTGAGCCGTGTAAGGCGTGAGAGGAACGAACAGGAAATCGTCGTCTGATCCAACGGCTAGGTAGTCCGCCGCAACATAGATGTGCCCGGTCAAGGTTTTTCCATCCTTTTCGCAACTAACGGCGACAGGAGTGAGTTGCCGAAGGAAATTGGGAACGTTGCCACCTTCAATCTCCTTGAATATTCGTTCCTCCCGCTGTTTTGCGGGCATGCTTTCAATCTGCTTCGCAAAGTCGGAACCACCCAGTGATGCCGGTGGGCGATCCGGTAGGTTCAATCGAGGCCCTTGTCGAGCCGAGCAGAGAGCCGGAACCAAACTCAGAGCCACAATGATGCGAATCATGCGTTTAATTTAGCCCAACTTAGGAGCATTGCGGACACGGCTAACTGCAAATGTTCGGCCTGATTCCCATCGAACTTGGTTTCACACTTACGCGCCCGCTTTCCGGGCCTTGCGAGTTCCGGCTGCGACCTTCGTCTTTGCCACGGGTTTCTTGGCCGCTACTTTTCGCCTGACTGGACGCCGGGTCGAGGGACCGGCTTCCCGTTTTGCGTGCAACATTGCTACAGCCTGCTCTTCAGTTATTTCGACAGGGTCCATGCCCTTCGGTAGGGTGGCATTGGTTTCCCCGTCAGTAATGTAGGGACCGTAACGCCCGGAAACAACCTTTACCGGACCTGCTGCCCCTTCAAGCGTTCCGAATTCTCTAATGGCAGACGTCGCAGCACGCTTGGCGCCAAAACGCGGCTGATTGAGAATCTCAACCGCCTGTTCCACCGTCATTGTCTCGGCGCTCTTCCAATCCTCAACCGTACGGCGATCCTCTCCACACTCGAGATAAGGCCCGAATTTGCCAATCTTGAACAGGATTGGATGAAGGGAGTCTGGATGGCTGCCGATCGTCTTTGGCAGCGAGGACATGAAGCTCAAATCTTCCTGTGAAAACGTGTGAGGATCCACGCCGGGAGGGAGGCTGATCCACGTTGGTTTGACTTTGTTTTCAATTTCCTCCGGAGTTCTTTCGACCTCAAGATAGAACCCCTGGCGATTCTTCAAAAGCAATCTTCGGCCGGTGGTTGGATCGAATCCAATGGACTCGGATTCGGGCTTCCTCTGGGCGAGCAACTCCATAGCCTTCTCTATTGTTAAATCGGCAGGCGCCAAATCCTCGGGTACGTTGGCGTAACGCTTACGATCTCCCTCGCCGACTTGGATAAACGCGTTGCCGTCCTTTCCGTTGCGGACCAAAACGGCCTCGCCGTTCTCGTCGTTGCCCACGACAAATGCGGGATAGGGTATTTCCTTCTTCCGGGAATCCACCATCTTCTTGAGACCAGGCTTTTCTCCATCGCCCAAGAAAAAGTCGCTTAGGTACTTCTTAGAGTCTTCCTTGCCCTCCGATATCTCGTCGAGCGACTCGTCCATCCGAGCGGTAAACCCTAGATCCATAAGCTCTTGGAAGTTATTCTCAAGTACCTCCATGGCGAGGAATGCCTTAAACGTCGGTATGAGTTGCTTCCCTAACTTGCGAACATAACCTCGATCGACGATAACAGAAATAATCGAGGCGTAAGTACTCGGACGTCCGATCCCTTGCTCCTCCAACTTCTTGATTAAGGTTGCATCGGTATATCGAGCAGGCGGCTTTGTTTGGTGGCCAATAGGGTCGACGCCTACTTGTGCCAGTTCCATACCTTTGCTGAGCTTCGGAAGCTTGCTTCCGTTGGAGTCGGAGTCGTCGTCGCGTCCCTCCATATAGACCCTTAAGAAACCATCAAAGGTGATCTGCTTGCCGGTGGCCAAGAATGTAAGCGCCTTGCCCTCTGCATTGGTCGATACGTCAGCCTCGGTTCGAAGAACGCGGGCCGCTTTCATTTGAGAAGCGACCGTACGCTGCCAAATCAGATTGTAGAGTTTTTGCTGGTCCTCATTTAGACATCGCGCCATCTTTTCCGGCCGTCGATTGACGTCGGTTGGACGGATCGCCTCGTGCGCTTCCTGCGCATTGCGGACCCGATTGGCATAGACCTGTGGTTTGTCGGGAAGGCAGTCGCTGTATTCCCGTCCGATCAAATCGCGGATTCGGCCCAGGGCTTCACCACTGAGCGTTAGACTGTCCGTTCGCATATAGGTGATCAAACCCACCTGCTCACCGCCCAAATCAATGCCTTCATAGAGACCCTGGGCGATCCGCATTGTGCGATCCGCACTGAATCCAAATTTGCGGTTGGCATCCTGTTGAAGCGTCGTCGTCATGAATGGAGGCGCCGGTCTTTCAAGACCCTCCGTTGTCTCTAAGCGGGAAACGACGTATGGCTTTGCCTTTCGAGCGGACTCAGCAAGGGCGGCTGCCGAGACTTGGTTCAGAAGTACGACCTTTTGGTCCTTGCTTCCTTTCAGTTCGCCGGTCTTATCGTCAAAGTCGCTGCCAGTAGCGACGCGCACCCCGTCAAGTAGCTTAAGATCTGCCGTGAAGCGCTGTTTCTCACTTTCCAAGTGGACACGCAAGTCCCAATAGGAAGCGCCTCGGAAATTGCGGCGGGCAATCTCGCGCTCGACAATCAATTTCACCGCTGGGCTCTGAACACGTCCTGCGCTTAGGTTCTTAGTCACTCGGGACCAAAGGACCGGTGAAAGAGTGTAGCCATAGAGCCGATCCAAGATTCGACGCGTTTCCTGGGCTTCTACAAGGCAACTATCGACCTGCCGAGGAGAGTCCATTGCTTTCAAAATGGCCTCTCGAGTGATTTCGTGAAAGGCGATTCGCTTTACTTGCACGCTCTTGTTTGGCTTGAGCACCTCAAGAAGGTGCCACGAAATAGCCTCCCCCTCACGATCTTCGTCAGTTGCCAGCACAAGAGTGTCTTTCCCTTTCATGGCATCCCGAAGTTTCTTCACCTGAGCTAGTTTCTCGGGCGGCACTTCATAGAACGGTTCAAAATTGTTGTCTACGTCTACTGCGTAGTCTGACCACCACATCTTTCGCAACTCAGGAGGGAGGCCTTTACCGTTCGGCATTAGGTCGCGAATATGCCCAACGCTTGCTTGGACCTCATAGTCCCCACCGAGGTAGCTACCAATGGTCTTCGCTTTTGCGGGCGATTCGACGATGACGAGTTTCTTTGCCATTTTTTCTTCATTCAGCCATTTCTAGGCTATCAATCTGCGACTCTACGAAAATCAGACTGCTATCTTGTTCCATTCGATCACACAGACGCTATTCTTTAGGGCCTTGGCACTCTACTTTCGTGCGGATCAGCCTGTCAAGCCACCGTTTTCAATGACTCCACGTGACTGACAGAGCATTGGACGAGCTTGGGACCCAAAAGACCGCATCATAAGAGTGGTAAAACCTGGTAATCCACCGAACCATTTTCATCCATTTGACAGTATGAAGAAAGACAAATTATGAGATTTGTATTTGCGCTTTGTGCCTTGGCCGGATTCTGCGTATCGAGCGCTGAGACCACCTATCTTGGCCTCTACCTCAAAGGAAATAAAATAGGTTATGCGTCCTACGACACTTTTGGCGCAAAGTATCTGGGAAGGCCCGCGTTACAAAGCGATTCCAGGACCGTCATGGATACAAGCTTGCTGGGAACCTCCATGGTGATTCAGATGGACTCCAAGTCTTGGTCGACAAAGGACGGAAAACCTTTGAGGATGTGGTCCGACACGGAGAGCGGAGGCCGAGGCAACAAAGTGGACGCTGTTTTTGGGCCAAAGTCTGTAACGCTTAACATCATGAACGGAGGAGTCAAATCGGTCCGGACCTTGCCGATTCCACTGGGCAGCAGGGTCGTGGATGACCCGCTTACACTCGTCATAAACGGTGGGATGCAAGTGGGATCCACGAAGTCGTTCTACGTGTTGGATCCGTCGACTGCATCGTTTATTAGAAACGAAGTAAAAGTGGTCGGTGATTCTAAAACAGAGGTAAAGGGGAAGAAAGTCCGCGCCACCCTTATCGAGGTAACTGATCCGCGAGCGTCGATGAAGGTCTACGTCGGACACAAGGGAGAGCTTGTGAGGGTAGACGGTCCGGCCGGCATAGAGATGCTCCCGGTTTCCAAACTTGTTGCGCTGAGCAAGAATTCGCCCTACATGCCGTCGACGGATCTGGCGTTTTCCACGAGTATCAAGACGGACAAACCCATCGACGACCCAGAAGATCTCACCCATCTCAAATTCAAAATATCGGGCCGTAACTTGTCAAATATTCCGTCCGACACTTTCCAAACTGTCACGAAGGTCGGTGAGGATTGGGTCATCGACATTCACCCGATCGAGCTCTCAAAGGAACCTGTCAATACGATCGAAAAGGCAGCTCACGACAAGCCTCAGTGGCTCTTGCCGAGCCTAAATATTCCTTCGGACAGCGCACGGTTCAAGAAACTCGCAACGTCCATTATCGGGGCCAAAAAAGATGTTCGAACCGCTGCCTTTGCGCTTCAAAGTTACGTCTATGAGAATATGAAGCCAAAGGCGGACATTGGGGTCTTAAGGGATGCAACCGAGGTCCTGGACACCAAAGAGGGAGTTTGCAGGGATTACGCCACTCTTACCGTGACGCTGCTCCGCGCTGCTCGAATTCCCGCAAGGTTGGCAAGCGGTCTGGTGAACTGGGACGGTACTTTTTACTACCATGCTTGGGCTGAGGCTTGGGATGGCACAAATTGGATTGGTGTAGATTCAACGACCGACACGGCTCAGGTGTCTGCCTCACATGTCAAGCTAGGTGATGGGAACGTCGACACTGCATTTTCGTTTACATTTTTGGAGAAGGCAAAAATAGACGTTCTAAGTGCAAGCAAGGACTAAAACTGATGAAACGAAAACCAAAAGGGAAACGCAAGTTGCCGCTAACTCTTGGCCCAATAACGGCTTCCAAGACGATCGGCGTCGCTGTCTGCGCAATCTTAGGTGCAGTATTGCTTGGCTCCATTGCCCCTAACGCCTTGGATTATCTATATCAGTTCATCGTCAATCCCCATCAGTTTGTCGTCAATCTCTTTGACAGCCACCGACCACAGAATTCTGACATCGCAGTCATAGACCACCTCAAGCAAGGACCGGTGTTTACGACCGTCCCTCCCTTTGCCCTCCTGGGAGCTATTTTGGGTTCCTTTGTAGGAGTCCGACTCATTCGAGGCCTTGAGCGAATGGGCCATCGCTGGGATGACATGGAGATTGGCGATAAAGTCACTTTCTTTGTCGGGATCTTTGCCGGCCTAATCGCCTCCGTTCCGTTGCTCCTGATGTTTCAGGCACTTGAATTGCCCGGCCAATATCGTTTGCTGCTCATCGTGGGAGTGATGGTAGGGTTCGGCGCCCTTTCGGTTTACACGTTGCAATCCATGGCCGAGATTCTTCCTTGGACGCGTGGCACCGTTCGCCGTCGTCGAAGCGGAATCAAGCTCTTGGACACAAATGTGATTATCGACGGACGCATCTACGACGTCGCCAAGACTGGATTCCTGTCCGGAGAGATGTACGTTCCAGGCTTCGTCTTAGAAGAGCTTCAGTTCATCGCGGACAGCCACGATGCCTTGAAACGTCAGCGAGGTCGACGTGGCTTGGAAGTCCTGAACCATTTACGGAATGAATTTGAGGTCGAGACCCAGATTCACGACAAACTTGCTCCTGAACAAGGCGATGGAGTCGACGCACGATTGGTCCGATTGGCAAAGGCGATCGGAGCAGATATCGTAACGAACGATTTCAATCTCCGGAGGGTGGCTGAATTCCAAGACGTCCACGTGATGAGTCTCAACGACCTTGCGCTTGCTCTTCGACCGAATGTATTGCCGCAAGAGACGTTTGAACTGTCGATTATTCGGGAAGGAAACCAGCTTGGCCAAGGAGTCGGCTATCTTGAAGACGGCACCATGGTTGTCGTGGAGAACGGCAGGGCTCATGTGGGCGAAACTGTCGAAGTAGTCGTTACCCAAGTTATTCAAACTGAAAGAGGCAAGATGATCTTTGGCGAAGTCGATACGGAAGAGCCACCTCCGCCGTTTGAGGTTCGGACCCGTCGGAAACCTACTACCCCAAGACCCGGGCTGTGAGAATCTATGCCGCAATCCTAGCGGCGGGCCGGGGAGCTCGATTTGGTTCGGATAAATCATCGGCCATGTTGGGCAACAAGCCAGTCTGGAAGTGGTCAGTCGATACGTTCTTCACTCACCCAGAAATCGAACGAGTGATGCTGGTCACGTCCCCTGACAAGGTTGATCAACTTTCAGCATTGGTCGGCCCAGATGTTTTGGTGATCGCCGGAGGGGAAACTCGGCAGGCTAGCTCCAAGAATGCCGTAATGGCCGCTGTCCATGCAGACATCCTGCTGATCCACGATGCGGCTCGCCCGTTTGTATCGCCTGAGATCATTTCAAAGACTATTACCGCAATCAAGCGATCGGGCGCGGCCGGAGTTGCTATGGCAGTGGTCGACACGATCAAAGAGATAGGACCTAACTCGATTAAGACACTCAATCGGGCCGACCTAGTTGCGATGCAAACGCCTCAAGGGGCAAGAAGGGCCCTTCTCGTCCAGGCTCATGAATCCGTGTCGACTGATTTCACTGACGAAATGGCACACATCGAAGCGATGGGGGTACACCCAGAGATTGTGGAGGGAGAGTCAGCTAACTTCAAGATAACGAGTCCAGAAGACCTTAGCCGCGCCCGCGCAATGCTCCCATATCCAGAAACACGAACCGGTATCGGTTATGACATCCATCCGTTTTCGGACGATCCTTCCCGAAAGCTCTTTCTTGGCGGGGTTCATTTTCCGGATCACGCCGCACTTGACGGCCACAGCGACGCAGACGTTTTGCTTCACGCAGGATGTGATGCACTCTTAGGCGCGGCAGGTCTCGGCGATATCGGCCAACATTTCCCCAATACAGATGCCCAGTGGGAAGGATGCCCTTCGATCACCTTCTTGACCCAAGTGGGAATCCTTTTGAAGGACAACGGATGGCGGATCGTAAACCTGGATATGACGCTGGTGGCCGAGTCTCCAAAGGTCATGAGAAGGGCGGAAGAAATTCGAACTGCGGTCGCGAACGCCCTATCAATATCACCGGCGAGAGTAAGCGTCAAGGCTACGACCAACGAAAAACTCGGGTCCATCGGCCGAAGTGAGGGAATTGCCGCACTTGCCGTCGCGACGATCGTTGAAGTCAGATGAACAAATGGAACGCCCGGTTGTCGAGATGTCGCTTCGATTTTCACTCGTTCACGTATTGTTGATCTTCTCCGCCCCCAAATTGGGACTCTCCACAGAAAGCCAGAATGCCAACTTCAAGGGCGCCTGCGGACTTGAGGGCCTTCGCACATTCCTTCGCAGTCCGGCCACTGGTTACCACGTCGTCGATCAGCAGTATTCTCATGCCGGATACGTCGCGAACTACCTCAAACGCGCCTTCTAGATTCGTGAGCCGCTCCGCAGTCGTCAGGCCGGCTTGTGGACGTGTGGGTCTGGTCCTTCGCAAGCACTGTTCCAAGCCGGGAACCTTCATGCCTAACAACTCGGCCTGATTAAAGCCGCGCCATGTTAACCGAAACCAGTGAATGGGCACCGGGACCGCCATATCGTATTCAAGTCCTTCAGCGGAGATCGCCGAGGCAAGCTCATCGGACATGAAAGCGGCCAAAGAGGTAGACCAGCGATACTTCAAGCTACGAACCGCTTGCCCCGCCCGTCCCGGATAGCGAAATAAGCATCCTCGGTAATCCAAATCCGAGTCAGGCTGATACGTAAACGTCGGCGCCAACGCCTCCATCTCGCCGACACACTGAACGCACGGATTCCGATCGTTTAGCAAGCCACAAAGGGCGCACTTGGGCGGATAGACGAAGTCTAACGCCACATTAGAGAAGCTGATCCAAAAGTCTCTGACTTTTCGCGTCAAGGTCCTCTAACTTTAGAATCTCGAACCTCGCCCCGTCAACGCTTAATATCTGCCACCTGCCTGCGGTGATTTCGTGTGCACTGTCCCGCCAGTTCCTGACATAGAATCGGGTTGGACCTCGCTGCGTCTGAACATCGAACCTCCACATGCCTGCCTCAGACCGTAAAGCGTCGATCCGGTCGACTTGAGGTGTGAAGTAGCGTCGATCCAGTTCTTCTTGAAAGATGCTTAGAGTCGCCGGCTCAAGGCCGTCCATCGTTCTCAGTACCCCGACTTCCTTTCCGCTTCCATCCAAAATGGAAATATAGATGGTTGGATTGCTAAGGGGAAAAACTCGCTTGATCAGCGCGCTCAAAATGACAAACTCGCCAATAATCTCGAGACGTGGATGAACTGCACCCGGTTGGCGAAACGCTCGCAATTGATGCGGCTCGAAATATCGAACTGGACTGCTTGCCACTCGTCCAGTATGAACCCGTCCGCAAGTTTGTAGGTCCCTCACCTAGCAAACTTGCCAAGGATTCTAGTCGTGCATGCTAGACGCAATTAGTTACGCGTCTCGAAGCTGCGAATAAGTCGGTTCGAACGGAATTAGTCCCAATCTAGTTGCCGCTCGAAAAGCCTGAACACGATTGTTAACTTGTAACTTGTCGTATATATTGGCCAAGTGAAAATCTACCGTTCGCTTTGATACATAAAGCGCGTCGGCTGCCTCTTTACTGCTGCACCCCTGCGCAATAAGGCTAAGTACCTCAATCTCCCGCTTCGTGAGCCGTATCGCTCGCTGTGCACGTTCGATCGTAAACGCTGAATAACCTGTCATAAACCACCCCGATTCAACATTCGATCCGGTTACTCCCTCTCAGAAACCAGAATCCATAGATGCAAGATGGCCCTAAGTGGATCCAGAGTGAACTTCCAGTGAAGCTCGATTTAAACCCCAATTCCAAATTGCCGCGCACCTGAATTGCGGACAACCACCCTCGTTCCCATTTGTGCGAGCTAACCCCGCATCAATACGGTTATTGTCCGTGAACTCTGACCCCAAAAAACGTGTACTTAATCCTTTTTGCGAAACTGTCCGCACAGGTAGACCTACTAGGCTTCCAGGATGCGTGAACCATCAACAATATGGCAAGACATCGCTTCGCCGTGCCGTCCGGTGGCAAGCGAGTATAAGTTTAAAACTGCCTCCGTAAACTCATGGACCTGGTCGGTCTTTACGAGCGCAACGCAAGCGCCGCCAAATCCAGCCCCGGTCATTCGAGCCCCAATGCAGCCGGGAGCTCCCCACGCAGCGGCAGCCATCGCATCGAGTTCGTCACAACTCACTTCGTAGTTATAGCGAAGACTATTGTGGCTTGCCTTCATGAGAGCGCCAATCTCGCTTAGATCTCCGGTAGCCAGGGCATCTTTAAACAGAAGACATCTCCTGTTCTCGGTAATCACGTGTTTGGCACGCCGATAGACCACGTCAGGCATCTTCGGCTTCGCCACATAAAGCATGTGCTCGTCCGCATCACGCAACTTGGGAACCTGCATGATTTCACACGCCTCCTCACATTGAGATCGGCGTTCATTGTATGCTGAAGATGTGAGCGCCCTTTCCTTTTTAGTATCGCACAGCACCACGGACAGCCCCTCAGGAACATGAACGTATTCGATCTCCAATGTCCTGGTATCAAGAAATATCGCGTGCCCTTCTTTTCCTAACGCGCACGCCATCTGATCCATGATCCCGCTGTTGACTCCCACAAATTGGTTCTCACAGACTTGGCCTAGCTTCGCCAATTCACGATTTTGCAGCGCCAATTTTGCCAAGTGGCTCCAGATCACACCAAACGCCAGTTCCAATGCAGCACTGCTGCTTACTCCACTTCCAATTGGGATATTGCTATCTACAACCGCAGCCAAATTGGGCAATTGCTGCTCGGTGTACCGGGAGATTGCCCAACCCATTCCAGCGGGATACTTCGACCAACTGGACGTAAAGCCAGGAGTTGCCTTAGACACCCCAAACGGGTGCCCATCCCCCATTTGCACTGAATGAGTCAAAGTATCGGGCTCATGGACAGATGCCGCGACTAACATTCCGCGATCGATTGCCGCAGGAAAAACGAAGCCATCGTTATAGTCCGTATGCTCGCCGATAAGGTTAACACGCCCCGGCGATATCGCGATTACCTGTGGCTCATGGCCATATCGATCGAAGAACGCGGTCCGTATTCCCTTAAGTGGCATTGCAACCAGGTTAATACCCGGAAATCGGAAAACTTAGCCTATCCGATGTCAGCCAGCGGGGAGATCGAGCCGAGGTAAAGTCCATTCATGGCTGACCCAATGGTCCTCAAACTGCAAGACTGGCTTCGAGCTCACGAACAAGAACTCCTCGACGACACAATCAAGATGCTTCAAATACCGTCCTTGGAATCCGATCCGGCCGAAAATGCGCCGTACGGGAAGGAAAATCGAGAAGCGCTTGACCTTGCCCTGTCATTGTCAGAGAGCTTTGGAATGAAGACCACGGATCTAGAAGGGCATCTCGGTTATGCCGATTTTGGTCACGGAGACCGCCTTGTCGTTTCACTGGGACACCTTGATGTGGTACCCGTCGGTCCCGGCTGGAAGCATGCGCCATTCGGCGCTGAGTTGGATGGCGGTTATATCTATGCTCGCGGCACCACCGATGACAAAGGACCCACGATGGCATCCCTGTATGCGATGCGAGCGATCAAGGAATGCTTCCCCGACGTTCCTGCACGAATGAGGCAAGCATTCGGTTGTAATGAGGAGTCGGGATTCGGATGTGTGGCCAGATACGTTGAAACGGAGGAGCCGCCCACTTACGGAATTGCGCCAGATTCGGGATGGCCACTCTATCATTGTGAGAAAGGCATCGCCAATTTGGAAGTGACCGTCCCACTGTGTAAAGGCGAAATGGAGTTGTTAAGCATCGAAGGTGGTCAAAGACCCAACATCGTGATTGACTCCTGTTCCGCAAAGGTCCGCGTCGCGCCAACTGCCAGAGCCCATGTGGAGGAGAAGCTGGCCGATAGCTGGGATCGTAACGTCACGTTTTCTTGGGAAGGAAACGAGTTAGGAATCTACGCCATCGGCAAAGCCAGCCATGGCGCGGCGCCATTTATGGGCGATTCTGCTGCGATCAGGGTTCTTAGGTTTCTCAAGGAGATCTCACCCCTCGACACTTCGACTTACTATGGAGAGTTACTTTACATGTCCCACGTAGGTGGAGCGGGATTAGGGATATCGGGCTCCGATGAGGCGAGTGGCGACTTGACTTGCAATCTTGGCATTATCAAAGCCGATGGCCATGAACTCAACCTGTTGTTCAACATTCGCTATCCAGCGACTTGGAAAGGCGCTCACGTTCAAGAACTTTGCGAATCCCGTCTGGCGGAACTCAAGAGCGGGTTCAATTTAAAGGTCACTCGGGACAGCCCTTCGCTCTATTTCCCATTGGATCACCCTCTCGTAAAGGCGATCGTCGACGTGTACGAGGAAGAGACCGGAGAGCGGAAAAAGCCAGGGGTGATGGGTGGCGGCACGTATGCTCGCGCTATTCCAAATACGGTAAGCATTGGGACATGTTGGGAAGGCGACGGCAATGGACATGAAACAGATGAGCGTCTGAAAGTCGAGCACCTCTTCAAAGCAAGCCGGATATACGCCCACATACTTTATCGACTCGCAACGATGCCATGATGCCATGATGCCGTGATGCCGAACGATCCCATTCGGCGAATCCGTTTTATGGAATCAAAGCTCGAAGCTGGCTCGTCGTTCGAACTTCGTTAAATTCCATTCTTAGAAATTTCATACCCAACACAAAGACTCAGTGCCTCGTAGACTGGGTTAGCCATGAAACTCGTCCCATTTTTGTCCCTATTCATCGCTGCATTTGGGTGCCTATCTGTTGCTATGGCCACCTCCACCAAACGCACCAACCCCGCCAATTCGATTTACGACTTCAAAATGGTCAACATCGATGGCAAGACCGTCAAACTGAGCCATTACAAGGGCAAAGTACTTCTTGTCGTTAACGTTGCCAGCAAATGCGGTTACACTCCCCAATACAAAGGCCTGGAAGCTCTTTATAAAGATAAGAAGGATAAAGGATTTGTGATCCTAGGCTTCCCTGCTAACAATTTTGGAGCCCAGGAGCCTGGAACCGACTCAGAAATCAAGGAATTCTGCACGTCGAAGTTCGATGTGACTTTCCCAATGTTCTCAAAAATCTCGGTTAAAGGCGATGATGAGCATCCGCTTTACAAATGGCTCATTGAAAACAGCGACCGACAAGATCCCATTGAGTGGAACTTCACGAAATTCGTGATTGGGAAGGACGGCAAGGTATTCAAGCGCTTCCGATCCAAGGATACGCCGGACAGTCCTGATGTTCTCGCCGCGATCGACGAAGCTCTCGCCAAATAAACGTAGGTCTCCTGGCCGACAGAAAATACGGGGTTCGACACCATGTCGAACCCCGCCGACGTTTATCCACGCCCATTCAAGGTACTTTCTCAGAATGGTCGACCAAGCACTGTGGCACGTGACATGCTTCTATCGGTTTGTCTCTATCGATGAAGAACGGCTCGACGACCTTCGCCTTGAGCTCAAAGCTTGGTCGCATGAGCACGGTTTGCACGGACTTGTCATTGTGGCGCCAGAGGGAATCAATGGAACGGTAAGCGGCGACGAGACTATTCTTGCCGAGTTCAAGGCATTGATATGCCGGATGGTTGGAACTGAAGACATCCGATTCAAGGACTCTGTCAGTCAAGTTCGGCCGTTTAGACGAATGACAGTGGATCGACGGAGCGAGATTGTTGGGCTGAAGAGACCGGATCTCGTGCCGGATTCCCCCGAGAATCGCCATCTATCCCCCCAGCAGTGGCATGCTATGCTCTCAAGGGAGAATCCGCCTCTCCTCATCGATACCCGTAACACCTACGAAACGCTTACGGGAAAATTCAAGGGTGCGGTCGACCCGGGACTTAAGACTTTCTCCGACTGGGCGACTTATCTGGACAAAGCTGAACTTTCGAAGGACGAACCGGTGCTAATTTACTGCACGGGAGGTATCCGATGCGAAAAGGCGATCCTCGCGATGCATGACCGGGGTTTCGATAAGGTCTATCAACTTCGCGACGGGATCTTGGGATACCTCGCCGAGTATCCAAATGGCTTGTTCGAAGGAGACTGCTTCGTATTTGATGATCGAGTAGCACTAAACCAAGAACTTAAACCTAGTGGTCGATTTGGAATCTGCCCAGGATGTGGATTGACTTCGGGAGACAAAAGAGAATGCGAATGGTGCGGAAAGGAGTACTACGTCTGTACAGCATGTGAACCCACATGGGATCCAGTATGTGGAAAGCCCTGTCGAGATCGCTGGCGACGCCATGGCCCAAAACAGCAGTCGATCTCGAATAGAAGCTAATTGAGTCAAATGGATCAAGGCGCTCTTAGGATAACACCAAGCTCCCTAAGCGCTTAATCCTCCTTGAATACGAAAAGTCCAAGTCGAATGTGTTCGCCGTGGGCGATCATCTTCGACAAGTCATTCCCCTCAGCGATTTCTAAAAGGAATGGTGCGCAATACGCACTCAGGGGCACGGGCGAGTTACGTCCGATCACTTGGCCCTTACATCCAAGCAAGGCCCTGCTCAGCCCAGTTGTGGAGGCTATCCCAGAAGGACCTTCCCTCCTTCGGACGTTCGATGGGTAGATCGCGCGCCACCATTTGAAGCGCCTTCAGCGCAAGCCGGGGAGCGAATTCACGACGAGAGATGCCGCGTCGCCAGAGAACTTGCTCGACGAAACCAGTGTGGACGAATGGGTAACAATCGTATATCCAAACCATCGTCAATCCCAAGATAGGATCCCCATAGTGTCCAAATAGATTCTCGAACTCAACAATTGCGTTCTCTTGGTAATGAGGATCGCCAGGCCAGCCAAGTGGCTCGTTAAAGTCCCTTGTGCTGGTTTGCACTCGATAGCCCTGTGGGAAGAAGAACATATAGTCGGTATAGACTAACGGAGTTTCTATATCCCGAACCGCCGATTTGACTTTGGCGAGCCCTTGTGCGAACCAAGGATCGGAGAGCCACTGTCGTCGGTCTTTACCTTCCTCGGCAAGCCAAGGGTTGGCATTCCACCGATCGTCATTCGTCAAGATCTCAATCTCGTCCTGGAGAGTTCGCCTCTCAAGACTCGCACCAACTGGATCGTTTTTTAGGCCTTCCGTGCATCCCTGAAGACGATCTATCCCTTCGATCGCGCGCTCTGTCGCAAGTCGAATTCGATGGGGCGTTCCGCCAAGTGCCCAAAGGGTAAGGTTCTCGCCTCTAGGTAACTCAAAAAGGCAGAGCTTGCCCCCGGCCAAAGGGCCGAAGACTAGTTTAGGTCCCGGTATGCCCAGCTTCTCCAATGTGGCGGCAAGGTTCAGTTTGTGCGAGTCAAAGTTGTCCCGGAAATCGATCGTCCGCTCTTCACCACCCGGCAAGGCGAACTTCACGCGTGGTGCGAAGGGTTGCCAAGGTTCTGGGCTCGGATCGACAGTTAATATTCTGGCCCCGGGAAATGCACTCGCAAGGAGGAGTGATTGTTCACTGCTTAATCTGTTTGTTTTGGTATTCATATATTGGGTCTTGAGCGAAGGGTCAATGAGTTCGGCACGGATATGTCGTTTTGCCGTCATGAGACGGCTTCGAACCGTGTTATGGGGGATCTCCAAGAGTGCTGAGATCTGTCTTGTGGACCAACCTCCCAGGTAGTGCATTAGGAGAGTCGTTCGAAGTGACTCATTTAGGTGTTTCACCGTCTGCATCACCGTTAAGCGGTCTGCAAAGTCAGCCTCTGCAGTTGATTCGAATGTGTTCTTTAGCGGCTCACCCAGCCTGCGGGTGCGCCGATTTCTTCGGTAATTCGTGCACTGAGTAAGCGTTAGCTGCCGTATCCAAGCACCAAACCGGTCATGGTCGCGCAATGCCGGGAGCTGCATCGCGGCATATACGAGCGCCTCTTGGGCGACATCGTTTGCATCGTCGGCATTGCCCAAAGCCTGAAACGCGAGCGCTGAGACCGCTGAGCGGTGAGCTTCAATCAGCCGCTCCAATGCAACTCGGTCCCCTCGAAGGGCTTGGTTTATCAGCTGTCTCTGCAAATCTCGCGTCATCGGTATATATGGCGGGAGTACCTACTGAAACGGATCAGCGGAATTTTTAATCCAGAAAGAAATGCGGAAACCGGAACACATCCCTAATGGTCAGATGACCAGCGCCAATTCTACTTTTCCAAATGTCAGAGGATTCCAGTTAGGTCCGAGCCAAAGGCGAGAGCAAACTCCGTTGGCCCGACAATAAGGCTGGTTACGTTCAATCCTCATGAAAGGGCCGTCGTCTTAGCGCGTTCTTCGCGCGGGGGATGCTTTGCCTCATTCCAAGGAAAGGTTCGAGTCCCCGGATACGGTTGGGACGGGCGTCCAGTGCCAAGGATTAGAGCTCGACGAGGTACATCGGAAACATTTGGTCCGGCATAGTGCGCAGTTCGATTCCGATGAATCGTAATTCCTCCCGGAGGCAGCGGACAGGGGATAGCGTTCTTCACAAACTCCAAGTCGACCATTTCCAGCCCGTGAATCTTGATATTCCCGCCGATCGGACGATGTTCGACAACTGGCCACTCGTGACTGCCAGGAACGAACCACAGGCATCCATTATCGATGGTTGCCTCCTGAAGCGGCATCCAAATGGATGCGCTGCAATATTGGTAGTTCGGCCCCCAATATGCCTCATCCTGGTGCCAGGGAGTTGCGGCGCCATGTCCAGCCGGCTTGAAAATGGCGTGGGCAATTCCCGCTGATGCCTCTTTGCCAAATAGCTGCCGTACGATTCGATCAATCACATTCAGGTAATTTCCTTGAGTTAGTTCTGGCGCATATTTGGCTGGATTCAGAATTTGCGGTAGGTCCGCTTCCTTCCCCTCTTCATCGGAACCGGCAAGGTCGAATTGGTCGCCTTGCTCACGCCCCGCACGCTCAAAAAACATCCTGTCGTAGGTGTCCCGCATCCAGGAAAGTTCGACATCATCCGTTACCGGAGTCGGTATTGAAAGGAATCCATTAAGGTGAAAGAAGAGAATCTGCTCTGCCGTGAGTCTCACGAATCTATTATCTCCGAGTTTGTCCGATTCATGGCGATACGATCCTCAGCAACTTAACGGGATCTGTCTAAGTTTGAGCTCGCTCCTTGTCGATGTTCTCATTAGGTGGAGTAACTCCTCGATTCAGATGGAGCCATTCGCAATGCCTAGTCCGGCAGGTTCGCTCCGGCGTCAAATTCAGACTAAGCATGCTGGCAACTTGGCCATCAGTTCCAAACGACGAATCACTCAGGCAGTGCCTAGTATTCCTTCATCGTACGGTCCACCGCCCGAGCCCAGCCGTTAATGCCATCCGTGAGGTTTCTGACGTGGAGAAAGCCCTGCTTGATCATGTAGCTCGTTGCTTGAGCGCTTCGACCGCCGACTCGACACATTATCACGAGGTCGGCGTTTTTGTCGAGGCTCGTCAGATGGGCAGGCAGTTGGCCAAGAGGTATGTTGATCGTGCCATCTAAGGCGCTTATGGCCAATTCGTGCGGTTCCCGGACGTCTATCACTGTTGGCGGGTTTGGACTCTTGAGTTCGTCGTTTAATTCAGCAGGCGTAATCGCAGGAAGCATCGATTCAGATTTAAGCACGAATTCTAGGAGATTGTCACGACGGCTGCGTCACTTCGCTTTTGCTTCACCATTGCCAGAATCCCCGCATACTCGGGCCGTTCTAGCTTGGGGTCGGCAGCGATCAAGCGAAAAGCGGCCTGACGGGCAATTTCAAGCATCTTCCCATCCTGCACCAGGTCCGCAATTTTGTAGTCCAGATTCCCCGACTGCATGGTGCCAAGCATGCTGCCAGGACCACGCAGCTTTAAGTCGATTTCGGCAATCTCAAAGCCGTCGTTGGTCTGAACCATGGCATCGATCCTGGCTCGAGCATCCTCGCCTTTCGTGTCAGCAATTAAAATGCAGTAACTTTGCTGCGCTCCGCGACCGACTCGTCCTCGCAACTGATGAAGCTGTGAAAGTCCAAATCGGTTTGCGTCCTCGATGACCATTACGGAGCTATTCGGCACATCCACTCCAACCTCAACGACCGTCGTGCTGACCAAAATGTCCAGTTCGTGCTTTCGGAACTGTTCCATCACCTGCTCTTTTTCGCTCGACTTCATCTGCCCATGAAGAAGGCCGACTTTTTGGGCGCTAAAGACTCCGTTGGAGAGGCGGTAATGAAGGTCTGTGGCAGCCTGGGCCATCATTTTTTCACTTTCACTTACCATGGGGCAAACGAAGAAGGCTTGGCGGCCCTGTTCAACGAGGGCTCGCACTCCCTCATAGACCGACTGCCGATCATAAGGCAGTTTCGCGTGAGTCTTCACTGGTTTTCGACCGGGAGGAAGCTCGTCGATCACTGACAGTTCCAAGTCTCCAAAGGATGCCATGGTCAGCGTTCGGGGAATCGGTGTCGCCGTCATGACCAAGACGTCTGGATTTCCAAGACTTTTGTCGCGTAGTGCTTTCCGTTGCAGGACCCCGAACTTGTGTTGTTCGTCGATAACCACGAGCCCCAAGTTTGCAAATTTAACTCCTTCTTGGATCAGCGCATGGGTTCCAATCGCAATGTGTACTTGACCTGACTGGGTCCGTTCGATCGCCTTTCGCTTTTGAGACGCGGTTTGCTTGCCTACTAGAAGCTCTACATCCAATCCAAGCGGCTCAAACAGGCGATGCAAGTTAACAAAGTGCTGCTCAGCAAGGATCTCGGTTGGCGCCATCAAAGCGGCTTGGTAGCCGCATCGCACCGCGGGCAACATACAGCATGCCGCCACCGCTGTCTTTCCTGAGCCGACATCGCCCTGGACAAGACGGTTCATAGGGTGGGGCAATTCCATGTCCGCCCATATCTCCTCGATAACCCGACGCTGTGCTCCCGTCAAGTCAAATGCAAGCATTCGATGAATTTGATCCCACAGCGGTTCACCTTGATACTTGCCACGTTGTTCCTCGACAAACAAGTGCGCTTGCTGAACTACTGTTTCGACTACAACCGGTTTCGCGGTTGCTCCATTTAGGGAAACTGCTGACGGATCGGTGAACTTTGCCTTGGCCTTTGCAAGCGCTTCGCTTGACCGTTTCCGTTTCGAATCCTTCTCGATCAGCGGCGTTTCGGAGTGACCGCCCGGATCATTTCCCTTAAGGAGTTCAGAAATGGCGAACGAGATTCCAAGCTCTTGTTGCGTTTCAGCTCTTCGCATCGCCAATGCGGTCTGCATGTAGAAGAATTCCTCAAAAACCAATCGGCGGCGAGCCTCCAGCCTTTGCTCTTCCGAAGAAGGTATGTGTATCTGTTCGAGCGCCCAGCGTAGATCTTTTAGCCCTTGGGACCTCAATAGGTTCGCTGGAAGGGGATCCTGTACGTACTGGATATAGCCCAGCACGGCAGACTTTGCCGCCCGACGCACTGTCTTCTGCTGGAGACCTTCGGTAAGCGGATATACCGGTACGATCCGCGCAAAGTCCTCAGGATCGTCGTCTTCGGTTAGAGTCTCCCATTCGGGTGCTGCGATCTCGTAGTTCCAGTTCGATTCGCGGACCAACCCGTAAGCAATAACGTCACCCTCCACGCTTTCAAGCAACTTTTTAAGCCATGGCTGGTTAAACCAGGTCAGACTGATCGTTCCGCTTCGGTCCTTCAACAGGGCTTTTAGGATGACCATTCCAGCTCGGGTGGGGCGCGCGTCGACACTTAGAATGCGACCCCTGACCGTGACCCATTGTCCTGGCTGCACGAGCGCGATCGGTGGGATACTCCGACGATCTTCATAACGTCGAGGCATGTAATACAATAGGTCGCCGACCGTATGTAGTCCGACTTTATGAAGGGCGACCGCATTTCGCGGGCCGACTCCCTTCAAATACTGAACTTCCGTTTCTAGTGTCTGCTCGAACATGAGTTAGGACGGCTCTTACCGTATCTAGGCCCTGGGTCAAGCCCCCTGACTGATGTTGACCTTGTCTCGGGGGAGTTTTGCCATCCGTCGGGCTACTTATAAAGTGACGATACGAACGTCGCTCTCGACGCCCCATAAACAGCTGGAGACGAGAGTTTTAGCATGTCTCGTCGCGGAAATGCACATGGTTGGGGCATCCCGGTTGGAGAACAGGCGCGACGACTCCCGATTTCCGTTCCGGCAATTCCTTCGATTCAGTACCATATAGGGTTCATATGGAACTTGAACCCGGCCTAGGTTGGAACACCCTCATTCAGCACTATGGCGAAGAAGAGAAGATTCACGGTGCAGTCGTTCCACCGATCTTTCAGAATTCACTCTTTGTATTTGACACGGTAGATGAGCTGGGCGATTCGATGAGCAAGAGGTTTGGGAGCCCGCCCCATGGCTACAGCCGCATCGGGAACCCTTCGCTCGACCTGATCGAAAAGAAGTTGGCCATGCTCGAAGGCACCGAATCGTGCAAGGTCTTGGGAACCGGACAAGCGGCCCTTACGATGGCTGTGATGAGTTTTGTCAAACAGGGCTCGCATGTAGTTTGCGTCGACACGGGCTACGGTCCCCTGCTCTCTTTGTTATCCGACTACCTATCCAAATTCGGGGTAACTCACACCTTTGTAGATGGTTGTGAGGTCGCTGAAGTTGTCGCGGCAATCCGGCCTGAGACGACAGCGATCTATCTTGAATCGCCCAGCAGTCTGGTGTTTAGGCTTCAAGATATGGAGGCGATTGCCAAGGTGGCCCGCGACCGCGAAATAACAACGATTTGTGACAACACCTACAACACTCCACTGCATATGAGACCCCACGATATCGGCATCGACATTGTGTGTCACAGCGCAACCAAGTATTTAGGGGGCCACAGCGATCTCACCGCCGGAGCCATTTGCACATCCCACGAGCGAATGGACCGTATGCTCCGACACGAGGTCAACTTGCTTGGATCGATTCTGCATCCATTTCAAGCATGGCTCTTGACTCGGAGCCTTCGCACACTCAGTCTGCGCCTTGCGCGGCATCAACAAACTGGAAACATAGTCGCATCTTGGTTAGAATCGCGGGACGAAATCGAACGAGTCCACCATATCAGTCTGCCCTCGTTTCCGCAACACAATCTGTACAAGAAAATGATGTCAGGATCGGGCGGCCTGTTTTCTTTTGAACCCAAGATCCAAGAACCTGCCAAGGTCAAAGAATTTGTCAACAAACTCAAGCTCTTTCAGCGTGGGGTCAGTTGGGGCGGATTTGAAAGCCTTGCCGTCACGATGGGCGTTAAACCTATCGGCTATCCTGAGAAAAAATGGATTGTTCGCCTTTTCTGTGGACTTGAAGATTCAAAAGACCTAATCGCTGACCTAGAGCAGGCATTGCCCATTCTGCACGAGTAGTTCACATCCGTGGGAACAAGGATGAACCCCTGCTTCGCTAACTATCCAGCGGCAACCGTATCGGAAACCCTGATGAATCCGAATTTCAGGATTGGCCCCTAGTTTTTGTTTTGACCGTAGTAAAGAGGCAGACCCAAGTACTTTAGGCGTTGCCATGGAAAGCCATTGGGGTCGACCTTACGTCCGGGTGGGATCGCGATGAACTCGTGGCTGACGATCTGCTTGATTGGGAAGCGGCGCTTCATCTCAGCGATAATTCCGCACAGGGCCATCAACTGGGGCTCCGGATATCCGTCCTTTCCGTCGTCCATATTTACCAACTCGATCCCAATCGAATACTGATTGACTGATTGACGTCCGGCAGCGTCCTTGCTCACACCTGCGTGCCAAGCTCGATCGAACGTTGAAACGTTTTGGATGATTGAACCATCCTTTCCGATCGTAAAGTGTGAACTCACTGGGTTCGGGCTTGTTCGTTGGAAAACCTCGGTCGTCTTTTCGAGAGAAGCGATTGCAGTGGAATGTACAACGATGGTGTCGACAACCGCGTTTTTTCTGCGGGAGTCACAGTTTGGCGACTGAATCCAGACAATGTTTAGATAACCAGGATCTTTCCAATCTTTCTCGGCAGGCATCCGTGTACGCGGGTCCGGGACAAATGGGACGATTGGAGTTTGGTTAGTTATCTTCTCGATCAGGGACCCATCGGTCCCCAACGAACTTTCAATAAACGGAACACCCATAAAGGCGCTGAGAAATCCGAGTCCGGCAAGCATCCAGAATGTTTACCACAAGAGGCTGATCAGACTACCGGATGGCAAGACTATGCTAACCGTTGAGATCGTGTATATGGAACCAACGGTTTTGGGCTAGAGTATGGGATTCTATGCGTCGAATTCTAGTTGGTTTTGCCTTTTTGTTCTCCATCGCGTCGGCGACGGTTCATTACAAACTCACTCCAGAGCCTTCGGCGAAATCAATTCTCGTATCCCTGACCATCGACAACCCCAAGGCGACGGAGACCTTTCGCATTCCGGGCTGGTGTCCTGGCTATTACCAGATGGCCACATACCAAAAGAAGCTTTTCGATGTTAAGGTGGCCGACAATCATGGACGAATCTTATCCACGGATTCGGCAGATTCGCGCACCTGGAAAGCCTACGGAGGGGGAAGCAAGCAAATCACGATGAGCTATCGGGTGCTTGGCGACGACCCCGGCCTTGGCTTCTTTGCCGTCAACGTTGCTTCGGATAAGGTCTTTATTAACGGCGCAGCGGCATTTATGTACGTCGATGGCCGAACGACTGAGGATATTGACCTAACCATTCAAAACCCAACCTGTTGGGACGTTGCGACACCCATGACTCCTGGACAGGACGCCAAATTCGTCGCGACTGGGTACGACGAGTTTATCGATCACCCAATCCAATTGGGCGCCTTTAAGCGCAAGACCTTTACTGTGTCCGGCATTCCATTCGAAGTTATCTTTGTTGCTCCTGAGAACGATCCTCGGTGCGACTTAGACGCGGAGACTGAGCGCTTGCGCCTCGTAAGCAAACCAGCGCTGGACTTATTCAAGGGCGCGGCCTTTAAGAAGTACTTTTACATCATCCACCTTGAAGTCGGGAACTTCTCCGGAGGATTGGAACATCGGGCATGCAACGTCCAAGCGGTATCCAATACTGGCGAACTTCACCTTGACGATCTCGCAGCCCATGAATACTTTCATGCCTGGAACGTTAAACAGATTCGACCGAAGATCCTTGGCCCATTTGACTACACGCAACCTCAGCGCACCGCCAACCTCTGGTTTTCCGAGGGGGTTACCGATTACTATGCCAAGCTTCACACGTACCAATCGGGCCTGAAAACAGAAGATTGGCTTAGAAATGAACTTGCCGACCAGATAAGGCAACTTCAGGGCGGGCAGACCCGCAAGGTAAAAACGGTGGAGGAAGCCTCAAGAGGTTGCTGGGAGCAGGACGGTTTCAGCGTAGGGGACCTTAGCTTCTACACCAAGGGCTTACTTGCGGGATTCTTGTTCGACGCGGCGATCATCGATGCCACGAACGGAACAAAGACACTTGACGATGTGATGCGCACGCTGTTCCAGAAATGTCAAATTCCAAAGCCGGGCTTCGGCGAAGACGAGTTAAGAACGACAATCAACGAAGTCGCCGGGAAAGATCTGTCGGAACTTTACAACAAGATTATTCGCAGCACGGACGAAATGCCGTATTCGACGGTGTCTAAGATTGGAATCAAGATCGCACTGCCGTCCCAGGATCGACAGTCCCCAATCTCCGATGGCACTGCGGAGTATGCGGTCGAGGTGGATCGATCCGCAACTCCACAAGCCAAGGCGTTTTACAATGTCTGGCTACATCGTCTGAACAGCGTCCAATAATAGAACCGACGCCGCGCCAGTGGCGAGGGTCAGGGCTGCATAAAGGAACACAGGGTGAAGAACGCCGGCGGCCGCTGCCACAAGTGCGGACGTCGGCAGGGCACTTCTCCTAAGATCAAGTTGCATGACCCCTTTGATCTGGTGGAAAAAGAATCGAAAACCGAAAAGGGCGATGCCCCCGGCAACCGGCACGAAAACCTGCAGGCTTGCACACGTGATGAAGTCCACGTAGTCATAGGCGTTCAAACGGTTCACATCAAATCCAGAAACGAGGAGCCCGACAGGATGCCAGTGATTACCATTGAATAAAAGGGGCGCGAGCGAAGTCGGCCACAACAAAGCAATGATCAGCATGGGCCATCTAAAGCGCCGCTCGCCGATCAGCCATGCCATGACTGGCAAGATTGAAGCGGCGCCAATATCAGCGGAAAGCCAGACTCTCGTCATAAATCCCGCAAGCACCATGACGATGCACACCGCCCTTGCTGCCCAAATCCAGGGCTTTCCACAGCCCTGAATACAGGCCACCATTCCGGTCAGATACCCAAACAGACTGGCAAGCGCGACCGGAGAGACAGGCCACACCCTACCACCAAGTACCGGGCTCATAAAGCTCCACACCGGGTCAATCAAAAACAGGATGACGAATCCTAGAAAGAACCCAGATAGCAAAGGATGAGCTTTCGGAAGAAATCGTCGTTGTAAACCGCCAAGACTGTAGAAGCAACCGAGAGCAACCAAGGTGGACAGGAGTAGCCACACTGGCCACGAGGTGACGCCAAGCTGTCGCCCCATGAACCCAGCCCCGTCGACAATTGCCGGTGACAGCAGAATTGTCGTCAACAGATAAGGAACGACTCTGCTGGAGCGTTCATGGGCCACCAAAGTAGCTCCCCAGACGATTCCTCCGAGCGTGAACAGCATCCAGCCGAATGCAAACCACGGACCGGTGACGTGGTTGAGTTCAAGGAGCCTATTGGCGCCTGGCCAAGAACGATTATCCACCGAGTCCCAATAGAACTCTTCAGGATGCATCACCAAGAGTATTAAATGTCTCGAACCGATCAAACCGGGCACGGCAGAGTCGGAAGACCTTGGCGCCGTAGCAGCGTTAACAACGCCAAGCTTCTCGCCTGAGACTCTTCCGCGGCTTGGTCCCTTCCCGGATCGACCCTTGCCATCTGCCGGCCAACCGTGACCCCGAAGCCAAAAACGCGTCCACGAAACATCAACTCTTGGAGGATATTCGAACACGAGGACGCGCCCTGAAGTCACTGATTCGAACATCCGCACATCATCCCAAGATGAAGCCTCTGCAACCATTAGGCTATCTGGCGGCCATGCTTCTGAAGCCCAAAATGGGTTCATTTTGGCTGAATCGGAATTCAGTGACAGGACAAGCGCGTTGACGCTTGCGCCCCCTTTGCTGTTAAGCAACAAGTCGGTGCGGATGGGTCCAATCATCCTCGTCCGCATCTGGAAGAACCCATGCCTCTTAATATCATTGAGGTTTGCCGTCCAAAAATCGGTCGCGTCGCCGACCCAGACCGCTCCAGTAGCAACGGACAAGAGGCTTCCACCCTTGCCCCCGCCTATTGAACGGGGCCATAACACCCAGAGGGGACTCCAATAGGTGTTAGGATCGACTTCCGGCCCAGCAAGAGCCGGTTGGATGATCACGATGATATTGTTCGAATGTGGAGGTCGATGCTCGATCGGGGAGGCGCGAGATACCCATGCCAGCAACAGAATCAGCGCGCAGAGAATCCCTTTCATCAGTTGCCAGATTCATACAAGACACCTTGAAGGGCTTCCACCACCTCCGATGTCTCGATGTCGAAAACTTTCTTACCGGCGGGCGGGACGAGCGCCTTCACATTCAACCCAGGCGGAGTCCAAAGTCGGTCATATCCGAGCCTGAACATCGCAACGATTGGAGTTCCAACCGAAGCGGCCATATGCATAATTCCGTTATCCAAACTAAAACACAGTCTGGCCCTTCTCAATGCGCCGGCGACTTCGGGCAGGCCCATCTTGCCCCTCAGATCGGTGGCCAACCCAAGACCGATGATTTCATCCTCGACGGTGTCGCCAACCAAAAAGTGGCGCTGAACTTCCGGTGAAGCTCCAACTACTCCAATCTCAAAGCCTTGGTCCACAATCCACTGAGCTGCGATAATCCATTTTGCTGGATCCCATAGTTTGTTAATGAGGCTAGCATCGGTCGCGATTAGAACCGGTGGTATGGGAACCGTCGGTTCACGCTCAAAAACGCGCGGAGCTGGAATCGACCCTCTTAAATAGGCTGTGCGGCAAAAAATCTCTCCAATGTAGGTCGATTCCAAATACGGAAAACGGCTTTGGAGGTCTGGCGATGTCCAATCTGCATCCACTGCCAGTCGGCCGATGCTGTCGTCGGCATAAGGCAATTCAGTCTCATCCTGTTCGCCTGCGCAAGGACCGCAAGCCCATGACGAATCAGAACCGATGTGTTTGCAAACAAGCTTCGCCCATCTAGTCGTCTCAAGGTTTATGACAAGATCGTAAGGCCCCTTTGCATGACGTTTCACCTCTCCCGGTCTCTCGACGTCAAAGCTCAACCCCCAATCGATATTAGGATCGCAGCTCCAGAGTTCTTCCGTACGGCTCCCGCTGTAGTAATGAAGCGCAGAGGGATGGTGAGTGCGCCGAAGCATCTGGATGAGTGGTGTCGCGACTATATAGTTACCTAGCGCATCGTTGGCAATCACCGCTATTCGGCAGCCCTCTGGCAACTTCTCTCCGCGGTACCGCCTCACAAGTTGGTTGTACCATTTTGGTTGCATAGGGACCCAAAGAGTGCAGCCGGGCTAATGGCCGTTTGTTGGTCCCTTGAGCTCATTTTCTGCGGGATAAACTGGACAAGATATCCTCAGATATTATATTTTCGTTAGAATGCCGGACCATTGAAACGAGCCTCGCGGGCAATAGGTAAATTAGAAGCAGGCTCTATTCAGAGCCTTTTATAAATGAGCATCTATGTTGGGTTAGATTGTGGGGGATCGTCCAGTCGCGTCTTGGCGGTTGACGATGGGGGCAACGTCCTCTTTCAAGGCCAGTCTGGCGCCGCCAATCTCGTTTCTACTCCCGAACCCCGCCTAAGACGAAACCTCCAGCATGCCACCCGGGGATGTGAGCCTGCGAATTTTGTATGCGGCTGCTTTGCTGGACTCGTGAACGATGAGACTCGGGCCAAGGGTGAAGATATTCTGCGCCAGATGTTTCCTGGGTCGAGCGTTAGAGCTGAGCCGGACTATACCGCAGCTTTTTATTCGTCTCCAATGGACACAGACGTCTGCATCATTGCCGGCACGGGGTCGCTGGTTTGCTCCCGAGGCGAAAGTGGGATGAACAAGACAGGCGGCCGAGGCTATGTTCTGGGTGACGCGGGCTCTGGCTTTCACTTTGGCCGCGACGCTCTTATCCATTTTCTCGATCATCCAAACTCATCGTCCCAGGCGCTACGGCATGCAGTGATCGACCTTTTTGGCACGGACCAAGAGGGCGCCATTGTCTCTGCTGTCTATACATCGGGCCCTCCTCAAGTCTTGGCTCGCCTTGCCAAGGTTCTTGGCACCGATGCCAAGGACGGAGAGGCATACGCGCTTGAGAGTATCGACCGCAACCAGAGTGCCCTTGTCGAAGTGGTTGCGCAGCACGTCGAGCGCTACTTGAAACCGTCTGGAACTCTCGCGATCAGTCTTGCCGGCGGGATTTGGAAGGCAGCACCCGTGTTCAAAGATCGCTTTCAGGAACTTCTTGCGGCTCGCTACCCGGATCGAATTTTGATAGTGAATCGTCTCACCAAACCACCGCTCTACGGTGCTGTCGAATTAGCAAAGGAGCTAAGTCTTGGCAACTGAATCTAGAAACCCTCGCTCGTTGGGGCTCGACAGTATGTCGGCCATTGAAATCGTTCGCCTGATGAACGAGGAGGAAGGCGCCGTACTGCGCGCCCTCCACGCAGCGGAAGCACCATTGGCATTCGCTGCTCAAAAGGCGGCAGAAGCATTTCAGGGCGGTGGACGTATTATTTACGTTGGAGCCGGAACCAGTGGTCGAACAGCGTCCGCCGATGCCGCAGAAATGCCTCCCACGTTCGGAATCGAGCCAGACCGATTTGTTGCTTTGGTCGCTGGTGGCACGGTCGCAAAAGACCGATCAGTGGAAGATGCCGAAGATGACATCCACGCAAGTATCACCGCCCTCAATCAGATGGGCGCCACTCGGAAGGACATTGTCATAGGCCTCGCCGCAAGTGGCAGCACTCCATTTGTGCTTTCCGCAATCCACCATGCCCAGCAAAAAGGAATTTGGACCTGCGGAATCGCCAATAACCGCGGCGCCCCCCTCCTTCAGATCGCCGATCACGCCATTCTCTTGGATACCGGGCCCGAAGTCTTGACTGGGTCCACTCGCCTGAAAGCAGGCACGTCGCAGAAGTTGGCTCTCAATCGGATCAGCACGATTGCAATGGTTCTCAGTGGCAAAGTGATCGAGAATCTCATGGTGGATGTCAAGGCCAAGAACCAGAAGCTAAAGGACCGATGTGCTCGAATTGTATGCGAACTGACCTCGGCGACTAGGGATGAAGCATGGGAGATGCTGGAAGCCAATAACTGGAATATCCGGGATGTCATCGAGATCCTAAAAGAGCCGGAGCCATCCCGGGTCGCTGGTTAGGGGAATCACTCTTGAATCGGGCGTCGCCGCGATCGTGACGCCATGTTATGGCAGTTAGGTCGCGATCAATCCGCTCCGACGAACGGGGTAAGTTTTGCTCTTGGGTGGTTTACGAGAGGGGCTACTGTCCACCCGTGCTGCGGCTGTCCCTTCGTCTTCCTGCCAAGAACTTTGCGAATAGGGGTAAACGCGTTAACGAGCGGGTTGATGCAACCGGCGAGTACGAGGACCGTCCAAGTAAACTGAATACTATGGATTACCGCGTAGAAAAGGACAGTTTGGGTGATGTTCAGGTTCCAGTTGGAGCGTATTGGGGGTCTCAGGCTGAGCGAAGCCGGAATCTCTTTCAGATCAGCGGCCTGACCGAACACCCCACCATGATAGACGCCTATATCATGCTAAAAAAGGCATGCACGGAAGCAAATACAGAATTGGGTCTCTTGGATGCAGAGATCGGCGGAGCAATTATTCAGGCTGCCGATGACATCCTAGGCGGACAGTTCCGCGATCAATTTCCGATCGATGTGTTCCACATGGGGGCTGGAACGAGCCTCAACATGAACTGCAATGAAGTCCTTGCGAACCGTGCGGAAGAGATTCTCGGTGGCAACCTCGGCGAATACAAGAGGGTCAACCCGAACGACCATCCCAATTACGGTCAGAGCACAAACGACACCTTTCCTTCCGCGATGCGGATTATGGCAAGGCTGATGCTAACGGACTTGCTGGCTTCGGTCGAGGGGTTGGCGAGTGCATTCGAGGCAAAAGGCGTCGAATTTGATGGAATTCTCAAATCCGGTCGAACCCATCTTCAGGACGCGGTTCCCATTCGACTTGGTCAAGAATTCACCGCCTATTCAGTCGCAATTCGAAAATCCAAGCGATGGATCGAGCAAGCTGCATTTGAGTTGGAAGAGCTTGGCATTGGAGGCAGTGCGGCCGGCACCGGGCTCAACACGCACAAAGACTATCGCGCCAAGGTCGTGAAGTATCTAGAGGCCTACACCGGAATTCCGTTCCGCAATTCGCCCGATCTTCGAGAGGCTATGCAAAGCAACCTCGCGATGTCAGCATTGGCAAGCGGACTGAGGATCCTATCGCTTGAGTTAACTCGTATTTCAAACGACTTGCGACTCCTATGCTCCGGGCCACTTACGGGTTTTGCCGAAATCGTGCTTCCTCCGGTTCAACCAGGATCGTCGATCATGCCCGGAAAAATAAATCCTTCCATGGCGGAGAACCTGAATATCGTCCTCTACCAAGTTCTGGGCCAGTGCCAAACCCTTGACTACTGCGTTCAAGCGGGCCAGCTCGAACTCAACGTCATGATGCCGGGAATGGCTTTTGCTGCCCAATTCGCGATTCAGATCCTCACCAATACCCTCTTAACCTTTAGGGTGAATTGTGTCGATGGAATTACTGCGGACAAGGAGCGCTGCCTCCACTATGCCGAAACATCGCCGTCGCTAGCCACTGCACTGAACCCGATTCTGGGTTATAAGGTTGGCGCAAGCGTCGTTAAGACGGCACTCGCGGAAAAGAAGCCGATTCCTCAGGTGGTACGCGAGAAGGGGCTGCTGGACGAAGAGACGCTCAAGAAAGCGCTGGATCCGGCCCTACTTACCGAGCCAGGCATCCCGGGCAGATAACACTTTCCAAGCATCCATCGATTCATTGCAGCTATCGAGACTCGTTAGCCGTAATATGAATCGATGATGCGTGTTAGATATCTTCTTCTTGGTCTCCTCCTTTCGGTCGCGGCCGTTGCCTCCGCCCAGTTCATGCCTCCCGGCTTCAAAATGCCGAGCATGCGGTACAACCCGGCGTTGCTCATGAATCCTGATGTCCAAAAGGACATGAACATTTCTCCAAGCGTTTCCCAGAAGGTCACGGAAGTCATGATGCAAGAGGGAATGAAAATGCTGCCAACCGTTATGGGCGCGATGAGCGGAAAGAAGCAAACGCCGGATGAGGAGAAGAAGATGATGACCGTCATCTCAGCGGCGTACGACTCAATGCAAAGCAAGACGATTGTCTTACTTAGCCCGCCGCAACGCAAGCGACTTCACGAGATCACGTTGCAGTCGACGGGGGCTTCCGCACTCTTGGATCCTTCAATTGCATCCGAAGTTGGCCTCACGGCCACTCAATCAAGCCGATTGGCGTCTGCCATATCGAGAATCAATCGTCAAAACTCCGGTGGAAGCGAGAATCCCTTCCAAGGTGGAGGCACCAATCCAGCAGCCCTGAAGAACTTCGCCGGCAAGGCGGCATCTATGGCCAAGAAAACAAAGGCAGAGACTGAAGCCGCTGCAAGCGCGATCCTTACCCCAACTCAAAAGATCAAGTGGATCAGGCTCCAAGGCCGTCACATCGACTTGAAAGGAGTCGCCGGAATGGGCGGAATGTTTGGAGGAATGTAGTCTAAGGGGGGTAGGCGATTTTGATTTTAACGACTCAGGCGCCAGTCGAGTATAGATTTTCTCGGACAATTCGCGAGTTCACCTAGAATCGCCCTCGCCTTCGACCTACTTCTTCCAAATCAATGGGTTAATGATCTCGTCATCGAGGATGTCTCCGATTCGAAGGGACTCGTAATATTCCTTTGGCAAGACGTTTTGCTTTCCGTTGAACGTCGAGCCATCTGGCATATAGGCGCAGGTCATTGCTCGACGGGCCCGGTTTGTAATGTTGGCGCCTGCTCCATGAGCGGTTAGGCCGTTATGGAAGACGGCTGAGCCAGCCGGGCAAGGGCATAATAGTGGATCGATTTGAAGCCACTCCGGATATACCTTGAACAGGGAGCCGAAGTTCTCACCGATATCGGCATTATCAAATCGAGCTGTCTTCTGGCTTCCTGGAATATAAGCCAGACAGCCATTGGACGCGGTGGCGTCATCCAACGCGATCCACATCGAAATTGCGTCACGAGACGAAAACGACCAGTAGGGATTGTCCAAGTGCCATCCGGTCGGATTGCCATAGGCAGGTTTTATAAGGGCCTGGTCGTGCCATATTCGAATCCCATCGACTCCGGCCAGCGTACCGACCACCTCTCCCAGCCTTTGGTCGTGGATGAGTGCCCGCATCCCCTCATGGGTATCCGCCAGCTTAATGCACTGGGTGAATACCTGAGCGTAATAGTCATCCTTGTTCCATTGATTGTGGAGGGTTGCGGCAGCTTCGGACATTCTTTCAGAAACTGCGTTATCCGTGACGCCACGCCACTCGCTAAGTTCCTTGTCGTCGAAAAAGCCTTCAATAACCAGAAATCCGTTGTCACGGTAAGCCCCGATCTGCTCCTCACTGAGAAGATTTTTCATGGCTGAAGTTTAGCCCGATTTCATGAGTGCGAATACAGGCTGTCGACGCGAGAAACACTTCGCTCCAAAACTGTCAAGACTCTCATTCGTCCCGTAAAGAACAACACCAATCGCATGAAACGTAAAGTTAGTCACGTCCATAGCTGCCGTTGTCTAGCAAAGAGGCTGTCAAAGCGACTCGTGCTTTAATAACACAAGCCGATCATCACAAAGAGCCAGCCCTGCAAAAGGTTCATTTACTGGTCAAGCAACAAACCCCGCCAGTCCTCACCGAGATCGCGAGCAGAGCCGTTTTACCGTTTCCCAAGACGCAAGATAAGACACAGAGTTCCTGACTTCGACGTTGCGCTTCCCACAGTTGACAACTCTGCAACTAGTGGGAGATGACTTTCCTTAAGGCAAATCAAACAGCTGCGCTAGCTTTAGTAAGGGCTATAAGTTCCCTGTAAAGTCGGAGCCTATAAATGGGTGATCCGAAAGGAATCTTGGGCATCCCAAATGGAAGGAACATGCTCACCGCTCGTTTCATTTGGTCCGTATGTTCCAGCATGTCGGACAATCGCTCCCAATTCGGGAGGTACGCCTGCTTGAGACCATGCACCAAACTCCCGAGAGAGAAAACCGGTATCGATCTTGCCCTCCAAGAAGTCGGGGTGGGAAAGGACATCCAGGAGATATCCAATATTCGTTTTGACCCCGAGTACATGGAAGTCGAGCAGAGCCATCTTGAGTCGGTCGATGGCCTTGGCCCGCGTCTCGGCATGAGAAATAACCTTGGCGATGAGGGAGTCATAGAACCTCGTGACCTCCGATCCATGCCCTAGGCCAGTGTCCACGCGAATGCCGGGCGCCTTCGGCTCAGACCAGGCGAGAACTTTTCCGACGGACGGCATAAAGCCACTTGCGGGATCTTCGGCAATGATGCGAACCTCGATGGCATGGCCGCTCATGGCTAGTCTGTCACCCTCTTTGAATCGACTGTCCAGATCAAGACGTTCTCCCGCCGCTAATCGCAACTGGTGCTGAACAAGGTCCAGGCCGGTAACCGCCTCAGTTACCGGATGCTCTACTTGAAGTCGAGCATTGACCTCAAGGAAGTAGAAGTTTCCCGCCGATTCATCGACCATGAACTCTACGGTTCCTGCTCCCACGTAGCCTGCCGCCTGGGCAAGCCGCCTTGACGCAGAAGCCATCTGAGACCACATTGCCAAGTTGTTGGACAGATATGGCGAAGGAGCCTCTTCGATCAGCTTTTGGTGTCGCCGCTGAATCGAGCACTCTCTTTCGAAGAGACAAGAAACATTGCCGTAAACGTCGGCGAGAATCTGAACCTCGATGTGCCGTGGTCGCGCAACCAGTTTTTCGACCATCATCGTACCGTCGCCAAATGCCTTGAGAGCCTCGTCCGATGCAGTTTCAATGGCTTCGTCAAAACTCTTGGAATCGAGAACCACTCGCATGCCTCGCCCGCCACCACCGGCTGATGCCTTCAGCATCACCGGGTAGCCAATGTCCTCCGCACCGTTTTTCAGATCTTTAAATGTAGCGTCTGGAGCAAAGCAACCGGGCACAATCGGCACTGACTCTTGGATCGCAAGCCTTTTGGCTTCAGCCTTGGACCCGAGAAGCCGCATTGCGGAGGCAGGCGGTCCTACAAAGGTGATTCCCCACTGAGCACATGCGTCGCTGAAGGATGCTCTCTCGCTGAGAAACCCGTACCCAGGATGAATGGCGTCTGCCCCGGTTTCCTGAGCCGCATGAAGAATTTTTGTCTCAGCAAGATAGCTTTCGGAGGGAGCAGGACCCCCTAAGTGAACTGCCTCATCTGCCATTAGGACATGATTTGCGCTCTGATCGGCATCGCTAAAAATCGCAACGGTTCGAATCCCCATTTCTTTAGCGGCTCGAATGACCCGCACCGCAATTTCGCCTCGGTTGGCAATCAACAGCTTTCGGATCATCTTGGGTCCATAAACCATGGGAATCGCTTCTCTAAAAATGCAGCGACCCCTTCCTTGCCTTCCTCGCTAGCCCGAACTTTTGCGAGTAATCGGGCCGAGTCCTCAAGGCCCATCGGGGGCTTTTGAGCGAGATTCTTACACAGTGCGACTGCTTTTGGCCCAGCTGAAAGAACTGACCTCAATTTACGGTCCACGACAGTTGCCAATTCGGAGAAGAGGACCATTTCATGGATCAACCCAATCGTTAGCGCTCGATTGGCATCGAAGGTCTCTCCGGTAGAGAAGAGGGCCCGGGCATGCCCAGCTCCAATTTTCGCCAAGACAATCGGCGAGATAGTGGCTGGAACAAGACCCAATCGAACTTCACTAAAAGCAAACTGAGTATCGTTGCACGCAATGGCGACGTCGGCGGCCGCTACAAGTCCGCATCCCCCTCCAAAGGCCGCTCCGTGGACCTTGGCAATAATTACGGCCGGACATTCGAGCATAGCTTGAAAGAGCCATGCAAGTCGGAAAGCGTCTTCGAAATTCTGTTCTTCCGAATAGGTTGCTGCCCTTCGCATGTAGTTGAGATCCCCACCCGCACAAAAGGACGGGCCCGCACCCGAGAGCACAATCGCCCTTGTCCGTTCCGTCACGGTTGAAAACGTCTCATAGAGGCTCTGTATCAGTTCCTCGTCGAGTGCATTGCGCGCATCGGGACGCTCAAGAGTCACATAAAGGACGGGACCGTTTGCCTCTACCCTGAGCATGGATCGAAGTATGGCATGACCGGCGTATGACAGAATCGATGTCAGTGGAAAACCCGAATCATCAAATGCCGGACGACAAGAAGTGATCAAGAGCAGCGTCTATCAAATCACGCGAACGGAATTGGCACGCATGGCCAGTGAGGAGTATTTGCGCAGTTTCTGGTGGTTCGTTGCGGCAGTCCCCGCCTTTGGGCTCATCACGACGATCTTCGCCGATGGCGCGCTTCGCGTGATCGGCGTTATGGCGATCTTGTGGCCCTTTTCTATACCGGCGCGTTCGGTTCTGACCACAACAAAGTCCAGTCGACTCTTCACAAATGGATGCCATGTGGAGTTGAGCGATGAGGAACTTAGGTTTATCGGCGAATACAAGAATGGCAAGAGGCTTCGATACGCCGTTGACGTATTTAGGATCAAGGAGGTCGTTCGGCGTCGAGGCATGCTTCTAATTCGAACTCGCCTACCTGGCTTCCTACCAATAAGAGAAGCCGCATTCGAGTCAGAAGCCGACATCCAAAGCTTCGTTAGCCTTCTTGAAAAAGCAATCGAACTCCAGCAGGAAGAGGAACTTTCCACGGGCTCCGGTGTCACGGATCCCGACTCGGAAGACAAACCAGATTAGGCCCGTGTTCGACATCGCATTAAGGATGGCAATTTGTCGGACATGAGTGTTCTCTCGGACAACACCCCCTCCAACGCAAGGTAACGGCCCTGGTTATCGCCCTTGAGGGGTACAACTTCGTTGTGAATCCAGTCTGGAGTTTGTTTCCCAAGGCCTACCGCGAGATGGATGCGCGACGGTTGGCTGGGCTAGTCAGAGACGTGGGATTGGACACCACCAACGTTGTGATCCGAAAAGGCTATGTAGTAGAAGAGGAAACGGTTGTCACTTCGCTGCCACGTTTCGTAAACGAGGCACGAAAGGAAGGAATTGTCGTCAACTGCGCGTCAACCACACTCTCCACAGAGCAGATCACGATGCTAGACAGCATGCTATCGGTGTTTGCGGACTGCGGAGTTCGCGAATTCCGAATGGGTTGGTTTCCAAAGGCGGATACGGACATTCGAGGCGCGATTCAGAGAGCCAAAGGGGAAATGGATCGCGTGGTCGAGGCCTGTGAGAGACACCGCGTCCGCGCCATCTATCAAGTTCATCACAACACGCTCATAACTTCCGCCAGCGCAGCATTCAATCTGATCAAAGGCTTGCCCTCGGCATGGGTCGGGATCGAATTGGACCCTGGCAATCAGAGTTTCCAGGGCTATGAACCTTGGCACTTCGCGGTTGGACTTTTAGGGGAGTATTGCGCTTGGGTTGGGGTAAAAGACACGATCACGTGGAGGGATCCCTCGCTGAAGGACGACCCGGATAAGGGCTGGCGTCGGACCTTTGCGCCCCTGCAGGAAGGCGTCACGAACTGGAGTCGACTCATCGATGCGCTGGACGATAATGATTTCGATGGAACGCTGGTCTTCATGCCGTTCTACGAAGAAAATGACGAGAAAGCAAGGACGACGAAACTTCGCTCCGAAGTCCAGTACCTACGCTCGCTTTACAAGTCCACTAAACGATAAACCCGTGGAATGGAGGGTGAACTCTATCATGAAATCCGCATTCAAAACTCCATTCCCGTCTGGCTCAAGTGCCTTATGGAGGTGTGGCTGATCCAACGCCGCACGAGTTAGAAAAGCCGGTTAGCGAAAGAAGTAAAGAGAGTTGTGAGTTCTCCAGAACCATCTGGCATTGCACTTAATCCATACTTCTCATGGAATCCCTTGAAGGGCCGCTAGCATCCATGATCGTATCCATACTTGTCGTTGCCGCCCTCCATAAGCAGGCCCTCAAGCTACCCTCGTTGTTTTCGGACAATATGGTATTGCAGCGTGACATGGCTGTCCCGTTCTTTGGAATTGCCAATCCTTCGGAGACCATTTCCGTCCAGATGGATGGACAAGCAGTGACTACCAAATGCGGCTTAGACGGACGGTGGATTGTCAAACTCCAACCCCTGCAGGCAGGAGGTCCGTTCACCGCTACCGTGCAATCAAACTCATCTACGATCCAACTAAAGAACGTGATGGTTGGCGAGGTATGGGTCTGTTCGGGCCAGTCGAATATGGAACTGCCTGAATCAGCCGCGAACGACTATTCCCAAGCCCTTGACGAGGCGAATCCTTCCATTCGTATGTTCACCGTAAGCCAAACGGCGGTGGACGAGCCAGCTAGAGACGTCAGAGGCACTTGGAGTCCGGCATCCCGATACACGGTGGGGTCATTTTCCGCGGTCGCTTGGTCCTTTGGGCGTGAATTGCAGAACCGGCTAAATGTCCCGGTGGGACTGATCAATGCGTCCTGGGGCGGTACGCGTGCAGATGCGTGGGTCAGCCGCGAGGCACTCATTGCCGACCCATTGCTCAAGCCGCTGGTGGACAACTACCTTACCGAGTTGAAAGACTTTCCGGTTAAGTATGGGATTTATCGATCCGAACTAAAGGAGTGGATCGCAACCCGAGCCGACACTGGAAACGAGGGATTTCTCAAAGGCTGGGAAAACCGAATGGTCGATGATTCGACCTGGAACAAGGTCAATCTACCAGGAACGATTGATACCATGGAGCCAACCGACGAAGGAAAAACCTTCGATGGCGCGGCGTGGTTCCGACGGACCTTTGTCCTTCCCGAAGGTTGGAGTGGCAGGGCACTCCGCCTTGAAATGGGTCCGATTGCCGACTATGACGACACCTACGTTAACGGAACAAAAGTCGGCTACACCAAGGTGACGACTCAAGATGCCCCGCGTGTGACCCGATCTTATCGCATCGCCCCTGGCATCCTTTTGCAAGGTGACAACTCGATCTCTGTCAGAGTATATGCCGCTCAAGGCGCCTGTGGATTTACAGGGATGGCCGACCAGATGCGGATCGTTCTCGACTCTGATCCAAATGGCGATCCCGTTTCCCTATCCGGTGAGTGGAGGGAACGAGTTGAACGTAAGATCGATACAACCTTGCAAGCTCCTCATATGCCACTTGGCCCAGGAAGTCCCAAGGTTCCCAGCAGTCTCTACGACGGCATGATCTCCCCACTCATTCCATTCGGGATCAAGGGAGTCCTTTGGTACCAAGGGGAATCCAATGTTGGCGAGTCCGATCAATATAGGGTTCTGTTTCCCGCTCTTATTCGCGATTGGCGTCAACATTGGGGTCAGGGTCAATTTCCGTTCTACTTCGTCCAACTGCCGAATTTTAAGGCTCGCCAGGATACGCCTGGCGACAGCGATTGGGCTGAAATGCGCGAAGCGCAAGCTACTGCTTTAAAATTGAACTCGACTGGAATGGCCAATACCATCGATCTAGGCGATCCGGCCACCATCCACCCCAAGAACAAACGAGAGGTTGGGCGACGGCTTGCCCTCATTGCCCTTTCCAAAGACTATGGCGCGCACATTCCTTGGAGTGGCCCGGAGTACCACTATTTGACTCATGCCGGTGACACGATCCGTCTTTTCTTCCAACATGTTGAGGATGGGCTCAAGACCAGCGATGGCAAAGCACCCTCTGGCTTCTCCATTGCGGGCGACGATCGACGCTTCTACTGGGCAACCGCAAAGATTGAAGGGGACTCAATTGTGTTGTCCAACCCAAATGTGCCGAATCCGATCGCGGTCCGCTATGGATGGGCTGATAATCCTGATTGTAACCTGTACAATTCAGCAGATTTGCCTGCGATTCCATTTCGGACTGACGATTGGCCGAGTCTAAAGAGCTCCACTCACTAAGAGGTTCGGCGAGTAAAAACAGCATGGTAACCAGAGGAAACATGAAATCTGTCGTTAATGAAGCTGGGGTTGCCGCTGTCAAGTGCCGTTACCAAGATAAGTTCCTTTCCTTGCCTCTTTTCCCGGCTACGGCGCTGAAGACTACGAGTAGAACGGTTATCCCAGGCGCATTATTGCGGGGGCTCGGTACCGTCGACATGCGCCAATTTGCTTCTTGGATGCAAACTCATTCAGTCCCAAAGACCCATTTGTCCGCGTTGGGCACTCGAATTTCGGTTGATTCGGTAAGAGCCTTCACTGGTTCGACAAAGAAGCTTGAAGATCAAAACTGGTGGTGGTCTTAACGTTGAATATTCATCGACTTTGGAAAGGCGAGGCCCCTGGCGCTCTAGGATCTGCTCCAGAGGACGTTCCGACACTCACGGAGGTAAGCGCTACAAAGCCAGGTAATTCCCAATCTGCGATCGTAGTATGTCCTGGCGGTGGATATGGCGGCCTGGCAGACTATGAAGGAGCTCCAGTAGCCGAGTTTATGGAAACTCTGGGGATTAAGGGATTTGTCCTGAAGTATCGGTTAGGTCCTAAGTATCACCATCCGGCAATGCTCAACGACGTAAACAGAGCCATCCGGTTCGTTCGGGGAAATGCGACTGATTTCGGAGTCGATCCAAAGCGGATCGCCGTTTTGGGGTTTTCTGCCGGTGGCCACTTGGCTTCCACTGCGGTTACCTACTTCGACAGAGGAAAGGAGTCCACTTCCGACCCGATAGACAGGTTCAGTTCGCGTCCCGACCTTGGAATACTGCTCTATCCGGTCATCACAATGGGTTTGCTCGGACATGGAGGTTCCCGCGAGAACTTACTAGGCAAGAACCCAACGCAGCAGGAAATCGACGCATTGTCTAGCGAGAAGAACGTCTCGCTTCAAACGCCGCCCTGTTTTATCGTCCACGGCGCGGATGACGCTGTGGTTCCCATCGAAAACTCGCTGATGTTTGCAACCGCACTTGCCGGGCATAAAATAAAATTCGAGCTCCACATACCAGAACATGGCCAGCACGGCTTCGCAATGGGAGAGCCTGGCAGTCCTCAAGACTGGCGTGCGCTTTGCGAGCGATGGCTTCAGTCCCACGACTTCACGTCCGTTCCGGCGAAGTAAGGCAAACTGGATCGCGGCCGTGGGGTCCGCCCACGACTTCGTTCAGCCGCTGTCTCATCTCGTTCGTTTGACGTCCGTCGAACTGGACATCGATAAAGAGAGAGTTTGACGATCGTCGGTCATCCTGCGGCACTATCGGGCGAACGGGTCATCCGGGGCTCCAAGCGGCTAATTTGGGTTGTCAAAGTCAAAGGGGAACGAGCGCTTCACCACCGCCCATGGCCCGATCATGGGCACTTGGTTCTCTCTGAACGACATTGGACAGCTACCGGAGGCAAGAGCCACGATGACGCAATGAGGGAGCTTCCGACTCTTGGACGTCGACCGTGAACCCTTAGGACGCACCCAAGAAGCGATACACTGTATTCAATGCCCGTTCAGAAACAAGCTGATCGAATCTATCTGGACCACGCCGCGACGACCCCACTCTGTAATGAAGCGAGACAGGCGATGCTTCCATGGCTGGAAGGGGGGTTTGGTAATGCGTCCAGCCTGCACTATGAAGGACGCAAGGCAAAAGATGCGATCGACTCCGCCCGTGAAACGCTAAGTGGGTCGTTGGGTTGCCTTTTTGCCGAAGTACTCTTTACGTCCGGCGGGACCGAGGCGGCAAATATGGCGATCATCGGCGCCGCACTGAATAATCTAGGAACTGGCCGGACAAGAATTCTCTTGGGCGCAAGCGAGCACCATTGCGTAGTCAACACGGCTCCAATGCTGGCGGCCCTAGGATATCGGGTTCAAATCGTCCCCACGGACTTTGAAGCAAGAATCGACCAGAACGCACTCGCGTCTCTTCTTGCGGACGACGTCCTACTTGTTAGCTGCATGCACGCAAATAACGAACTTGGTTCGGTCAATCCGATTCGACAAATTGCCGACGCCGTCCACCACTATGGCGCGCTTTTCCACACCGATGCAGTCCAGACTTTTCACGCACCTGGGCTGAACTGGACGATTTCGGACCTAGAGGCCGATCTAATCACGGTATCTGGGCACAAGATATACGGCCCAAAGGGAACGGGAGCGACCTATACCCGGGCGGGGGTCAAGTTGAAGCCCATTATCGTGGGTGGGGGACAAGAACGAGAGATGCGGGGTGGAACCGAAAACGTCGCGTCAATTGTCGGCTTCGGAGCGGCTGTTCGGTTGCCATCTCCCGACGGAATCGCCATTGAGACTGCACGAGATCATTTTTTGGACCTATTGAGGCCTCATGGCGCGGTCGAAAGCCTTTCATCGCGGCAAAACACTCTCATCGGCCATGCACATGTCCGATTCCCAGGCATTGACGCTGAAACGATGCTGATTGTTCTCGATCGCAATGGCGTCAGCGCAAGCAGCGGCGCTGCCTGTTCCAGCGGAAGCATTGAACCAAGTCACGTCCTCTTGGCTTGCGGCTATTCCCAGGACGAAGCGCGTCAAGGTTTGAGGTTCAGCTTTGGTCGCGACTCCAGTCTTCACCAAGCGTCCGAGGCGGCCACGAGAGTAATCCGAGCCCTCGATCAGATCCGGTTCGGTAAAGGCCGCTAGGAATGCACCTGGTGGGCACAGAGTGATGGTACGTGACCTACCTTCAAATACCATGTTGATACCTGTCAGCTTGGAGTCAGCGAACTCTCCCATTTCCGAGTTATCATGTTAGGCATGAAACTTAATTCGAAACAATTTTCAATGGGATTCGTGGTTGCGGCCCTTTTAATTCCTGCGGTTTCAATGGCGGGGACAACGTCTGCTCGAAGCTTGTTGTCGAATGCTTCCGCGATCGCGAAGCGTGATAAGAAGAATGTTCTTGTGATATTCCACGCGTCCTGGTGTGGCTGGTGCAAGAAACTCGATGCGATGCTCGATTCGCCGGAGTTCAAGTCGACTTTCGACAACAGCTATGTGATCACGCACATCGACGTTATGGAAAATGGCGATAAGAAGGCGCTTGAGAATGACGGTGGCACGGATCTCATGACCCAACTTGGAGCACCAAAGAACTCAGGCATCCCATTTTTTGCGATTCTGTCGCCCGACGGAACTAAATTGGGGGATTCTGTTTTGCCTAAAACTGGGAATATGGGCTACCCGTCAGAGCCATTTGAGGTCGCCGGATTCAAGGCTCTCTTGAAGAAGACGGCCGTCAATATGAAGGCTTCTGACATTTCGCATATCGAGGCGTTTCTTACCGCCCAGAAGAGCGGCTAGTCTATGTCCTTTAGCTTGGGCAGGGGCAATATGACTGCCCCACCCGGGCTGAGCGCGAACCGACTGGAGTCAGGAGCCTCCCCTAATTCGCTATACTTAAAGCTCCTTGTACTGCGGGTAAGGACCCTTCCCGATTTGTCGACCGTTTCAGATTCGATGCTCTGCAAGAGGTAGTTATCGTGTCGCACAAAAATGGATGACCGAGGATTAACCTCTGCGACCTCAAGGATATCGTCGGACACCCCGTTCGTCACTCCACTTCCAACAAACTTAACTGTGGCAGCAGTTGGAAAAAGATCGGAAAACGGAACACGGTGAGCCAGAATGTAGCGAATAAGCGGATTGACTTCTGCACCTACCGCAACTACATATTCGGACAAGACCACCCTTTTTGCCTTGCCTCGATAGAATTTATTCGTGCGTTTGTTGAAGATCGACAGGACACTGCCGTCGAACGACCATTGAAACGCGGTCGTGTCCTCACGCAGCTTCTTTCCCCCTAAAGTCAACGTATCCGATCCATCCGCGGATGAAACCTCCACTACCCCGTTTCTTAGGCTGGAATATGCTCTCAACATTTTCTGCACGGACGTTTGAGCCTCTATCGATGCAAATTTGGGAGGAGCCGCGCGCTCGTTAAAGGTGTAGACGTGGCTCGCATCTGCCGGTATCGCCAGAGTAACTGCAGCGTCTGAACTGAAAGAGTAGACCCAATGTAATTTTGAGTTTGGTATTTTGATGAGGACTTCTTGAAGAAATGGCTGACTCGCTCCAAATCGAAACAAAGTTTCCGTTCCCTTCACAGCTCGGTACAGAGTTACAGAACTTCCCTTTCTTGTTACTGTCCAATCCCTAAATCCACGAAATTTATCAAAGAACCTCTTCATCACGCCAACATCAACAGCCAATGTAAGGGCATCAGGCAACTTTCCCAGAACCTCAGACAAACGAGCCGTGTAGGAGCTGTTCGCTTTATTCGGTCGCTCCAGAGATTCGTTGGCGATCGCGTCATAGCCCAGTAACTTGTCTCGCCGGAAGAGAAAGCTACGGTCGCTTCGATCAAGGATGGGAGTTGCCGGTTCTTGCATTCGGAATAGAGCCGTTGAGCCTTTGACCGCAAAATCAAAGTGAGCCTGTTCCTTTTTGCCCGGAACCGAAGAGTCGGTTTGGATATGAACGGTGTAGGAACTCAGCTTTACACGCGCCTGAATACATGCATCAAAGAGGGCCTGCGGCCTTTGCTGGCCGAACATCAGAAGCACAACAGCCGCAATCATACCGCCGACTTTACCACTACTAAGGTTTCCCCAGTCCAGCTGGAGTTCGGTTTTTACCGATCAGACCAGCCAAGGCGATGACAGTCACGAGATAGGGCAATGCTGCCCATAGTTGAGAAGGCAGCTGAGCACCAAACAAAGGCGTGCCCTGCAACTGCAACCGTAGCGCACTAAAAAAGCCAAATGCAAAACAAGCGAGAAACGTGGGAATAGGTCGCCAACCACCCACGATCAGAGCAGCCAGGGCTATGTAACCGCGTCCGGACGTCATGTTGTCGGTAAACACGCCCGTATAGGCTACAAGTTCGACGCCCGCAATACCAGTCAAGAGTCCGGTAACGAGGAGTCCGAAAAACCTCACGCGCACCGGCTGAATTCCCATCAGCCGTGCCTTATCTGGGTCGCTTCCAACTGACTGAAGTCTCAACCCCCCTCTCGTTTGACGCGAATACAGCCAGATAACAAATGGCGTGACGAACGCGATCACGCAGAACGCGGTAATCGGAATATGAGGAAGGTCACTCCCGTGGGCCGGATCGCTTAGCTTCAAATAGAGGAAATTTGTGCCGCCGGCCGCCACTGCATTTAAGGCCATTCCCGAAATGACGTGATCTACGTGGTAAACCTGAGTCATGAGCCAGTGAAGAAGACTCATGACCGTCGCGGCGAGAATTCCGGCTACAAGTTCTCCCACTGCCCCATACTTGGCGGAAGCCAATGCACCCACGCAAGCCGCCATCAACATCATTCCTTCGAGGCCGATATTGATTACTCCGCCCCGCTCGCTGGTAAACCCTCCCATGGCAGCCAAAATCAATGGAGTGGAGAACAGGATCGTGAGGACTAGCAAGTTAAGCATCTGTCGTCACCTTCCGGTACCTAATTGCGGCCGCAATGAGGATCAACATGCCCAGGACGACGGTCGTTATTCCTTTGGGAACACCATCTATCTGAAGCGCGGTCCCCCCCTTGCTTAGGATTCCAAAAAGCAAACTTGATGGCAATACGCCATAAGCGCTGCCACCGGCTAACAAGGCAACTCCGAGGGCGTCGAACCCATATCCAGGGGAGAATCCATCGTAAAATCGTCCCTCGTAGGCCAGCACCTGAACGGCCCCAGCAAGACCACCAAGCGAGCCAGAAATCGTCATGGCCAGCATCGTGACTTTTTGTGGTGAAATGCCCGCGAATCTCGCCGCAACTCGGTTGGATCCAACTGCCTGAAGTTCGTAGCCTGCGACTGTTTTCTTGAGCCAAAGGGCTAAACCAACCGCCAAGAGCACACCCAGCACAAGCGAGAAATTCACTTGGACCGTCGGAGTTTGGTAAACCCATGGCATCCGCGATGAGGCCGCAACATAGGGCGTTGCCGTATCAGCTTGAGTTTTGTCCTTAATGGGACCAGATACAAGGGCCCCGGTAAAGAAGAGCGCAACGTTGTTAAGCATGATGGTCGTTATGACTTCATGCCCGTTTCGATAGGCCTTAATCAACCCAGCCGGAAGCGCCCACAGTGCCCCTGCCGCCATGCCCGCGATCACTCCGAGAATCATCCCAGGAGTACCAGGAAAACGAATGGCGACGACCGCGCACGCACATGCGCCAACCAAAAGCTGCCCCTCAACCCCAATGTTAAAGAGCCCAGCGCGAAGAGCAATAAAAACAGCTAGTCCGCAAATCAAAAGCGGCGTCGCCTCTCGTAGTGTTCCGGCGATTGCCGCAGGCGTTCCTAGGCTTCCGTGGAACAGGGTCTGAAGGCTTTGAATCGGGCTCTCGTGAGCTACAAGCACGGCGCCGGCAAGAATGGCACACGCGCCCGCGATCATGGCCACCAACCGCCAGATCATTGAGCCCCCACCATTAGTCGCCCGATAGCGTCACGATCCATGGCCTGATGCGCCTCCGGTTCCAGAAGGCGACCGTGATTCATTGCCACAACGCGGTCACACTGTTCCAGAAGCTCGTCCAAATCGAAACTTACAACAAGTGCGGCGGAGCCACTTCGACACACGTCTCGGATCCCTTCATAGACCTTTTGAGTGCCTTTAATGTCGAGCCCTCTCGCTGGCTGAAAGGCGAGCACAAGTCTCGGATTCAAACAAAGCGAACGGGCGGCAACAAAACGCTGCTGGTTTCCTCCCGATAGGCTGGACATCTGTAAATTGAGGCCGCCATGCTTTGTATTGAATCGTTCGGCAATCTCGCCGGCCATGCGGTGGCGGGCCTTTTCGTCAACGCGACCGCCTCTGGCAAACGGTTTCAGGCGCTGAAGGCCAAGAGCAGCGTTTGCGTCCAAGCTCCAGTTCTCAACCACTCCTTGAGCATGCCGATCTTCGGGAATCATACGCAGCCCATGGGCGATGCGCTGAGCCGGAGTCCAACCGGCAGTGTCCTGTTCGGCAAAGGAGATCGCCCCTTCCACCGGCTTGATGAGTCCCGCAATGGACTCAAAAAGCTCACGCTGCCCACTGCCATCGACACCGGCGATCCCCAGAATCTCCCCAGACCTTACGTTGAACCCAACCCCTTTCAGCGCAATATCGCCCCGGTTTCCTTTCACCGTCAAATTAGTGATCTCCAGCAGCCGGTCACCGGGTCTAAAGGAACTCGTAATCTCGGGTTTGTCGAGTGCGCCACCCACGATCAACTGGGCCAACTCGGAACCGGACGTCTCGGTGACCGCCTTTTCGTCAATCCTCTTGCCATTCCGCAGAACCGTCACCCGACTGCAATGTTCGAGTACCTCGGGAAGGCGGTGGGTCACCAAGATGATTGTCGCACCGTCTTTGGCTAGGCTGTCGAGACTAACGAACAGGGCGTTGGCATCCGCGGGAGACAGCATCGCAGTGGGTTCGTCCAAGATCATGATGCGCGCTTCACGCCACAGCAATTTCAGGATCTCGAGCTTCTGGGCCCCCGCGGGGCTCAGCGTCGATGCTTCCGCTTGCCAATTGAATTCAAATCCCATCCGCGTTGCGAGCATCTTGGCGCGCTCTTCCGCGGCTCGGTTTCGAAGGATAGGGCCGCCCTCCGCGCCAAGAATGAGATTCTGAAGGCACGTCAGTTCTGGAATAATGCCGTAGTGTTGGCTAACCATGCCGACGCCGCACTGTATCGCCTCACGTGAGGAACCGAATTTGACCGCGTGGGTTTCGACTTCAACCGTTCCATCGTCGGACGCCAGTGCGCCGTACAAGATACGCATGAGAGTAGTCTTCCCAGCGCCATTTTCGCCGACGATCGCATGGATCGCCCCCTGCGAGACCTCGAGATCGACACGATCCAGTGCCGTTACCGCACCGAACTTCTTGGTGATACCAAGCATTCGAACGGCATAACTCACTCGGTGGCACCCATTGCGAGAATTGTCTCATACAGGACGGCAGTCGTGAACTCGCTCTTCCCATCCGCTTCGGCATGCTTAAGCAGATGATCAACTAGCATCGTGCCTGGAATTGCTGCATCGATACTCTTGGCCGCATCGGCGCAATACCCAAAGTCCTTCAGTTGGTTCTTGACGCTAAAGCCAGGAGTCCAATCGGCTGACAGGATTTTTAACCCATAGTTCTCGAATGCCCAACTGCCAGCCGCGCCGCCGCCAACCAAATCCCTCGTTTGCGCAAGGTCTAGTCCTGCCTTCTTGGCAAATGCAAGCGACTCACAAAGCGCAAGCAAAGCGCCACCAACGGCAATCTGGTTCACCATCTTCATCATCTGGCCTGAACCAAGTCCGCCAACCCTCTCGGCACGTTTTGCATAGGTTTGCAAATACGGCATAGCATCGGCGACATCCTTCTCTTCCCCACCACAAAAAATCGTCAACTGGCCCTTTTGAGCCCCCATGCTTCCACCCGTAATGGGAGCATCGATAAACCGAAGGCCCTGGTTTTGCAAGTCCGTTCCGACTGCGATGGATGCTTCAGGCGCGATAGTGGAATGATCGACAAACAGTGTTCCTGGCTCCGCCATCTTCACAAGCTCAGCGACGCACTCGCGGACATCTTCCGATCGATTGACACAGATGAAGATAATGTCGCATTGCTCACCGACGAAAGACAAATCGGCTGCGACTTCGGCACCCTTCTCCCCAAGCAGTTTCGACTTGGCCTCCGTGCGATTCCAGACCACCACGTCGTGTCCGGCGCCTACCAAGTGGCCAGCCATAGGCCCTCCCATGACACCGAGACCGACAAAACCTACTCTACTTGACACGAGCGTAATCGTACCAGTCTGAGTGTGTTCTAAGGGTTGAGACTAGGGTTGGCATCGACCATGGCGAATATCTGTTCCGCGAATAAACTTGAGATCGTCTTGCCTCCATCGATTGGAATGGAAGCGTCTCTTTCGTACGGCTTACCTTCGGATTGTTGCTCCTCTTGCGTGGGTTGGGAAGCCTTCCATCTCGCCAAACGCTTCGATTGTGGGAATTAGTTCGGCGAGTTCGTCATAGGTGAGTTTGCTGACGCTCTGAATTTTCAGAAAGTCTAGGACATTTACTGGGCTTCCAAAGCGGGCGGCTCCCGACGTTGGCAATGTGTGGGAGGGCCCTAGAACGTAATCTCCCGCACTTTCAGGCGTAAAGTCCCCCAGCAAGATTGCGCCCGCGTTCTTCACTTTTTCAAGCACCGCCTCCGGTTCTGCAGTAGAAATCGTGAGGTGTTCCGGTGCGATAG